>Ga0210025_1000117_pt1 | contig 117534 bp, 115 predicted proteins | sample CryGeyme20150102_FD_183989 | JGI IMG/M metagenome (GOLD analysis project Ga0210025, IMG submission 183989) | Groundwater microbial communities from Crystal Geyser aquifers in Utah, USA - Crystal Geyser metaG 2015-0102 (SPAdes) (version 2) | ecosystem: Environmental > Aquatic > Deep subsurface...
GACAGCACGACAAGGGATTTACCAAGCGCCACGGCATAGCCTGCGTCGAAGGCCGCGTTCCACTGCTTGTATTTCTCGCCAAAGCGCACGACGACCACGTCGGCCTGCTCGATCCCGCGCCGTGTGCGGATCGCGTTCAGCCTGGCGCCCTTGTGGTCATGCCAGACCTTGCTGTCCTCGGCCCCGAGGATCGCCACACCGCAATCGTCGCTGGCCGCGTGGTCAGTGACCGGCGCCGAGAAGGCCACCTCCAGCCGCTTCGCGCCTTGCGTGATCTGCTGCCGCCAATCGGTATGGATCTCGCCGGACAGATAAACCTTCAGCATCATCATCTTCCTTTCAGGACGGTTTCATCTTGGCATAAATACCTCGGGGCGGGGGGGCCGCAAGGCGACCGGTGCAGCGCCGCCTTCCCACCTCCCCACCCCTCACCGTCCGGGATGTGACGCGGATCCCGGCCGATGAGCGGACGCGAAGAGGCCGCCCGGATCGGCGCGCGGCAGCGCGGCGAAACCGCTGTCACGGGCGCTCTTGCTTCAACACCATCGGCAGCCCCGCCATCACCGCGATCACCAGGTCGGCCCCGGCGGCAAGGCGTTGGTTCAACTCCCCCTGCGCTTGCCGGAACGCGCGCGCCAGCTTGTTCTCTGGAACGATACCCTGACCGGTTTCATTGCTGACCACGACCACCGGCGCGCGGCGCGTGGCAAGCGCCGCCAGCAACCGGTCGGCCTCTTCCTGCCAGTCGCGCTCTGCCAGCATCAGGTTGGACAACCAGAAAGTCGCACAATCGAACAACGCCACCTCGCCTTCGCGCAGTGCCCCGACCGCGCCCGCGACATCATAGGGCGCCTCGACCGTGCGCCAGCCATCGCCCGCGCGTGCCGCCCGGTGCGCCGCGATCTTTGCCCGCATCTCGTCATCGAAGGCTTGTGCGCTTGCGATGTAGACTCGCTGTCCCGTCTGCGCGCGCACCAGGGCCTCCGCATGGGCAGACTTGCCCGAGGCCGCGCCGCCGATCACCAGCGTCAGGGGGGGGAGCGTCATTTTTCCCTCGTCGAGAATGATCCGGTCCATCGGCCTTGACGTAACATCAGCAAACGCAAGCAAACAGGAGAGCGTTATGGCACTCGACCTTGACCCTGGCCAGTCCCTTTCCCGCCACGCCCGCGCGGCGGAACTGCTGGACGCGGAAACGGAGCGCGATCTCGCTATTGCATGGCGCGATCGAAGGGATGAGGCGGCCCTGCATCGCCTGATCACCGCCTATATGCGGCTGGCGATTTCCATTGCGTGGAAATTCAAGGGCTACGGTGCGTCGATGAACGACCTCATCCAGGAGGCAGGGCTTGGCCTGATGAAGGCAGCCGACCGGTTCGATCCGGATCGTGGCGTGCGCTTTTCCACCTATGCCGTCTGGTGGATTCGCGCCGGGATGCAGGATTTCGTGATGCGCAACTGGTCGATGGTGCGCACCGGGTCCACGTCTTCGCAGAAAAGCCTGTTTTTCAACATGCGCCGTGTCCGCGCCAGGCTTGAGGCGGAGGCCGCATCAGAAGGCATGGATCTCGACAGGCATCAGCTGCGCGAGAGGATTGCCACCGAGATCGGCGTATCGCTGAAAGACGTGGAAATGATGGAAGGGCGCCTGGCCGGAACCGACTTTTCGCTCAACGCCGTTCAATCCGATGGCGAGGACGGGCGCGAATGGATCGAGCTTCTGGAAGACGAGGGCGAACAGGCCAGCGATCGGCTTGAGCGCGAAAAGGATGGCATCCAGTTGCGCGCATGGCTGGCCGAGTCGATGGCGTCGCTGACCGAGCGCGAGAAGCGGATTATCGTGGCGCGCAAGCTGGAAACCCCGTCCCGCACGCTGGAAAGCCTCGGCGAGGAACTTGGCCTGTCGAAAGAGCGTGTGCGTCAGATCGAGGCAGCGGCACTGGTCAAGATGCGGCGCAAGCTGGAGCCGCAGGAGGATGAGCTGCGCGCCCTGATGGCCTGAGACGCATTGCCCGCTTGCCGAACGATGCGCGATACGGTCCTTTTCATGCCATGATCCGTGCCCTCGCCTTTTGCTTGTTCTTCCTGCCCGGTGTCGCGCTTGGGCAGGAGCCATCGTTCGTCGCCTTGTCCGGGGCTGACGTGGTCGTGCTCGGCGAGGTTCACGACAACCCCGCGCATCACACCTGGCAGGGTGAGGCATTGCGCGCCTTGTCGCCAGCCGCAGTTGTGTTCGAGATGCTCACGCCCGATCAGGCGGCAATGGTTACCCCCGCTTCGCGAATTGATCTCGATGCGCTTGGCGTCGCGATTGGATGGGCAGAGTCGGGCTGGCCGGAATTCGCGCTCTACCGCCCGGTATTCGCTGCTCTGGGCGCGGCGGCAGTTTACGGGGCAGCGCTTCCCTACGACGCGGTGCGCGGCGCGATCGAAGATGGCGCGGCGGCGCGGTTTGACGGGGACGCGGTACGGTTCGGACTGGACGAACCGCTGCCCGGAGACCAGCAGGCCCGACGCGAACGCCTGCAGGCCGGGGCGCATTGCGATGCGCTGCCCGAAGCGCTGCTGCCCGGCATGGTCGAGGCGCAACGCCTGCGTGATGCGAGCTTCGCGGCGACGGTGCTTGAGGCGTTGTCAGAAACGGGCGGGCCGGTTGTGCTGATCACCGGCAACGGCCACGCGCGCATGGATTGGGGAGTGCCAGGGGTGATTGCGCGGGCCGCGCCGGGGGTCACGGTGATTTCGGTCGGTCAGGTCGAGGCACAGCCCGAAGCGCAGGCGCCTTTCGACGTTTGGCGCGTGACACCGTCCGTCGACCGCGAGGATCCCTGCGCCGGGTTCGGGACCGGATAGGCGTCCCGCCTCTTCCGCGCTTTGAGGCGCGTCATCGGCCGAAGAGCGTTCGGGGCAGTGACCCGGACAGCGATGAGGCGGCGTGCCACTGCTTGCCGCTGGCGCTCGGGCGGCATAGGCTCGGGCGCGAACCACCAGACACGGGCGGAGGCCCCACCACCATGCTTGCGGACCGGCGCATCCTTCTGATCATTTGCGGTGGCATCGCCGCGTTCAAGGCGCTGGACGTGATCCGCCGCCTGCGAGAGGCGGGCGCAACCGTCGTGCCGGTGCTAACCCGCGCGGGCGAGGAATTCGTCACGCCGCTTTCGGTCTCTGCGCTCGCCGCGCAGACGGTTTACCGCGACCTCTTCGACCTGACCGACGAGGCCGAAATGGGGCATATCGAACTCAGCCGCGCCGCCGATCTGGTGGTGGTGGCGCCGGCCACGGCGGACCTTATGGCGAAGATGGCGAACGGGCTGGCCAATGATCTGGCCTCGACGCTGCTGATGGCGACCGACAAACGGGTGCTGATCGCGCCGGCGATGAACGTCCGCATGTGGCAGCACCCGGCAATGCAGCGCAACCTGGCAGCGCTGCGCGGTGACGGCGTGCTGCTGGTCGGCCCGGAAGACGGCACAATGGCCTGCGGTGAATTCGGGCCGGGGCGGATGGCGGACGTGCCGGATATCGTTGCGGCGGTGGCGGCAGCGCTGTCGGACGGGGCGCTTGCCGGGCGGCATGTGCTGGTGACCTCTGGCCCCACGCACGAACCCATTGATCCGGTGCGCTACATCGCCAACCGGTCCTCCGGCGCGCAGGGGGCGGCGATTGCCGCAGCGCTGCGCGAGCTCGGCGCGCGGGTCAGCTTCGTCACCGGTCCGGCACGGGTGCCGCCGCCCGAAGGCGTCGAGGTGATCCGGGTGGAGACGGCGCGCGAGATGCTGGAGGCGGTCTTGGCAGCGTTACCTGCGGACGCTGCGGTCTTTGCCGCCGCTGTTGCCGATTGGCGGGTTGCAAACGCGACCGACCGCAAGATGAAGAAGACGGAGGGCGCGGGCGCGCCCACGCTCGACTTCGCGGAGAACCCCGACATCTTGAAAACCGTTTCGCAACTGGACGCGGGGCGGCCCGGGCTGGTCGTTGGCTTTGCCGCAGAAACGCATGACGTGGCCACCAATGCGACAGCCAAGCGCGCCCGCAAGGGTTGCGACTGGATCGTGGCCAACGATGTCTCGCCTGAGACGGGCATCATGGGCGGGGAGGAAAACAAGGTCTCCATTGTTTCGGCCGAGGGGGTCGAGGACTGGCCGAGGCTGTCGAAGGTGGAGACCGCGCGGCGACTGGCGGCGCGGATTGCCGAGGCTATCTCTGGCTGAGGGCGGGGCCTCCGGCGGGAGTATTTTTGCCAAGAAGAAGGGGCAGGGGATGGCGCTGACCATCAGGGTGATGCGAGAGGACTGGGCCGACCCGGAGGTCGCCTTGCCAGGCTACGCGACGGCGGGCGCGGCGGGGGCGGATCTGCGCGCCAACCTGGGCCCCGAGGACCGGGCGGAAGGGATCGTGCTGGCGCCGATGGACCGGCGCATCGTGGCGACAGGGCTGCGCGTGGAGATCCCCGAAGGGTACGAGATGCAGTTGCGGCCCCGGTCGGGGCTGGCGCTGGAACACGGGGTGACGCTGATCAATACGCCGGCGACGATCGACAGCGATTATCGCGGGCCGCTCGGCGTGCTGATGGTCAATCTCGGGGCGGAGCCGTTCCGGGTGGAGCACGGGGAACGGATCGCGCAGGCGGTGATCGCGCCGGTGGTGCGGGGCGGGTTCGATCTTGTCGAGGTGCTATCGGGGACCGGTCGCGGGGATGGCGGCTTCGGGTCCACGGGGCGCAGCTGATGGCGGTGGTTCTGGCGATGGCGGCGGCGCTTTGGGGTGTCGGCTGGCTGATGGGCGCGCCTTTTCGGGTAAGGGTGGCGATGCTGGGGCTTCTTTACGTCGCCCTGCTCGGCTTGCATGTGGCGCTGCCGGAGGGGCATCCGCTGCGGGACAGCACCGGCGGATCCGCCGCGCCGTGGCTGTTGCTGGGGGGCGTCGTGGTGTTGGTGCTGGTCTACCGCGAGGGGCTGTCGCGTCTACGGGCGCGGGCGGTGGAGCGGAAGGAGGCGACAGAGGCGCCGGCGCCCGGCGCGGTGTTCTCCGGCGAGGAGCTTGAACGCTACGCCCGCCACATCACCCTGCGCGAGATCGGCGGGCCGGGGCAGAAGAAGCTGAAGGCGGCGCGCGTGCTGGTGGTGGGCGCGGGCGGGCTTGGGTCGCCGCTGCTCATGTATCTGGCGGCGGCGGGGGTCGGGCGCATCGGAGTGATCGACCACGACGCCGTGGACCTGAGCAACCTGCAACGCCAGATCATTCACACCGATGCGGGTCAGGGCATGCCCAAGGTGTTTTCGGCGCAGGAACGAATGACTGCGCTCAACCCTCATATCGAGGTCCGCCCTTACAGTCGCGAGTTGACCGAGGAGATCGCGGGGACGCTGTTTGCCGAGTATGACCTGATCGTCGACGGCACCGATGCGTGGCCGATCCGCGACCTGATCAACCGGGCTGCCGTGGCTGCGGGCAAACCGGTGGTGTCGGGCGCGATCTCGGCCTGGGAGGGGCAGGTGACGATCTATGACCCCGCGCGTGGCGCGCCCTGCATGTCCTGCGTTTTTCCGGAGCGGCCCGCGCCGGGCATGGCGGCGACCTGTTCAGAAACCGGGGTCATCGGCGCCCTGCCGGGTGTGATCGGGGCGATGATGGCGGGCGAGGTCATCAAGGAGATCGCCGGCGCGGGGCAGGGCCTGCGCGGGCGGATGCTGATCTTCGACGCGCTCTACGCCGAAACGCGGCTGATCACGCTGAAGCGGGATCCGTCCTGCCAAGTCTGCGGGTCGGGTACCGGCGTGGCGGGTGGGTAAGGCCCTGCCACCGCGGCGCGGGGTCACGTCCTGGCGCCGCGGCGCCTGAGCAGCCAGATGAAGAACGCCCCGCCGACAAGGCCGGTGATGACGCCGATGGGGATATCCTCGGGCCGCATCAGGGTGCGCGCGGCGATATCAGCCCAGATCAGGAAGATCGCACCGGTCAGCATCGCCACCGGGATCACGCGCGCGTTGTCGCCGCCGACCATGAGCCGCACGATATGCGGGATCATCAGGCCGACGAAGCCGATCACACCGGAATAGGCGACCATGACGCCAGTCACGAGGGCGGCCACCACGAAGACCGCGAGCCGGAACCGCGCCACCGGGATACCCAGCGTCGCGGCGGTCTCGTCGCCGATGGTCATCGCGTTGAGGCTGCTTGCCACGCCGCGCAGCCAGCCTGCCGAGATCAGCAGTACCACGCCGGGAAACAGCAGATAAGACCATTGCGCCAGTCCCAGCCCGCCCAGCATCCAGAACACCACCATGTGCGAGGCGCGCGGATCGCCGAGGAAGATCAGAGCGTTGGCCATCGACATCAGGATGAAGGAGACGGCGACTCCGGTCAGCACCAGCCGGTCGGCACTGGTGGCCTGTGCGAAACTGGCAAGCGCCAGCACGATTACCGTTGCCGCCAGAGCGCCGAGAAAGGCCATCACCGGCACGGTTGCCGGGCCAAGGAACATGCCGGTGTGCAGCAGCGCCAGTATGGCGCCGAACGCCCCGCCCGAGGAGATACCCAGAAGGTGCGGATCGGCCAGCGGGTTGCGGGTGACCGATTGCAGAACCGCGCCCACCAGCGCCAGCCCCGCCCCGACGAGGGCCGCGAGCAAAGCGCGCGGCAGGCGGATGTCCCAGACGATTGCCGCGCGCCCCGCCGACCAGTCGGCCTCGATCAGGCCCGGTGCCACCCGGTCCAGAATCACGCCCCAGACCGTTGCCAGCGGCACCGGCACCGCGCCGATGCCGACCGCCGCCGAGATCGACAGCAACAGCGCCCCCAGCCCGACGGCCCAACCCACCGACCGAACCGGCCGTGACAGCATCGACAGGCGCGCGCCGGTGGCGAGGGCAGGGGCGGCGGTTTCCGGGCCGGGAACGCTGCGCATGTCCGATTACTCGCCGTGGAAGGCGGCGGCGAGCGCGCGGATTGCGTCGATGTTGCGCGGGCCGGGGGTTGCCTCGACGTATTCGAGCACCACGAAGCGGTCGTTCACCACCGCGTCGATATCCGAGAAGGCGGGGTTGGAGCGCAGGAACGCGATCTTTTCGTCGGCCGTGACCTCGCCGTAATCCACGATCACGATGACCTCGGGGTTGCGTTCGACCACCGGTTCCCAGGCGACGCGGGTCCAGCTGCTTTCGACGTCGTCCATGATGTTGTGCCCGCCCGCGGCCTCGATCATCGCGGTCGGCATGGCGTAGCGCCCGGCGGTAAACGGCGTATCCTCGCCGCTGTCATAGACGAAGACGCGCAGCGGGTCGCCGCCGGGGAGGGTTTCGGCGATCTCGGCCAGGTCCGCCTGCCAGCCCGCGATCAGCGCCTCGGCACGATCCGGCACGCCGAAGATGGTGGCGAGGTTACGGATGTCGGTGAACATGTCGTCGATGGCGATGCGCTCTCGGTCCATGATGTGGATGCAGCTTTCGGTCAACTCATAGACCTCGATGCCGAACGGGGCGAGCGTGTCCGGCGTCACCTCTCCGCCGACGCGCATGCCGTAGTTCCAGCCGGCAAACCAGAAATCGAGGTCGGCGCCGATCAGTACCTCGCGCGACGGGTAGCGTTCCGACAGTTCCGGCAATTCGGCGACGCCTTCGCGCATCTCTTCGTCAAGCTTGTTCCAGCCGGATATGCCGGTGTAACCGACCATGCGGTCGGTCAGGCCGAGGGTCAGCATCATTTCCGTCAGGTTCACGTCGTTCGACGCGGCCCGCTCGGGCGGCGCGTTGAAGGTGATCTCGCGGTCGCAGCTTTGCACCGTGACCGGGAAGGCAAGGGCCGGGGCCGCAAGCGCCGTAAGGCCGAGGCCGAGGCCGAGGGATAGGGATAGGGATAGGGTTTTCACGCTGAATGGTCCTGTTGCATGTCGTCCGGAAGGGAAAAGTCGAAGCGCGCCGGGCCGCGCGGCGTTGCCGTCACGCCGAAGGCCTCGGCGATCAGATCGGGGGTCAGCACCGTGGCGGCCGGGCCGACGGCAAGCGGGTGGCCATCGCGCAGCACCAGCAGATCGTCGGCAAAGCCATGCACGAGGTTGAGGTCATGCAGCGAGGCGACAACGGTGATGCCAAGGCCCCTGACCAGCCGCAGCACCTGCAACTGGTGTCGGATATCGAGGTGGTTGGTCGGTTCATCCAGCACGATCAGCGCCGGTTCCTGCGCAAGCGCGCGGGCGACCATGACGCGCTGCCGCTCACCGCCCGAAAGTGTGCCCATGGACCTGTGGGCAAACGCGCGCAGATCAAGCCTGTCGAGCGCATGGTCAACAAGGTGATGGTCCCGGTCCGACAGCCCCGACAAGCCGCGCCGGTGCGGCGCGCGGCCAAGCGCCACGATCTCGGCCACGGTCAGGGCGAAATCGGTCGGCTGTTCCTGCAACACCGCCGCCACCCGCCTCGCCACCTGTCGGGGCGCCATTGCGTGGATGTTGTCTCCGTCGATCAGGACGCGGCCGGATTGCGGTGTGTGAAAGCGGTAGATCAGCCGCAGCAGCGTCGATTTGCCCGCGCCGTTGGCGCCGAGCACGCCAAGCACGCGCCCCGGCTGCACCGTGAAGCTGACCGGGTGCAGGATGCCGTTGCCCCACGCGACCTCTTCGAACGCCAGACCGGCAGGGGACGGGGGTGGGCAGCTCATCTCGGGGGCTCCGGCCTCGGGGCCACGCAGATCGACCGGGTCGGCCGCTCCGGATCACGGTCCTCAAGGCGGGTCAGGCAGATCGACAAGACGGGATCAGTCGCATTTCGCATGCTGGCACCCTGCCCGTTCGGAAAGGGGGCATGACATGTTCGGCGCACATCGCGCGGCGTGGTCTATCGTCATGGCGTCCTCGTCCGGGGCACCCCGCCCGGGTTGGTGTTTCGGTCATGATGGCAGGTCTCCTGGCTCGCGGGTGTCGCGTCACTCCCCCTGACCGAGCCTTTCGGCCCGGTGGCTTTGTCGAAGCGCACACCGCTTACAGTTGCGGGGGCAGCACCGGAATTGGGGGCAGGCCCCGCACCGGTTTCCCTATTCTCCCGAATATTCCGGGCACCATCGTTGTCGTCGGTAGCGGTCTTTTCCCGCTCGGTCAATCGGTCGTGTCATGCAACTGCACCGCGAAACCGCGTTGTCGGTCAAAACGGCATCTTGATGGTCTGGACCGACATGCCGTCGGTGGAGCCAGTCTCCTCAGTCTCCTCAGTCTCCTCAGTCCCCTCAGTCTCCTCTTACGGGCGCATCGGGGGTGATCCTCGCCTTCAGATCGTGTCTAGCGCGACCCGGCGCTCAGCCTGCTTGTGCCAGGGCGGCGGGCACGGCGGCGGTTTCGTTCAGGATGGTGGCGAGGTTGGGGTTGCTGCGCCCGTCGCTGTTGTCCTGCCCTTCGAAAATCATCGCGCCAAGGCGACGGGCGGTCTCCACCGCCAATCGGCCAGCGGGCTGACGTTCGGACGAATAGGCTGCAAGCGCCTCCGCGATCGGTGTTCCTTGCGACAGGTGGCGCGCGAGGGCCGCCGCGTCGCAGGCGGCCTTGGTGACGCCCATGCCGACATGCGGCCGCGCAACCGATGCCGCATCGCCGGTCAGTGCCACCCGACCGCGGGCGAAATCCGGCGCGATGTGATCGTAGATCGGCGTGAAGAAGGGCCTCTCCGACCGGTCGAGGATCTCGACGAAGGGCGGCGGCAGCACCGCGCGCGCAAGCGCCACGCCCTCTGCCACCACCGCGTCGCGCACCAGTGGCGGCGGGATGGAGACATCGTGACACCGCCCGGTTTCGTCGGTCAGCATCGCGGTCAGCGCCTCGGGTGCGACTGGGACATACCAGACGAAATTGTAGCGCCGGTGGCCGGAGCGAAGGTCATTCCCCGGCCCGGCGATCGGGTAGCCCACCACCTGCGTGCCACGCGGCGCGTAGAGGCCGAAATGCGGGAACAGGTCGGCCCGCACCTTTGGCGAAAGGTCCGCCTCAGGTGCCAAAGCGCGCCAGACGACATAGCCCGAATAGCGCGGCTGCACCTCGGGCTGCATCTGCCCGCGCACCGCAGAGCGGAACCCGTCGGCCCCGACCAGCAGATCGGCCTCCAGCACTGCCCCGTCGGTCAGCCGTACCGCAGCGCCATCGGGGCCGTCGTCATAGCCAGCAACGCTTTGCCCCAGCCGGTAGCTGCCTTGCGGCATCTGCTGGCGCAACAGGCTGTGCACCCGGTCCCACGAGGTTACCACCTGCGGATACCCGGCGCGCGTGACAATGCTGCCTGCGCGGTCATAGACCACCCGTTCGGATACCGCGACGCCCAGATCGCGGGTCGAGGCGCCGGCCGTCTCTATCAGCCGGTTCAGCTGGTCATGGGTGACGATCCCGGCACCGCGCCCCGACAGTTCGCTGCGCGCGCGTTCCAGCAGGATCACCTCCCAGCCCGCCTGACGCAGGAACAGTGCTGCGAACAGACCGCCGATGGAGCCGCCGCAGACGATGGCACGCCGTGTCATCCCGCCTGTCATCGCCCTATCCTTCCCCGCCGACCCGTCCGAGCGCGCGCAGGATGCGCTGCGGCGTCATCGGCATCTGCGACAGGCGCGGCGCACCGAGCGGACGAAGCGCATCGTTGATCGCGTTCATCACCGCGCCGGGGGCACCTGCCGTGCCGGCCTCGCCGGCGCCCTTGGCCCCAAGCTGCGAGGTTCGGGTGGGCGTGCTGACATGACCGATGGTGATATCGGGCATCTCGCTTGCCATCGGCACGAGGTAGTCGGCCATGGTCGTGTTCAGCATCTGGCCGTCCTCGTCGTAGGCGCATTCCTCGTAGAGCGCACCGCCGATCCCCTGCACCACGCCGCCGCGGATCTGCTCTTCGACCAGCTTGGGGTTCAGCATCGTGCCCACGTCCTCGACCACCCAGTGCCCCAGAAGCGTGACCATGCCGGTCTCGGCGTCGACCTCGACATACGATGCCATTGCGCCGTTGGTGAAGACGAAGGGGTAATCCTCGACCCGCGCATGGCGGGTGGCGATCAGCTCCGGGCGGCTGCCCGCCGGCAGTTCGTGGGCGCGGTAATAGACCGTGCGTGCAAGGTCCGACAGGCTGATGCGCACCCGACCGCCGTTTGCGTCGACGACATGGCCCTGCGACAGGTCCAGCGCGTCCGGTGCGGCCTGAAGGATCTGGCCCGCCACCTCCAGCACCTGCGCGCGCAGCGCGCGGGCGGCCTGCAACATCGCCTCGCCGCCGATCCCGGCGCCGCGCGAAGCCCATGTGCCGCCGCCGTAGGGCACCGTCGCGGTGTCGCCGGTGGTGACATGGACCTGCGCAAGGTCCACCCCCATCACCTCGGCGGCGATCTGGGCAAGGATCGTGTCGGTGCCCTGTCCCTGCTCGGTGATCGAGTTGGCCACATGCACGGCCCCCGACGCATCCAGCCGCGCCGTCGCCCCGTCCTGCGCCGAGATCGGCGCGCCGCCAGCGCCATAGAACATCGGCGAGGGGTTGGTGACCTCGACCATGCTGACCAGACCGATGCCGCGATGGATGCCTTTCGCGCGCAGCCGCGCCTGTTCGGCGCGCAAACCGTCGTAATCCATCAGGGCCTTCAGCTTTTCGAGACAGGCCTCGTGCGACAGGTCGGCAAAGCGCATGCCCTGTGGCGAGGCGCTGGGGTAGCTGTCGTCGCGGCGCAGGTTCAGCGCCCTGAGGTCGGCCGGATCGCGCCCGGTGGCGGTGGCCAGATCGTCGATCAGCCCCTCCATCACCGCCATGGCGATGGGATGGCCGACGGCGCGATACTGGCTCATCGGCGCCTTGTTCTGGAACACCACGCGCAGCCGGGCGCGGTAGTTTGCCAACTCGTAAGGGGCGCCGATCAGGTTGATGACCTGATTGCCCTCGATCCCGGAAGACCTCGGATAGACCGAGTAGGGTCCGATCCCGGTGATGTCATCGACCTCGACCGCGACCAGCCGTCCCTCGTCATCGACACCCGCCCGCGCGGTGATGCGGTGCCCCCGTGCATGAATGTCGGACACGAAGCTTTCCATTCGGTCGGCGGCGAACTTGACCGGACGTTTCAGCAGCCGGGATGCCGCCAGCGTGGCCATCTCGTCGCCATATGTGTGGATCTTGACCCCGAAGGAGCCGCCCACATCCTCGGCCACGACCCGCACCTGTGCCTCGGGCAGGCCAAGGTGCTTTGCGACAACCGCCTGCATCATGTGCGGCGCTTGCCCGGAATAATGCACGGTCAGGCGATCCTCCGCAGCGTCGTAATCGCCGATGATCGCGCGCGGTTCCAGAGTGACGCCGGTGTGGCGGGCAAAGTCGAATGTGCGCTCCACCACCGTGACGCCGGGCGCGGAAAGCGCCGCATCCACGTCGCCCACATCCACAGACCGGTCCCAGCACAGGTTGGAATCGAGATCGGGGTGAACGCGTGCCGCCGCCGGGTCGAGCGCGCCTTCCATGTCGGTGACGGCGGGCTGCGGGTCATACTCGACCTCGATCACGGCAAGGGCATCCTCGGCCTCGGCCCGGCTTTGCGCGACGACCATGACCACCGGCTCGCCCACCCAGCGGGCGACATCGAGCGCCAACGCCGGTTGCGGCGGTGAGCGCATGCCGGAAAGATGTGTCAGAACGCCGACCCAGGGGGTGATCTCGCGCGCCATGTCGGCACCGGTGTAGACCGCAACGACGCCCGCCATGGCGCGGGCGGCTGCGGTGTCGATGCCAAGCACACGGGCATGTGCGTAGGGGGAGCGGTGAAAGGCCGCGTGCAGCATGCGCGGCAATGTCTTGTCGTCGACATAGCGACCCCGGCCCTGCAACAACCGCCGGGCGTTGGGGCGCGGCACCGAGCTGCCGATATAGCTGTTCGGGCGGTCTTCTGCGATCAGGCTCATGCGTTGGCCTCCGCTTGCTGCGCGTTTGCCGCGATCACCTCTTCGACGGCGTCGATGATGGCCTGATAGCCGGTGCAGCGGCAATAATTGCCCGACAGGTGTTCGCGGATCGCGGCCCGGTCGGGGCTGCCCCCGGCGGCGACCAGATCGGCGGCGCTGACCAGCATGCCGGGGGTGCAATAGCCGCATTGCGCCGCATTGTGGCGGTGAAACGCATCCTGCAACGTGGCAAGCGCGCCGCTCTCGGTCAGCCCCTCGACGGTTTCCACGTCGGTGCCGTCGGCCTGCGCGGCCAGCATCAGGCAGGATCGCACCGCCACCCCGTCGACCCGGATCGTGCAGGCGCCGCAGACACCGTGGGCGCAGCCCACATGGGTGCCCGTCAGGCCCAGCCGTTCGCGCAGGAAATCGGCCAACAGCGTGCGCGCGGGCACGGTTTGCGATACCGTTTCGCCGTTCACCGTCATCGTTACCGCGATCCCTGTCATGCTTGCCCCCTGTGTGCGATCCTGACCAGCGCCCGGCGCGTCAGCACCGCCGCGTAGTGGCGTTTCGTGTCCTCGTCGGCGTTCGGATCGCCGAAGATATCGAGCCCCTCCGTCGCCCTTGCCGCCACCTCTTGCAAGGGCGCCCCCGCGATGATCGCGGCCTCGGCTGCCGGGCTGCGCACCGGGCATTCCGAGATGCCGAAGAACGCCACCCGCGCCGCACCCGGCGTCAGCATCATGGCGACCCCGGCCATCGCGTAATCGCCATGGCGCCGCGCCAGTTCGCCGAACCCGTGCCGGGCCTGTGCCGCGGGCAGCGGGATTTCGACGGCTGTCAGCAACTCACCGGGTTCCAGTGCGGTTTCATACATTCCGAGGAAAAAATCGTCGGCGGCCACGCGCCGCGTGCCCCCGACCCCTTCGATCACCATTTCGGCGGACAGCGCAAGGCAGCAGGCCGGCATTTCCGCCGCCGGATCGGCCAGCGCAACCGAGCCGCCAAAGGTACCGCGATTGCGGATCGCGGCGTGGGCGACGTGGGGCATGGCCTCGGCGATCAGCGGCAGATGGTGCGCGATCAGCGGGCTGGCCAGCACGTCCGCATGGCGCGTCAGGGCACCGATACGCAGCCGGTCACCGATAAGGGTCAGGCCGCGCAGATCCGCGATGCCGCCGATGTCGATCAGCGACGGCGGCTCGTCGAGCCGGAAGTTCAGCGCCGCCAGAAGGCTTTGACCGCCGGCGATGAATTTCGCGCCCTCGCCCGCTTCGGCATGAAGGTGCAGCGCATCTTCGATGCTCGTGGCGCGCGCGAAGGCAAAGGCCGTGCTTTTCATCCGGTTCGTCCCCTTCCTGACAGGATCGTCGGTCGAGGATCCTGTTTGCGTTGTTGCAGAAACTTATCTATCAGTCGATAATTAGCAAGTCCAAATTGCCCGGCGAGCCGCTTGGCACCGGGCGGGATGCAAACAGGAAAGGACAGGTTCTCATGGCCATTCGCCCCAAGACTCACGTCGAAATGAAAATGACCGGCACCGCCGTCAGCCACGCGCGCACCGATATCGCGGCGCGCGATGTCACCGGAATCGTCGATGAACCCGAGGCGCGCGGCGGCACCAACAAGGGCCTGACGCCGACTGAAACGCTGATTTCGGCGCTTGTCGGCTGCACCAACGTGATCAGCCAGCGGTTGGCGCATCGTGACGGTGTCACCTTCGGCGAGATGACGATCGACGCGAAAGCATCCTTCGATCGTCGCGGCGCCAGCCTGGAGGCGGAGATCGATGTTCCGTTTCCGACAATTGCGCTGGATATCCGCGTCAAGACCGATGCCACCCCCGACCAGCTGGAGGTGATCAAGGCCGATCTGGGCCGCTATTGCCCGATCGCCAAGGTGATCCGCGCCGCCGGCAGCGAGATCACCGAGACCTGGACCGCCCTGCCGCTGTAAGCGGCACACCCAACCTGCGAGGATATTCATGACCCAGACAACAACGCGCCCGATGCCGGGCACGCCGGCGCCCGACCTGACGGTAACAACCGCCGCCGGCCCTTGGTCCCTGAAGGACAGTTCGCCGAAGACCTACACGGTGGTGGTGTTCTACCGTGGCCTGCATTGCCCGGTCTGCAAAGGCTTTCTGACGGAGCTGAACAGCCTTGTCCCGGACTTCAAGGAGGCCGGCGCCGAGGTCATCGCCGTGTCGATGGATGGCGCGGATCGCGCCGCGCAGACCGCCGCCGACTGGGGTCTGGACCGGCTGACCCTCGGCCATGGCCTGACGGAAGATCAGGCGCGCGACTGGGGGCTTTACCTGACCGAGGCGATCAATGACCGCGAGACACCGGTTTTCTGCGAACCGGGGCTGTTCCTGATCGACACCGAGGGGCGGTTCTACCTGATCAACGTCGCCTCGATGCCCTTCGCGCGGCCCGATATCGCCAGTCTGCCCGGCAAGATCGCCTTTGCCACCGAAAAAGCCTACCCGGCGCGCGGCACTCGCGCCTGACCCTCCCGGTGGGGGCGCCGGTCAGGCGCCCCCGTCATCCAGAGGCAACGGCGGGTTGGCGCTGCGCTTGTCCTCGACGGTGGTGAAGCTGAGCACCGTATCGCCGATGTTCTCAAGGTCATGCGTCATCCGTTCGCCTTGCGCGAAGTGGAAATGCCGGGTCGTTCCGAGGTCGTAGACCGGTTCCTCGACCCGCCCGTCGGCATAGCGCGACCGGGCGCGGCCGGGGCTGGTGGCGGTCCAGAAGTAATCCATCACATGGGTATGGAAGGGCAGCCGGGCGCCCGGTTCCAGGCTGAGCAGCCAGACCCGGTAGGTCTCGGTCTCGCTGACAAGGCGGCTGCCGACGCGCGCGTTGCCGCCGCCGGGGGCCAGTTCAGCGGCCAGTTCGGCGACAAGGTCGGGCGACCAGTGGGGCCGGTCCGCAAGGTTGTCGGGAAGGGGGAAATCACGCATGGTTATGCTCCTTCTGAATGGGTTGGGGCGCGCAACTCCTCGAAGGATGTTGCGACATGGCGCTGCCAGCCGGGCCGTTCGGACAGGGCTGCGGCCCAGCGATCCAAAGCCGGGCAATCGTCGGGCATCAGGTCCAGCGCCGCGATCCGGTGCAAAAGTGCCCCAACCGCGATGTCGGGCAGACCAAGCGTCGGGCCCGCCAGGTAGTCCTGCCTTGCAAGCTGCCCGTCGAGCACGCGCAGCGCCGCCGTCAGATCCCGCCTCGCCGCAGCCGCGACCCCGGCATCGCGCCGGCCAGGGGCAAGGCGCACATGCTGCCAGAAAAGTGTCAGGAAGGGCGGTTGAACGGCGGTCGCCCCGAAGGCCAGCCATTGATCGGCCTGCGCCCGGGCGGGCAGAGTTTGCGGCACAAACCGCCATTCGCGGGCGGACAGGTAGCGCAGGATCGCTTCCGATTCCCACAAGGTCAGGTCGCCATCCTGCAACACCGGCACCCGCCGCGTCGGGTTCATCACGGCGAAAGCGTCGCTGTCGACCACGCCGTATCGCCCGCCCGCGTCGATCCGGGTGCAGGGCAGATCCAGTTCATCCAGCGCCCAGAGCACCTTTTGCACGTTCACCGAACTTGCCCTGCCCCAAAGTGTCAGCATCACTTGATCGCTTGCGGATTCGCCGGCGATCCGCAGCCGCCCGGCAGGTGCAAGGGAGGGGCGCAGAAAAAGAACTCATAGACCCCGTCGGCGGCACAATCCTCGGCCAGTTCCCTGACGTAGTAGATCTCGCCCATGGCGATGCCGATGGCCGGGATCACCACCCAGTGCCAGGGCTGATTGGCTTCGTCGGTCTCATTAGGGCGCACCTCGCAGCCCCATGTATCGGCGCAGATCGCGGCGATGTCGTGTTCGCGGATCCAGTAGCAGGTTTCGAACGCAAGGCCCGGCGCATCGCCGCCGGCATAGCCCGACCAGTCGCCGGTTTTCAGGCACTGTTCCTGGTGGCCGGTGCGCAGGATGACGAAATCGCCCTTGCGGATTTCCACGCCTTGCGCTGCGGCGCAACCGTCCAGATCGGCGCTTGTGACCGGATATCCGAGGTCGAGCATCTCGACCCCCTTCCATCGCGCGACGTCCAGCAGCACTCCGCGCCCGACGCACTTGTCACGGTAATGCTCGATCCCGTTCTTGTGGGCGCCGCGCGCATCCACCAGCGACGCCGGATAGCCGTTCCACATCTTGTCATCGAGGAAGATATGCGCCAGCCCATCCCACTGGGTGGATCCCTGGCACGGCATGTTCAGCGCGTCGTCGGCATAGCGCAGATAGGCCGGCCCCTCGTCCTGCACCCCGGCGGCAGCGTCGGTGCCGGTGGCCAGCATGGAATGGATCGGGTTCCAGCGCCCGCCGAACAGCCCGGACTGGATCTTCTCGTCCAGCGCCAGCCCCAGCGCGAAGCTGCGCCCCTTTCGGATCAGCCCTGCGGCGGCGACCACGTCTTCGGGAGCGACGTTGTTGAGTGTGCCCAGCTGGTCCTCCGGCCCCCATCGGCCCCAGTTCGACAGTTTCTCGGCGGCCTCGTAGATCGCGGCCCTGTTGACGGTCATCGGCATGCGGCGTCCCCTCCTTTGCGCGGCAATTCTGTTGCGATATTATTTATCACTCGATAAAGATCAAGAGAAAGAACGACCCGAAACCGCAAGCGAAAGGTATATCCATGGACCAAGGCAACAGTTTCCCGATCCGGTTCCTCGCCTGCGGCGTCGCGTGCGGCAAGATGCGCAACGAGGTGCATGTCGGCTGGCCCGGCATGAAACAGTCCTGGGATCTTGCCACCGACGAGGCGCCGATCCTTGGCGGTGAGGATACTGCGCCGCCGCCGCTGGCCTATCTCGCGGTGGCGCTTGTGGGCTGCGCGATGACCAACATCCGCATGATGGCGCGCCATTTCGACATCACGCTGAACGCGCTGTCGGTGGACCTGGTCGCCGATTGGCGGCGCACCGTGCCTGAGCGGGGGATTCACATCGCGGGCACCGATGGCTTCGCGCTCGAGATCGAGATAGACAGCCCGTCTCCGCCCGATGCTGTGCGCCGTCTGGTGCAGGCCGCGCGGGCGGGATGCTTCGTGGAACACTCGCTGTCGCGCGCGGTGCCTGTGACCGGGCGCCTCAGGCATGGGTGTGGTGACTGGATTATCATGCCCGATCCGGAGTATGACAGCGGGACAGACACCTTTGGCCGCTAGCCGACACCGAGGAGACTGCGCGTGAGCACCCCGAAGATGCCAGAGACCGGCCTGGAAACGCCGCCAGACCGCAAGCCGGCGCGGGCCGCGCGCATGAACCCCGAGGCCCGCCGCGAACAACTGGTCGAACAAGCGGCGGAGTTCTTTTCCGAGAATGGCTTCGATGCGGGCACGCGGCAACTGGCCAGTCAGCTTGGCGTGACGCAGCCGTTGATCTACCGCTATTTCAAGTCCAAGGAAGACCTGATCAACGAGGTTTACCGCATGGTCTATGTCGGCCAGTGGCAGGATGAATGGACCAGCCGGCTACGCGACCGCAGCCTGCCGATGCAGGATCGGCTGATCGCTTTCTACCGCTCCTATTGTCCGGCGATCTTCAACCGGCGCTGGATGCGGATCTTCTTCTTCGCGGCGCTCAAGGGGCTGGATATCAACGCCCGATACGTCGCCCGCGTGGCGAAACGCATCCTGCACCCGATTGCCGACGAGATGCGCGCGGAACTGGGCATCGACAGCGCCGCACCAATCACCCGCACCGAGGAAGAACTGGTCTGGCTGATGCACGGTGCGGTGTTCTACCAGGGTATCCGCGAACACGTCTACCGCACGGTCGATGACATGGACTACGATTTCGGCCTGCGCATGGCGGTCGACCTCTACCTTGTAAAGGCGCGGGATCTGGTGGCGCGCGCGGTTGCCAACGCGGAAGACGGCAAACCCGACCCGTCGCTGGTGCATCCCCCCTGTCAGGCCACCCGCAAGCCGCCCAGCCGCCCCTGGCAATAGACCAGCGGCACATGTCCTGCTTGGGTGCACGCGATCACCTCGCCCAGCATGATCTCGTGATCGCCGCCGGGGTGGCGCTGCCAGAAGCGGCATTCCAGAACCGCCGCCGCACCGGGCAGAACCGGCAGGCCGTCAAGGCCCGGTGTCCAGTCGATACCGGCGAAGCGATCCTCGGCGTCGCTTGCGAAGCGGCGGCACAGGTCGCCCTGATCCTCGGACAGGATATTGACCGCAAAGCCCGCCGCCGCGCGCCAGATCGGCAGGCTGTAGGCCGACAGCGCGATCGACCACAGAACCAGCGGCGGCGACAACGAGACCGAGTTGAAGGAATTGACCGTCATCCCGAAGGGCCGCCCGCCGGGATCGCGCGTGGTGATCACGGTCACACCGGTTGCGAAATTGGCCAGCGTGGCGCGCAAGGTTTCGGGCGCCGTGCCGGGTGTCTGCGACTGCGGTACGGTCATGTCTGCGGCACACCAAGAAATGCGGCCAGGGCCGCATTGAACGCGGCGGGCTGGTTGATGTTCGACACATGCGCCGCGGCGTCGATCATCCGGTAGCGCGCGCCCGGTGTCGCGGCGGCCATGGCGCGCATCATCTCGGGTGCGGCCCCCATGTCCTGCGCCCCACCCAGATACAGGACCGGCGCCGCGATCCGGTCCAGATCCTTGCGGTAGTCGAGCCCTTGCAGCGCCGCGCAGCAGGCGATGTAGCCGCCCGGATCGGTGCCGAGGATCATCTGCCGCACCGCCTCCGCCCGGTCGGGATGGGCGGCGCGCCAATCGGCGGTGAACCAGCTGTCCAGCGTGCTCTCGGCCACCGCAGCCATGCCGCCGGCGCGCACCTTGTCCATGCGCGTGGCGAAGTTCTGTCGGAATGGCTCGGGCGCATCGGCGCGGGCATCGGCGCAGATCAGCCGGTTCAGCCGCTCGGGATGGGACAGCGCAAGGCCAAGCCCGGTCATACCCCCCAGCGACAGGCCCAGCACATCGGCGCGCGCAACCCCGTGCGCATCCATCGCCGCGACCATGTCGGCCACCAGATCGTCGAAGCTGTATGGCCCCGACGGCGCGTCCGACGCACCGTGCCCGCGGGTGTCGTAGCGCAGCACGCGGAACTGCGCCGACAAGAGCGGCATTTGTGCCTCCCACATCCTCAGATCCGCGCCCAGCGAATGCGACAACACGATCCACGGCGCGCCCTCAGGTCCGTCAACGCGGGTGTTGAGCGCGCCCGCCGGTCCCTCTATCCGCGCGTCGCTCATTGTGCTGCCACCGAGGTGCCAATCGCGGCGTTCACCGCCGGCATGACCTTTTCGGCCGCAAGGATCATCGAGCGGCGACCGATCTCCGGGTCGGCCCAGTCCTTGCCGGCATAAAGCAGCGTGCCGAAATCGCCCACCTCATCGCGGAAGGCAAGGATATCGTCGGCTACCTTGTCGGGCGTGCCCCAGATGATCAGCCGGTCGCAGATCATGTCGAGCGTCACCTCGTCATCGGCCATCGACTGGTCGGGCTTGAACAGGTTCAGCCGCCCATGCTTGCGCATCTTGGTCAGAAGCTGGCTGTAGTAGAAGCGGTAGGGGCTGTCGGGATCGGTCGCATAGGCGCGCGCGGTCGCCATATCGTCGGCGACCAGAACGCTTTTCGCAACACGCCAGTTGGCCGGATCGGCAGGCCGGCCCACCCGGTTGCAGCCCTCGGCGTATTTCGGCCAGTGGCTTGCCACCCATTCCGGCATCAGGAAATTGGCGCTGATCGGATCCCAGCCGCGCGCCGCCGCCTCGGTCACGCCCTTGGAGAATGGCGCCACAGCGGTCACGACGATGGGCGGATGCGGGCGTTGCAGGGGCTTGGTCATGATGCCCTGCCCGATCTCGGTCATCTGGGTGCGTGCGGTCGAGATGTCCCAGAACCTGCCCTTGATGTCGTAGGGCGCGTCGCGCTGCCAGATCTCCAGCACCATGTCGATGCATTCGAGGAACATTGCCTGGCGGTCGGCGTCGAGATTGCCGAAGACTTCGGCATCCGAGGCAAGCCCGCCCGGCGAAATGCCGAAGATGAACCGCCCGTCGAGCATGTGATCGAGCATCGCCGCCTGCGCCGCGATCGCGGCGGGGTGGCCATTGGGCATGTTCACGGTGCCGGTGCCCAGCCGGATCTGCTTCGTCGCCGCCGCGATCCAGGCGATGAAGGTTCCGCAATTGGTGATGTTCTCGGCGGCATCGGTGACATGCTCGCCGACATAGGCCTCGTTGAAGCCAAGATCGTCGGCCAGCAGGAACGCCTCGCGGTCCTCGGCAAGGCTCTTGCGCCAATCCTTGTCCACGGGGTGGATGGGCATGGTGAAAAAACCGATCTTCATGTGCGCCTCCGGCATGTCTGTTTCCGTTGAAACGAGAGGGTGCCGCCTGACAGCATATCCCGATGACGGCCGGGAGACCTTTGCGGCCATTGGCGCGCGCCGCCCGGAAGACGGCTCGGCCCGGTCGCCCTGACCTTTGTGACTGTCGCTGTTCGACGCAAACCGGACCCTTTCGTCATATTCGAAAGATCTAGACCGCCCCGACCTGCCCGTAAAATAATTGCATTTTGCATTAGCTATCAATTAACTTGATGGCATGTTCAATATGCGCCAGATCCGGGCCTTTGTCGCGGCCTACGAAGAGGGCAGCTTTACCCATGCCGCCGCGCGCGAAAACGCCACGCAATCGGGTATTTCGCAGCATGTCGCGGCGCTGGAGGCGTCGCTTGGGGCGGCCCTGTTCGCGCGCGGCCCGCAGGGCATTGCCGCCACGCCCGAGGGATGCCTGTTCTATCCCCGTGCGGTCGAGGCCCTTGCCGCGCTGTCCGCCGGGCGTGCCGAGGTGGAGGGCGCGCGCGCGGCGCTGTCGGGGCCGGTGCGCGCCGGATTGATGCCGGCCTTCACGCGCGCCGCGCTTGCGCCGGTGTTGCAGCGGTTCGTCGCAGCGCATCCGCTGGTGCGCCCCGAGGTGGTGGAAGGTTACAGCGGTACGCTGTCGGACATGGTGCGGGCCGGACAGCTTGATTTCGCGATGGTTCCTGCCGGTGGCGCGGCGGCGGGCCTGCGCGTCACCCCGCTGGCGCGCGACCGCGAAATGCTGGTCTGCGCCCCCGGAGCGACCGGCGTGCCGCACACGCACCCGATCCGGCTGTCCGCGGGCGGGCCGTGGCGGTTCGCGGTCCCCGGCCACGCCAATATCCGGCGCGCGCGGCTCGACACCTATTTTGCCGCCAACGGGGTGCCGGTCGCCGATCTTCTGGAACTCGATTCGATGCTGGCCACGCTGGAGCTTGTGGCCCAGTCGGACTGGGTGGCGGTGCTGCCCGGCGTCATTTGCGCCGGTGACGCCGACGGGGTGCTGCGCCATGTTCATCCACTGGCAGGGCCTGACCTGATGTCCGACTTCGTCACCATCGAACCAGCCCGCGCCGCGCCCTCTGCCGCCGCCGCCGCGTTGCGCGACATGCTCGGTGCCGAGATCAACCGGCTGGTGCGATTCGGCCCGCCGACGCCGGGCTGACCGGCATCGGCGGGCAGGAGGTCGTCAGATCCCGATCGAGGGCAGCCAGGTGGCAAGCTGTGGCACCATGATGACCGCCGTGGCGGCAACAAGGATCATGATCCAGTAGGGCACCGCACCGCGGAAGATCGTGCTCAGCTTGACATCCGGGTCGGGGATCGCACCCTTGACCGTGTAGACCAGCAGACCGAAGGGGGGCGTCAGCAGCCCCGCCTCGATGACGAGAATCCCGAAGATCGCGAAAGCCACCGGGTCGACCCCCAGCGACGCGGCGATGGGTGCGAAGATCGGCACCGTCAGCAGGATGATAGAGACCGAATCGATAATCATCCCCAGAAGCATCCAGACCAGCATCATCAGCGCGACGACCACCACGACCCCGCCGCCAATGCCAAGGAAAAAGTCCTGAATGGTGTTGATTACCCCACCGAAGGCCAGCAACCTTGAATACATCGAGGCCGTGATCAGCAGGATCATGATCGGCGCCGTGGTGCGTCCGGCAGCATAGATCGCCTGCATCAGCGCCCGGCCCCGCATGCCCTTCAGGACACCGATCGCCAGCGCGAAGACAGCGCCGAAGCCAGCCGCCTCGGTCGGGTTGAAAACGCCGCCCCAAAGCCCGCCGATGACCAGCAACACAAGCGCGAGGATGCCAAGCCCGCCGAGGATTTCCGACCGCGTGTAGCGCGGCCCCTCTCCGTGCGGGGCGGGTGTCGGGGCGTCCTCGGGCTTCAGGATTGCGATGCCGACGCAATAGGCGGAAAACAGCACCGCCAGCAGGACACCCGGCACCACCCCGGCAAGGAACAGCGCGCCCACCGACATCTCGGTCAGCACGGCCCAGACGATCAGCAACACCGAGGGCGGGATCAGCATGCCAAGGCAGGCGCTGCCCGCCACGGTTCCGACGGCCAGTTCCTTGCGGTAGCCCAGCTTGCGCATTTCCGGGTAGGCAATGCGCGAGAACGCCGCCGCCGAAGCGACCGATACGCCGGTGACGGCGGCGAAGATCGCGTTGCCCGCGACCGTGGCAACGGCAAGCCGCCCCGGCAATCGACGCAGCGCCTTGTTGCAGATCTGGTAGAGATCACCCGCCGCACCGCATCGGGACACGAATTCCCCCATCAGCACGAAAAGCGGAATGACGATGAAGGTCTGGCTGCGGATCGCCTCGTAGCTGACCTGTTCCAGAAGCGATATGGCGATGCCGAAATTGCCCAGCATCAGCCAGATGCCAAGCGCGCTTGTCAGCGCAAGTCCAACCGCGATGTGGATGCCGAAGATCACCATCAGCACCAGAAGCGCCATCATGTAAAGAACGATAGCTGTGGCCATGTCAGCGCCCCCCCTGTTGGCGGGGGGCAGGGTCGGCGAAGCTGAGCGCGCCGGGGTAATGGCTTTCGGCTTCCAACTGGCCGGTCCAGTCCAGCCAGATCATCCCCAGATAGGCAATGGCGGTGTAGATCGAGGTGCCGATCAGCACGAAGCGCACGGGCCATGTCGGAACCCGCAACGCGCCTTCGCCCTCGTATTCGCCGATATTGTAGGCGGTCACGGCCGAGTCCCATGATGACCATGCGATCAGGCCAAACAGGACGGCGCCGAGAACGAAGGCCAATGCGCGCATCAGCCTGCGTGCCGTCACCCCGACTGCGGCCGACATCAGATCGGTGCGCAGCATGGAGCCTGAAAAGATCGCCAGCGGCAATTGCATGAAGGTGATCGCAACCACCGAATTGCGGATCACCTCGGACGTGCCACGGATTGGGCTGGACAGAACTGCCCGGCCCAGAACATCGCCCACGATCCAGAAGGCAAGTATCAGCACCCAGAGCGCGGACAGCACATGCAACCCACGCGCCAGGGACACAAGGACCCTGAACACCATCTCGCCTATCTCCTCCCTCTTGGCGACATTGTGCGGCCCTTCCCGCTGTCGCCCGTTCGCTTATGTCAGGCCGCGCGATGCGACCGCTCACTCCCCGGTTTTTGCCTGTCCCCGCCTTGGGTGGGGGCAGGCCATTGCGCCACCGCGATCAGACCTCTTTCAGATCGCCGGTGGAGTCGACCGTCATCCGCGTTTCCTTCGAAGCTTGCAGGATCTGCGGCGCGCAGACCATCCGCCCGCCGTCGCAAGTCGCCTCTTTCGAGACGATGATCGCCATCCCGTTCGCGTGACTGTCGCCGGTGTTGCGAAAATCCGCGACAGATGTTCCTGTCCGATACTCCAAACGCCGCCGTCGTGCAGGCCGCCGTCGTGCAGGCCGCCGTCGTGCAGTGCACCGCGCCGGTCGTAGCCATCTCCACAGGCTGTGTGAAAAGCATGTGCCGACCCCACCAGCCGTATCCGATTACTGAACGATCAAGCATGTCACGCCGTTCGATCCCTCCGCCCTGTTTCGCGGGCCGTATGATGCGACCGTTGACAGGATGCCAATTATCAGTTGATAAACAAAGTCACGCGACGGGGCAACACCCCACTCGGATCGCGAGTGTCATCAACCTGGGGAGGAGCATGACGACATGACCAAGAAACACCATTCAGGCCGGGCCGGTTCGGCAGCGGCGCTTGGCGCGGTAGCGGGGCTTGCGCTTGCATTCCCGGCCATGGCGGACAATTTCACCTTTCGCATCGGGTCCGGGCACCCGTCGGGACCGGCGGTTTACGTCGGTCTGGTCGAAACGGTCTTTGTGCCCGAGGTGACCCGCCGGGTGGCCGAGGAGACCGAACACACGGTCAACTTCATCGAGGCCTATGGCGGCGCCATCGCCGGTGTGGCCGACACGCTGGAGGCGGTCGAATCGGGCCTTCTCGATTTCGGGGCCTATTGCTTCTGTTTCGAACCGGCCAAGCTGTTCCTGCACAATTTCCCGTATTACGCCCCCTTCGGTCCGCAGGGGTCGGCCACGGCGATGGAGATCACCCGCACCGTCTATGACGAGAACCCGTGGCTGACCGAAACCTTCGAACGCGACTACGGCCAGACGCTTCTGGGCCTGTCGGGCTGGGACAACTACCACCTTGGCACGACCGATCCGTGGACCTCGGTCGAAGACCTTCAGGGCGTGCGCGTGGGCGGTGCCGGGCCGAACCTGCCGTGGCTGGAATATGCCGGTGCGGTGCCGGTGCAGTCGACCCTGCCCGACGGCTACATGAGCCTTCAGACCGGCATCTATAACGGCTGGCTGATGTTCCCGTCCTCCTATCTCGGCTTCCGCTTCTACGAGCCGGCGCCCTATTACACACTGATCGGGTTCGGCCCGATGATGGTCAACGGGCTGACCGCCAACATGAACACCATGGCCCGTCTGCCCGAGGATGTGCAGCAGATCATCCGTGAGGTCGGCGCCGAGTATGAACGGCGGTCCGGTGTCGAACTGGATGCAGCGCAGGTTCGGGGCCTTGCCGGTCTGCGCGAGGCCGGGGCGATCTTGACCGAACTGCCCGCAGAGTCGCGGCAGCAATGGGCCGAATCGCTGGCTGAATTCCCTGGTGTTCAGGCGCGTGACGCCGACGGCCGGGGCATGCCGGGAACCGATGTGCTGAACAGCTACCTTCAGGCCGTTGCCGCCACGGGCTATGACTGGCCGCACGCCTACAGCCTCGAATGATCCCGAAGCCGGGCGGCGCGACGGGTGCCGCCCGGTTCTGCCGATACGCAAAACGCGCGCGATCCGCGCCGGTCACAAGATATGCGATGACGGCCACGAGTCCGTCGCGGATTTTCGTGCAAAGAGCCTGCGCTGACTCATAAGCGCCTGCGCTGAGTCAAAGCTGCGCCCCGCCATGAATCGTCATGCCCGAGGCGTGCGGGACGAATGCGTCAGGGGGCGCCATCAACAGGCGCCCACCCGCCTCCGCTTACAGGCTGGCGCTCAGCTTGGCGACGATGGCATCGCCCATTTCGCCGGTAGAAACGGGGGTCACGCCCTCTTCGCCCAGAAGGTCGGCGGTGCGCACACCGTCACCCAGCACGCCCTCCACGGCCTTTTCCAGCCGGTCGGCCTCCGCCCCCATGTCGAAGGAATAGCGCAGCGCCATGGCAAAGCTGAGGATGCTGGCGATCGGGTTGGCCTTGCCCTGCCCGGCGATATCTGGGGCCGAGCCGTGGACCGGTTCATAGAGCGCCTTGGGTCGGCCGTTGGCCATCGGCGAACCGAGCGAGGCCGAGGGCAGCATGCCGAGCGAGCCGGTCAGCATCGCGGCGGCATCCGACAGCAGGTCGCCAAAGAGGTTGTCGGTCACGATCACGTCGAACTGCTTGGGCCAGCGGCACAGCTGCATGGCGCCGGCATCGGCATACATGTGTGACAGCTCCACGTCCGGGTATTCCGCAGCGTGCACCTCCGTCACCACGTCGCGCCACAGGATGCCCGATTCCATCACATTGGCCTTTTCCATCGAGCAGACCTTGTTTCCGCGCTTGCGGGCAAGCTCGAAGGCCGACCGGGCGACGCGGGCGATCTCGGATTCGGTGTAGCGCTGGGTGTTGATGCCGACGCGTTCATTACCCTCCTCAAAGATACCACGCGGTTCGCCGTAATAGATGCCGGAGGTCAGTTCGCGCACGATCATGATGTCGAGCCCGGCAACCACATCCTTTTTCAGCGACGAGAAATCGGCCAGTGCATCGAAACACTGCGCCGGGCGCAGGTTGGCGAAGAGGTCCATCTCCTTGCGCAGACGCAGAAGGCCGCGCTCCGGCTTGACGCTGAAATCCAGATCGTCGTATTTCGGCCCGCCCACGGCCCCCAGCAAGACGGCATCGACCGCCTGTGCCTTGTCCATCGTGGCGTCAGCCAGCGGTGTGCCATGCACATCATAGGCCGCACCGCCGACGAGATCCTCGCTTACATCGAAGGCAATGCCACGGCTGGTGCGATACCAGTCGATGATCTTGCGCACCTCGGCCATGACCTCGGGGCCGATGCCGTCGCCGGGCAGGATAAGAAGCGATGGGTTGCTCATGAGGGGATCCGTCCTTGTGATGGGGTTGTCTTCGCCTAGCCCCTGCGCGCTTGAGGGTCAAGAAAGGAGCGGTGCCAGCCTCGGTAATCGCCATGCCCCGGTGCAGTCTGTTTGCCCGTTTGCCGCGCCCGAGGTCGCCCGCCAGCGTTAAACGACGATTTATCCGCACGATGAGGGTCGGTTGATCGGGCCTGGCGGGGTGATGCTCGACAAGGCGCCGGCCAGCGAGAATTCCGCCACCCAGTCGGGCCGCGTGGCGATCCAGAAATGCCCCTTGGCGCGGACGATATTCGGCATCGTGCCCTGCAACACAATCGGACCGGGACACAAGCGCGCACGTGACCTGCCCGGTACGGCCCGTCGGCCGTGGCGCTGCGACGTGCGAATGGTCCAGGTGAAAACGAAAAACGCCCGCTCGGGGACCGGGCGGGCGTTCGGGACGTTTGGTTGGCGCGCTTAGCGGCGGATGCCGAGACGCTTGATGAGGTCGCGGTAGCGGCCTTCATCCTTGCCCTTGAGGTAGTCCAGCAGCTTGCGGCGCAGTGCCACCATTTTCAGAAGGCCACGGCGGCCGTGGTTGTCCTTCTTGTGGATCTTGAAATGTTCGGTAAGCGTGGCGATCCGGCTGGTCAGGATCGCAACCTGAACCTCTGGCGAACCGGTGTCGCCTTCTTTTGTGGCGAATTCCGCAATGAGGCGGTTTTTCTCTTCGGCAGTGATCGACATCGGGGTCTCCTTTACAAGTTGGAGGAATGGCACAAGCCGGGATGTCGTCCAGCAGGGCCCATGGAGAGCTGTCGCCCATAACAGGCGACCCGGTGGCTATAGGATAGAATCCGCTCCGTGAAAAGCCCTGAATCTGGCTCGGATTGTGGCAAATCGGACAGCAGTGGGGCGACCGGTTGTTAACCATATGGTAACGAATTCATTGAGCTTTTCCTAAAATCCGTCGAAAGTATTCCTCGGAATTCGGGGGGCCATACACCATCCGGAAACAGCGCCACATTTATTCCACAGGAAAACCTTGTGGCGGTCGGTAAAAGACCCGATGGTCGGTGCAAGGTCATCCGCAGATCGTTTTGAAGGTCCTCACCCCGGGGCCGAACGTGGAAATGTAGAGGGAAGCTAATGTTTGCAGCGGGTGGCGTATTGTTGCTGATGCTCGTCGGGTTCGCGCTCGAAGGGGTGTTCTCGGGCAACGAGGAGGAATCCGGCTCCGGTGATGGCAGTGACGCGTCGTCGAATGGGCGCGACTCCGCTGAATACGACGCCTCCGTCTATACCTCCGATCTGCACGACCTGCTTTTCGGCGACGATGGCATGGGCAATCCCGGCGATCCGGCGAGCGATGATCGGGGGTCCAGCGGCAGTATCCTCGATGACCTCGACATGTCAGACGGTGATGCCGAAGACGCAGCTGCCGGGAATGACGGGGAAGACACCCAGGATAACACCGACCCCTCGGATGATGACGGGCCGTTGATCCTGGACGATTCGGTGGCCATCGACCCTGCCGACGATACCGAAGACTCCTTCACGGAGGAGGGTCGCATCGTCTTCGGAACCGCCGCCGCCGACGCCCTTGAAGGCGGGGCAGGGGATGACGCGCTGTTCGGCGATGACGGTGACGATATCCTGTTCGGTGGGGCCGGCGAAGACACGCTAGAAGGGGACGAAGGCGCCGATACGCTGGACGGCGGTGACGGCGACGACACCCTGATCCTTGGCGACGGGGACGAAGCGGCGGGTGGCGACGGTGCTGACCTGTTCAGCATCCGCGATGACATCCCCGAAGATGTGCCCATCCTGACCGACTTCATGCCGGGCATCGATTCGATTCTCGTGCGCTATGAAGGCGAGACGCCGCCCGAGATCACCTTTGAAACCGATGACGAAACCGAAAGCACCGCCGTCTTTTCCGATGGCGCGCAGATCCTGCAACTCGATGGCACAACCGGCCTGACGCTTGATGACGTGGTGCTGGAACAGGACGTGGCAGACCCGACCGACGGCAATGATGTGCTGACCGGCAGCGGCGATGACGACACGATCGCCGGCGGCGCCGGCGACGATCGGATCGACGGGCTGGACGGCGACGACCTGCTGAACGGTGGCACCGGCGACGATATCCTGCGCGGACGCGCCGGGATGGACGAACTGTTCGGCCAGCAAGGCAATGACGCACTGACCGGAGGCTATGGCGACGATCTTGTTTCCGGCGGCAGCGAAAATGACCTCGCCTTCGGCAACGAGGGTAATGATACCGTGATCGGTGGCGACGGGAATGACGAACTTTACGGTGATAGTGGCGATGATACGGTCGCGGGCAATGACGGGCACGACCTGCTGCATGGCGGCGAGGGTCACGATTCACTCGATGGCGGCGAAGGGGATGATCTGCTCTACGGTGCCGAAGGGGATGACAGGCTGAGCGGTGGCGCGGGCGACGACTACCTGATCGGCGGCCTCGGGTCCGACGAAATGGCGGGCGGTGAGGGCCACGACACGCTCGACGGAACCTTTACCGGCGGCGACGATGCCTTCGGTCCCTACGATGAGGATGAGTCGGACACCCTGTCTGGCGGCGATGGGGACGATCACCTGTTCCTCGGGCAGGGCGATGTGGGCATCGGCGGCGCGGGCACGGATACCTTCGAATCCGGCAGCTATATTGTAGATGCGGCCAATGCCCCCGTCGTCACCGATTTCGATCCGGTAGAAGACCGTGTGCAGATCAGCGTCGATCTTCAGGCAACCCCCGACCCCGAGATTGCGGTTGTCGATTTTGCCGATGGCACCGGCGCCGATGTTGTCGTGGACGGCACTGTCGTTCTCAGGATCAGCGGCGCGCAGGGGCTGGACCCGGATTCCATTCTGGTGCGCGACATGCGTCTCGACGATCTCGCCGAAACCGGCTGAGCTCGTCAGTCGCCCGCCAGAAAATGCGCGCGCAGCCCTGCCAATATCGCCTCGGGCGCCTCTTCCGGGGCGAAATGGCCGGTTCCGTGCAATTCCTGCCCGGTCACCTCGCCTGTGCACCAAGCTTGCCACAGGGCTTTGGGGTCGCCGGTCTTGGCCGGAAATCCGGCACTCGCCCACAGGAAACACAGCGGTGCGGCGATCCTGTTTCCGGCCAGCCGGTCGGCCTCGTCCAACGCCCGGTCCACGGTTGCCCCCGCCCGGTAATCGGCACACATCGCGTGCACCCGGTCCGGGTCCGCCCATTGTCGCCGATAGCTTTCCAACCCGGCAATCGAGAACGGCGACAGGTCGCGGCATTGCGTCCAGCAGCCCAGCGTCCATTCGAAAAAGGCCAGCGGATCGGCGTTGATCATGCGTTCCGGCACCGGCGCGGGTTGCGCGAGGAAGGTCCAGTGATAGGCCTTCATCGCCAGTTCCGCGTCCCAAGCAGCCCAGAAATCTGCTGTCGGAACCACCTCGATGATGCCGAGCCGATCGACGCGGTCGGGATGGTCGAGCGCCAGCCGGTAGGCGACCCGCGCGCCTCGGTCATGGCCGACGACATGCGCGCGCGCCAGCCCCATGAAATCCATCAGCCCGACGACATCGCCAGCCATCGCGCGCTTGGAATAGACGTGGTGATCGGCATCGTCTTGCGGTGCGTCGCTGTCGCCGTAGCCGCGCAGGTCGGGGATGATGACGTGAAAATTGCGCGCGAGGGCGGGCGCGACCCGTTCCCAGCACATGTGGTTTTGTGGAAATCCGTGCATCAGGATCACTGGTCGTCCCTCGCCGCCCCGATGGACCGAGAGGCGCAGGCCGCCAACCTCGATGAAACTCTGCGTGAACCCCTCAATATCCGACATGTCCGGCCCTCCTGCCGGTCAGACTGCGCCGGTGTCGCCGCTTGGTCAACCGGCAGCCCAGACCTGCGGCGGCGTGGTATGGGCGACATACAGCGGATGGCGCGGATGCCCCGCCTTGCTGAGGCCGAGGTGATGCAGGGTTGCCCCCGCCCCGCGCAGCATCGCCGCCACCTGCGGACCCCGGTTCCGGTGTGCCCCATGCACACCCCAGCCCGCTATGACGCAATCAACCCATGGCAGCGCGTCCAGCAGCAGCCGGTCGTTGTCTGGTCCGATGGGGTGGGCGGCGGCGCGCAGGCGTTTCGGGTCGGTCTCTCGCCAGGCAAAGATGTTCATGACCCGCAACGCACCGAACCCCAGCCGCCGCGCCCTGCGTTCGCAGCGTTCGACGGTGGGGTCGTTCTGAATTTCCGTCGCTTTCGACGGATTGAGCATGATGAACAGCACGTGCGGCGCATCCGCATCCCAGATTCGAGTGAGAGCATAGCGATAAAGCTCGCAACCGGAATAGACCGCCTCGCTTTCGGTGTCGCCTTGCCGGTGCCTGCGCGTGATCATAAGCCGCTTTTGACGCGGGGCCGATCAGGGTGCAAGCCGTGCGTCAGGCGACGGCGCGACGATAGAAATGCCAGCTTGCATGGCCCAGCACCGGCATCACGAGGATCAGGCCCAGCAGGAAGGGCACCGCCGCCAGAGCCAGCGACACGGCGACGATCGCGCCCCAGACGCCAACGGTGACCGGGTTGCGCCGCACCAGCGCCAGCGAGGTGCCGATCGCCGCCGCAAGGCCGATATCGCGGTCAAGCAACAGTGGCACCGTCACGATCCCGATGGCCAGCGCGATGGCGGCAAAGACACCGCCGACCGGAACCCCGATGGCGATCATCGTCAGCCCCTCTTGCGTGGTCAGGACGTTGCGGAAGAACTCGACCGGGCTGCCCGTATCAATCGCGCCCATGGTCTGCGCGTGGATGATTCCGGCGACCGCCAGCCAGAGACCGAAGATCACCAGCAGCAAAGCCCCGAAGACAAGCATCGCGCCGACCGAGGGTGCGCGCAGCACCGCAAGCGCATCGGACCAAGAGGCGTCCTGCCCGGCCTCGCGCCGGCGGCTCATCTCGTAGAGGCCAACCGCCGCGATCGGCCCGAGAATGGCAAAACCCGACAGCAGCGGGAAGGCGAAGGGCGCCATGTCGGCGCGGAAGCTGATCGCCACCAGAAGCAGCCCGATCACCGGGTAAAGCAGGCACAGGATCATCACGTCGCTGCGGAACGCGCCAAGATCCTCGACGCCTTTTCGCACGGCATAGTGGATATCCTCGATGCCGATCTTGTTGACCACGGGCAGTTCTTTCGACCGGTCGCTGCCGACATGTTGGGTCAGTTCGACTGCTTTTTCACCGCCGCTGATCGCTGTTTTCGCGGCCCAGGACAGCGGATTTCCGATTGTATTGACCATGGTGACCTCCTGCATCCTTGTGGTCGGGATGACGCGGGCAGGTGACCGGCGCGCCGCGCGTCGACGGGTGACCTTGGTGCACCCCTCCCATACAAGGCTAGCACAGGACGCCGCTGAAGCGGCTTCACGCCCCCGAGATCGCGGATCAGAAATCGGTGATCACAAGTTGAAAACGCGCGACGGGTGCACTTCGCCACCGCGATATATCCCGACGGCAACCGGCTGGCCCTTGTAAGACACCCAGACTTCTTCGCCGTAGTCCGCAGTGCCAAGAACCTGCCCCGGATTGCCGTTCCTGAGCCGCGTGAAGCCGGTCTCGTTGGCGCGCAGCTCCGGCAAGTCCTCCAGCCCGACCTGCAATGGCAACAGGTGCGCGTCAAGCGCCGGGTTTTTCGCCAGGTCCTCGATCAGCGTGAACGGCACCCCATCCTCGACGTCGAACGGCCCGGACCAGATGCGGCGCAGCCGGTCAACATGGCCGAGGCACCCGAGCCGCTCACCAAGGTCGCGGGCAATGGCGCGCACGTAGCCCCCCTTGCCGCAGACCATCTCCAACTGTGCATGATCGGCATCGGGACGAGACAGCAGGGTCAGGCTTTCGACGTAGAGGGGCCGCGCGGCGATCTCGAACGCCTCGTTGTCGCGGGCCAGCTTGTAGGCACGTTCGCCGTCGATCTTCACGGCGGAGAACTTTGGCGGCACCTGCATGATATTGCCGGTGAACCGCTTCAGTGCCGCGATGATGTTCTCATCCGCAGGGCGCAGGTCGCTTGTGGCGATCACTTCGCCCTCGGCGTCGTCGGTATTGGTCGTGGCCCCGAACCGCACGGTGAAGACATAGGCCTTCATCGCGTCGGTTATGAAAGGCACGGTCTTGGTCGCCTCGCCCAATGCCACCGCCAGAACGCCGGTCGCCGCCGGGTCCAGCGTGCCGGCATGGCCCGCCTTCTTCGCATCCAGCGCCCAGCGCACCTTGTTCACCACGGCGGTCGAGGTCAGCCCGGCTGGCTTGTCCACCACCAGCCAGCCATGAATATCGCGTCCCTTGCGCTTGCGGCCCATTCCGGCGTCTCCGTGCAAAAGCGGTCTTGAAAGGCAGCGGTGCTAGCGCCCTGCTGCGTCCGCGTCAACAACCGTCCCGAGGATCGGCCCGAGCGGGAACCCGAAATCGGTCCGGCCCAGCGACGGCGCATAAAGCCGCGACACCCGGCCATCGAGGTAGAGCGCGTTCGGCGTGCCAAGGTGATCACGAAAGAGCCGCCCGAAATGGTGGAAGTTCACCGCCCGGTTCGAGATTGCAAAGACCGCGCGACTGCCGGTCGTGTCCACCCCGACCCCGTTGCGGATGTTGAGAGAGTCGCTTTCCGGAAAGAACCGGGGATGCAGCGCCCCGTCGATCACCAGCATCGGCCCCGATTGCGTCGCATGGCGGCAGGCAGGCGGGTTCGCCGCGTAGGCCCGGCTCTCGATCACGGCGGCACGACCGTCAAGTATGCAGAACACCCCGTTGGGCAGCAGCCCGAAATTGCCCGGCCCGTCCGAGGTGATGACGCGCATTTCCTGCTGCCCGTTCTCGATATAAAGCCCGACCGGGCTGCGATCGTCGTGAAACATGCCCGCATTGACCGCAAAGCCAAGTCTTTCGCCTTCGTCAAGGCTTTCCTCCACGCGGGCAAAAGACCCCATGACCCGGCCCCGGTCGTCGCGCAGGAACAGGCGCAGGTCATCTTGCGTCAGGTCCACCTCGCAGATCGTGAAGGGGACGTTTTCGAACGCCTCGACCCGGCAGGCGGAGGCCTCGGCCGCGCCTGCCAGCAACATCAGGCCAAGCAAGAGGACCGCCCTAATCATCGTTCCCGCCAGAAAGGTCCCGGCGCACCTTGTCCTGCTGCAACAGGGCGCGCGTCTCGTCCATCTTGTCAAAGCTCTCGTCGATCAGAAACCGCAGGTCCGGCGCGTATTTCAGGTTCATCTGTTTGGTGATCAGGCGCCGCAATTCGCCCTTGTTGCGTGCCAGAGCCTGGATCGCCTCAGGCCGCTTGTTCCCGCCTAGTGGCAACACGAAAACCGTGGCGATCTTCAGGTCGGGCGACATGCGCACCTCGCCCACGGTGATCGACATCGCGTTGAGTTCGGTGTCGTGCACATCGCCATGGATCAGGACATCCGACAGGGTCCGCCGGATCAATTCGCCCACCCGAAGCTGACGCTGCGACGGACCGGGGCCATCGTGAGACTTTTTCTTTGCCATGGATCCTATCCTTTCCGCTTCCCATATGGGATCATCCCGCGCCCCGCAAGCAACCGCTTTCGCACCGTTCAAGGGTGCGCTAGGGAAGGGGCAAATGTCAGCCGGAGGGGTTTGGTCATGCCGGGAAGCGTTTCAATCGCGGTGATGGGGGCGTCGGGCCGGATGGGCCAGATGCTGATCAGGCTGGTCAACGAAAGCGATGCCGCGCATCTGGTGGCGGTGACGGAACGCGCCGGTCATGACTGGATCGGGCGCGATCTGGGCGACTGCATGGGCGGGGTCGCAACCGGTGTGACGGTCCACGCCGACCCGATCGACGCTATCGTCAATGCGCAGGCGGTGATCGACTTCACCGCGCCCGAGGCGACTTTGGCGCACGCGGAACTGACGGCGCAAGCGCGCGCCGTGCACGTGATCGGCACCACCGGTTTCAGCGAAGACCAACTGGCGCAACTGACCCACGCTGCGTGCCATGCCACCATCGTCCGCGCCGGCAACATGAGCCTCGGGGTCAACCTGCTGGTGCAGATCACGAAACAGGTCGCCGCCGCCCTCGATGAGGATTTCGACATAGAGGTGATCGAGGCGCATCACCGCCACAAGGTCGATGCCCCCTCCGGCACCGCGCTGATGCTGGGGCAGGCGGCGGCGGAGGGGCGCGGCATCGACCTCGACGTCGCGCGCGTGTCTGGCCGTGATGGTATCACCGGTCCGCGCGAACGGGGCGATATCGGCTTTTCGGCCATCCGCGGCGGCGATATCGTCGGCGAACATGACGTGCTTTTCGCAGGTCAGGGAGAGCGAATCGTGCTGCGTCACGTCGCCACCGACCGCGCGATCTTCGGGCGCGGCGCGCTCAAGGCCGCGCTCTGGGGGCAGGGCAAGGGCCCCGGCGAGTTCGACATGCTCGACGTGCTCGGCCTGCGCTGAGCCTGTTGGGCCTTGTCGCCGACCGGCCTTTCATCTTGGCAAAAACACCTCCATCGGAGGCGTCCCGACCATGCAGTCAGCGCGCCTTTCAGAACAATGCGTCATGCCACCCGATATCCCGTGGCAACGCGCCCCGAGGAGGGCCCCGAAGGGGCTTGACGAGGGGCGCCCGTGGATCGCCGCGCATGCGCGGCGAAACCGCTTCAGAAATCGATTGCGATGCCCTTCTTTTCCCAATCGCCATAGCGCACCGGTTCCGGCCCGTCGCGCCCGCCAAGCTCTGGCGGCAGGTCCATTGCCGGCGCTGCCTTGCGCCGCGCCTCTGCCTCGGCGAGCGCGCGCTTTGCCGCCTCGGGCAGGTCGTCTTGCTTGGGATCATCCCTCATCGGTCACGCTCCTTGTCTGGGTCCTGTCTTTGATATACCCCGCGAAGGCCCCACAGCAAGAGGATGCCCCATGCCCAAGCCCGGCTTTGACACCGGTCTTCCCGCCCGCCGCGCGGCGCTGGAAATGCTGCGCAGCACCCTCATGGACAAGCGCCTCCTCTCACACCAGCCTGCCCCAGGCGGCCTCGACCCCGAGGACGCGGCACGCGCCCGACGCCTCGCGCTTACCTTGCTGCGCCACCTTGGCCGGCTTGACAATGTGCTGCGTCCTCATCTGCAAAAACGCCCGACGCTCGCGGTGCAGAGCCTGCTTCGGCTTGGTGCGGCGGAACTGCTGGTCGACGGGTCCGAGCCGCATGGCGTCATCGCGTCGCTGGTCGAAATCGCCAAGCGCGGTGCCCGCACGACGCGCGCCGCGGGCTTGGTGAACGCCGTCTTGCGCAAGGTCGATGCCGACGATCGCGGCAGGTGGGCCGCGCTGCCACCGCAACCCCTGCCGGTCTGGCTGCGCAAGCCACTGCACAAGGCTTACGGGGTCGACGCGGTCGCGGCCATCGAGGCGGCGCATGAACGCGGTGCGGCGCTCGACCTGACGCCGAAAGCGGGCGGCGTGATCGCGGGCGGCGTGCCCCTGCCCACCGGGTCCGTCCGCTTTTCGCAGGCGCAGGTCACCGCCATTCCCGGCTACGCGGAAGGCGACTGGTGGGTGCAGGACACGGCCGCCGCGCTGCCCGCCCGGCTGCTTGGCGATCTCGTTGGGCTGCGGGTGCTCGATCTGTGCGCCGCGCCGGGTGGCAAGACCCTGCAACTGGCCGCTGCCGGGGCCGATGTGACTGCGCTCGACCTGTCCGAGACGCGCCTGGAACGCGTCACCGAGAACCTCGCGCGCACCGGCCTTGTCGCGCGCCTTGTCGTTGCCGACGCGCTCACTTACGCGGCCGATCCCTTCGACGCCATCCTGCTCGACGCCCCCTGTTCGGCCACCGGCACCATCCGCCGCCACCCCGACCTGCCCTTCGTCAAGACGGCGGGCGAAGTCGAAAGCCTCACCCGGCTGCAAATGCAGATGCTCGACCATGCGCGCACTCTGCTCAAACCGGGCGGCAGGCTTGTCTTCTGCACCTGTTCGCTGCTGCCCAACGAGGGCGAGAACCAGGTCAAGGCGGCGCTGAAGCGTCATGACGACCTGTCCGTCCTGCCGATCGACCCGACGCAACTCGGCGGCAATCCTCATTGGGCCAGCCCCGAGGGGGGTCTGCGCCTGCGCCCGGATTTCTGGCCCGAGCTGGGTGGGATGGACGGATTTTACATGGCCCTTTTGAAACGGGGCTGAACCCTGCTATCGTGCCGGCCAGAAGACAAAGAGCAGCCGCCCATGTCAGAAGCCCTTTCCCCCGCCCCGGTCTCGCAAAGGGCGCGTCCGGGACGCTTGCGCCGGGCCAGCAATCGCTGGGCGGCGTGGCGCGCGGGCTTCGGTCCGACCCCCAAGGGCTTCACCTCGCGGCCAGAGCCGCGGCTGATCGGGTCGGATGCGCGCGGCCGGCAATTGATGGCCGGCAACCTGTTGTTCGCGGGCGTCCTGGTGCAGATGCAGGAGGCGCTGCCGTGGACCCTTGCCGCACCGTCGGATGCCTTCGAGGACGAGTTGCACGGTTTCGAATGGCTCGATCACCTGGCCGCGGTGGCCGATGGCTCCGCCCGGCCGATCGCGCAGGCATGGCTCGCCGGCTGGCTGCGCCGTTACGCCACCGGCAAGGGGCCGGGCTGGGTGCCCGACCTTGTCGGGCGGCGCCAGATCCGCTGGATCAGCCACGCGCTCTTCTTGATGAGCGGGCAGGACGCCCACGAGACCCGCGCCTTCTACACCACGCTCGGGCGGCAAGCCGAATTCCTGGCGCGTCGCTGGCGCACCACGTCGCACGGGCTGCCCCGGTTCGAGGCGCTGACCGGCCTGATCTATTCGGCCTGTTCCCTTATTGGGGTCGCGCATCACCTGAAACCGGCGCTGAAGGCGCTGGCACAGGAATGCGCGCGCGAAATTGACGCCTCGGGCGGCATTGTCACCCGCAATCCCGAGGAACTGCTGCACGTCTTTACCCTGCTGACATGGACTGCCGCGGTTCTGGCAGAGGCGGGCAAGACCGCCGATCCAGCCGTGGACACCGCGATCATGCGTATCGCGCCGACCCTGCGCAGCCTGCGCCACGCCGATGGCGGGCTGGCGCGGTTTCATGGCGGCGGGCGCGGACAGGTCGGGCGGCTGGATCACGCGTTGGCGCAATCGGGGGTGCGGCCGGCGACCCTGTCGGGGCTGGCGATGGGCTACGCGCGGCTGTCGGCCGGGCGCGCATCCATCGTGATCGACGCCGCCCCGCCGATGATGGGGCCGCAAGCGTTCAATTCGCACGCCTCCACGCTGGCCTTCGAGCTGACATCGGGCCGGCATCCGTTGATCGTCAATTGCGGCTCCGGCGCCGGTTTCGGGGCCGATTGGCGCCGCGCGGGCCGCGCCACGCCCTCGCATTCCACGCTGGCGCTTGAAGGCTATTCCTCGGCCCGGCTCGGGCCACGGTCAGCGGTGCATGGGGTGGTCAAACAGCCGTTGCTGGAAGGCCCCGGAACCATCGAAGTGCAGGAAAGCGACAGCGGCGCCGCCCGCGCCATCGCCTTTTCGCATGACGGCTACCGCCGCACCCACGGGCTCATCCATCTGCGCAGCCTCAGCCTCGAGGCCGACGGTCGGCTCTTGCGGGGGGAGGACGGGCTGGCCGCGATTACCGGCACCGACCGCGAGATACTCGACCGGGTCATCGCCCGCCTGCCCACCGATGGCATCCCCTACACTGTCCGCTTTCACCTGCACCCGGATGTGGAGGCGGAGATCGACCTTGGCGGCGCGGCGGTTTCTCTGACGCTGCACGGTGGCGAGACGTGGGTGTTTCGCCATGGTGGCGAGGCGTCGCTGACATTGGAAAACAGCGTCTACCTCGACTCCGGCCGGCTAAAACCGCGCGCGACAAAACAGATCGTTCTCTCTTCGCGCCTGACGGAGTATGGCAGCGCGGTAAGCTGGACCCTGGCCAAACCCACCGACGCGCTCCGCGCGCCCCGGCCATGATGAAACAGGAGACCCCATGACTGACCTCGCCCCGCTCAAACGCGCGCTTCTTTCCGTATCCGACAAGACCGGGCTGGTCGACCTTGCCCGCGCCCTCGCAGGGCGCGGGGTGGAATTGCTGTCCACCGGTGGCAGCGCGAAGGCGATGCGCGAGGCCGGGCTGACGGTAACAGACGTGGCCGAAGTGACGGGATTCCCCGAGATGATGGGTGGCCGCGTCAAGACGCTGCACCCCAAGGTGCACGGCGGGCTTCTTGCGCTGCGCGACGACCCGGCCCATGTCGCGGCGATGGACGCGCACGGGATCGTTGGCATCGACCTTCTGGTGGTCAACCTCTACCCGTTCGAGGATACCGTGGCCAAGGGCGCTGACTATGCCACCTGTATCGAGAATATCGACATCGGCGGCCCCGCGATGATCCGCGCCGCCGCCAAGAACCATGCCTTCGTCAACGTCGTCACCGACCCCGAGGATTACGCCGCCCTGCTGGCAGAGCTTGACGAGAACGATGGCGCAACCTCGCTGGGCTTCCGCCAGCAACTGGCGCTGACCGCCTATTCCCGCACCGCCGCCTACGACGCCGCCGTGTCAGGCTGGATGGTGCACGCGCTTGACACCGATACCCCGCGACGCCGCGCCTTCGCGGGCACCCTGGCGCAAGGCCTGCGCTACGGCGAGAACCCGCACCAGAAAGCGGCGTTCTACGTGGATGGGTCGGGCCGCGAGGGCGTCGCCACCGCAAGGCAGCACCAGGGCAAGGCGCTCAGCTACAACAATATCAACGATACCGACGCGGCCTTCGAACTGGTGGCAGAGTTCGACCCCGCCGATGGCCCCGCCTGCGCCATTATCAAGCACGCCAACCCCTGTGGCGTGGCGCGTGGCGAGACGCTGCTCGGCGCTTACAAGGCGGCCTTCGACTGCGACCGGACCTCGGCCTTCGGCGGCATCGTGGCGCTGAACCAGCCGCTCGACGCAGAGACAGCGCGCGAAATCACAGGCATTTTCACCGAGGTGGTGATCGCCCCCGGCGCATCCGACGATGCAAGGGAAATCTTCGCAGCCAAGAAGAACCTGCGCCTGCTGACCACAGGCGGCCTGCCCGATCCGCGCGCGGGCGGCCTCACCTTCCGCCAGGTCGCGGGCGGCTTCCTCGTCCAGGACAAGGACACCGGCCATGTCGGCATGGATGACCTCAAGGTGGTGACGAAAAAGGCCCCGACCGAGGCCCAGTTGCGCGACCTGCTCTTTGCCTGGAAAGTCGCCAAGCACGTCAAGTCCAACGCCATCGTCTACGTTAAGGATGGCGCGACCGTCGGCGTCGGTGCCGGCCAGATGAGCCGCGTGGACTCTGCCCTCATTGCTGCGAAAAAGGCCGACCGCATGGCTGAGGCGCTCGGCCTTCCGCAGCCCCTCACCATCGGGTCCGCGGTCGCTTCGGACGCCTTCTTCCCCTTCCCCGACGGCCTTCTGGAAGCCGCCGCCGCCGGCGCCACCTGCGTGATCCAGCCCGGCGGTTCGATGCGCGACGACGCGGTGATCGCAGCGGCGGACGAGGCCGGCCTTGCCATGGTGTTCACCGGAATGCGCCACTTCCGCCACTGACAGCACTTGCAAACTGCCCCGCGCCCCTTTCATCTTGGCCCAAATACTTCCGGGGTTTGGGGGCGACCCCCAAGCGGCCCGGCGCGGCCCCCGCTTCAGCGGGGGGTAAGACGGGCCGCCGCCTGTATCGACGCGCATCGCGCGGCGACCCTGATCGGACCAGCAACAAGGACATCGCCATGCGCCTCACCCTGCTTTCCGCTCTGTTCTGGTTTTCACTTGACCAGATCGGAAAATGGCTGGTCCTCTACCGGATGGACCTTCTGAGCTTGCGCGAACTCGAGCTTTGGCCCCCATACATCACGTTCCGCATGGGCTGGAACACGGGCATCAATTTCGGCCTCCTGTCAGGCAGCGCCGAAGCCACACGCTGGCTTCTTGTGGCCCTGGCCTTCGTGATTTCCGCCTGGATCCTGGCCTGGTCGCGCAAGATGGAACGGCGCATCTCGATGTTGTCCGCGGGGGCAATCGTCGGCGGCGCCATCGCCAATGCGTTTGACCGGGTGATCTACGGCGCTGTCGCGGATTTCCTCAACATCACCTGCTGCGGTTTCGACAACCCCTATGCCTTCAACCCCGCCGATATCGGCATCTTCGTTGGCGCGTTCGGCCTGCTGATCTTCGCCGACGCAAACAAGATCACCCCGTGACGCGCCGAAAAACATGCGCTAAACCCACCTGCGAAGGAGAGACCGGATGATCAGGCTTCGCGCGGCAATCGGATTGGGACTGGTGATTTTGGCACTCGCGGCCTGCGGTCGAAGCGATCCGACGCTGCTCAACCTGCGCGCCGATGGCGAGGGGCCGGATGAATTTGGCGTCCTGCCCAGCCGACCGCTTGAAATGCCCGCGGATCTGACCACGCTGCCGCCGCCGGCGCCGGGCACCGCCAACCGCGCCGATCCCGACCCGGAGGCGGAACTTGCCGAGGCGCTCGGCGGCAACGTTGACCGTGCGCAGTCGGGCAGCCAGAGCCTTGTCAGCCATGTTACCCGCTACGGCGTAGCGCAGGATATCCGTGCAACCCTCGCTGCCGAGGATCTCGAATTCCGCCGCCGCAACGATGGCCGCCTTCTGGAACGCGTTGCCGCAGTCAACGTCTACCACCGCGCCTATCGCGTGATGTCGCTGGATCGCTATGCCGAACTCGAACGCCTGCGCGCCGCCGGAATCTGGACACCCGCCGCGCCGCCTGCTGATCTTCCTCGTGACAATTGATCCCGTCGGATCACGGCGTTGCCTGCTCACATCACCGTCACCGTGCTTGATACGCGCGACAATGCCCGTATCTGTTACGCCATGCGCTGTTTAACCGAGGTTGCAAATGCTGCGAATCCTGCTGGCCGCCTGCCTGGCCCTCATGCCCGTCACCCAAGTCTCGGCCGCTGCCGATGTGACCGAGTTCACCCTGGACAACGGTTTGCAGGCTGTGGTGATCGAGGATCACCGCGCCCCGGTCGTGGTGCACATGCTGTGGTATCGCGTTGGCGCGGCGGACGAGCCGCCCGGCCAGTCCGGCATAGCGCATTTCCTTGAGCATCTGATGTTCAAGGCGACCGAGACGCTGGAAAGCGGCGAATTCAGTCGAATCGTCGAGGCCAATGGCGGGTCCGACAACGCCTTTACCAGTTGGGATTACACCGGCTACTTCCAGCGTGTCGCCGCCGACCGGCTTGGCCTGATGATGCAGATGGAGGCCGACCGCATGCGCAACCTGCGCCTCGCCGAGGACGAGGTCGCCACGGAACGCAGCGTGATCCTTGAGGAGCGTGCGCAGCGCACCGACTCAAGCCCCGGCGCGTTGTTCAACGAACAGATGCGCGCCGCGCTCTATCTCAATCACCCCTACGGTATCCCGATCGTCGGCTGGCGGCATGAAATGGAAACGCTCGACCGGGAAGCGGCCCTTGCCTTCTATCACCGGTATTATGCCCCCGATAACGCGATCCTGATCGTGGCGGGCGACGTGACGCCCGACGAGGTCAGGACGTTGGCAGAGCAATATTACGGCCCGCTGTCGGCATCCGGGATCGCGCCGCGCGGACGCCCGACCGAGCCGCCCCATATCGCGGAGCGCCGCATTTCCTACGAGGATCGCCGCGTCTCCGACCCCTATGTGGTGCGCAATTACCTCGCGCCCGAACGCGATCCCGGCGACCAGCGTCAGGCTGCGGCGCTGACGCTGCTGGCCAACATCCTCGGCGGGTCGGGGGCAACGGCGGTTCTGCCCCGCACCTTGCAGGTGGACGAGGAACGCGCGCTCTATGCCTCGGCCAGCTACAGCGGCACCACTCTCGACGACACGGTGTTTTCCCTCTTCAACGTGCCGGTCCCCGGCGTGTCGCTGGAGGAGGCGGAGGCCGATCTCGACCGTGTCATCGCCGATTTTCTCGAAGAGGGCATCGATTCCGAACAGTTCGACCGCATCAAGTTCCAGTGGCAGGCAGGGATGATCTACACACAGGACGATGCGGGGGAGCTTGCGCGCATGTATGGTGCGGCGCTGACCTCCGGCCTGACGGTCGAGGACGTGCAGGACTGGCCCGAGATCATCGCCTCGATCACGCAAGAAGACGTGATGCGAGCCGCCCGACAGATATTTACCGAAACGCCGTCCGTCACCGGCTACCTGACGGCCCCCGACCTGTAAGGAAACTGCCCATGGTTCGCGCCCTTCTTGTCGCCCTCACGCTTTTGGCGGCGCTGCCCGCCCGCGCGCAGGTGGACATCCGCGAAGTCACCTCCCCCGGCGGCATCACCGCCTGGCTGGTGGAGGATCACTCGATCCCGTTCGTGGCGCTCGACATCCTGTTCGCAGGCGGAACCTCGCTTGACCCGGCCAATGCCCGCGGCGCCACCTACATGATGACCGGTCTCCTGGAAGAGGGCGCCGCCGACATGGACAATGCCGAGTTTGCCGCGCGGTCCGAATCGCTTGCCGCGTATTTCGGTTTCGATACCGGCCGCGATTCGATCAACGTCACCGCCCGGATGCTGACCGAGAACCGGGATGAAGCTGTGGATCTGCTTCGCGCCGCGCTGGTTGAGCCGACATTCGCGCCGCGCGCGATCGAACGTATTCGCGCTCAGGTGGTTTCGATCATCGACAGCAACGCCAACGATCCCGGCGAAATCGCCTCTTCCACCTTCTATGCCCGCGCTTTCGGCGATCACCCCTATGGCAGCGCGCAGGAGGGAACGACCGACAGCGTCAATGCCCTGACCCGCGACGACATCCTCGCCGCGCATCGCGGCGCGCTTGCCCGCGACCGGGTGCATGTCGGAGTGGCCGGCGACATCTCTGCGGAGGCGCTTGGCCTGCTGCTGGACCGCCTGCTCGGTGATCTGCCCGAAACCGGCGCGCCGATGCCCGAGGACGCGCCCTACGCGCTTGAGGGTGGCGTCACCGTTGTCGACTACCCGACGCCGCAAAGCACTGCTTTCTTCGGCCATCGCGGTCTGGAACGTCACGATCCCGATTTCTTCGCCGCCTACGTGATGAACCAGATTCTTGGCGGCGGCGGTTTCCGCTCGCGCCTGATGGAGGAGGTGCGCGTCAACCGGGGGTTGACCTACGGCATTTCGACCTTCCTCGTCCTCTTCGATCACGGGCCGATGATGCTGGGGCAGTTTGCCTCCTCCAACGACCTTGTGGCCGACGCGGTGGAGGTGCTGCGCGCTGAATGGGCGGACATGGCCGAAAACGGCGTCACGGCAGACGAGCTTGCGGCCGCCCAAACCTACCTGACCGGTGCCTATCCGCTGCGGTTCACCGGCAACGGCACAATCGCCGGAATCCTTGCGGGGATGCAGATCGACGACATGCCGATCACCTATATCAACACCCGCAACGACAATATCCGCGCCGTCACGCAAGAAGACATCGCCCGCGTCGCCGCCCGCCTGCTGGACCCCGAGGGACTGCATGTTGTGGTGGTCGGGCAACCCGAGGGACTGGACGGCGGGAACTGACAGCGCTGCGACAGCATAGGCGCTTTCCCGCCCGATCCGCCGCCGCTATAGACAACGTCATGACTGACACCCTGCCTCCGTGCCCCGCCTGTTCCTCGGCCTTCACCTATCAGGTGGATGCGTTGTTCAATTGTCCCGAATGCGGCCATGAATGGGCACCTGGCGAGGCGGAGGAAGACGTGATCCGCGACAGCGTCGGCAACGCCTTGGCGGATGGCGATACCGTGACCGTGATCAAGGACCTCAAGCTCAAGGGGTCGTCCACGGTGGTCAAGGTCGGCACCAAGGTGCGCAACATCCGGCTGGTGCCCGGCGATCATGACATCGACTGCAAGATCCCCGGCGTGGGCCAGATCGGGCTCAAGTCGCAATTCGTGAAGAAGGTTGCGGACTGACCCCGCAGCCGCGCTTGCGTGCTGCCCGTGACGGGTGACAGGCTGTTCTGCAGCTTTTGCCAACGCCCAAGCTTTCCTCGCGTGGCGTTTCAGGCTATACACAGTCGAGAGTGTGCCGGACACCTTGCGCAAAGACGGGGCCGGGCGAAGTGAGCATTGAGCAGGCGAAATGGCGAAGTTTTCTATCTGGATGTTGGGTGAATCCAACATCTCCGTCAGTGGCGGCAAGACGCTGGATGGCATCACCCAAGGCGACGGCAGTCACTTGGTGGGTGAGACTGTCACCCTGAATACGCGCGACTGGGTGCAGGTCGATATCCGCGACGGCGACACCGATTTTGATGATAACGACGGCAATCAGCGGCTCGATGGCAGCCAGACGATCGACGGCGCCAGCTATTCCGACGGCACGAAGATCGAGGCGGAATACCGCATCACGGTGCAGGACGGGGATGGCAACACCTACGAGGTGATTGCCGTCAACGTGAACAATTCCTCCCCCGCCTACGCCACCAACGAAGGGCTTGCCTTCGTCGGCCCGCCGCAGGGCTGGCCGCCGGTGGGCGAACCGCTGACCGTGATCGAGGCGAGCGAGGGGCCGGGCAGCATGGGGCAGCCCAACCTGCCGGCAACCGACCTTGTGGTGCCCTGCTTCACCCCCGGCACGCGTGTCGACACGCCCCAGGGCCCGGTGCCGGTCGAGACGCTGGCGCCGGGCGATCTGGTCGAGACTCTGGACGCTGGCGCCCGACCGGTGCGTTGGGTCGGGCAGGTCACGCTTGGCCCCGCCGAACTTGCCGCCGATCCCTCGCTGCGCCCGGTCCTGATCCGGGCAGATGCCTTCGGGCCTGGCCGCCCGCTGCGCGACATGCGCGTGTCGCCGCAGCACCGGCTTTTGCTGTCGGACGCGCGGGTGACGCTTTTGTTCGGCGAGGCGGAGGTGCTGGTCGCGGCGCGCGACCTGATCGACGATCACCGCATCCTGCGCGATCATCGCGCAGAGAGCGTGACCTATATCCACTTCGTCTTCGACCGTCACGAGATCGTGCGCGCCGACGGGCTTGCCGCCGAAAGCTACCGCCCCGGTCCGCAGACCCTGCCCGCGCTGTCCGAGGCAAGCCGCGCGGAACTTCTGCGCCTGTTTCCAGAACTGTCCAGTCCCGTGCCCGGTGGCCTTTTTGCCGCGCGGCCCATGCTCAGGCAATGGGAAGCGCAGCTTTTGACCCCGGCGGCCTGATAAAAAGGCCCGGCGGGGGTGCCGCCGGGCCCGAAATCCAAGGGATTCGTCAGTAAAATATGCTTGCGCGGGTCGGGATCAACCGACCAGCGCGTTGTCGTCGCGCCGGACCGCGATGATCGTGGAACGCGGCAGCATGCCCTCGCCCTCGGGGAACGGCGCATCCGGGTGCTGGATGCCCACGAACATGGTGCGGCGATCAGCCGACCAGCACAGGCCGGTGACTTCACAGCCGTAGGGGCCGGTCAGGAAGCGCTCGATCCGGCCCGTCGCGGGATCGCCGGCCAGCATCTGGTTGTTGCCCATGCCGGCAAAGTCGCCCTCGTTGCCGTCATTGCCGTCGGTCTGGATCCACAGCATGCCGGCGGAGTCGATGGCCATGCCGTCGGGCGAGTTGAACAGGTTGCCCGCGTTGATGTTGCCGGACCCGGCATAGGCATCGTCGTGGACCTCTGGGTTGCCAGCCATGACGTAAAGATCCCAGTCATAGGTATCGGCGGCATGGTCGCCGCCCGCCGGACGCCAGCGGACGATCTGGCCGTAGTGGTTGACCTCGCGCGGGTTCGGGCCGCCTGCGGGCGCCCAATCGCCGCCGGCATTGCCCCGGACGCCGCGGTTGCGGTTGTTGGTCAGGCAGCAATAAGCCTCGGTCGAGACCGGGTTCACGGCGACCCATTCAGGCCGGTCCATGGTGGTGGCGTTGATGCGCGAGGCGGCAATGCGGGTGAAGATGGCGATTTCGGCCTCGGACATGCCGGTGACACCGGGCGTCAGGGCAACCCATTCGCCGGTCTGGTCGTCGTTGAAGCGGGCGGCATAAAGCTGCCCCTCTTCCAGCAGTGTCGAGGTGTCGCCGCCGGGGACGTAGACATCGCGCGAGACCCACTTGTAGATGAACTCGCCCCGCTCGTCGTCGCCCATGTAGACGACAACGCGCCCGTCATCGGCCAACGCGGTTGCGGCGTTCTCGTGCTTGAAGCGGCCCAGCGCGGTGCGCTTGACCGGGGTGCTGTCGGGGTTGGCCGGGTCGATCTCGACGACATAGCCGGCGCGATGCGGCTCGTTCGGGTTCCCGGTGGCGTCGAAACGGGCGTCCCACAGGTGGTAGTCGTAGCCCCAGCCGTCGGCGCCAAGGCCGTAGCGGTCGCGCCCTTCGGCGGCGAGCCCCTCAACCGCAACATCGCCGGTAGCGCCGAAGTAACCGTTGAAGTTTTCCTCGCAGGTCAGGTAGGTGCCCCAAGGCGTCCGGCCGGAACCGCAATTGTTCATGGTGCCGAGGCTTTCGGTGCCGGTCGGGTCGGCGGCGGTCTGCATCAGCGCATGCCCGGCGGCGGGGCCGGAAATACGCATCGGCGTGTTGTGGGTGATGCGGCGGTTGAACGGGCTGTCGAGGACAACCTCCCAGCCGTTCTCACCCTCTGCGACCTCGAAGATCGACACGCCCTGAAGGTTTTGCAGCTTGAGCACGTCATCGGCGTTACGCGGGATGCCATCCTCGGCCTGCGGCAGGTTGACCCTGCGGTTGGTGTATTCGTGATTGACGGCGATCACCTGCCGCTCACCGATCAGGAACAGTTCCATGCCGTCGGTATTCTCGCCGAAGACGCGGTCCGACATCTCGACGCTGCCGCCGGTGTCCTGGCTGAAATCGCCCAAGGCGTCGGAAAACAGCGGGTCGCCCCAGCTGATCAGGCGCTGCCAGCCATAGCCCTCGGGCACGTGCACGGTGCCGTCGGTGGCGGTCGGGACCGGGGTGAAGGCGAAGCGGTCGGCCTGTCGGGCAAGCGCGGTGGAGCCCTTCAGCATTGCGGTGCCCATGACGGCAGCGCCAGACCCGAAGGCCAGAACGCCCCCGAGGAACCCGCGGCGGGAGATCGCGCGTTCGACGACGTCGTCGAATTGCTGCTTTTCAGGACGCGGGAAATTCATTTCATCCCAGTCGTCGGCGCTGATCTTGTTGAGATCGACGTCTTTCATGGCGTACCTCGTTCGGTTGGGTGGCTAGGTACAAAGCGGTAAGATGAGAAGGTAAAACCCTGACGACGATGGCATGTTACTTTGGTGACGGCACCTGTCGGGCGCACAGGCGCAAGACGCGATGAGGGCAAGGCCGGCCCAACAAATGCTTGCCTTGCGCGCGTTCTGTCGGCGAAGCTTTGCCAACCTGTATTTTCGCACTGCGAGGAAGGGAGGCCGCCGATGCTGACCCGCCGCCATTTCATTTCCACCGGGGCCGCCCTGGCCCTCACGCCCACCATCGCCGGCGCGCAGGAAGGCTGGACCCTGCCAAGCCGATACGCCCCGCGCGTGGTCGACATCAACCCCGGCTTCACACCGGGCGAGATCCATGTCGATATGGGGGCGCATTACCTCTACCTGATCCGCGAAAACGATACCGCGCTGCGCTTTGGCGTTGCTGTCGGACAAGAGGGACGGCAGGCTGCGGGGCGCTTTCATATCGGGCGCAAGGCGGAGTGGCCCCGTTGGACGCCGACCCCCAACATGATCGCGCGCGAACCGGAGCTTTACGCGCAATTTGCCGGCGGCATGGAAGGCGGGCCGGACAACCCCTTGGGCGCGCGGGCGCTTTACCTTTACGCCGGGTCGCGGGATTCGCTTCTACGCATCCACGGCACCGCGCAGCCCTGGTCGATCGGCCTGTCGGCCTCGTCCGGCTGCATCCGCATGGTCAATGATCACGTGATCGAGCTGTACGACATGGTGGAGCTTGGCACGCGGGTGCAACTGCACCCGGTTTGATACGAAAAAGCGCCCAACGGCACAAGGCCGCGGGGCGCCAGCATCAGAATCGCCGCGACGTCAGCCTGGCATCTTGGTCATGCGCAGGTAGGGAAGCTTGGCGTCGAAGGTGCCGAACTTTTCCTTCGCCTGCTCATCGTCAAGGCCCAGTGCAACAATCACGTCCTCACCGTGCACCCAGTTGGCGGGCGTTGCGATCGGGGTCTGGTAGGTTGCCTGAAGCGCGTCGAGTGCGCGCAGCACCTCTGCGAAGTTGCGCCCGACCGACATCGGGTAAGCCATTGTCAGCTGGATCTTCTTGTCCGGCGAAATGATGAACACAACCCGGACGGCTGCGCTGTCGGCAGCGGTGCGCCCGTCGGGCAGGTAGGCGTCGGCCGGCAACATGTCGAGCGCCTTGGACACGACAAGGCTGTCATCTGCAATGATTGGAAAACCTGCCTTGGCGCCGGAATAGGTCTCGATGTCGGATTTCCATTCGACATGCTCCGCAACCTTGTCGACCGACAGGCCGATCACCTTGGTGCCGCGCTTTTCCCATTCGTCGGCCAGTTGCGCCACGGCGCCGAATTCTGTGGTGCAGACGGGGGTGAAATCCTTGGGGTGGCTGAACAGGATTGCCCAGCTATCGCCGATCCAGTCATGCAGGGCAAAGGTGCCCTGATCGGTTTCGACGGTCAGGTTGGGGATTGTGTCGTTGATGCGCAGGGCCATGTGACCTCCTGGAATTTGGTTGCGAACGTCAATGATAATATAGGGTGTCTTTTGCCGGGTTGCACGGGGGGGCAGTTTAGAATGATTTCAAAAAAGAGAGACATTCGGCCGCATGACCGGTGTCGAGCCACGCGATCCACCCGCGCCGTCGCGTCAAGACGGTCGGCCCTTGCTCTTGGCACACGGGGGTGAGAGGCTCCGCGCCGAACAAGGAGACACACCATGCCCAACAGCACGGATTTCTACATTGGCGGCCAGTGGGTCGCACCGCACTCAAGCAACGATTTCGAGGTGATCAACCCGGCGACGGAAGAGGTCTGCAAGACGATCTCGTTGGGGGGGCAGGCCGATGTCGATGCCGCCGTCGCCGCCGCGCGCGGCGCGTTCGAAACCTATGCCTACAGCACGAAAGAGGAACGCTTGGCGCTTTTGCGCAAGATACTCGACGTCTACAAGGCGCGCGGCGAGGACATGGCACAGGCAATCTCGACCGAGATGGGCGCGCCGATCGACATGGCGCGCTCCTCGCAGGTGGGCGCGGGGATCTGGCACATCTCGAACTTCATCACCGCGCTTGAGAATTTCGACTTCGAACGTCCGCTTGGCAACCATGCCCCGAATGACCGGATCCTCTACGAGGCGGTCGGCGTCATCGGCATGATCACGCCGTGGAACTGGCCGATGAACCAGGTCACGCTGAAGGTGATTCCGGCGCTTGCCACGGGCTGCACGATGATCCTGAAGCCGTCCGAGATCGCACCGCTTTCCGGGCTGGTCTGGGCCGAGATCCTTGACGAGGCGGGGGTGCCCGCGGGCGTCTTCAACCTTGTCAACGGGGATGGGCCGGGTGTCGGCACGATGATGTCGGGCCATCCCGGCATCGACGCGATCAGCTTCACAGGCTCGACCCGTGCAGGGATTGCCATCTCGAAGAATGCAGCTGATACGCTCAAGCACGTGCACCTCGAACTTGGCGGCAAGGGCGCCAATATCGTCTTTGCCGATGCCGATGAAAAGGCGGTGAAGCGCGGCGCGCTGCACTGTTTCAACAATACCGGTCAGTCCTGCAACGCGCCGACCCGGATGCTGGTGGAACGCAGCTATTATGACGCGGCGGTGGAGATCGCCACCGCGACCGCCGAGGCCACCACCGTCGGCATGCCGTCGGAGTCCGGGCGCCATATCGGGCCGCTGGTTAGCGCGACGCAATTCGACAAGGTGCAGGGGTTGATCGCCAAGGGCATCGAGGAAGGCGCGCGGCTGACTGCTGGCGGCCTTGGCCGGCCCGAGGGGTTCAACAAGGGCTATTTCGTGCGCCCGACGGTTTTTGCCGATGTCGACAACGAGATGACGATCGCGCGCGAGGAGATCTTCGGCCCGGTCCTGTCGATCATCCCTTTCGAGGATGAGGCCGAGGCGCTGCGCATCGCCAACGACACCGCGTATGGCCTCACCAACTACGTTCAGACGCAGGACGGCGCGCGGCGCAACCGGTTGGCGCGGCGGCTGCGCTCGGGCATGGTCGAGATGAACGGGCAGAGTCGTGGCGCCGGCAGCCCCTTTGGCGGCATGAAGAAATCCGGAAACGGGCGCGAAGGCGGTGTCTGGGGTCTGGAGGATTTCTGCGAGGTCAAGGCCGTGTCCGGCTGGGCAACCGACGCAGGTTGAGCGAGGCCCGGGAGGGGGGGGCGTGTGCGCCCCCCGTTTCGGGTAATCCGCAATGCAGCCCCTCGTGGTTGTCGCTTTCCGACGCACACCAGGGGATTGTTTCGTCAGGTGACGCACACTCGTTTTGCGCATCCACCCTCTGCCGAGACCGCGTTTCGGACAGCGACTGCCGCGATCCTGCGCAGGTCTTCGGGGGCCATGCCTGAGCGTGCGCGCAACGTGATGCCACGGGCAACCGCCGCCAGCATCCCCGCCAGGGCGCGTTCCTCCGCTGTTGCCCCCGATCCGGCCCCATGCGCCAGGCGCTGCGCAATCCTGTCCTCTAGGGCGGCAAAGCGGCGGTCAAGCTCCTGCCGGAAGGTGTCGTCGGCCCCCGCGACCTCGGCAAGGACACAGGAAATCAGACATCCCGGCGTGGCCGCGTCGCGCGTCGCAAGGCTGACGACCTCGGCGAAGAAGGTCGACAGGTCGGCCTCCAGCGTGCCGCTGGGCCCGAGGGCCGACGCAACCGGACCCATCTGTGTTTCGATGTAATGGGCGATAGCGGCGAGGAATAAACCCTTCTTGCCGCCGAAATCATGGTAGAGGCTGGTGCGCGACATGCCTGTATCGCGGCATAACCGATCCACCGAGGCGGCATCAAAGCCTTCGGACCAGAATACGCGCATCGCGGCACCAACCGCCTGATCCTTCTTGAAGCCCCGTGGCCTGCCGCGTGGCCGGGGGGCGTGGCTTTCGGATTGCACACTCTCACCCATAGTTGATCCAACCCGTCCGGAAATAACTGGTGACGAGCAATCACACAATATACAGAACGATCATTCTGTAAATATAGGAGCACCCGATGACCCGAACCCCCCTGCTGAAGATGTCGCCCACCACCCTCGATGTCGCGCAAGGAGAGGCCGAAACCCTTCTGTCCGGCGCCGAGGCCAAACTTGGCTTCCTGCCGAACATGTATACCTACATGGCAAACCTTCCCGGCGTTCTGGCAGGCTACCTCGGGACCTATCAAGCGTTCCGCGAAACGACCGGCTTCACCCCGGCCGAACAGGAAACCGTGTTCCTGACGATCAGCCGGGTGAACGGCTGCACCTATTGCATGGCGGCACACTCGATGCTTGCCGACAAGGTGTCGGGCGTGCCTGCCGACAGCCTCGCTGCGCTACGCGCGGGCAAGGACCTGCCCGACGAGAAACTGAACGCCGTCGCTACCTTCACCGAGGCGATGGTGGTCTCGCGTGGCAACCCCGGCAAGGCGGCGGTCGATGCGTTCCTTGCTGCCGGCTACGGCGAACAGCAGGTGCTGGGGGTTGTCCTTGCCATCGCCTGCAAGACGTTTTCCAACTACGTCAACCACCTGGCCGGAACCCCGGTGGATGACGTCTTCGCCCCCTACAGCGTCGATTGACCCACTACGCACCCCCCCCGCCCGCTACAAGGCGGCGGGGCGCCGTTGCGGCGCGCGATCAGACCGCCCGCATGTCGAATCGCACGGTCGGGGTCTGGGCCAGCAGATCGCGTGAATAGGCGGCGTCCGGCCCCGCGAAGAACGCCTCCGACGGGCCGGTTTCGATCAGCCGCCCTTCTTTCAGCACTGCGATATCGTCGGACATCTGCCGCACGACGGCAAGGTTGTGGCTGATGAACAGCGTGGTCAGCCCGAAGCGAGCTTGCAGGTCTTTCAGCAGGTTCAGGATCTGCGCCTGTATGGAGACGTCGAGCGCGCTTGTCGGCTCATCACACAGCAGCAGGCCGGGGCGTGACAACAGCGCCCTTGCCACAGCGATACGTTGACGTTGGCCGCCGGAGAACTGGTGCGGATAGCGATCGGCGGCCGATGCATCGAGCCCGACAAGCGCCAGCATCGCGCGCGCCAGCCGCGCGCGTCGCCGGGCATCCGGTTCCAGCCCGTATAGCCACAAGGGTTCGCTCAGCACGTCGAGCACCCGGTGGCGGGAATTGAGGCTCGAATACGGATCCTGGAACACCATCTGCACGAGGCGCCGCGATGGATCTGCCCGGCGCCGCGCGCGCATCGGTGGCAAGGCAGCGCCGTCCAGCCGCATCTCGCCTTCCGCTGGGTGCACAAGCGCCGCAATGACCTTGGCCAGCGTCGATTTGCCCGATCCGCTTTCCCCGACCAGCCCCATGACGGTGCCGGGGCGCACCGACAGCGACACGTCGTCAAGTGCGACGAAATCATCCCGTGGGCCGAACAGGCCGCGCCTTTCGCCGCGAAAGCGCACCGTGATCCCCGACAGGTCCAGCGACGGACCGGGGCCCGATCCGGTTCCGGCCATCAGCCAGTCCTCGGCCACGCGCGCGGTGTCGGTCTCGGCCTGTGGCAGCGCTTCGCCGGCGATGCGGGGCAGGTGAAACCTGTCGAGCTTGCGATCCAGCGGCGGCACGGCGGCCATCAGCGCCTTGGTGTAGGGATGTTCGGGCTGGCCCAGCACGCGCAGCGTCTGGCCCTGTTCCATGACCTTGCCACCCCGCAGCACGGTGACGCGGTCGGACACCTGCGCGATCACCCCGATATCGTGGGTGATCAGGATGAAGCCCACGCCACGTGTGCTGGCCAGCCGCCGGATCAGGTCCAGCACCTGCGCCTGAACCGCCACGTCAAGCGCGGTTGTCGGTTCATCGGCGATGATCAGTTCGGGGTTGCTGCACAGCGCCAGCGCGATCACCACCCGTTGCCGCATGCCGCCGGAAAACTGGTGCGGGTAGGCGCGGATGCGGTCCTTGGCATTGGCGATGCCGATCTCCTCCAGCAGGGACACCGCCCGCGCGCGCGCCGCCGCGACCCCGATATCTTCATGCGCGAGGATCGTTTCGATCAGCTGCGCCTCCACCGTCATCAGCGGGTTGAGGCTGGTCTGCGGGTCCTGGAAGATCATCGAGATCCGCTTGCCGCGCAGTCGGTGCGCCGCGACCGGGGTCAGCGCCCGAAGGTCGGTCTCGCCAAGGGTCATCCTGCCTGCGGTCACCTGCCCGGCGGCCGGCAGCAAGCCCATGATCGCGGCGCCGATGGTGGATTTGCCGGCGCCGGATTCCCCGACCAACCCGTGAATCTCGCCCCGGTCGACCGACAGCGACACGTCCTCGACGGCCATGTTGGTGCCGAACCGGTCGGTGAATTGCACGCTCAGCCCCTCGACCGCCAGCATCAGCGCATCCCCGGATTGAACAGGTCGCGCAGGAAGTCACCCAGAAGGTTGATGGCGACGACAAGCACGACGAGGAATACGGTGGGGATCCACAGGATCCACCATTCGCCCGACAGCAGGTATTGCATCCCGATCCGGATCAACGTTCCCAGCGACGGCGAGTCCGCCGGCAACCCGACCCCGAGGAAGGACAACGTCGCCTCCAGCAGGATGGCCGATGCCAGATCGACGGTGGCGATCACCAGCAGCGGCCCGACGATGTTGGGCAGAATGTGGCGCAACATGATCCTGAGCGGGTGCTGGCCCATCATGATCGCCGCAGAGACGTAATCCTTGCTTCGTTCGACAAAGACCGACGCCCGCGCAGTGCGCGCGAAATTGACCCAGAGCGAGAGGGCGATTGCCAGTGTGATCACGGTCACGCGCAGATCGTCGTGCATCTCGCGCGGCAGTATTCCGCGCGAAATGCCGTCTATCAGCAGCGCGGTCAGGATTGCCGGAAGGGCAAGCTGGACATCGGCGATGCGCATTACGATGGCATCAAAGCGCCCGCCCAGATACCCCGCCGCCAGCCCCAGCCCGACCCCCAGCAGCAGCGCCACCGCCATCGCCATGGCGGCGATCGACAGCGACAGCCGTGCGCCGTAAAGGATCGACGACAGCATGTCGCGCCCCTGATCATCGGTGCCCAGCAGGAAGCGCGGGCTGCCGCCGTCCTCCCAGGCCGGCGGCAGTAGCCCGTCGATCAGCGAAAACGACGCAAGGTCATAGGGGTTCGTCGGCGCGATCCACGGCGCGAAGGCGGCGCCCGCGACGATCGCCAGTGTGGCAATGGCCGCGAGGATCGCCGCGGGGCTGCGCGTGAACAGCCAGACCCCCTCGTTCCGCATCAGGCGGGTCAGCATCAGAAACTCTCCTTCACGCGCAGGCGCGGGTCGATGGCGACGTAAAGCAGATCGACGGCAAGGTTGATGACCACGAAGAAGAAGGCGATGACGACGAGGTAGACACTCATCACCGGGATATCGACGAAGCGGATCGATTCAAGGAACAACAGCCCCATGCCGGGCCACTGGAACACGCTTTCGGTGACGATCGAAAAGGCGATCACGCCGCCGAATTGAAGCCCGATGATGGTGATGACCGGGATCATCGTGTTGGGCAGCGCGTGGCGGTAACGGATGCTGCGCCATGGCACGCCGCGCGCGATGGCAAAGCGGATGTGATCGGTGCGCATTACCTCCATCATCTGCGCGCGCACCAGCCGCATGGTCAGCGTCAACTGGAACAGCCCCAGCGTGATGGCGGGCAGGATCAGCGACCGCCACCCTTGCGCGGTAAACAGCGAGGATCGCCACCAGCCGATCTCGACCGTGCCGCCGCGTCCGTAGGTGGGCAGCCAGCCAAGCTGCACACCGAACAGGAAGATCAGCAGGATGCCGATCACGAAGGTCGGGATCGACACCCCGATCAGCGTGCCGATCAGCAGCGACTGGCTGATCACGCCGCGTGGCCGCAGGGCGGTGTAGATCCCTGCCGGGATACCGACGATCAGCGAGATCAGCAGCGCCACGGTGCCCAGCTCCAGCGTTGCCGGAAGCCGCGACAGGATCATCGCGCCAATCGGTTCGCGGGTGCGGAAGGAATAGCCGAACTCGCCGCGCAGCATGTCGCCTGTAAAGCGCGTGAATTGCACGACGAAGGGGTCGTTCAGCCCCAGATCTTCGCGCAGGCGGTCCTGATCCTCAAGCGAGGTTTCGACGCCGGTCATCTGGGCAATCGGATCGCCGACGAAGGCGAACAGCGAAAAGGCGAGGAAGGCGACGGCCAGCATCACGAAAACCGACTGGATCAGCCGTTTGACAGCGAAGGCGACCATCGCCTGTCCTCCTTTCGGTCAGTTCACCGTGACCCAGCGCAGCATGAAGAAGTCATCCGGGCGCTGCACCACGTCAACGTTTTCCTGCATCGCCCAGATCAGCGGCTGAGTGTAGAGCGGCACGTAAGCCACATCCTCTTGCAGGATGCCGGCGACCTCGTCGAGCATCGCCTGCCGCGCCGCGGGGTCGACTTCGGACTGGATCGGGGCCAGAAGCGCGTCGATCCGTTGGTTCGAATATCCGCCGAAGTTCCAGGTGCCAAGCCGCTCGGTCGGGGTGTGGGCGAGGAAGCGGATCGGGTGTTCGGCATCGAAGGTGCCCGGCGACCAGCCCAGCAGATACATGTCGAAATTATCCGCCCGAAGCTCATCCCAGTAGCCGCGCACCGGCATCGCGTTGACGTTCGCCTCCACACCGATGCGCGCCAGCATCGAGGCGACGGCGCGGCACACGGCCTCGTCGTTGATGTAGCGGTCGTTGGGGCACATCAGGCCAAAGGAAAACCCGTCGCCGTAGCCGGCCTCGTCCAGCAACGCCCGTGCCGCGTCTGGGTCGTAGTCGGGGCGGTCGGCATGGTCGTCCGAATAGCCCGAGAGGCCCGCCGGCACCAGCTGGCTTGCCGGTTCGGCAGCGCCGCGCATGATCACCCGGTCGATCGTCTCGACGTCGATGGCCTGCGCAACGGCACGCCGCACCCGCGGGTCATGGAACGGGTTGGCACCGGTCGTTTCCTCGGAATAGAGCAGGCTGTCATGGTCGTGCCCGAAGCCCAGCATGATCACGCGGGTTTCCAGACCGGCAAGCACCTCGAAACCGTCGCGCTCTTCGACCTGTTCGGCATCCTGAAGCGGGATCGGCGAAATAAAGTCGATCTCGCCCGACAGCAGCGCCGCCAGCCCGGTCGCCGGGTTGCCGATCGGGGTGAAGATCGCCTCGGTCACGTTGTGCCCGGCCGTGTCCCACCAGTTTTCGTTCGGAACAAGGCGCGTTTCGATGCCGGGGTTGCGCGCCGCCAGCATGAAGGGGCCGGTGCCGTTGGCGTTGCGGGTGGCGTGGTTCTCGGCGTCGCGCGCGGGCAGGTCTGCCCCGTTTTCAGCCGCCCAGCCCGAGTCAAGAATCATGAAGTTGGCGATTGAGCCGGGGAACAGCGGGTTCGGGGCTGTGGTCACGAAATCGACGGTGAAATCATCCACCCGCACGACCTCTGTCACCGAGGCGAACCATGACCGGACATCGGACGCTTCCGACACGGCGCGTTCATAGGAAAAGATCACGTCATCGGCGTTGAACTCCGACCCGTCGTGGAAGGTCACACCCTCGCGCAGCGTGAAACGCCAGCCGGCACCGTCCGGCAGCGCCTCCCACGACGTTGCCAGCGACGGCTCGACGCCCATCTCGGGGTCGCGCCGGACAAGGCCTTCATAGACGTTGTTGAGAAAGGACAGGACCGGCGCCGCGTTCACTGCGTGCGGGTCCATCGTCTGCGGATCGGTGGTGCCGGCCCAGCGAAAGGTTTCTGCCGCGACCGGCAGCGATGACAGCAACGTGGTGCTCAGCGCAAGCGCTGCAACGGGAAATGTGGTGCGAAACATGAATGACCTCTCTGTTTTTCCTGCCGCCCCTGACGGACGCCCTTTGCATAGTTAGGCATATTCAGAACGATCATTCCAGATCCCGCGTTCCGGTTTTCCGAATTGGCAGCGATGGTTGCGATGCCGAGACCGGCAGCGGACCTAAGCTTTTCCGGGCGGTATGCGCTGCGCGATGACCCGGACAGCGGGTCGGCGCAGATCCCGGCAGCCTTCCGGGCACAAGCGTCAGAAGCTCTTCGGCACCCGCCATTCGCCGAACCTGCGTGGAAGGCGATACAGCATCGGACTGCGTTGACCGGAGAGCGTGGGACCAAACATCGGTTTGATGTAGAAAAGTGGTGCCGGTGATAGGACTCGAACCTACGACCCCATCATTACGAATGACGTGCTCTACCAGCTGAGCTACACCGGCACTTTTTTCTTGACGCGGCCGCGAACGGGCCACGTCACTTCCTTTGCACCGCTTGTAAACGGCTGGTTTGAAACGTCAATCTCAACTACCCAACCGATAGAGACTGCCACTCTTTATCTTGAGGCGACATCTTGAGGCGACATCGGGGTGCGGGCAGGCTCTTAGCAAGGCTGCCCATGCTTGAACAGCCCTAATTTGCGCCGCTGCGCAACTGTTGGTCTTCTGACGGGTCATCCGTTTCGCTGGCGGTGTCCTGCGCCTCGGTTTCGGACCCGGCATCATCGGCCATCGGGGCGCTTTCAAAATCTGCCGGTTCCGCGTCGTCCGCCGGTTCCGCGTCCTCGATATCATCCGCGCGTCCCATGTCGGGGGGGCTGGGTTCGTCGTCTCGACGGTCTTCCAGAGCGCCGACGATCAGGGGCAGCATCTGCATTGGTCCCGAAAGCGCGGACTCGCTCTGCGGCGCTTCCGTCCACGACAGGGTGTCGAAGCTGCCGCAAGACTCGCAGACCGGTTGCCAGATTGCGTGGACATGGCCGCAGGCCTCGCAGGTCCATTGCGGCCCGCGCGAGGCGGTGATCGCCTTGGCCAGCCAGCCGCGCACGACACGGTCTTCACTGCCCTCGCCACGTTCGATCGCCGCCATGATGGTCAGCGACCGCGCGGTGGGTGCGGTTTCGGGCAGATCGCCGAGCGCTTTGCGGGCGGCGGCATAGTCTTCGGCGGCGATATGCAGTTCCGCCTCCAACAGCTTGACCTCGGGGTCACCGGGATGCCCGCCCAGCAACACGCGGAACCGCTTGAGCCGCTCGGCCGGCGTTTCCTCCGGCTCGATCTCGGCGAAGGCGGCGGCAAGGTCGGGATGCGGGGCCGCGTCCCAAGCCTTGCGGATCACACGGGTGGCCACTTTGGGTTTGTGATCCCGCACAGCCATGCGCGCGGCCATGATGGCGGCGGGCACCAGATCGGGCGACAAGCGGTTGGCCTCGGTTGCATGCTGCCTTGCGGGTTCGATCTTTCCCTCGGACAGGGCATCGCGGGCCTCGGCGAGGGCCAGAACCGCATCGCGGCGCCTGTGAACGTCGCGGGGCAGGGCACTCGATTTCAGCTTGGCCGCCAGCGTCCGACGCGCACCGGCCCAATCCTCGGCCCCGGCTTGCAGCGTCAGCAGCATGTCCTGCACGCCATGATGGGCGGGGCGAATTGCGAAGGCTTTCTCGGCCAGTTTCAACGCTGTCTCGGTGTCGCCGGTCTCCAGCTTTTGCTGCAACAACCCGCGTATACCGACAAAGCGGGTCGCGTCGTCGGCCAGCAGTTTCTTGTAGGTGTCTGCCGCCTTGGTGCGATCCCCTGCCATCTCGGCGGCCTGCGCGACCAGAAGGTTGGTCAGTGCGGGCCGTTTCAAATAGCCCTCGGCGCGTTCTGCCTTGCGGATCGCCAGCCGCCCCTCACCGGAGGCGAGCGCCAGCATCCCCTCGGACAAGGCTTGATAGCCTTTGCGTTCGGCGCGTCGGTTGAAATACCGGGTGATCGCTGTTTCGTCACCGTTGAGGAAGCGGATGACCGCGATCAGCAGGCCAATCAGCTTCAGCGCCACATAGAGTGCCAGCAGCAAGAGCGCGCCGGCGATCACCCCCGACAGTGGCGTCAGCGCGAATTCGCGCCCGGCCACGGCGATCAGCAGAACATCGCTCGATTCCAGCAGGTAGCCGACGCCGAAGGTCAGTGCGACGACTGCCAGGACGAAGGCGATGATTTTCAGGACAGACCAGAGAAGCATGAGCGACGTCCTCAGTTCGTGCCGTCGAGCGCGGCGGCGACGGCGTCCAGCGCCGCCAGTGCGTCACGACGGGTTTCTGCGGCGGAGGTCCATTCGGCCATTACCGCCTGCGCCCCCTCGGGCAAGGCGGCGAGTTCCGTGATTGCGCCGTCAAGGTCTCCGCTGCGCAGGGCCGCCTCGGCCCGTGACAGGACCGCGTCGGGGTCATCGCCTTCGCGCGGGTCGAGCGACCGGCCCCCGACCTGACTTTGCAGGAAGGCGGTGAAGCGGTCGACCGCATCCTCGCCCGCTGTGTCGCGCAGGGCGACCGGCAGGGCGGCGCGGGCGGCGGCGGGGAAGGTGGCTTGCAGCCGATCCAGTGTCGGCACACCGGTTTGGGCAGCCGCGGACAGCGCCTCCGGCACCTCGGCGCCGGCGGTGACATCGCTCAGCGCATCGCCAAAGGGCGCGCCAGAGGCCACGGCAATGCGCAATTGGCCAAGCGCGGCTTGCGCGGTTGCTGCGTTGACACGGGCTTCGGCGCGCTCTTGTGCGGCGGCGATGCTGGCCTCGGCCTCGGCGGCAATACCGCGGATCCGTTCGATCAGGGCGCTGCTTTCCGCCTGTTGCGCGGCAAGGTTTTCCGACTGCGCCCGTATCTGTTCGCGGAGCTGCGCGACTGCGGCGGCGATCGCGGCGGAATTGTCCTCGGCTCCGGTTTCGCCAAGCGGCAGGCTTTCAAGATAGGCAATGCGGTCCGTCAAGCCCGATATCTGCCCTGCAACCGTGTCGATCCGTGTGCCGAGCGCCTCGATATCCTCCGTCAGCGGGGTCAGGTCCACAGGGTCGGGCACCGGCGGCAGTGCGGCAAGCTCCTCCTCCAGCGCGGCGGTGCGCGTGCTCAGGGTGGTCAGGCTGTCGCCCTGCCCTGCGAGGGTGGACTCGATCGTGGCGAGGGTATCCTGCGTGCCGGTATCCTGCTGGTTTGTCGCAAGGCCCATATAGGCCGCGCCGTAGCCAAGACCGGCGGCGATGACGCCCCCGAGAACGAGCGGCATGACGCCCGGCCCACGGCGCACATCGGGTGCGGGTGCGGGTGCCGCCGGGGCGTCACGGGTGGGTTCGTCGTCCCGGTTCGCATCCTCGCCGGCGGCCGCATTCTGCGCCGCGTCATCGTCCGGTCCGGGCGCCTCTTCCGCTTCCGATGCGTCGTCGGCCACTTCGGAATCCTCAACCGCTTCGGCGTCTTCAACGGTGTCTGTCGCCTCGACGTTGGGCGTTTCGGTTTCCGGTTCGATCCTGTCTTCGTCGGTCTTGGGTGTCGTCGGTTTGGCCACCGCTGCATCCTTCCCATCTATCATGGTCGCAGCGCAGCAAATCATTTCCGCGCTGCCGAGTCACCCGTCAGGTTTGCATGGCCGGGCAGGGGAGGGCTAGGGGCTAAGTTGTCTCGTCACCGCATTCAGCATTGCCGCGCCGGTCGGGGCCTCGGCAACGCTGGCCCGGTTTGCAATCGGTGCAGGCAAGGCCGCGCGGGTCGCGGTGCTGATGCAGACCGGGCGGCATATTGACCCGTCGGGCAGCGCCTTGGCGAAAAGCTTGGCGCTGCGCGGTGAAAAAAGCGGCACCGACACCTCTTGCCCGGACAGAAGCGCCCCACGTGCGGCGGCGGCAAGGGGCAGCGCAACCTGGTCGTAGACGGCATGCCCACTGATCACGATGCCGTGTTGTCGGAGCCGTTCCACCAACTCGCCGCGCACATGCCGCCCATGCAGGTGGACAAGCGGCCCGGTCGGTGGATGCGACCGGATCAGGGCGATCAGGTCGTTCGCCGCCCCGCCTGCCGACACGGCCTGCAAGCCGACATCGCGCGCTGCCTGACGGGTGCGGTCGCCCACGCAATAGGCGAACTGCCCTGCTGCGGCGCCGGCATCCGCATAGGCGCGCACCCCGTTTTCCGAGGTAAAGACCAGCGCCGCGTCGGGGGGCAGCGGCGGCAGGTCGAGCGGCTCGATGCGCAGCAGGGGCGCGATCAGAACCTCCACCTCACCGCCGGTGCGGTCGTGCAGTTCGGCGGCGAAACGCTCGGCTTGCGCCTGCGGGCGTGTCAGAAGGATGAGGGGCTTGGCATTGTCAGGCATGGGACCGGATGATACCTGCGGCTATCCCGATCTGCAACGAAGCCCGCCATGCCCGCGCCAATCACGATCCTCGGCCTTGAAAGCAGCTGCGACGACACCGCCGCCGCGGTTCTGCGCGATGCGGGAGGCGAGGTGACGCTGCTCTCTTCGCTCGTCAGTGGCCAGACCGACCTGCATGCGGCCTATGGCGGCGTGGTGCCGGAAATCGCGGCCCGCGCCCATGCCGAGCGGCTTGACCTGATGGTCGAACAAGCCGTGGCCGAAGCAGGCATCGCGCTGTCCGACATCGACGCCATCGCCGTGACCGCCGGGCCGGGGCTGATCGGCGGGGTGCTGTCGGGGGTGATGTGCGCCAAGGGGTTGGCGCTTGGCCTCGGTGTGCCGCTTGTCGGCGTGAACCATCTGGCCGGTCACGCGCTGACGCCACGGCTGACCGACGGGGTGGCATTTCCGTACCTGATGCTGTTGGTTTCCGGCGGGCATTGCCAGTTCCTGCGGGTGGATGGCGCAGACGATTTCACCCGCCTTGGCGGTACCATCGACGACGCGCCGGGCGAGGCGTTCGACAAGGTCGCCAAGCTTCTGGGCCTGCCGCAGCCGGGCGGGCCATCGGTGGAACGGGCGGCCTTGTCCGGCGATCCCGCGCGCTTTGCCCTGCCGCGCCCGCTGCTGGACCGGGCGGGCTGCGACATGTCCTTTTCCGGCCTCAAGACGGCGGTATTGCGCGCCCGTGACACGCTGGTTGCCGCGCAGGGCGGCTTGAGCGAACAGGACCGTGCCGATCTTTGCGCGTCCTTTCAGGCGGCGTTGCGCGACGTGCTGGCAGAGAAAGCGCGCCGTGCTCTGTCCGGGCAGGGTGATCTGACCTGTTTCGCCGTTGCGGGCGGGGTTGCCGCCAACCAGATCCTGCGTGCCGCGCTGGAAGGGGTTGCCGGGGCGCAGGGCCTCCGTTTCCTCGCGCCGCCGCTTGCGCTGTGCACCGACAATGCTGCGATGATCGCCTGGGCGGGGTTGGAGGCATTCCGCGCCGGTCGGCGCGACGGGATGGACCTTGCCGCGCGGCCCCGCTGGCCGCTGGACCATCGCAGCCCGGCGCTGATTGGATCGGGCAAGAAGGGGGCCAAGGCATGACCCGTGTGGATATCGCAGGCGCGGGCGCCTTCGGCACGGCCCTGGCGATCACGCTGGCCCGTGCCGGGCGCGAGGTGACGCTTTGGGCGCGATCCGGCGCGGACAGGATGCAGGACGCGCGCGAGAATATCCGCCGCCTGCCGGGTCATCCCTTCCCCGAGGCGCTGCGCGTGACCGGGGATATCGACGGCCTGACGTCCGATCTGCTGCTGCTGGCCGTACCGACACAACGCCTGCACGAGGTGCTGCCGCATCTGCCCGACGCGGCCCGGACGGTGATTTCTTGCGCCAAGGGCATCCACCTGGCCACCGGGCTCAGCCCCTGCCAACTGATCGCGCAGCACCGGCCGGGCGGGCTGACCGGCGTGTTGACCGGGCCGAGCTTTGCCGCCGATATCGCCGCCGGGCTGCCCACGGCGCTGACCCTCGCGCTGCCCGACGCGGCGCTTGGCGCGGCCTTGCAGGACAGGCTGTCCACGCCCACGCTGCGGCTTTACCGCACCACGGACGTGACCGGCGCGGAACTTGGCGGGGCGCTGAAGAACGTCATCGCCATTGCCTCTGGCGCGGTCATCGGCGCAGGCTTGGGCGAAAGCGCGCGCGCCGCCCTGATGGCGCGCGGCTTTGCCGAAATGCGGCGGGTCGCTGGTGCGCGCGGCGCGCGCGATGAAACGCTCTTGGGCCTGTCGGGCTTCGGCGATCTGGTTCTCACCTGCACCTCGGACAAGTCGCGCAATTTCCGTCACGGGTTGGCGCTTGCCGGAGCGGCGCGGCTGGACGCGCAGGCAACCGTGGAAGGCGCCGCAACGGCGGAGGAGCTTTCCGCGCATGCCGAGCTTGAGACCCCGATCGCCGATGCCGTTGCCACCTTGTGCCGGGGCGAGGCCTCTGTGCAGGATGTGATGGCAGCGCTTCTCAACCGTCCCCTGAAACCGGAGTAACCCATGTTGTTTGCCGTGATCTGCACCGACAAGCCCGGCCATATCGAGACCCGCAAGACGAACCGGGGTGCGCACCTCGCCTATCTCGATGAGACGGGCGCCCGGATGGCAGGCCCCTTCCTGAACGAGGCGGGCGAGATGACTGGTTCGCTCGTCGTGATCGAGGCCGAGGACCGCGCGGGTGCCGAGGCCTGGGCCGCGAATGACCCCTATGCCAGGGCCGGTTTGTTCGAGGCGGTTCGCATCGAGGCGTGGAAGAAGGTCGTTGGCTGATGCACTACTGGCTGTTCAAATCCGAGCCAAACACGTGGTCGTGGGATGACCAGGTCGCCAGGGGAGATGCGGGCGAGGAATGGGATGGCGTGCGCAACTACCAGGCGCGCAATGTCATGCGGCAGATGGCGATTGGCGAGCGCGGATTCTTTTACCATTCGCAGGCAGAAAAGGCGGTGGTCGGCGTGGTCGAGGTCTGTGCCGAGGCGCATCCCGACAGCACCACCGACGATCCGGGGTGGGTCTGCGTGGATATCAAGGCGGTCGGCGCCTTGCCGCGCCCGGTGACACTGGCCGAGATCAAGGCGGAGCCGCGCCTGTCCGACATGGCTCTGGTCAGGAATCCCCGCCTTTCGGTGCAGCCGGTGACCGAGGAAGAATGGCGCATCGTCTGCGGGATGGGCGGCTTTTCTGCTTAGGGTTGCGCGTTCGCCATGGCATGATGCCCCCCCGTGGAACAGGAGGAGCATTCATGGACTATCTCAGCGTGATCGCAGCGGGCGCCGCTGCATGGGTCTTCGGGGCGATCTGGTACATGGCCTTGTCGACGCCGTGGAGGGCGGCCAACGGTTTGACCGCGGACCAGATCAAGGCCAGCGCCACCCCGACACCCTATATCGTCAGCTTCGTCATGGCGGTTCTGGTCGCCGGTATGACCCGGCACATCCTGGCCAGTTCCGGGATCACCACCGTGGGCGGCGGCTTCATGGTCGGCGGCGGTCTCGGGATGTTCGTAGCCCTGCCATGGATGGTGAACAACGTGCTGTTCAGCTTCCGGTCCCCGTCGCTGATCTGGATCGACGGCGGCTATCCGGTGATCGGCTGCACGATCGTCGGCGTGGTGCTGATGCTATTCTGAAACGGCAAAAAAGAAGGAGGGCCCCGACCCCCCGGAACCCTCCTTTACCCACGCGCAATTACTCGCTCCGCACGTGTTCTATGAGGGTCCGCCATCCTGGTCGGGACACGGCAACCATAGCCTCATGACCCCCGCGTGTTCAACGGAAATGCCCGGAGAGTTTTAGCCAAAGCCGAAACGACGGGTCGTTTCGGACAGGTCAGCGATAGACGCTTTCCTTGCCGAAATGCTTGGTCAGCAGGTAGTAGACCACGGCGCGGTACTTGTTGCGTTCCGATCTGCCGTAGGTCTCGATCACCGAGTTGATCGCGTCCATCAGGTCCGGACTATCCGCCAAGCCCAGCTTTTTCATGAGGAAATTCGCTTTCACGGTCTCCAGCTCCGACGGTTGGGAGCCTGCCACGGTCGACGCATCAGCATCGTAAATCGCCGGTCCGCATCCGATCGTGACCTTGGTCAGCAGGTCCATGTCAGGCTCCACCCCGCATTTATTGCGAAGGTCATCCGCATATGTTGTGATCAAATCGTCACGTTTTCCCATATCTTGTCTCCCTATGGCTGAAATCCGAATCTTTCAGGTTCGGTATGCGCGCCATGAAACTCACCGCTTCGTGATCTGACAACGAAAATTTCCGCCATTCCGGTCTTTTCCCAGACCCCTGCGGCGCGAATGCCATGGCAGGGGCAAGGCCCAGGGTGGCACGAGAAGGAGGCAACGTCAGCAAGACGCCCCGGTCAGGTCTGCTCGTTCCAGATCCGGGTGATGTCTTCGGACAGCGTGATCGGGTCGAACGGTTTTTCGAGAACCGAGAGCGCCCCCTTTCTCATCAGTTCCTCAACGTATTGGCGTTCAACCTTGGCGGTCATGAAGATGACCGGCACATCGGACAACGCAGGAACCGTCTGGAATTCCGCCCACAAGTCGTCGCCGCTCATTTCCGGCATCATGACGTCGAACAGGAAGAGTTGGGGGTCGAACCCCGCCGCCTTTTCCATCGCCTCCTGACCTGAGGCGCATTGCAGCACCTCGAAGCCGCCGACATGCTGAAGCGAAAGCATTGCAATGTCGCGGATATCCCTGTCGTCGTCGACGTGCAGGATGCGCTTGAGGTCTGTCATGTTGGCCTGTCCCCTGTTCCGCGTCAGCCCGCGCGCTGGATCGTGTCAGCGTCTGGCGCTGCCAGAATGGCCGCGGGTTGCGGCGCACTTTCAGCGTCCCGCCCGGCAACCAGCAACGGCAGTTCGAAATAGACGGTTGTGCCCTTCCCCTCGGTCGAGGTCAGGCCGATATTGCCGCCGTGCATCGTCACCAGCTTCTTGCAGATTGCAAGGCCAAGCCCGGTGCCCGCCCGCGTCTTGCCATCGCCCGAGGCCACTTGCGCGAAATCCCTGAACAGCTTGCCCTGTTCCCTGACCGGAATGCCGGGGCCATGATCGCGCACCGAAACGCGCACAACATTGTCGTGGCGGGTCAGGGCGATCTCGATCACGCCGTTCCGGGGTGAAAACTTGGCCGCGTTCGACAGCAGGTTTATCACGATCTGCGCGATGCGGCTGCGGTCACAGGCAACCGGATATTGGTCCGTGTCCGCGCACAGCCGGGTCGTCAGGCCAGCATCCTCCCTGAAGGTCAAATTCAGGTTGCGCGTTTCGTCGACGATGTCGAGCAGGTTCTCCGGCCGCTTTTCAAGGGTCATCCGGCCGGCATTCATTCGTTCGAGGTCGAGAATGTCGTTGACCATCGTCAACAGGTGGTCGCTGTTGCGGTTGGCGATATCGAGAAGGTGCAGCATGTTGTCGGGCAGATCGCCGACGGAGCCTGAGAGCAGCAGCCCGAGCGCGCCCTTGATGGAGGTCAGCGGCGTGCGCAGTTCGTGGCTGACGCGGGCCACGGTTTCCATCTTCACCTTCTCGATCCGCTTGCGGCCAGTGATATCGCGCAGGACCGACAGGAAGACACGCCGCCCCGAGGCGTCGCGGTGCAGCCTCGTGACAATCTCGACATCGGTGTTGCCGTGGCGGGCCTGAATCTCCACAAAATCGCGCGATCCGTTGAACAGCGGCGCCGTGTGCCGGCGGAACAGCGCGACATCGAAATCGGGATCGGTGTCGGCAATGCGTTTGCCCTTGGCGCTTTCCTCGGTCCAGCCGAAGCGGACAAGGGCGGACTTGTTCATGTAGGTAACGGCAAGACTGTCGACCTCGAAGATGAAGACCTCGTCCTGAAGGTCGTCGAGAACATTGCCCAACTGCCGGCGCACACCCGAAAGCTTCTGTTCGGTAATATCGGTCAGCAGGCAGACGGTGCACAGGTGCCGGCCCGCGTCATCCACCTGCGGGATGATGGTCGAGGCGACGACGATCGGTTGGCCATCCGCCGTGCGCAGGATCTGTTCGCCGGACCACGGGCGGTTCTCCTGGATCATGTGGCAGATCGCATGGTATTGTACGACGCCGTCAGCGTTCTGTGCGTCGCCTCCCGCCTCGGATTCGTCGGGGTAGAGAATATCGGCACCCTTGCCGATCACGTCGTCGCGGTCGTATCCGAAGGCGGCCATGAACTTGTCGTTGACCTTCATGAACCGGCCATCGGGATCGGTGACCGCGACGATGCAGTGACGTTCGATGGCCATGTCCCGAAAGCTGATCTCGTCGGCCATGCGCGCGCTCAGGGCCTTGGTGCGTGCCAGAATACGCCGGCGATAGACTTTGTGCGCCACGATCCACGTGCAGGCTGAAGACAGCAAGAGAGAGGCGAACATCACCATGTTGGTTTCGGATATCCCGGACAGAAGCGCCGCATTGGCGACACCGGGGTTCAGCAGAAGCACAAGCCCCCCGGCAGCCAGCAGGACCATCGCGGGCACCGCCATCTTGCCGCTGCCGTTGGTGCTGGCGCGTGCTGACCAATTTTTGGAGCTTGGTAATGTTCTCATTCTACGCGTCCGATCCGGTAAAACTTTGTATTAACTTGTAAGGAAAGTAGTCTGGTTTTGGGTCAAGAAGATGGCGAATTGGTGCATTGCAGCGATCAATATGGTGAAAGCACGGTCTGTCGGTTGTGCCGCTTGCCCGATCATGCCGCGCGCCGCAGTTTTTGCTTGCGGGGCAGGGCGATGGTGAATTCGCTGCCCTTGCCGGGTTCGCTGTAAACCGTCAGCCGACCGCCGTGCAGTTCCACCAGATGACGCGCGATCGACAATCCCAGCCCGATGCCGCCATGTGCCCGCGTCTTGGATGTGTCGGCCTGATAGAAGCGTTCGAAGATCTTCTCTTGCAAATGCTCCGGAATGCCGGGGCCCGAGTCCAGCACCCGGAACAGCAGCGCTTTATCGGTCTGCTCCACGCGCAGCATGACCTTGCCCTTCTCCGCGAACTTGATCGCGTTCGACAAAAGGTTCAGCAACGCCTGCGTCAGCCTGTCGGGGTCGGCGGTCAAACCGACCTCGTCCGCGCGAATGCTCAGATCGACCTTCCGGGCGCGCGCCAGTTCCTCGACCTGGGCCTTCAGCCGGTCAACCAGGTCCAAGGTGGTGATCGGCTGCATGTCGAGCATCACCTCGTGGCGTTCCAGCTTGGACCAGACCAGCACATCGCCGATCAACCGCAGCAGGTGATCGCTGGACACCTGTGCGCGCGTTGCGAAATCCGACAGGCTTTTGAGTTGCTCGCCATTCAGCCGCACAAGGTCTTCGCGCGGGGTCGTTTCGTCGGCAAGTGCGATCGCCATCTTGCGCGCGGCCGGCAAAAGCTCCGGTTTGGCGAGGAACGACAGGAACCCGATCACCGCCGTCAGCGGCGTGCGCAATTCATGGCTGATCACCTGGAGGAACTCTGATTTCGCGCGGTTGGCCTCTTCTGCCCTGGCGATGGAGGTCTTCAACTCGGTGATGTCGACGCGCAGCCCCACGGTGCTGCCATCGGGTGTCTCGCGTTCGGAGATCTTCAACCAGCGGCCATCGGAAAGCAGTTCCTCGAATTCGGCGCTGGCCTCTTCATGAACCCGCAATCGTTCCTGTATCCACGCTTCCTCGCGCCCTTCGGCCGCCGGATACAGGCCGCGGGCAACGCCGCTTCGGACCAAATCCTCGAACTGGACGCCGGGCGCGATGCCAGCCTCGGGCGCGAGGTAGGTTTGCTTGTATTTCTCGTTGCACAGGACCAGCCTGTCATCCTCGTCATAGAGCGCGAAGCCATCCTGAAGGCTCTCGATCGCCTGTTCAAGCCGGGTCTGGGCGATCTCGCGGCTGCGAAAGAGGCTCAGGAACGTGTGCAGGACAAGGATCAGAAAGCCAGCCGTCCCGGCAAGGATCGTCCATGTCGCGCCAGCGGCGGGGGCGATTGTGGGCCATTCGCCGCCTGCCGGCATCACCGCCACTTCCCATTCCAGGCCCAACCCCGAGACTTCCCTGCGTACCGCGTTCGGCGATCGACGCGAGACCGAGCCGTAGACAAGCCGCCCAAGGTCGGTTTCGGCATCGACCCTGCTGATCCCGATCTGCCAACGGTCTTCGTCGCGCAAGAGGTCGATCGCTTCGAACAGCCCGTCGGTTCGGAAAACCAACGCCAAGGCGCCCCAGTATCGTTCCGTATTGGTGTTGGCCCCCGCGACATAGACCGGCGTTCGCGCGATGAACCCCTCGCCGCCCTGAACCAGGTTGACAGGCCCCTCCAATTGCGGGCGACGCGTGTGGCGGGCGCGATCCATGATCGCCATGACCGACGGGTCGCGCCGATAGTCCAGCCCGATGACGGAACGGTTTGGCTCTTCGGGGTGAACGAAGCGCACTATGTTATCGGGCGCAGCGGCCACGTTGATGACCTCCGGCAGCGCCGATATCAGCCGCTCCGCGACTTCGTCATATGCCTCTTGCGACATGTCCGGGTTGTTGGCGACGATTGCCGACAGGCTCAGGCTGGTGACCTCGATCTGCCCGAAATACCGTTCGATCCGGTCCGCGAGGTTTTGCGACACGGTGATCGCCTCTAGCTGCGCGGTGTCGCGCGCCTGTTGACTGCCGTAGGTGTTGAGGGTCAATCCCGTCATGACAGAAGCCGCGACGATCATCGCGGAAGCGCTCAGAAAGAACAGGTTGAGCTTCGGGGATTTTCTTTTTGAGGATCGCAAGGCGGGCGGTTCCCTTTTTTTGCTGCCGGGTGGGTATTGATCCCGTCTGGCGGGTGGCATTCCGAACGTTCGGCTCAATCGTCCCGCTGACCCTGCAAGCTTGCGGGATCGGGCCGGGGACTATTGATCCATGAGGCGCTCCATTTCGTCGAGCATCGACTCCAGCAGCGGGCCACCGTCTTTCCAGAACGCGCGCAGTTGTTGATGTGACCGACTTTCCGCGTCGCAGAACGCGCTGAAGGCATCGTCGACCTGACCGGCAAGCGCGCCAAGCGCCGCGAATCCCAATGTTCCCGCCACACCACGGATACGGTGCGCCTGGTTGGCAATGGCTTGCAGGGCCTCGCCGCGTTTCTGCCCTTTGATCACCATCGCTTTCAGACCCTCCAGATCGAGAATCCGCTCGTCGAGCGTGTCCAGAAATCCGGCCCGCACCTGAGCGACCCGCTGTGTCAGGTCTGATCCGGAAAGGCGTGTTTCGGTCATTGCGGTCATGGTGCTGTTCTCGCTGTCATCCTGCGGTCAATCCGACATTGGCCGCACGGATCAGGGCAGATGAAAGGGCTTGCTCGATGGATCTGTCCGCCGGTTGGAAAGACAGCAGCGCGTTGCGCCTGGCCTCGCCGGCAATGACGCCGATCCGCACCGGGCAGACGGTTCGGTAATAGTCGTTGAACGGCTCCAGCAGGGCGTTGGCCGTCGCCTGCGTTTCGTCGCGGTCATAGCCGCGCTCGCGCCCGATCAGCGCGACGAAATTGCCCGAACCGGCATGCGAGATCATCACCCGCCCGAGCTTTAGAATGTCGAACAGGACGCTGCCGACATCTTGCATCATTTCGAGGTATTCGGCCGGGCTGGTTGCGGCGAGGAATTGCGATGCGCCGGACACGTGGAACCCGACCGCCTGCCAGTTCAGCATGCGAAGATTGCCGAGCGTGAGCGCATAATTCTTCAGCGCAACGTAATCGACCGCGCCTTCAAGGTCGTGCAACCGGACCGCATCGGAAAACTGCAATGCCGGCTGACTGGCACCCTGCCCCTTGAGCGTGCTTGTCAGGGCGGCGACGCGGCTGCGTTCGCGGCCAAGTTCGCGGGCCGAGCGCAGGCGCGCCGACAGTTCGACCTTCTTGATGGGTTTGGTGATGTAATCGCTCGCGCCGGCAAGGAACGCCGCGTCGATATAGTTGCTTTCCGACATCGCGGTCAGCATCAGTATCGGCGTCGACTGGCAAGCCGGGCGCCGCCGGATACGCCTGCATAGCTCGATCCCGTCCATCCCCGGCATCTTGATATCGACAAGGAAACAGTCGAATTCCTGCTGTCCAAGGTCGAGCGTTGCAAGCGCGTCCTCGGCCGATTCGCAGTAAACGACACCGGTAAACCCGAGCGTGACCAGATGCTGCTCCAGGATATCGAGGAACACCGGTTCGTCATCGACGGCAAGGATCCTCATATCGGTATCGTTGTCCATGGATTCGCTACTCAATTCTATTCATCGCGCGATAGCGCTGCGTCGGAATCGAGAAAGCCTGAAGATTTTGACAACAAGAAGGCGGAATTGAATATTAATTTCTACATATCTATCTGACTGCACCCGAGACAAGATACCCGATGCCGGCTTTGAGCCCGGAGTGCACGGTTGGTGGACGCCGCGCGATGGAAGCTACATTCAGCCACTTCGGGCATGGCCGCAAAAAAATACCCCCGGGCCGGGCGGCGCGGGGGTTCTTTCCGGGCAGCAAGCCGCCCCTTGGTTCGCAAAGCCTGAAGGGCGCTTAAAGCATTCCTTCGCGCTGCGCTTTCTTCCGAGCCAGCTTGCGAGCACGGCGAATTGCTTCGGCTTTCTCGCGCGCTTTTTTCTCGGACGGTTTTTCGTAATGCTGCTTGAGCTTCATCTCACGAAAAACACCCTCACGCTGCAGCTTTTTCTTCAGAGCCCGAAGGGCCTGATCGACATTGTTGTCACGAACGCTAACCTGCATGTGGTTTTCACCACCTTTCTAAGTTGGAGTTGCAAGAATTTGCAGGAGGTAGCCGTCTAGCAAAACCCCGGCTATATGTCCAGTATCTCCCCCGCGTCTCGTAAAGGAGGCCCCGATGCAAGATCTCAAAGACCGAATCCTCGATGCCGCGCTGATCCATGTCGTCTTCGACGGCTGGTCGGAGGCGACGCTTGCCGCCGCAATCGCCGATACCGGCGCCGATCCGGGCGAGGCGCGGGCGTTGGTCCCGCGCGGCGCGGTGGACCTTGCGCTTGCGTTTCACCGGAAGGGCGACGCGGCGATGGTGGCCGCCCTGACGCCGGAGCGGCTGGCCGGGCTGAAGATCCGCGAGAAGATCACGCTGGCGGTCCGCACCCGGCTGGAGCTGATGGAGATGGACAAGGAGGCGGTGCGCCGGGGCACGACGCTGTTCGCGCTGCCGATCCATGCCGCCGATGGCGCCCGCGCCCTGTGGGAAACCGCCGACGCGATCTGGACCGCGATCGGCGACGAAAGCGACGATTACAACTGGTATACCAAACGCCTGACGCTGTCCGGGGTCTATTCCTCGGTCGTGCTCTACTGGCTGGGCGATACATCCGATGGCCACGCGGCGACATGGGCCTTCCTCGACCGGCGGATCGAAGACGTCATGCGTATGGAGAAGGTCAAGGCACAGGTGCGGCAGAGCAAGCTGCTGCAACCGCTGATGGCCGGGCCGGACTGGGTGTTGAGCCACATCAAGGCGCCGTCAAAAGGCGGCGTGGCCGACATGCCGGGCCATTGGAGCCGCGAAAAGACGCAAGAGGAAGGATAAGCGATGACCCTGCCCAAGATGATGCGCGCGGTGGAGATTTCGGAGCCCGGCGGGCCGGAGGTGCTGCGCCCGGTGACGGTGCCGGTGCCCGCGCCCGGTGCCGGGCAGATCCTGATTGCGGTGGACTATGCCGGCGTGAACCGCCCGGATGCGCTGCAACGCGCCGGGGCATACGCGCCACCGCCCGATGCGTCGCCGCTGCCGGGGCTGGAGGCTGCGGGCACGGTTGCTGCCGTGGGGCCGGGCGTGTCGCGCTGGTCTGTCGGCGACGCCGTGACGGCACTGCTGCCCGGTGGCGGCTATGCCGATTACGCGCTGAGCCATGCCGACCACGCGCTGCCGGTGCCGGAAGGCATGTCGATGGACCGCGCCGCAGCCTTGTGTGAAACGCATTTCACCGTTTGGTCCAACACCTTCATGCGCGGCGGGCTGAATGCCGGGGAGCGGTTTCTGGTGCATGGCGGATCGTCCGGCATCGGCACCACGGCGATTCAGCTGGCCCGAGAGTTTGGCGCGCGGGTCTTCGCCACTGCCGGGTCGCCCGAGAAATGCGCCGCCTGCGAGGATCTGGGCGCCGAGCGGGCGATCAACTACCGCGAGGCGGATTTCGTCGAGGTGCTGCGCGCGCTTGGTGGCGCCGACCTGATCCTCGACATGGTGGGCGGGCCCTACATCGCGCGCAACCTCAAGGCGCTCGCCGATGACGGGCGGCTGGTGCAGATCGCGTTCCTGCAAGGCCCGAAGGCAGAGGTGAACTTCGCACAGCTGATGACCCGGCGGTTGACCGTGACCGGCTCGACCCTGCGCCCGCAAAGCGTGCAGGCCAAGGCGCGGATCGCGCAGGACCTTGCGGCGCATGTCTGGCCGCTGCTGGCGGCGGGAAAGATCGGCCCGGTAATGGACTCTGAATTTCCGCTGGAAGAGGCCGCTGCGGCGCATGCCCGCATGGAAAGCTCCGCCCATATTGGCAAGATCGTTCTCAAGGTCCGGTAGGAGGGTCGCCGTGCGCGGCATGATTGTCCGCCGCGCACCTCCTCAAGCCCCTTGCGGGGCTTTCCTCGGTTTGGATCGGGTGCGGCAAATCCCGGTCTTCCGGAAAAATGCGGAGCCGCCATGCTGAGCACCCTGCGCCACCCTGTTTTTGCCCGTCTCTTCGCCGCGCAGGTTGTGGCGCTTCTGGGGACTGGTCTCTTGACCATAGCGCTTGCGCTGCTGGCCTATGACATTGCGGGCGATCGGGCCGGGACGGTCCTCGGCACGGCACTGACGCTGAAGATGGTGGCTTATGTGGGCCTGTCGCCTGTGCTGGCGGCGGCGTTGGGTCATCTGCCGCGCAAGGCGGTGCTCGTCGGGGCAGACCTGATCCGCGCCTCGGTTGCCCTGATGCTACCCTTCATCGACGCGGTCTGGCAGATCTACGTCCTGATTTTCGTGCTACAGGCGGCTTCGGCCAGTTTTACACCGGCCTTTCAGGCGACGATCCCCGATGTGCTGCGCGACGAGGCGGATTACACCAACGCGCTGTCGCTGTCGCGGTTGGCCTATGACATGGAAAACCTGCTGAGTCCGACGCTTGCGGGGCTTGCACTGCTGGTAATGAGCTATTCGGCGTTGTTCCTCGGCACGGTCGCGGGGTTTCTTGTGTCGGCGGCGCTGATCGTCAGCGCGGCGTTGCCGCCGCGCGTCGCCGACGCGCAGCGGCCGTTCCGGCAACGGGTGCTGCGCGGGGCGCGGATCTACCTTGCCACGCCGCGGCTGCGCGGTCTTCTGGCGCTGAACATGGCGGTTGCCGCAGTCGTGGCCTTCGTTCTGGTCGATACGGTGGTGCTGGTGCGGGGCCGGTTCGGCGGCGGCGAGGGCGCGGTCGCGCTTGCCATGGCAGCGTTCGGCGCCGGGTCGATGATCGCGGCGCTGGCGCTTCCGGGAGTGCTGAAACGGGTTACCGATCGCAAGGTCATGCTGTCTGGCGGGGCCGGGCTGGCGCTGCTTGGGTTTGGATTTGCGGCGGTTCTTGCGGATGCCGGTTCCGGTCCGGGTCGGGGCCTTTTGCTGGCAGTCTGGGCGGGCCTCGGCTTTTGTAATGCGGCCGTGATGACGCCGTCCGGGCGGCTGCTGCGCCGGTCTGCGCATGAGGCGGATCGCGCCGCGATCTTCACGGCACAGTTTGCGCTTTCGCATGCTTGCTGGCTATTGGCCTATCCGGCGGCGGGCTGGCTTGGGCCATGGCTCGGGCTGGCGGCGACGCTGGCAGTGTTGTCGACGGTGGCGGTGGCGGCGGTCCTTGTCGCGCGGCGGGTCTGGCCTGCCGGGTCTTCGTCGGCCATTGCGCATGATCACCCGGATCTGCCGGGCAACCACCCGCATTTGCGCGACTACGGCGGCAACCGGCGTCACAGCCACGAAATCGTCATTGACGACGAACACTGGCGCTGGCCGTCTCGGGGCTAGGGTTTGACACCCGACAGAAGATACTCCGTGACGCCTTGTGTCGCTTTGCGGAAGGTTGGTTCCGTCGTCGCGCGAATAACGCCGCAGGCGCCCGCCAAGGACGCAAAGCTACGATCAGGAACCTTGTGGCAAGTGGTCAAACCTAGGGCCGGAACAGGTGCCAGCCCATCGCCCAGCGGCTGACCGTGGTCAGGAAGGCAGCGACAGAAAAGATCGCGGCGAGGATCGGGAAGGCGGTTGGCCAAATGCAGATCGCGCAAAAGAACACAATGGTTTCAAAACCTTCCGTCAAGCCGCTTGAATAGATGATGCCCTTGGTGGGATAGTCCCTCGCGGTCAGGCCCTGTTGCTCGGCGATGACCGAAAACGCAAGGAAGGATGATCCGGTGCCGACAAAGCTGGCCAGCAACAGGGCGGCGGCCAAGGCGTTGCGGTCCGGGTCCATCAGGGCGAAACCCAGAGGAACAAGGGCGTAGAAGACGAAATCGAGCGCGATGTCGAGGAAGGCGCCCCGCGCCGTCGGGGTGCGCAGCCGAGCAAGCGCGCCGTCGAGCCCGTCGGCAAGCCGGTTGGCAAGGATCAGCGCAAGCGCTACGCCGGTCGCCCCGGACCACAGCGCGGGCAGTGCGAGGGCACCGAGGAAAAATCCCGTCAGCGTGACCTGGTCGGGACTGATCCCGGCCCGCGACAACAGCCGGGCCGGGGGCGTCATGAGTTTGCTTTGCAGGGGTAACAGCCGGGCGTCGAGCATTCGGGGATATCCTTGGAACCGAAAGCGCAGTTTGGCGATTGCGGCGGTCGGGGCAAGGCCGGGCGGATCACTTTTATGCGCGGATACCCGAACGCTCCGGCCTGCATGTGCCGCGATGTCCCTCGCCATGGCACCACCACCGCAGGTCGCCTGTTCCCCCCCCTTACAAAACGGTCTACCTTGTGTTGGAGCAATCCCCCAGACGAGGCCCCATGTCCGAGACCTATGACACCGCCTATCAGGTTCTGGCCCGCAAATACCGGCCTGCCAGCTTTGCAGATCTGATCGGGCAGGGGGCGATGGTGCGCACCCTGAAAAACGCCTTCGCCGCCGACCGCATCGCGCAGGCCTTCATCCTCACCGGCATTCGCGGCACCGGCAAGACCACCACCGCGCGGATCGTGTCCAAGGGGCTCAACTGCATCGGGCCAGACGGCACCGGCGGGCCGACGACAGACCCTTGCGGGGTTTGCGAACATTGCATTGCCATCGCCGAGGGCCGCCATGTCGATGTGATCGAGATGGATGCCGCCAGCCATACCGGCGTCGGCGATATCCGCGAGATCATCGAAAGCGTGCATTACCGGGCGGCCTCGGCGCGCTACAAGGTCTACATCATCGACGAGGTTCACATGCTGTCGAACAGCGCTTTCAATGCGCTGCTGAAGACGCTGGAAGAGCCCCCGGCGCATGTGAAGTTCATCTTCGCCACCACCGAGATTCGCAAGGTTCCGGTCACCGTCCTGTCGCGCTGTCAGCGCTTTGACCTGCGCCGCATCGAACCCGAGGTGATGATTGCCCATCTGCAATCCATTGCGGCGCAGGAAGGCGCCGAGATCAGCGAGGATGCGCTTGCCCTGATCACCCGTGCCGCCGAAGGCTCGGTCCGCGACGCGATGAGCCTGATGGATCAGGCAATGTCCCATGGTGCGGGCGAAACCACCGCCGAACAGGTGCGCGCGATGCTGGGGCTGGCCGACCGGGGCCGGATCATGGACCTGTTCGAAAGGGTCATGTCCGGCGACGCGGCGGGCGCGCTCGGTGAACTTGGGGCGCAATATGCCGATGGCGCCGATCCGATGGCGGTGCTGCGCGATCTTGCGGAACTGACGCACTGGCTGTCGGTCATCAACATCACGCCCGAAGCCGCGAACGACCCCACCATCGGCCCCGAGGAACGCGCCCGCGGGCGGGCGCTGGCCGAACGGCTATCGATGCGGGTGCTGGCCCGGACATGGCAGATGCTGCTGAAAGCGCTGGAGGAGGTGGCGCTCTCCCCCAACGCGATGATGGCCGCCGAGATGGCGGTGATCCGCCTGACCCATGTTGCCGACCTGCCGCCGCCAGAGGATCTGGTGCGCCGGCTGAAGGACGCGACACCGCCGCCCGCAGGCCCCGGCGGCGGCACTCACGCACCCGCCCCGCAACCCGGTGGGCCGCCGCCTCGCGCCGCCGCTCCGCGCGGTGGCGCCCACGCGACGACGGCGACGGCACTGGCCGAGGCCCCGGATACCGCGCTGGCCCATTACCACAGCTTTGACACTATCGTGGCACTGATCGAATTGAACCGCGACATCAAGCTGTTGGTCGAGGTAAAGACCTGCCTGCGCCTTGTCTCCTACAGCCCCGGCCGCATCACCTTTCAGCCGACCGAGCGCGCGCCGCGCGACCTCGCGGGGCGCTTGGGTCAAAGCCTGAAAAACTGGACCGGCGTACGCTGGACGGTCACGCTGGCCAATGAGGGCGGCGGCGAAACCATCGAAGAGGCCGAGACCGCCAAGGTCCGCGCGCTGGAAAAAGAGGCGCTGCAACACCCGATGATGCAGGCGGTTCTGGCGTGCTTCCCGCAGGCCAGGGTAACGGAAATCCGCACCCCGCAACAGATCGCCGCCGAAGTGGAGGCCGACGCGCTGCCAGAGGTCGAGGATGAATGGGACCCGTTCGAAGACGACTGACCGCCACCTTGCCCGCCGCCTGCGCCATGCGTATCTAGGCGGCAACGACACGAGACCCCGAAGGAGGGATGACGATGATGAAAGGACTGGGCCGGCTTGGCGACATGGCCAAGATCATGAAACAGGCGCAGGAAATGCAGGGCAAGATGGCCGAGATGCAGGACGAGCTGGCCAGGATCACGGTGGAGGGCGAATCCGGCGCCGGCCTTGTGCGCGCCACCGCCACCTGCAAGGGCGAGCTGACCGGGCTCGACATCGACCCCTCGATCTTCGACCCCAATGAAAAAGAGGTGGTGGAGGACCTGATTCTCGCCGCGATCAAGGATGCGCAGGCCAAGGCGTCCGACCGCAGCCAGCAGGAAATGGCCAAGCTGACCGAGGGTCTGAACCTGCCCGAAGGGATGAAGCTGCCCTTCTGAGGGCGGTGCGCCATGGCCCGCGGTACCGAGGATATAGAGGCCCTGATCGACATCATGGCCCGGCTGCCGGGGCTCGGCCCCCGCTCGGCCCGGCGCGCGGTGTTGCACCTGATCAAGAAGCGCGCGCTCCTGATGCAGCCGCTTGCCGACGCCATGACCCATGTCGCGGCCACCGCGCAGGAATGCGTGGCTTGCGGTAATATCGGCACTGCGCATCTCTGCCCGATCTGCGCCGACCCGGAGCGTGCCAACGGCCAGATCTGCGTGGTCGAGGACGTGGCCGACCTCTGGGCGATGGAACGCGGGCACGCCTTTTCCGGGCGCTACCACGTGCTGGGCGGCACGCTCTCGGCGCTCGACGATATCGGGCCGGAGGATCTGCACATCCCCAAGCTGCTGACCCGCATCCGCGAGGATGGAGTGAGCGAGGTGATCCTTGCGCTCAACGCCACCGTCGACGGCCAGACCACCGCCCACTACATCGCAGGAGAGCTGGAAGGCACCGGCGTCGCCGTCTCGTCGCTGGCGCAAGGTGTGCCGGTGGGGGGCGAACTGGACTACCTCGACGATGGTACGATCTCGGCGGCGCTACGGGCGCGGAAGGCGTTCTGAGGGGGGGTGTCTTGCGCCAATAGCGCCACGGCGCGGCGTCCACCAGGAACCGCACACGACGCCCGATCGTCGTCGGGCATTTCCAGTCAAACGATGGACCCTAGCGCAGCGATCTGCCCTTGAGGATGGCATCGGGGCCGAAACGGTGCCGGATCGCATCGCTGGCGCGTTCCGCCTTGATGCGCGCCGGCTCTTGCGGGTCGAGCAGGTTGCCGCTGCGGTCGGCCCGATCGGCAGGCCCGAGATCCGACAGGCCGACGCCGATCAGGCGGTAGGGTTTTGCATGTGGCTCTGCGTCGAACAGGGCGCGCGCAGCGCGGTAGATGCGGTCGGCGATCTGCGTGGCGTCGGACAGGCTGCGGCGCCGTGTGACCAGTTTGAAATCGGCGCGCTTGAGCTTCAGCACCACCACACGGCCCCCGAGCCCCTTGGCCTTGAGCCGGTCTGCGACCTTTTCCGACAACCGCCACAGGTGCCCGTCCAGAAGTTCGGGGTCGGCGGTATCCTCGAAAAACGTGGTCTCGGACGAGAGGCTCTTCATCGGCGCGTTGCGAGTCACACGGCGTTCGTCCTGCCCACGCGCGAGGTGCCACAGGCGTTCCCCCGTCGACCCGAAGCGCGCCGCCAGGTCTTCGCGCCGCCAGCGACGCAGGTCGGCGAAGCTGCGGATGCCGGCCTTGTCGAGCGATGCCTGCCCGGCCTCTCCGACGCCCCAGATCATGCCAACGGGCTTTTCGGCGAGGAAATCCATCGTCTCGGCCTGCCCGATCACCGAAAATCCGCGCGGCTTGTCGAGGTCAGAGGCGATCTTGGCGAGAAACTTGTTGTGGCTGAGGCCGATGGACCCGGTGAGTCCCACCTCCTTCTCCATTCTGTTTACCAGACGGGCGAGCATCACGGCAGGCGGTCGCCCATGCAGCCGCGCGGTGCCGGTGAGATCCATGAACGCTTCGTCCAGGGACAAGGGTTCGATGGCCGGTGTCATTTCTTCCATCATCGCGCGGATCTGGCGGCTGACTTCGGCGTAGACCTCCATCCGGCCCTTCACCACGACCGCCTCGGGGCACAGCTGCAACGCCTTGAACATCGGCATGGCGGAGCGCACCCCCTTGATCCGCGCGATATAGCAGGCGGTGGAGACCACACCGCGCCGGCCGCCACCGATGACGACGGGCTTGTCGCGCAGGTCCGGGTTGTCGCGTTTCTCGACGCTGGCATAGAAGGCGTCGCAATCCATGTGTGCGATGGACAGATCGAAAAGCTCCGGGTGCGTCACGATGCGCGGCCGCCCGCAGGCCGGGCAGCGGACGCCGGTCTCGAAGGTGGTCAGGCAGTCGCGGCAGAGGGCGGGCATGGGGTTCGTGCTTGTGCGGAACGGGGTCGGTCGCTTAAGAGCAGATATTGCATTTGAAGACCCGAAAGCAAAGTCTGCCGAATGAAGAACGAGGATAGTGCCATGAACGATATCGACGCGCTGATCGACGCCCTTGTGGGCGGCAACCTTGTGATCCTGCTTCTGGCGGGGTTCATCCTGCTGAGCATTTACCTTGGCATCAGGATCGTGCCGCAAAGCGAGAAATACGTGGTCGAACGCTTCGGCCGGTTGCGCAGCGTGCTGGGGCCGGGGATCAATTTCATCATCCCGTTCCTCGATCGGGTGGCGCACAAGATTTCCATCCTCGAACGCCAGTTGCCGAACGCCAGCCAGGACGCGATCACCAAGGACAACGTTCTGGTGCAGATCGACACCTCGGTGTTCTATCGCATCCTTGAACCGGAAAAGACCGTCTATCGCATCCGCGACGTGGACGGCGCGATTTCCACGACGGTGGCCGGGATCGTGCGCGCCGAGATCGGCAAGCTGGACCTTGACGATGTGCAGTCCAACCGGTCGGCGCTGATCAGCGAGATCAAGCGAAACGTCGAGGATGCTGTCGACGCCTGGGGGATCGAGGTGACGCGGGCCGAAATCCTCGATGTGAACCTTGACCAGGCGACGCGCGACGCGATGTTGCAGCAACTGAACGCCGAACGCGCCCGCCGCGCGCAGGTGACCGAGGCCGAGGGCGCCAAGCGCGCGGTGGAACTGAACGCCGATGCGGAGCTTTACGCGGCAGAGCGGACCGCCGAGGCGCGCAAGGTGCTGGCCGATGCAGAGGCTTACGCCACTCGCTCCGTGGCCGAGGCGATTGCCGATAACGGGCTGGAAGCGGCGCAATACCAGATCGCGCTGAAACAGGTGGAGGCCATCGCGCAGGTGGCGCAGGGTCCGGGTAGCCAGACCATCGTTGTGCCGGCGGATGCCGCAGATGCGTTCGGCAAGGCGTTTCAGATGCTGAAAGGGCGCGGCTGATGGACCTGTGGACAGCATGGTGGGTCTGGGGCGCGGCGGCGATCCTTCTGGCCATCGGCGAGGTGATCCTGCCAAGCTTCGTTCTGCTCGGCTTCGGGATCGGCGCCGGGGTGATCGCGGCGCTGCTGCTCTTCGGCGGTCCGGTGGCGGCGTTCGTCGGCGGGTCGATCCCCGTGCTGTCCCTGTCATACGCCGTGATGTCGCTGATCGCGTGGCTGCTGCTGCGCCGCTTCCTGGGGGTCACCCGCGGGCAGGTAAAGACGTTCGACGAGGACATAAACGACAACTGAACGGCTGTCCGCCCAGACGCCCCGGATGACGCGAGCGCCTCGATTTTTCGTCGAAAAATCGCGCGGGTCGGCGCTGGAAGGCGGCGATGCCACCCGTTGCGCCATCCGCCGGGTTGTTCAGCCCTGAGTTTCGCGCTCGATATACTGGCGCATCCCCTCGGCCTCCTCGCGGGCCTCGCGCAGACCGTCCATCGCGGCGCGCAGCTCGGCTTCCGTCTGGCTGATCTGGTTGGTCAGCTCTGCTTCCCTGTGTTGCAGGTAGGAGATTGCCTGGTCGCGGGTTTCCTCGGCGTCGTGCAGCGCCTTGGCCATTTCCTCAAGCTCGTTCATGTCGACGCCCGAAACGCGGGTCAGGCGGTGGACAAGCCAGTTGGCGAACCAGCCAAGCGCAAAGGCCACGAAGAGGATGATGGCAATGACGACGATAAATTCGGTGCGGGTCATTCTGTGTCCTCTGTGTCCTCTGTGTCCTCTGTGTCCTCTGTGTCCTCTGTGGCGGCTGCCGGCACAAGGTTGTCGGGGCGCATCATCGGGCGTGGCGCGTCGGCCAGCAGTTCGGCCCGCGCCTCGGCGGCTTCGCGGGCATCGCGTTCGGCCACGTCGCTGGCCAGCAGGAACTCGATCCGCCGGTTGGTCTCGCGCCCGTCCTCGGTGTCGTTGGGGGCAATGGGGCGGGTCTCGCCATAGCCCTGCGCGGTCAGGTTCGAGATCAGCACCCGGCGCGCCAAGAGCCCGTTCAGCACCGCGTCCGCGCGGCCCTGGCTGAGCCGCAGGTTCATTTCCTCGCGGCCCTGGCTGTCGGTGTGGCCGCCGATCTGCATGTCAACATGGGAGCAATCGGGCAGGATCTCGGCCAGCGCGTCGAGGATCTCTCCGGTCGACTCGTTGATCTCGACAGAGCCGGGGTCGAAGGTGATCTTGCGCCGCTCCAGCACGCTGTTGATCCGTTCCAGGCATTGCTCGGCCGTGGGCAGGCCTGTCTGCGGGTCGAGGCTGGCGACATAGGTTACGTCGATCTCGAAATCTTCGGCCGTGCCCAGAAGCTCGGCCATCAATTGGCTGAGGTCGGATGTGGTGTCTTCGCTGCCGGAATTACCGCGGATGCGGACGATGTCCGGTTCCACCACCACCGACCCGTTGTGCAACCGATCGAGCGCCTCCAGCCCGGCCATGACCCTAAGCGTCCAGCCGCCGGGCAGGTCGCCATCCGTGCGGGTGGCGACATAGGTATCCGTACGTCCGAACAGCGCCTGCGCATAGGCGGACAACGCGGCGGTGATCCGATCGTCCGGCAAGCGCCCGCGCAGTTGCACGTAGCCTTCGGGGCTGCGGGTGGCGGTGAAATTGGGCGGCCCCTCCTCTTCCCCCCCCTCGTCGGGCGGCGGCGGCGGTAGAACAGCGTGAAGTGAGAATACAGCCGGCAGTGCCGCATCAAGCTCTCCGATCACCTCGTCGAAAAGGTCGGGCGGGGTGCCCTGCGCCACGATCAGGGTGATATCGGCATCCGAAAAGGTCACCGTGGCATTGTCGAACCGCGCTGTGGCGGCGATGGCAAGCCGGGCCGCCGTGGCCCAGTTGGGCGAGGGCACGCCAAGGCCGATCCGGCAGGCATCGCGCCCGGTCAGCCCGGCCTCGCGTGCGGCGGCGAGGATCTCATCGCGGCTGGCTTCGGTTTCGGCGGTGCAGGCTTCGAACCGGCCGCCGTCGGGGGTGCTGACATACCGCAGCGTAAAGGGGGTTATGACGGGACGCGGGGCGGAGATCTCCATCACCAGTTCGACCGACGCGGGGCGGTTCTGTTCCAGGAAAGCGGTCCAGTTGTCGCGTTCGGCGCGGCTGCCTGAAACCGCCTCCACCACCACCTGGCCTTCGTAGACCGAGATCTTGGCACGCGGCAATTCGCTGAGAGCCTGCATTGCGAAACGCAGCGCCGGACGCCAGCCCGGCGGCACCGCAAAATCGGCGGTTTCGACCATGTTGGCCACGCGCATGTCCGCGTGCAGATCGGCGATGCCGGTTGTCAGGCTTTCGCGTCCATCGGCAGCGGGGATCAATCCGATCAGCGACACCCCGTCGCCGTTGCGCAGCATTTCCAGCGAGAAGCGCGGCGGCTCGATCCCCTCGGCGTCGCGCACGTTCATGTCGTCGATGATGCGGTCGGCATCGACGACGTCGCCGGCAAGGCGCAGCGCATGAAAGCGCGCGGCTTCGTCCGGGGCGGTGCCTGCCATCAGAACGCGCAACCCGTCGGCACCGATTTCGACCCAGTCCAGCCCGTCAAGGCGCATGGCCAGCCGGACGTCACGGACCGACTGCTGCTCGACCATCCGGGCACCATAGACGGCGGCAAACAGGCTGAGTCCGATAGCAAACAGAAATGCCGTAACGGCGAGGAAGGGAAAGGCAAAGCGCATGCGGATGGTAGCGGCCCCCGTTGACGTGTGAAAAGGCTTTACCCGACCGGCCCTAGAGGTTCAACGACGCGAGCGCGGCACCGGCGAAAAACAGCACAGGAATCAGCCCGGCATCGCGGTTGGACCGGAAAAGCGTCAGGCAGGTGTCGCCATCGTCGATGTCGAGCCGGCCCATTTGCCAGACCATGTGCCAGCCGAAGCCCCACGCCCCGGCAAGCGCCAGCACCAGTGCCAGGACGCTGGCCGAGGGCGTCAGCGCCAGGATGATCGCAAGCGCCATCAGCGCGACCGCAGCAACAAGGAAGCCGCGCAGGATCGGCTTGGTGCGGTCGCCGAAGAGCCTTGCGGTGGATTTCACACCGATCAGCGCGTCATCCTCCCGGTCCTGGTGGGCATAGATCGTGTCGTAGAAGATCGTCCAGGCCATGCCGGCGAGGTAAAGGACAACCGGCGGCCAGTCGAGACGACCGGTATGCGCCACCCAGGCCAGCATTGCGCCCCAGTTGAACGCGAGGCCAAGGAACACTTGCGGCCACCACGTAAAGCGCTTGGCGAACGGGTAGATGGCAACCGGCAGCAGCGCGAGGAAGCCCATGGCGATCGCGGTGGCGTTGAAGGTCAGAAGGATCGTCAGCGCGACAAGGCATTGCGCCGCCAGCCAGGTGAGGGCCTGCGCCACGCTGACCTGACCCGATGGAATCGGGCGCGACCGGGTGCGCGCCACCGCGCCGTCGATGTCGCGGTCGGTGATGTCGTTCCAGGTGCAGCCCGCGCCGCGCATCAGCACCGCGCCAAGACCGCAGCCGGCGATGATCCACAGATCCCACCACTGCGGCCCTTGCGCGGCGGCGGCCAGAAGCACCCCCCACCAGCAGGGCAGCAGCAACAGCCAGGTGCCAATGGGTCGGTCGGCGCGCGACAGCCGCAGGTAGGGGCGCGACCACGGCGGCGCGACGCGGTCCACCCAGTTGCCGCGCACGGCGTCCTGCACCTGCCCCTCTGGCGTTTCGGTTCTGCCGGTCATATGGTCCTGCCCATGTCGTCGCGTGCAAAGATACGGCTCTACGTAGAGCATCCGCTTGGGGCAGGGCAAACGGTTCCGCTGTCGCGGGATCAGGCGCATTACCTTTTCGGTGTCATGCGCCAGGGTGTGGGCGCGTCGGTGGCGCTGTTCAATGGCGCGCAAGGCGAATGGACGGCCGAGGTTGCAGAGGCGGGCAAGCGCGGCGGGGTGCTGACCTGCCGCGAACAGGCAGCACCGCAGGTGTCGCCGCCGGACCTGTGGCTGCTCTTCGCGCCGATCAAGAAGGCGCGCACCGATTTCATCGTCGAGAAGGCGACGGAGATGGGGGCGGCGCGTATCCTGCCGGTGCAGACCGAGTTCACCAATGCCGAACGTGTCCGGCAGGATCGCTTGCAGGCCCACGCGGTCGAGGCGGCGGAACAATGCGGCGGCACCTACGTGCCCCCGGTCGCGGACTTGCAACGGCTGGACCGGGTGCTGGACGGCTGGCCCGACGACCGGCGGCTGATCTTCTGCGACGAAAGCCTGGTCGGCGCGCGCGCGGCGCTCGATGCCGCACCCGATGGGGACAAATGGGCGATCCTGATCGGCCCCGTGGGCGGCTTCTCGGATGCCGAACGCAACCGCTTGCGGTCATTACCCGTCTGTACCGCCATCAGCCTCGGCCCTCGCATCCTGCGCGCCGATACCGCCGCGGTGGCGGCGCTGACCCTGTTCCAGGCCGCGCGGGGGGATTGGTGAGCGGCTTTTTCAGACCCGAGGCGATGGCCACGCTGCGCCGCTGGCGAGAGGCGCTGACCGGCGTTGCCGTTGGTCTTGTCGGGGCGGCCATCGCCCTCGCCGCGCTGACCTTCGTGCTCTTCTGGGTCGGGTTGGCGGTGGTGGCGCTCGGGGCTTTCCTCGTTTTCAGCGGTTGGCAGAAAGGTCGCTTTCGCCGCGCCGCGACCGGCCCCGGCATCGTGGCGCTGGACGAGGGTCGGGTGACATATATGGGCCCTCTCGATGGCGGCATGGCGGATATCGAGGATCTGACGGCGCTGATGCTCGACACCCGGTCGCGCCCGACGGTCTGGATCCTGCACCGGCCCGGCGCCGACCCGCTTCACATCCCGGTGAGCGCGACGGGCGCCGACAGGCTTTTCGACGCCTTCCTGCGGCTGCCGGGGCTGAATACCGGCCGCATGGTGCGCAAACTCAACAATTCGCGGGGCGAAACGGTGCTGATCTGGGAACGTGTGCAAGGCGCGAACGGGCCGCGGCGTCTGAATTGACACTGCCCGCGTTTGCGCCCATCAACGGCGCCCGAAACGCGTCATTGCAGGAGCTTGCCCGATGTCCATCCCACAGTCCGGCGGCGGTCCGATCGACCGGCACGAACAGCTTGCCGAATACCTCGCCGATGGCTGCAAGCCGAAAGAGGACTGGCGCATCGGTACCGAACACGAGAAATTCGGCTATTGCAAGGACACGCTGAAGCCGCTGCCCTATGCCGGCGCACGTTCGATCCTCGCGGTGCTGGAAGGCTTGCGCGACGCCCATGGCTGGGCGCCGCTGGTCGAGGGCGGCAACCTTATCGGGCTGGAAAAGGAGGGCGCCAATATCAGCCTTGAACCCGGTGGCCAACTGGAATTGTCGGGCGCGCCGCTAGAGACGATTCACCAGACCTGCGACGAGGTGAACGACCACCTGCGCGACGTGATGGACATTTCCGACAAGATCGGCGTCGGCTTCATCGGGCTTGGCGCCGCTCCGATCTGGACGCATGACGAGATGCCGCTGATGCCCAAGGGGCGCTACAAGCTGATGGACGGCTACATGCAGGATGTGGGCACCATGGGCACGACCATGATGCGGCGCACTTGCACGGTGCAGGTGAACCTCGATTTCGGGTCAGAGGCGGACATGGTGCAAAAACTGCGCGTCGCGCTCGCGCTGCAACCGGTGGCCACCGCGCTGTTCGCCAACTCGCCGTTCTTCGAGGGCAAGGTGAACGGGCACAAAAGCTGGCGCGCGCGGGTCTGGCGCTCGCTCGATCCGGCGCGCACCGGCATGCTCCCCTTCGTGTTCGAGGACGGTTTCGGGTTCGAGGCGTGGGTGGACTACGCGCTCGACGTGCCGATGTATTTCGTCTACCGCGATGGACACTACATCAACGCGCTCGGCCAGTCGTTCCGCGATTTCCTGAAAGGCAAGCTGCCCGCGCTGCCCGGCGAGAAACCGACGCTGAGCGATTGGGCCGACCACCTGACCACGGTATTTCCCGAGGCGCGGATCAAGAAATATATCGAGATGCGCGGCGCCGATGGCGGCCCGTGGCGGCGGCTATGCGCGCTGCCGGCGTTCTGGGTCGGTCTGCTGTATGACCAGTCGGCGCTCGATGCCGCGTGGGATCTCGTGAAAGACTGGGATGCCGAAACGCGCGAGGCGCTGCGCGTGGCGGCCTCCGTCGACGGGTTGCAGGCTGAGGTGAACGGCGTGAACATGCACGATCTGGCGCGCGAGGCGGTCGCGATTGCAGAGGCGGGGCTGGCCGCGCGCGCCCGGCCCGGCGCCGGTGGCCTGTTGCCCGACGAGACCCATTTCCTTAACGCGCTGAAGGAAAGCGTCGAAAGCGGCAAGGTGCCCGCCGACGAGTTACTGGAGCATTACCACGGCGACTGGAACCGCGACCTGACCCGGATCTACGAAGGCTTCAGTTATTGAATTTCTTTTGAACCATAAGCGCTTTTCGGCTCTCTTACGGGTACTGTTTGCAACAAGGAGCTATTGAAATGCGTGATTTCTTCATCGGAGCCCTCGACAAGCTGATTGCCGTGCTCGTCATCCTGATGATCATCGGTGTCGTGGTTGGTACCGTCATTACCTCCATGAGCCCGATGGGCGGTGTCCTCAAGGCCGTCGGCGTCCTGATCGCCGGCGGGCTCTACGTGATCCTGACTGGCGGGATGCTCTACCTGTTCCTCGGAATCTATCACAACACCAAGCGCACGGCCGAAACCCTCGAACGCCGCGCCTGAAACTACGCGACGCTGCGCCTTGTGGCAGGCGCGGCGTCGATTTTCCCTTGATCAGCCCTTGATCAGCCCTTGGCGCCGATGCGCGGCTCCTCGCCGTTCAGCAAGCGTTTGATATTTGCACCGTGACGCAGGAAGATCACCGCCGCCAGCAACGCAGTGACCACCCAAGCCTGCGGCATCCCCAGAACGCTGATCCAGACCGGCGTCAGGGCCGCCGCGACAAGCGCCGAGAGCGAGGAAATCCGCGACACCGCCGCCACCAGCACCCATGTCAGGCAGGCCGCGATCCCGGCGGGCCAGAACAGCGCCAGAAGCGTGCCGAGAAAGGTCGCGACGCCCTTGCCGCCCTTGAAGCCGAGAAAAACCGGGAAGCAATGGCCGAGGAAGGCCATAAGGCCCGCCAGTTGCGCGGCATCCCCGGTCAGCATCGCACGGGCAATCAGCACCGCGGCCGCGCCCTTGCCCGCATCGAGGATCAGGGTCAGCGCCGCGGCGGGCTTGTTGCCCGTGCGCAGCACGTTGGTCGCGCCGATATTGCCCGAGCCGATGGCCCGGATATCTCCCAGCCCGAAGGCCCGCGCCATCACCAGCCCGAAGGGAACCGAGCCGAGCAGGTAGGCCAGCAGTGCGGTCAGCGCCAGCAGGGCAGCGGAGGTCTCGATCACCGGCATCAGGTGGCCCTCTCATAGACGAGCGCGCCCGCAACGAGCGTCATCATCACCTTGCCCTCCATTCGCATCCCGTCAAAGGGGGTATTCTTCGACTTCGAGCGCAGCGTGGCGCGGTCGAGGACGAACGGTGCATCCGGATCGAACAGCACCAGATCTGCGGGCGCACCTCTGGCCAGCCTGCCGGTCTCCAGCCCCAACCGCTGCGCCGGGTTCAGTGCCATGGCGCGGAACAGCTGCGGCAGGCTGAGTTGCCCCGCATGGTAAAGCCGCATCGCGGCCGGCAACAGGGTTTCAAGGGCAACCGCGCCCGAGGCTGCGACCTCGAAGGGCAGGCGCTTCGACTCCTCGTCCTGCGGGGTGTGCATGGAGGAAATGATGTCGATCACGCCATCGGCCAAAGCGCCGACCATGGCCAGCCGGTCCTCTTCCGCCCGGAGCGGCGGCTTGACCTTGAAGAAGGTGCGGTAATCGCCGACGTCGAATTCATTCAGCGTCAGGTGATGGATCGAGACGCCCGCCGTTGCATCCAGCCCGGCCTCTCTGGCGCGGATCAGCGCGGGCAGGGCGGCGGCAGTGCTGACCTGGTCGGCGTGGTAGCGCGCGCGGGTCATCTCCACCATGGCAAGGTCACGCTCCAGCCCGATCCGCTCGGCCATCGGTGACACAGCGGGCAGGCCCCTGAGGGAGGCGAACTTGCCGGAGGTCACGGCGGAGCCACGGCTCAGCCCCGGATCCTGCGGGTGGCTGATGATCAGCGCGCCAAGGCTGCGCGCGTAGGTCATGGCGCGCGACAGCACGCGCGAGTCGGTGACGACATGATCGCAATCGGTGAAGGCCGCTGCTCCGGCATCGAGCAGGAAACCGATCTCGGTCATCTCGCGTCCGGCGCGACCCTTGGTCAGGGCGGCCATCGGCAGGGTGTGCACCGGGCTGACCTGCTCGCCCCGGCGGCGCACGTAGGACAGCGCCTCGGGCGTGTCGATCGGCGGCGTGGTGTCGGGGCGGGTGACCATCGTGGTGACCCCGCCCGCCGCCGCCGCCGCGCCCGCCGTGCGGATGCTTTCCTTGTGCCGCTCGCCGGGCTCGCAGGTCTTCACGCCGACATCGACGATTCCCGGTGCAAGGCATTTGCCCCTTGCGTCGATCAGGCGGTGCGGCTCCTCCAGCCCCGGGGGGCTGTCCTCGCCCCGGTCGGCGATCCGCCCGTCGCGCAGCAGGACCCAGCCGGTGGTTTCGGTCAGCGCCTTGGGGTCGATCAGGCGGGCATTGACGATGAGGGTGGTCATTCGTCTATTTCTCTCACCTCGCGCCGGAGCTTGCGCATCAGGCTGTAGACCTGTTGCGACCCGTCGATCTGGCGGAACCCCGGAAACTGGATGGGCGTTCCGTTGCTGCTACGCCGCACGCCCGCGCCGCCGCGCATGTGAAAGATGACCGAGCCGGGATCGCCCTCTTCCCAAGTGATGCGGTCCATGTCCTGCAACGGCCAGCTTTCCAGTGTTTTCTTGCCGAAAGCGTTGCGGGCGATGAAGGCGGTCTGGCTTGTCAGGGTGTACCAGGTGCGGCCGCGCAGCCATGCGTCCACCACCAGCCGCCCGCCCAGCATCCATAATCCGATCAGCAGGAAGGGCAGGCCAAACAGCGGGAAGAAATTGAACGGAAACGGCGCGTCGGTGCCCACCGTCATGGCGAAGGCCATGGCGATCCAGAACAGCGAGAAGCCGGTGAAGAAGACGCCCATCAGGGTCATCGGGTTCACCAACCCCGACCAGTCAATGTTGCGGCGCGGCTGGCCTTGCCACAGGATCCGCTCGCCCGGTTCCAAGATGCCCTTCCAACCGTTGCCCGTTTCGGTCATGACAGTGTCCTTCCTGCTGCGCGTTCGATCCGTGCGACCACGGCGGGCCGGTCGGCCATGTATTTTATCAGGTGCTTGTCGCCCGCGCGGGTGATGATCTGCACCGCGCTGCCAAGCGTGCGCAGCCTTGCGATCTCGTTCAGTCGGACATGGCGATTGTCGGGGCCTTTCAGGGCGGTGTCTGTCAGCACCCATTGCGCCGTCGCCTCGTCCGAGGCGAGGTAGAACGCGCGCACGGCAACCGCGAAAAGCCCGCCGATGGCACCAGTCCAGACATGAGGATTGCCCACGATCCAAAGCGCCGCCATGCCGAGCGCCATGGCGATCGCCGCCAGCCACGCGTGATCGCGCCAATAGGTCTTGCGGTCGGCGGTAAAGTGGGCAAGAGCCGCCTCCTGCGGGGCGTCCTCCCTATCGGGCACCGACGCGCGGCCGGTCAGGTCGGCCTTCGGCAGATCAGCGGAATGATCCGCCTCCAGCAGTGGCAGCGACGCGATCAGCCGCGCCCTCGGGCCGGATCGCAGGGCCGCGCCCTCGGGGATTGCCCGGTCGAGCAGCAGCACGACATGGCCGCCGACGGCATTGATCCGCGCGCGGGTGTCGGCGCCGATCGGGTCTTTCGGTGCGAACGCCTCGGTGATGTAATCGCTCAGCCGCATGTCGCCGAGATCCTCCACCGCGAAGAGTTCGAGCTGCGCGGTATCGACGCCGGGCAGGTTCAGCGCCTCGGCAAGTGCGGACAAGTCGGGGCTGTCGGCGTCGCTTTCGCGGCTGAGAAAGGTGGTGCTGATCTCGAAGCCTTCGTTCAGTGCGACGACATGCAGTTTCGGGGCGGTCATGCGGTGACCCCGCTGGCGGCTGCCTCGCGCGCCGCGCTGAGGTTGGCGGCCAGCAATTCCATCGCGGCCATGCGCACGGCGACGCCCATTTCCACCTGTTCCTGGATGACCGAGCGGTTGATGTCGTCGGCGATGGTGCCGTCGATTTCCACCCCGCGATTCATCGGTCCGGGATGCATCACGATGGCGTCGTCCTTGGCGCAGGAAAGCTTTGCGGCATCAAGCCCGTAGCGGTGGTAGTATTCCCGTTCCGACGGAATGAAACCGCCATCCATGCGCTCGCGCTGGAGGCGCAGCATCATCACCACGTCGGCCCCGGCAAGCCCTTCGCGCATGTCCTCGAAGACCTCGACGCCCCAGTCCGAGACGCCCGCCGGAATCAGCGTCGGCGGGCCGACCAGCTTCACCCGGTTTTCCATCTTGCCCAGCAGAAGGATGTTCGACCGCGCCACGCGGGAATGTGCGATGTCGCCACAGATCGCGATATTGAGCCGGTGCAGCCGCCCCTTGGTGCGGCGGATCGTCAGCGCGTCGAGAAGCGCCTGAGTGGGGTGTTCGTGGCGCCCGTCCCCGGCGTTCAGAACCGCGCAATTCACCTTTTCCGCCAACAGGTTGACCGCCCCCGAATGGGGGTGGCGCACGACCAGCAGATCGGGGTGCATGGCATTCAGCGTCAGCGCCGTGTCGATCAGCGTTTCGCCCTTCTTCACGGAGCTTGTCTGCATCGACATGGTCATCACGTCGGCGCCCAGCCGCTTGCCCGCCAACTCGAAACTGGCCTGCGTGCGGGTCGAATTCTCGAAAAACATGTTGATCTGGGTCAGCCCGTCAAGCGCGTGGCCATGCTTTGCAACCCCGCGCCCCATCTCGGCGTAGCGGTCGGCAAGGTCCAGAAGCGTCGTGATTTCGACGGGATGCAGGGGCTCTATGCCCAGAAGGTGGCGCTTGGTGAAGGTCATGGCGGCCTCTGCCGGTTGGCTCGCCTCGCGGTATAGGCAGGGCCGCGCGGCGGGGCAAGGGCGGGCTTGGAACGCGCCAAACCGGGGGGGGGGCCGTGCAGCGGGCGTACGCCACCCGTGCACCACCCGTGCAGGCGATTCCCGCGCTCCGGCCGCTCAGATCGCGATGTTGAAACGCGCCCGGATGGCGCTTTCGAGTGCCGGCGAGAAGGTGCTGCCGGCGGTGGCGAGAATCGCCTCCTTGCGGGCGCGGGCGGTGTCCAGAAGCCGCGGCTTGCCGGCCTCCTGCCATTCCTTGGGGCTCATCCGGTTGCCGATCTCGGGGTAGACATATTCGCTTTGCATCAGGCGCAGGGTCTGCTCGGCACCGAGGTAATGCCCCGGCCCGCCAAGGCAGACCTCGCGCATGGTGTCGAGCGCCACCGAATCCTCCGTCACCTCGATCCCGCGCACGCAACGTTGCACCTGCCCGAGGATATCGTTGCCCAGAACCAGGCTTTCGAGACAGAAGCCCAGCAGCGAGGCGTGCATTCCCACCGTTTCATAGGCCATGTTCAGCCCCGAAAGCCCGGCCAGCACGTTGGTGATGCCCTGCTCCCACCCGGCTTGCATGTCGGGCAGCTTGCTGTCGGATATGCCCGCCGCCGCGCCGCCGGGCAGATCGTAGAAGCGGTGCATCTGCGCGCAGCCGGCGCTGAGCAGCGCCTGTTCCGCCGATCCGCCCGACATCGCCCCGCTGCGCAGGTCGCTGACGAAGGGCCAGGTGCCAAAGATCGCCGGGTGGCCCGGCGCGATGGCATTGACGTAGACCACCCCGGCAAGGCATTCGGCCACCGCCTGCACGATCGCCGTGGCGATGGGGGCGGGCGCCGTCGCCCCGGCCTGACCGGCGGATAGCAACAGCACCGGCATGCCGGCGGCGATGCAGTGTTCCATCGCCAGGCAGCTTTCGTGGGCGAAGCGCATCGGCGGCACGACAAAGCAGTTGGAGTTCGAGATGAAGGGGCGCGCGCGCCATGCCGCTTCGCCACCCGCGATGAGGTGGATCAACTCCGTGCAGCCGGCAACGTGCGACGGGTCGGAAAAGGACACGCCGACATGTTTGACGGTGCCCGCGCAGCAGCCGTAGATCGTGTTCACATCCATGTCGAACGGGTCGGCGACGTCGCGGCAGACCATCGGGCGTTGCAGGAAATGGATGTTGTCGAGATGCTGCACCAGCCGCGCCGCGTTGTAGAGGTCGGCGGTGGTGGACTCGCGGTAGCTTTCGGTTTCGGGATCGACGATATGAACCGCCGCGCCGGCAGTGCCGAAATGGGTGCGGGTGCCCGACAGGTGCAGGTCGTGCTTCGGGTCGCGGGCGAAGAGGGTGATGTCGCGCGCTGCCCTGGCCAGCATGTCCTCGACCAGCGACCGGGGGAATCGCAGCCGCCCGTCATCGCCCATGATCGCGCCCGCCGCCGTCATCGCCGCGACGCCAGAGGGCGGGGCCTGGGACAGGCCGATTTCCTCGAGCGCCTGCAGGGCCGCTTCGTGGATGCGGGCGACCTGCGCCGCGGTCAGCGGCCGGTATTGCCCGCCGTCAAGGCCGGGGCGCACCGGGCGCTTGTCCTCGGCCAGGGGATTGGTGCGCAAGGTGTGGCGCGCGGCCCGTCCCCCGGCGCGGCGCGGCCGGATCTTTCCGGGCATGGGATCGGGGCTGTCCATCACTGTTTTACCCTTTCGGCGGTGGGGTCGTACATCGGTGTCAGGCTGGCGGTGGCGGTGTGGCGCCCGCCCGCGATCTCGATCTCGTAATCGGAGGAAAGGAGGTCGGCGGCGTCCTGCCCCGCGCAGGGCACGTAGCCCAGCCCGACCGCGGCGCCGAGGGCATGGCCGTAATTGCCGGAGCTCAGGTGGCCGACCATCCGGCCATCGCGCAGGATCGCCTCGTTATGAAACAGCATCGGCGCGGGGTCGTGCAGGCGGAATTGCAGCAGCCGCCGTTGCAGACCCTGCTCGCGCTTCTTCAGCACCGCATCGCGGCCGATGAAATCGCCCTTGTCCGTCTTGACGGCAAAACCGAGCCCGGCCTCCAGCACGTGATCCTCATCCGTGATGTCGTGGCCGAAATGGCGGAACGCCTTTTCCAGCCGGCAGGAATCGAGCGCGTGCAGCCCGCAGAGCTTCAGCCCGATGCCGGCGCCCGCCTCTTCCAGCGCCTCGAAGACATGCGCGGCCATGTCGGAGGAAACGTAGATTTCCCACCCCAGTTCGCCCACGAAACTGACGCGGTGCGCGCGCGCCAGCCCCATGCCGATCTCTATCTCGCGGGCCGTGCCAAAGGGATGGGCGGCGTTCGAGAAATCATCGGGGCTGACCGCCTGCATCACGGCGCGCGATTTCGGCCCCATGACGCACAGCACCGCCTCGGACGCGGTCACATCGGTGATGACGGCCATATCGTCGCCGAGGTGGCGGCGCAGCCAGGCAAGGTCGCGCTGCAATGTGGCCCCCGGCACGATCAGCAGGAAGGCGGTGTGCGACAGGCGCGTGACCGTCAGGTCGCACTCGATGCCGCCCTTCGCGTTCAGCATCTGAGTGTAGACGATGCGCCCCGGCGCCACGTCCATTCGGTTCGCGCAAAGCCGGTCGAGGAAGCGCAGTGCACCCGGCCCCTCCACCCGGACCTTGCCGAAACTGGTCATGTCGATCAGGCCGACGCCCTCGCGCAGCGCCATGTGTTCGGCGGCGTGGTTGGCAAACCAGTTCTGCCCGGCCCAGTCGTAGCGGTATTCACGCTCCTGCCCGTCGACGGCGAACCAGTTGGCGCGTTCCCACCCTGCAACCTCGCCAAACACCGCGCCGCGCGCCTTGAGGTGTTCGTGCAGCGGCGAGCGGCGCACCCCGCGCGCGGTGTCCATCTGCCGGTAGGGGTAGTGATCGGCGTAGAGCAGGCCGAGCGTTTCGCTGACGCGGGTTCGCAGGTAGCGGCGGTTGCGCTGGAAGGGCTGGGCGCGGCGAATGTCGGACTCCCACAGGTCGAAGGGCGGCTCGCCGTCCTCCATCCATCGGGCCAACGCCATGCCCGCGCCGCCCGAGGACACGATGCCGATGGAGTTGTAGCCGGCGGCAACCCAGTAGCCGCGCAGCTCCGGCGCCTCGCCCAGGTAATAGCGGTCATCGGGGGTGAAGCTTTCGGGCCCGTTGAAGAAGGTGTGAATGCCCGCCGTCCGAAACATCGGCATGCGGTCCATGGCCATGGCCAGGATCGGCTCAAAATGGTCGAAATCCTCGGGCAGGCTGTCGAACGCGAAATCCTCGGGGATGCCGGCCATGCCCCAGGGCTTGGCCACGGGTTCGAAGGCGCCCAGCATCATCTTGCCGGCATCCTCCTTGTAATAAGCGCATTCGTCGGGCACCCGCAGGACGGGCAGGCGCCCCAGCCCCTCGATCGGCTCGGTGACGAGGTAGAAATGCTCGCACGCATGCAGCGGCAGGGTGACGCCCGAGGTGGCGGCCAGATCCCGCCCCCACATGCCGCCGCAATTGACCACCGCCTCGGTGGCGATATGACCCTGCACCGTGCCATCGTCCCAGTCGATGCCGGTCACCCGCCCGCCGGTTTGCGTGACGCCGGTGACGGTCACGCCCTCCACGATCCGCGCGCCGCGCATCCTTGCGCCTTTGGCCAGTGCCATGGCGATATTGGCCGGGTCGCATTGCCCGTCGCCCGGCAGGTGCACCGCGCCGACAACGTCCGAGGTGTTGAGGTGGGGATAGAGCGCCTTGACCTCCGCCGCGCTGATCTCTGCCACCTCCACCCCGAAGGCGCGGGCCAGCGTCGCCTGTCGCAGCAGTTCCTCATGCCGGTGACAGGTCAGCGCGACCGAGATTGATCCGTTCTGCCGCATACCGGTGGCGATGCCGGTTTCCGCCTCCAGCCGCGTGTAGAGATCGACGGAGTATTTCGCCAGCCGGGTGGCGTTCTGGCTGCCGCGCAGCTGCCCGACCAGCCCCGCCGCGTGCCAGGTCGTGCCGCTGGTCAGTTGCTTGCGTTCCAGCAGAACGATATCCTGCCAGCCCTGTTGCGCAAGGTGATAGGCAACCGAACAGCCCGAGATGCCGCCGCCGATGATCACCACACGGGCGGATGTGGGGAGGTCACGCATTTTCATTCTCCCATGGCATCAATACGATTTTTCCCGGAACAGCCTTGGACAGGAAATCCTCCTGCGCTGAAGCGATTCCGCGGAGGGGGTAGGTCTTCGAGATCAAGGGGCGCACGGCGCCCTGCCTGATCAGCCCGATGAGCTTGGCGAACACGCGCGGCGGCTGATACGTGCAGCCGTGCAGCGTGATGTCACGCAGGTAGACGCGGCGCAGATCGGCAGTGACCAGCGGTCCGGCGATGGCTCCGGCTACCGCGTAATGCCCGCCGGGGCGCAGGGTGTCGATGAGCGCCGGAAAGGCGGGGCCTGCCACGAGGTCGATCACCGCGTGAAAGCGTGCCTCGGGGAGGGGGGCGTCGCGGGCGATCACCTCTGCCGCGCCCGCCTGCTGCACGATGGCGGCCTTGGCGGGCGCTGCAATGCCGGTGACCCGCGCACCCATCGCGCTGGCCAGTTGCACCGCTGCGAGCCCGACATTGCCCGAGGCCCCGGTGATGAGCACCTCCTGCCCCTCGGCCACGCCTGCCCGATCCAGAAGGCCAAGCGCGGTGCCGAAGGCGCAGGGGGTTGCGGCGATCTCGATATCCGAAAGTGGCGCGTCGGTGACGTCGTAGAGATCCGCCGCGGCCATCAGGCAGTATTGGGCGAAGGCGCCGTCGATTTCCGACCCGAGAGCGATGAAGCCGACGGGGTTGTCCTGCGTCGGGCGGGGGATGTTGATCGGGCAGGTCACGCGCGCGCCAATCGCAGGGGCGGTGATGCCGGCGCCCTGCGCCACCACCTCGCCACACAGGTCGCCGCCCTGGATCAGCGGGAAATCCAGCGCACCGGACCAGCCCCCGGCCTCGACGCCCGCAGCGGTTTCGCCCGGGGCGCCGGTGACATCCGCAGAATACCAGCCTTCGCGGGTGTTGATATCGGTGTTGTTGACGCCTGCGGCCAGCACCCGCAGCAAAACTTCGCCCGGGCCGGGGCGCGGCACCGGGATGTCCTCGCGCCATTCCAGCGCCTGCGGCCCGCCGTGACGGACAAGTTGCACCCCTGACATGGTGCCGGGCAGGCTCATGCCCTGAGCCGCGCATTGTCAGGGTCCCAGAGCGGGCCGTCCTCCTGCACCACCGCGCGGCAGCGTTGGCCGTAGATCTCGACCTCCAGCACCGCGCCCGGCACTGCCAGATCGGCGCGCAGCATGGCCAGAGCGACCGAGGCATCAACCCGGTAGCCCCACGCGCCAGAGGTGGTTTCGCCCACGATCGCACCGTTGTGCCAGATCGCCGACATGTAGGGCGCATCCGCCGCGCCCGCCTCCACGATCAGGGTGACGAACCGCTTGGCCGCGCCCCGTTGCCGTTCGGCCAGAAGCGCGGCCTTGCCGGGAAAATCCTGCGGCTTGTCGAATTTCACGAACCGGTCGAGGCCCGCCTCCAGCATCGTGTAGTCGGTCGAAAGGTCCCCCTTCCACGCGCGATAGCCCTTCTCGATGCGCAGGGAATTGAGCGCCCACATGCCGAAGGGCTTGGCCCCCGCGGCAAGGACCGCCTCGTAAATGGCCGGAATATCAGCAGTCTCCGCATGGATTTCCCAGCCCAGTTCGCCGGCGAACGACACGCGCAGCAGCGCGGCCCACTGTCCCGTCACCCGGCACTCCTGAAAGCTGAGCCAGGGCAGGCTCAGGTCCGCATCGGTAAGGGGGCCGAGCAGATCGCGCGACGCAGGCCCGGTGACGATCAGGGTCGACATCCGGTCGGTCCAGTCCTCCAGCGTGAAACCGGCCCCCTCGGGCATGTGCCGCTCCAGCCATTCGCGGTCATGCCATTGCGCGGCGGCGGCGGTGACCAGCACGAAGCGGTCCTCCGCCTCGCGCGTCACCGACATCTCTGTGACGATGCGGCCCCGGTCATCGGCGAAATAGACCAGCCCCACGCGGCCCACCTTGGGCAGGGCCCCGGTGACCAGACCGCGCAGCCAGTCATCGGCCCCCGGCCCCTGCACCTTGAAGCGCGAGAACCCCGGCAGGTCGAGCACGCCGCAATGATCGCGCACCGCCTCGCATTCCTCACGGATACGCTGCTCCCACGGGCCTGCCCGGTCCCAGGTCCGTGTCGCCGCCTGCGAGGTATCGTCGCCCGGATGCGCGAACCAGTTGGCGCGCTCCCAGCCGTTATAGGCCCCCATCTGGCCGCCCAGAGCCTTCACGCGATCATGCACCGGCGACAGCTTGCGGTCGGGGGCGGCGGGCCAGCGGTGCCACGGGAAATGCATGGCGTATTCGTTGCCGTAAACCTCCATCCCCTTCTGCACACAGTAGTCGGGGTCGGTGTAGTCGGTATAGCGGCGCGGGTCGCAGGCCCACATGTCCCATTCGGGCGCGCCATCGACGATCCACTCGGCCAGCACCTTGCCCGCGCCGCCGCCCTGCGCGATCCCGAAGGTGAAGACGCAGGCCTCGTAGGCGTTCCTTACCCCCGGCATCGGGCCAAGCAGCGGCATCCCGTCGGGTGCGTAGGGGATCGGGCCGTTGATGATGCGGCCGATCCCGGCGGTGGCGGCCAGCGGCACCCGCTCCATCGAATCCGCCACGATATCCTCGATCCGCTCCAGGTCGTCAGGCCAGAGCTGAAAGCTGAAGTCATCGGGCATCGCATCTTCGGGCGTGGTCCAGTGGGCGCGGCAGTTGGGCTCATAGGGGCCGATGTTGAAGCCGTGCTTTTCCTGCCGGAAGTAGTAGGAGACATCGACGTCGCGCAAAAGCGGCAGCTTGTGGCCGTGCTCCTTGCTCCAGGCCTCGATCTCGGGGATCTCCTCGGTCAGCACGTATTGGTGGCTCATCACCATCATCGGCACGGTGCGTCCGCCAAACGGCTTGAACCACTCGCCCACTCGCTGCGCGTAATAGCCAGCCGCGTTCACCACGTAATCGCAAGCAATATCGCCCTTGTCGGTCTGCACGATCCAGCGGCCATCGGCTGTCTGCGTCACACCGGTTGCCGGGCAGAACCGGAGCACCCTCGCGCCCATGTCGCGCGCCCCCTTGGCCAGCGCCTGCGTCAGTTGCGCAGGGTCGATATCGCCGTCGTTCGGGTCGTAGAGCGCGCCCTTCAGGTCATGCGTCTCGATGAACGGATAGCGCGCCTTCACCTCCTCCGGCGTCAGGATCTCCAGCGCCATCCCCTGTTGCAGGCCCATGCCCTTGGCGCGCTGAAACTCCTGCATGCGTTCCGTCGAGTGCGCCAGCCGGATCGACCCGGTCTGGTGGTAGTTCATCGGGTAGCCGACCTCGTCGCCCAAACGCGCATATAGTTCGGTCGAGTAGCGCTGCATGTTCATCACCGCCCACGAGGTCGAGAAGGTCGGCACATTGCCCGCCGCGTGCCATGTTGATCCGGCGGTCAGTTCGTTTTTTTCCAGGAGAACGCAATCGCCCCAGCCCTTCATGGCAAGGTGATAAAGGCAAGATGCACCAACCACGCCGCCGCCGATGATGACGACCCTTGCCGATTTTGGAAATCCTGCCATCCGAGCCTCCTGACCCCTGCTGTTCCGATGACTATCGACACGGAATTCATGACGATCAATCGCTCTTGATCGTGATTATTGATCGACAAGACCGATTAGCGGTGCCACGCTCCCAACCAATCATTAACCTTCGCGCGCCGCCCCTTCTTCTTGGTCCAAATACTCGCCGCCGGCAGGCCGCGCTTCGGCGATCCCTCCGACAGGAGGGTGAGGCGGAGCGCCCCGGATCCAGCCCATGCAGATCGACCTTATCGAAACCTTCCTCGACATCTGCGAAACGCGCAGCTTCAACCGCACGGCAGAGCGGCTCGGCATCACGCAATCCACCGTTTCGGGCCGCGTCAGGGCGCTGGAAAAGGACCTGGGCCGCCGCCTCTTCCTGCGCAGTCGGGCGGGCACCAGCCTGACGCTGGAAGGTATGCGGTTCGAGCCGCACGCGCGCAGCCTGCGCGTGGGCTGGTCCGCGGCGCTGCGCGCCACCCGTGACTCCGGCCCGACCGCGACGACCCTGCGGGTCGGCATCCAGCGCGACCTGACCAGCACCGGCATCGTTGACTGGGTGCAGGATTTCCGCGAGATCCTGCCCGGCACCGCGCTATACATGGAGGCCGATTTCTCGCAACAGATGTGCAGCGACCTTGTGCGCGGACACCTCGATGTCGGCCTGATCTACACGCCCTATCCGCACCCCGACCTGCATTTTGAAACTGTGGCGGAAGTGCGCTTTCGCATGGTGTCCTCGGTGGTGGATCACATCGACGCGGTGCCACCGGACAGTTACGTGCGGGCCAACAACTCGCCTGCGTTCGAGGAACAGCACCGCGCGCGCCTGCCGCAGCTGGAAACGGCGACGGTGAGTTGCGGGCAGGAGACCCTTGTGCAGGCGCTGCTGAACGCGCATGGCGGGTCGGGTTACGTGCTGGAGGGCACGGCGGTGGAGATGGTGGCCAGTGGCCGGTTTCACACTGTCCGGAAGTCCCCGGTGATCCCGCAGCCGGTCTATTCCGCGATCCACTTGCGCAACCGGCACCGGTCGGCGCACCGCAAGCTGATCCGGTTGCTCTCCACCCATTTTCCGGGGCAGGGGCAGGAGTAGCGTGTGCCGTTCGGGTTCGCGGCCCGTCGACGCGCGGCTTTCGCCGGACGCCCCCACGTCCCGCATTGCTGCCCGTGATCTCTGCCGGCCTGTTACCGCCCCAGTTGCCGCATGCCCCGGTCGATCCCGTCCAGCGTCATCGGCACCATGCGTCCCTCGAAGGTCTCCCGGATCATCTGGATCGACTGGGTGTAGCGCCAATACGCTTCCGGCGTTGGGTTGATCCACAGGTGATCGGGCCATTGCGTACGGGCGCGCTGAAGCCAGACCTGGCCCGCCTCGGCGTTCCAGTGTTCGTTGGCGCCGCCCGGCATGGCGATTTCATAGGGCGACATCGCTGCGTCGCCCACGAAGATGCACTTGTAGTCGGACCCGAAGGTATTGAGCACGTCATGCGTCGGGATCTGCTGTGTCCAGCGGCGGGCATTGTCCTTCCAGACCCCTTCATACAGGCAGTTGTGGAAGTAGTAATGTTGCAGGTGCTTGAATTCCGACCGGGCAGCGCTGAACAGCTCCTCGACCACGCGGATATGGTCGTCCATGCTGCCGCCCACGTCGAGAAACAGGATCACCTTGACCGCGTTGTGCCGTTCGGGCCGCGTTTTCACGTCGAGATAGCCCTGCTCGGCGGTGGAGCGAATGGTGCCGTCGAGGTCCAGTTCCTCCTTGGCGCCGGTGCGGGCCCATCGGCGCAGGCGCTTCAGCGCCACCTTGATGTTGCGGGTGCCCAGTTCGACGCTGTCGTCGAAGTTGCGAAACTCGCGCTTGTCCCAGACCTTCACCGCGCGGCGGTGGCGGCTTTCGGTCTGGCCGATGCGCACGCCCTCGGGGTTGTAGCCGTAGGCGCCGAAGGGCGAGGTGCCGGCGGTGCCGATCCACTTGGAGCCACCCTGGTGGCGGCCCTCCTGTTCCTTCAGGCGTTCGCGCAGCGTCTCCATCAGCTTCTCGAACCCGCCAAGCGCTTCGATCTCGGCCATTTCCTCGGGGCTGAGGTGTTTTTCGGCCAGCTTTTGCAGCCACTCGGCGGGGATGTCGGCCGCCTCCATCACCTGTTCCGGCGTGATCGCGTCGAGCCCTCGGAAGGCATGGGCGAAAGCGCGGTCGAAGCGGTCTATGTGGCGTTCATCCTTCACCATCGCGGTGCGCGCGAGGTAGTAGAACCCGTCGATGTCATAGGTCACCATGCCGGTGCCCACGGCCTCCAGAAAGGTCAGGTATTCGCGCAACGAGACCGGCAAACCGGCGCGGCGCAGCGTGTCGAAGAACGGCAGGAACATCGCCGCCGCCTCAGGCGCCGCCGCGCACGATGTAAACGCCGACGAAGGTGCCGATGATCAGCCCGATCAGACCAAACACGCCGGCATAGTGCAGAATGTCGAGTCGGTTGCCGTTACGACGCCACGCGATCAACGCACCAAGGGTTGCGCCGATCAGGAGGCCCAGAAGATTTACCATGTCAGTCCCTTGAAATGCGGTCAGTTGCGGTTTCGGGGCGACAGCGCGGCCACTTCCGTCAGGCGGCTTTGAACGTCGCGTTCCGGGCCGAAGCCATAGCGCGCCCAGCCAAGGGAGTCGAGCCGCACGGAGGCGGCTTCGGACATGCGGCCCTGAAGCTCCAGGGCCTCGGCCTTGACCATCAGAAGCGTTGCGAGAAGAGATGCGTTCTCGGCCCGTGTGGCAGCGGGCAGGGCGGCGTTGACAAGCGCGAGCGCCCGGTCCGCGTCGCCCGCCGAGAGGGCGAAGGCGGCAAGCTGCATGTTTACATGCGCGACCTGGATTCCGCCGGGGTGGGTGGCGTGAAACACGTTGCCGGCGGTGACGAAGGCGGCGATGGAGCGTTCCGCGTCGCGCGCCAGCGTCAGCCGGCCGAGCGCGAAGTAGCTGAAGCCCAGACGCGTGTCGCGCCAGCCGCGCGCCGTGGCGATCCGCACCGCGCGCTCCGCGGCGGCGATCCGGGCCGGGGTCGCACCTCGCCCGCCAAGCGCCTCCTCCAGGGCGGCGATCCAGTCACGGTCGACCGGTGCGGGAACTGCCCCCCCCTGGCCCACGCCTTGCGGGTTGAGGCGGTTGAGGATGCCGGGCAGGCGGTTTGCGACCTCGGCACGGTCCATGCCTGAGGCCAGCGCACGGTCGTAATAGGTGCGCAGGATCAGCATGTCGAACCCGGTCAGCACGGCATGGAAATTGTCATCGTTAAAGACCGAATCGGGCAGCCGGTAGAGATCGTTGAGCGGCCCGAGTGCCTGCGCGATTTCCTCGTGCAGGCAGTCGCGCACTTCCTGCGGGCTGACATCGTTGGGGATGAACACCGCCGCGTGTTCCCGCGTCGCCAGCGTCGTCCAGTCCAGAGTGCGGGCATTGGTGCGGGCGACGCGGAACTCGGCCCATGACGACACGCGCGGCACCACGAAGCAGGCCGCCTGCGGCACCGCCCGCTGCATCCGAGCGCGCGGCAGCGTCTCGATCGTGATCGCGGCGGGCTGCCCCGCCGCCGCCCGGCGAATGTCGATCCGCGCCTCGTGGCGCAACCGCGCCAGCAGCCGGTCGAGATCGCGCGACAGGGTCTGTGGCGCGCCGGGGGCGACGGCAACGGTGATGGGGGTTTCGAAACGCGACATGACCGGGACCGCGCGCCCGCTTTCCATCTGGAAGGCTAGGTCGAGGAAATCGCGCGCGATCGCGGTATTTCCGCGCGTCGGCGGCGCGGGGTTGGGTGCGCCGAACATCGCCATGGTGGGCAGATCTTGCGGCATCGACGTTGCCGCCCGCGTCGCCAGCGGATCGGGGGCCTGTTCGGCGCAAGCGACCAACAGGCCGAGCGTGGCCAGCAGGGCAAGCCGCCTCAGCATCCGCATTGCTTTCTGTCTCGTCCGCCCTGCCACCTGTCGCGGCCACCGGTTGCCGTTTCCCTCACGCGCCTGCCTCTTCGTTTGATGCCTGTGTCCTGGTGAACGCTAGGAACCGATTGTGGCACAAATCCGGAGCGCTTCAAGCGAAGTCGCGGCTTTGTCATGGGGGTGTCGCGGGGGATGTCCTGCCGGGTTTCACATTCCCGGTGTTCGCCACATCACGCAAGAGACCCGATGTCGGCTTGGCTCCCTTTGCGGGTGTCTGGCCGTGGCGGGATGCGCGGCGGCGCGCAAGCACGCCTTGAGCCCGCGCGGGGAACGGTTGGCGACCGTCCGCTCAAGGCCAAACCCGGACCAAGTCAACGTCACGCGCCACCGTCCGCTGCGTCCCGCAACGCTGATGGTCGCGACCGAAGTGCCCAGGAAGCGCGGGGACCTTTCGCCAGGCGGCAAACCCTAGCCTCGGCCGAACCGGCGAAACACCAGCGGCGCGGCGAAGATCACCAGCACGATGCGCACGATATGGGTGATCGAGACATAGGCGATATCGCCGCCCATGGCGAAGGCCAGAAGGCTCATCTCGGTCAGCCCGCCCGGTGAATAGGCCAGGAAGGCCTGGCTGAGCTCGGTTGCCGTCAGCGCCGCGACCACCCAGGCGAAGCCGACCCCGGTGATCAACATGCCGATGGTGGACAAGATGCCGAGAAAGATGTCGCGCCCCACCTCGCGCGCGGTCGCCCCGATGAAGCGGCAGCCGATCACCGTGCCCATGACGATCTGCGCCGCGATCACCAGAACCGAGGGCGGCGGCACCTCGACGACATGGAAGAAATGCGCCAGCCCCGACAGCAGCATCGGCCCCAGCACCGCCGCCGCCGGCAGGCGCAAGAGGCGTCCGGCCCAGACGCCGGCCACCGCGCAGACCGCGAGGATGATGTAATCGCGCGCGTCGACCTCCTGCATCCCGGTCCAGACCGCGCCGGTCTGCCCGCCCGAGGTGACGCCGAGGACCAGCCCGAAGAACAGCGCCACGAAGCCGATCACCAGGAGGATGCGGCTGGCATGGGCAAGCGCGATCCGCTTTTCATCGCCGCCCTGTTCGGCGCCGAGGATCAGCATCTCGTTCAGTCCGCCGGGCATGGCGCTGAAATAGGCGGTAACAGGATCGTATTTACCGATCACCCGGTAAAACAGGAAGGACGCGCCGGCCGCCACGATCAGAAACGGCGGCAGCACGAGGAAGCTGATCGCCCAGTCGCCCAGTGCGTCGAGAATCTCGGGCGTGATACCCGACCCGAGCATGACCCCGATGACGGGTATCACGATCGGCCGCAAAGGGTTGGGGGCGGCGATCGCTGCGCCGAGAATGGAGGCCGCCGTCGTGCCGATCATCGGTCCCAGCATCCACGGCAGGGGCAGGCCGACCCGGTAGGCGAGAGCGCCCGCTGCGACGCCGATGAGCAGCGCCAGCGCCGCGCGGGCAAGGTTGCCGGCAAGGAAACGGCGGGCCGGGAAAATCACATCAGCCGCCCGCCAGATGCCTCTCACCGCGCGCCGTTGCCAAAGCGATCTGTTTCTGCCGTTCGCGGAACCGTTCGCGGTCTGCGTCGCTGTGGTCGTGCAGGCAGTGATGGCAGGACACGCCCGCCTCAAATTCCGGGCGCCCGGTATCCTCTGGCAGCAGCGGCTGGCGGCACGCTCGGCAGAGCAGATGCGGCCCCTCAACCAGCCCGTGGCCGACTGAAACCCGTTCATCGAAGACGAAGCAGTCGCCGCGCCAGAGGCTTTCGTCTTTCGGTACATCCTCAAGGTATTGCAGGATGCCGCCCTTGAGGTGATAGACCGCCTCCACCCCTTCGCCGATCAGGTAGTTGGTGGATTTCTCGCAGCGGATGCCACCGGTGCAGAACATGGCGATACGCTTGTTGTGAAAGCGGTGCTTGTTGGCCTCCCACCACGCGGGGAAGTCGCGAAAACTTTTTGTTTCGGGGTCGATCGCGCCTTCGAACGTGCCGATGGCAACCTCGTACTCGTTGCGCGTGTCGATCACCGCGACATCCGGCGCGGAAATCAGCGCGTTCCAGTCCTGCGGGCGGACATAGTGGCCGACGCGTGCCTTTGGGTCGATACCGGGAACGCCCATGGTGACGATCTCGCGCTTCAGGCGCACCTTCAGGCGGGCGAAGGGCGGCACGCTCGCGGTGCTTTCCTTCCATTCCAGATCGGCGCAGCCGGGCAGGGCGCGGATATAGGAGAGCACCGCGTCGATGCCCGCGCGCGGCCCGGCGATTGTGCCGTTGATCCCCTCGCGCGCCAGCAGCAGAGAGCCGCGAACCCCGCCCGCCTCGCAGGTCGCGCCCAAGGGCGCGCGCAGTGCACCGGGGTCGTCGAAACGCGTGAAGTGGTAGAGCGCAGCAATGGTATACATGACCCGGCAGATACGCCGTTGCACATCGGCCCGCAAGCCGTAGGCTGGTGCGCGACCAGACAGAGACCAGACAACGACCGGAGGTTCCCGATGCGCCCCGAAACAGATGCCCTTGTCGTCATCGACACGCAAAACGATTTCTGCCCCGGCGGTGCCCTTGCCGTGCCCGGAGGCGATGCGATCGTGCCCGGCATCAACGCGCTGATGGCGGAGTTCGCGGTGGTGATCCTGACTCAGGACTGGCACCCGGCGGATCATTCCAGCTTTGCCAGCCAGCACGCCGGCAAGGCGCCGATGGAGGTGACAAAGATGCCCTACGGCCCGCAAGTCCTGTGGCCCGATCATTGCGTGCAGGGGTCAACCGGCGCCGCTTTCCACCCCGACCTGATGACCGACCGCGCCGACCTGATCATCCGCAAGGGCTTTCGCCGCGCAATCGACAGCTATTCTGCGTTCTTCGAGAACGATCACGAAACGCCCACCGGGCTGGAGGGCTACCTGCGCGCACGCGGTATCGAACGGTTGACGATGGTTGGCCTCGCCACCGATTTCTGCGTGAATTTCTCGGCCGTGGATGGCGCGAAACTGGGCTTCGACGTGACGCTGCGGCAGGATCTGTGCCGCGCGATCGACCTTGACGGATCGCTGGACGCGGCGCTTGGGGGAATGCAGGCGGCGGGCGTCACGCTCTGCTGACCGGTTTTCCCCTCCTGCACCGGTGCGAACAATAGCGCACCTCGTCCCAGACCCTCGCCCATTTCTTGCGCCACGTGAACGGGCGCCCGCAGGTGGCGCAGGTTTTTGTCGGCAGGTTGGGTTTGCTGTGGGCCATCGCTGCCGCCCTTTACATTGCCACCACGACCCGCACCCCCCAATCCCGGCATCGGGAGGCGAGGGCGCCGGGCAGGGGCTGGTCGGTGTAGATCGTGTCGACGGATTGCAGTGAACCGATTCGCGCCGGAGCCGTGCGTTTGAGCTTGGAGTGATCGGCCACAAGGAAGACGCGGCGCGCCTGGGCAAGGATCGTCTGGCTGGCCGCGACCTCCTGTATGTCGAAATCGAGGATATCGCCGTCCTTGTCGAGGGCGGAACAGCCAATGACGGCGAGGTCGAACTTGAATTGCGCAATCGCCTCGCCAGTGATCTTGCCAACCAGCCCACCATCGGAGCGACGCAATTGCCCGCCGGTGACGACGATCTGGCAATCTGGGTTGGCGGTGAGAATATTGGCGACGTTCATGTTGTTGGTGACAACCAGCAGGTTCCTGTGCGTCAGAAGCTCCGTTGCCACTGCTTCGGTGCTGGTCCCGATATTGAGAAACAGCGAACAGTCGCCCGGGATCGCGGCGGCGCAGGCCCGTGCAATGATCTCCTTTGCCTCCCGGTGCAGATTGCGACGCTGTTCATAGGCGAGATTCGAGGTGCCCGATGGCAGGATCGCGCCACCATGCACCCTTTCCAGCCGCCCGGCGTCGGCCAGATCGGCCAGATCGCGGCGGATGGTCTGAACCGTCACGCCCAACCGCTTGGCCAGCCCCTCGACGGTGACTTTCCCCTCGCGTCGGGCGATGTTCAGGATTTCAGGGTAGCGATCTGCTTGCGACATGGGGCTTTTCGTTCGTTTTCGGATAGTGTGTGCAGATTTGCGCTGTTTTCAATGCCGTTCCCGGATTTTTGCGTCGGTCGCTGATCGCCGTGGTCCCGTGATCCGAGGCGAACAACGCTTTTGCGCAAAGACGAATGTCCAGTGCCCGGCCGGTCAGACGACAGCCACCTTGTCATGAAACTGTTACAAAACTGTAGAACAAGCGTCATGGAAACCGGGTAGGCACCGCTGCGGGACGGAAGCCGTCTCGGATGAAATCAGGAGAAACCATGTCTCACCTCAAGCTTTCCACTGCGCTCATCGCAGTCGCCGCGGTGTCCGCCACCGCAGCCTTCGCGCAGGGCCGCGAAGAAATCCGCATCGTCGGCTCGTCGACCGTGTTCCCCTACACCCAATCTGTTTCCGAGCAGTTCTCGAACAACACCGGCGCCCCCTCGCCGATCGTCGAATCGACCGGTACCGGCGGCGGCATGCAGATCTTCTGTGGCGGGATCGGCGAAGGGCATCCCGACATCACTGGTGCATCGCGCGCCATGAAGGCGTCTGAATTTGCGCTGTGCCAGGAAAACGGCGTGACCGACATCACGGAGGTCAACATCGGCTCCGACGGGCTGTCGCTGGCGATCTCGCGCGAGACCCCGTATGAATGGGATCTCAGCCTCGGTGAGGTCTACGAGGCGCTTGGCGCCATGGTTCCGGTCAATGGCGAGTGGGTCGACAATCCGCACACCATGTGGAGCGAGATCAACGAAGACCTGCCGGCCGTCGAGATCCTGGCCTATGGCCCGCCGCCGACCTCCGGCACCCGCGATGCGTTCGTCGAGCTGGCCATGATCGCCGGCTGCATGGAACTCGACTATGTCGAGGCCAACCATGACGGAGACTGGGCCGAGGAAAACTGCGCACGCATGCGCACCGACGGGCCCTTCGTCGAAGCCGGCGAGAACGACAACCTGATCGTTCAGCGTCTCCAGGCCGACCCGAGCGCCGTGGGTATCTTCGGCTACTCCTTCCTGTACGAGAACCTCGACACGCTGCAGGCCGTGACCATCGGCGGTGTTGAGCCCGATGCCGACACGATCGCCTCTGGCGATTACCCGATCTCGCGTCCGCTGTTCTTCTACGTCAAGAACGCACACCGCGGCGTGATCCCGAACCTGGTGGAGTTCATCGAGGAATACGTCTCGGAAGACGCCATGGGCGACGGCGGCTACCTGTCCGAGCGTGGCATGGTCCCGCTGAACCGGGCACGCCGCACGGAAGTTCAGGCCGCCGCACTGAACGGCGCCGCCTTCTCGATCGAGTGATCGCGCTTGCGCTTTTGACACGTTGCCTGGCCCCCGTGGCCAGGCAAACCCTTTCTGACCGGATGCCCTGATGACCTTGATCGCCTTCATCCTTCTCGCCGTCCTTGCAACGGTCGGATATGTCCTCAACCGTCAGGCGGCGGCCGCGATCACCGCTGACGGAACGCGCTTGCATTCCTTGAAGCATTTCCACGGATTGTTCTCGCTGCTCTCCGTGCTGGTGCCGGTGCTGGTGCTTTTGTGCCTCTACCTCGCGCTGCAAACGCCGATCATCAACATGGTGACGATGGCGAGCTTGCCCGACGGCGTCCTCGACGGCATGGGCGACGGGGCCCAGCAGCTTGTCCTGGCGGAAATCCGGTCGGTGTCGCAGGGGCGCGTCTTTGGCACCCCCGAGGATTGGAAGATCATAGCCGCGGAGCGGATGGTCGCACTTTATCAATATGCAGATATCGCGATGGTGACGATGGTCATCATCCTGTCGAGCGTCATCCTGGTTTTGACCCGGCGCCGTGTCACCGCCGAGTTCCGCGCCCGGCAAGCCGCCGAGACGATCATTCACGGGTTCATGATCGCTTGTTCGACGGTCGCGATCCTGACGACGATCGGTATCATTCTCGCGCTGGCCTTCGAAGCCATCCGCTTTTTCGAAATGGTGCCCTTCACCGATTTCCTGTTCGGGGTGAACTGGGAACCGCAGATCCCGATCCGCGAAGACCAGATCGCGGCGGAAGGGGCCTTTGGCTGGCTGCCCGTCATCGTCGGCACCGCCGTTGTTGCGACCATCGCGATGCTGCTGGCGACGCCGATCGGGCTGCTTACCGCGATCTACCTCAATGAATTCGCCCCCCGAGGGCTGCGCGCCGTCGTCAAGCCGGTCCTGGAAATCCTCGCCGGCGTCCCGACGGTGGTCTACGGCTTCTTCGCGATCCTTGTCGTTGCCCCCGCCTTGCGCGGCGCCGGGGCCGATCTGGGCATCGGGATCTCGCCCAACACTGCGCTCGCTGCCGGGGGGGTCATGGGCATCATGCTGATCCCCTTCATCTCTTCCTTCGCCGACGATGCGCTGTCCGCGGTGCCGCGCGCTCTGCGCGACGGGTCGCTCGCGATCGGGGCGACGCGGGGCGAGACGATGCTGAAGGTGCAGTTCCCGGCAGCCATTCCCGGCATAGTCGGCGGCGTGCTTCTGGCCGTCAGTCGGGCGATCGGCGAGACCATGATCGTGGTCATGGCGGCGGGTCTGATGGCCAACCTCACGATCAACCCGCTTGACAGCGTGACCACGGTGACCGTGCAGATCGTCACCCTGCTGATCGGCGACACCGCCTTCGACAATCCGAAAACGCTTGCAGCCTTCGCACTTGGCCTGATGCTGTTCATCCTCACGCTGGGGATCAACGTTCTGGCGCTGCGCATTGTTCGCAAGTACCGCGAAATCTACGACTAGGGCGCATCTCTCATGGTTGATACAACTCAGATGGGCACCCCGCCCCGCAAGACGTCGCTGACCCATAGCTCGGCGCAGGTCGCCCGGCGCAAGCGCAAGGACGTCGTGCTTCAGGGCTTCGGCATCGCGGCGATCCTTATCGCCTTCAGCGTGCTCTTCATCCTCGTCGCATCGCTGGTGCGGACCGGCTACACCGCCTTCGTGCAGACGCATGTGACGCTCGAGGTGTTCGTCGATCCCGGAGAGATCTCTGAGGAGGGCCTGCCGCGCGGAGGGTTTCGCGATGTTCTGACGGCGGCGCTGCTGGAGAACCTGCCCGAGGCCGATCCGGACGAAGACGCGCGCGCTGTGCGCAACATCCTGTCGAACGGAGCACAATTTGATTTGCGCGACCGTGTGGTGGCCGATCCGTCTCTGATCGGGCAGACGATCACCCTGACGGCGCCGGTGTCGGACCCTTTCGACCAGCTCAACAAGGGCGGGGTCAACCGCGAGACGCCGGAAGATCAACGCCGCGTCAACAACCAGGAGGTCGCGTGGTTCGACACGCTTGCGGAGGCCGGCCTGATCTCGACCCCGTTCAACATCGGACTCTTCACCCATGCCGACTCGCGCTTTCCGGAGCTTGCCGGCCTCAAGGGCGCCATCGTCGGCTCTTTCTGGGCGCTGCTGACCTGTTTCGTGATCTCTTTCCCCATCGGGATCGGGGCGGCCATCTACCTTGAGGAATTCGCGCCGAGGAACCGGATGTCGGATTTCATCGAGGTCAACATCAACAACCTTGCTGCGGTGCCCTCGGTGGTGTTCGGCCTCTTGGCCCTCGCGGTCTTCCTCAACTGGTTCGGGCTGCCGCGCTCGGCGCCGTTCGTGGGCGGCATGACGCTGGCCCTCATGACCATGCCGACGATTATCATCGCCACCCGTGCCGCGCTCAAGGCGGTGCCGCCTTCGATCCGCGAAGCCGCCCTCGGTGTCGGCGCCTCGAAACAGCAGGTGGTGTTCGGCCATGTCCTGCCGTTGGCGATGCCCGGCATCCTGACCGGCACGATCATCGGTCTGGCGCAGGCGCTCGGCGAAACCGCGCCGCTGCTGCTGATCGGGATGAACGCATTCATCACCTCGGCCGCCTCGTCGCCGTTCGACGCTTCGACCGCGCTGCCCACCCAGATCTTCATCTGGGCCGATAGCCCCGAACGCGGCTTCGTCAGCCGGACCTCGGCGGCCATCCTTGTGCTTCTCGGTTTTCTCGTGACGATGAACGCTATCGCCATCTACCTCAGAAACAAGTTCGAACGCCGCTGGTGAGCGCGATGGAGGATGCTAACATGAATGATATGCGCCTGACGGAGCGGAACATGACCGACCAGAAAATCAAGATGCAGGCCCGCGGCGTGGATGTCTTCTACGGCGATACCCAGGCCATCAAGACTGTCGATGTCGATATCCAGGACAAAACGGTCACCGCCTTTATCGGCCCCTCGGGTTGCGGGAAATCGACCTTTCTGCGCTGCCTGAACCGGATGAACGACACCATCGACGTGTGCCGCGTCACCGGCGATATCCGCCTCGACGAAGAAGATATCTATGACCCGCGCGTCGACCCGGTGCAACTGCGTGCGAAGGTCGGCATGGTGTTCCAGAAGCCGAACCCGTTTCCCAAGTCGATCTATGACAACGTGGCCTATGGGCCGCGCATCCACGGGCTTGCCACCAACAAGGCCGAGCTCGACGAGATCGTCGAGAAATCCCTGCGCCGCGCGGCGATCTGGGACGAGGCGAAGGACCGGCTGGACCAGCCGGGCACCGGCCTGTCGGGTGGCCAGCAACAGCGGCTGTGCATCGCCCGCGCCGTTGCCACCAACCCCGAGGTTCTGTTGATGGACGAGCCGTGCTCGGCCCTCGACCCGATCGCCACGGCGCAGGTCGAGGAACTGATCGACGAATTGCGCGAACGCTTCTCGGTGGTGATCGTGACCCACTCGATGCAACAGGCGGCACGGGTCAGTCAGAAAACCGCTTTCTTCCACTTGGGTGAATTGGTGGAATTCGGTGAGACCAGCCAGATTTTCACCAATCCGCAGGACACGCGGACGGAATCCTACATTACCGGCCGGATCGGTTGAGGAAAGGCCAGTATATCATGGAAAACAAAGAACACATCGTTTCATCCTTCGATCGCGACCTGGAAGGCATCCAGGCGATGATCATGAAGATGGGCGGTCTCGTCGAAACGGCGATCGCCGAGGCGACCGCCGCGTTGGAAAACCGCGACGAGGATCTCGCCTTCAAGGTGCGCAAGGGCGACAAGGCCATCGACGAGCTGGAAGAACGGGTCAACGAGGAAGCTGCCCGCATCCTCGCGCAGCGCCAGCCCGCGGCCGGGGATTTGCGCACGGTGTTGACGGTGTTCCGCCTCTCGGCCAGTCTCGAACGGATCGGCGACTATGCCAAGAACATGGCCAAGCGGGCCGGCGTTGTGATGCAGATGCAGCAGATCAATGGCGCGGCTGCCGGTCTGCGCCGCATGTCGCGGCAGGTGGAGTTGATGCTGAGGGACGTGCTCGACGCCTATATTCAGCGCGACGTGGACCTGGCCGCCGATGTGCGCGAACGTGACCTTGAGGTCGACCAGATGTATTCGGCGCTGTTCCGCGAATACCTTACCTTCATGATGGAAGATCCGCGCAACATCACCGCCTGCATGCACCTGCATTTCATGGCCAAGAACATCGAACGCATGGGCGACCACGTAACCACGATCGCGGAACAGGTGATTTACCTTTCCACCGGCGACTATCCCGACGAAGACCGAGAGAAGGGCGACCGGTCTTCCTACGATCCGGGGAACGGGGAGGTCTGACAGATGGCCGGCGAACCACTTGTCCTTGTGGTGGAGGATGAACCTGCGCAACGCGAAGTCCTGGCGTACAACATCCGCGCGGAAGGCTATTCGGTTATCACTGCGAGCGCCGGCGACGAGGCACTGGTTATGGTGCGCGAAACGCCGCCCGACGTGATCGTGCTTGACTGGATGCTGCCCTCGGTTTCGGGGATCGAGGTGTGTCGGCAACTCAAAACCAACGCCGAGACCAGCAAGATCCCGGTGATCATGCTGTCTGCCCGCTCGGAAGAGGTGGACCGGGTGCGCGGGCTGGAAACCGGCGCCGATGACTACGTGGTGAAACCCTATTCCGTGGCCGAACTTCTGGCGCGGCTGCGCACGCAATTGCGTCGGTCGCGGCCCGGTGCCGTGGGTGAACAACTGGAATTTGCGGATATCACCCTCGATATGGCCGAACACCGCGTTTTTCGCGACGGCGACCAGATCTCGCTTGGCCCGACCGAATTTCGTCTGCTGACCGCCTTCATGGAACGGCCCGGTCGCGTCTGGTCGCGCGAACAGCTTCTGGATCGGGTCTGGGGGCGGGACATCTACGTCGATAGCCGCACCGTCGATGTGCATGTCGGACGCCTGCGCAAGGCCCTGAAATCGGGCAGCGCGCAGGAAGATCCGATTCGCACCGTTCGCGGGGCGGGCTACGCCCTCGGCTGACCTTGCGGCCCGTTATGGTCGCTGCCGGTTGTCGGGAAGCATGACCGGCGTGACCGTGCGCGATCAGAACAACAGATCCGGCAGGAACAGGGCGATTGCCGGGAATACCGTCAGCACGCCGATGGCCAGCAGATGGATGATCCAGTAGGGCACCGTTGCGCGGGCGACACGGCCAAGGCTGACCTCGTTGTTGGTCAGGCTGGCCAGGACCGACAGGTTCAGGCCGACCGGCGGCGTGACCTGTCCGATCTCGATCAAGATGGTGATCATCACGCCGATCCAGATCGGATCGTAGCCCAGCCCGACCAGCAGCGGAAACACCACCGGCAGGGTCATGATCATCAGCGACAGACCATCGAAGAAACAGCCCAGCACCAGATAGACCAGCACCACCAGCAGAAGGATCGTGTACCGGTCAAGCCCGCTGTCGCCAACCGCGTTCAGGATCTGATGCGGCACGCCGAGGATACTGACCGACTGCGCCAGGATGGTGGCGCCGATCACCACAAAGCCGATCGCGGCGAAAAGAAGCGTCGCGTGAAAGACCGCCTCGCGCAATTTCGTCAGCGTCAGGTCGCCCCAGAGAAACGAAATCACCGTTGCCAGCCCGACGCCGAGTGCTGCGGCCTCCGTCGGGGTGGCCAGCCCTTTGATGATGCTGCCGATCACCGCGAGGATCAGCACCAGAAGCGGCCAGACTTGCGCCAGCCCACGCAGCACTGCGCCGAGAGGCGGGTGCTGATGATCGCGCGGGGCAACATGGGGATGGCGCAGCGCCTTGACGAAGATATAGGCCATGAAGGCCGCGCCGATCATCAGGCCCGGCACGATGCCCGCCATGAAGAGCCGGCCGATTGACGTCTCGGTCAGGGCGCCGAAGATCAGGAAAGACAGGCTCGGCGGGATCAGAAGGCCAAGCGTGCCACCGCCCGCAAGGCTGCCGACGATGGCATCTCTGTCATAGCCGCGTCGCGTCATTTCCGGGTAGGCGACCGACCCGACCGCCGCCGCCGTCGACAGGCTGGACCCGCTGACCGCGCCGAACATGGTGCAGACGGCGATATTGGTGTGCAGCAGGCCGCCAGGAACCTTGCTGAAGACCGGGGCAAAGGCGGCATAGGCGCGATCGCTGACCCCGCTGCGAAGCAGGATTTCCCCCAGCAGGATAAACAGCGGCACGGCGCTGAGGGTGAAGGAATTGAACACGTTCCAGATTGCGTCCACCGCCAGCGCGGTGGCGCCGTTGGAGTAGACCTGCAACAGGATCAGCCCGGTCAGCCCGAGCGCCGCGCCAAGCGCCACCCCGGTGGCGGCGCCGGCCACCAGGATGCCGATCAGTGTCGTCCAGAACATCGCTCAGGACTCCTTGCCCGTGGTGGGGGTGTGCGCGGACGACACGTCGGACAACGCCTCCAGCGACCTGTGCCGCTCCCGGTCCAGCAGGCCGGTCAGGCGGGTGGCGAAGATCACCCATGTCAGGCCCATCGACACGGGCAGCGCCGCCATCCACGGATAAAGCAGTAGCCGCGCGGTTTCGGTTTTCAGGTTCCGCGCCCAGGCGAATTCCAGCCAGGGCAACGCCTTGATGAAGATCCAGCCGAAGAACACCACGCCGACCAGCATCGCCGCGACATGCACCACGCCGCCAAAGCGCGGCGCCAGCGCGTTCGAAACGATCGAGACGCGCACATGCTGTGACCTGAGCGTCACAAGCGGAAGCCCGAGAAACAGCATCGCGGTCAGAAGCAGCCCGACGATATCCTCGGTAACATGCAGCGGTGTGCCCACGACACGGCGCAGGATCACGCTCGTCGTGACAAGCCCAACGATCACGATCAGGCACAGCGACGCGGCCAGCGCCAGCGCAAGGGCCAGTCGGTCCAGCCCCCGCGCAAAGAGGTGTCGGAAACGCGTCATCGGCGGATCAGCGCCCGAGCGCCGTCAGAACACGCTGACGATAATCGAGCGCATTGCCGCCGGCTTCCTCGGCCAGCATTTCCCAGGTCTCCGAGACTGCTTCGAGGAACAGTTCGCGGTCGGATTCGGGGAAATCGTCGCCCCAGACGATGCCTTGCTCGGCCAGGCTCTCGCGCGCCGCCATCTCGTTCTCGATATCGGCATCGTACTGGTTGGTGCGCTCCCACAGGTCATCCGCCGCTTGCGTGATCGCCT
>Ga0210025_1000119_pt1 | contig 116973 bp, 91 predicted proteins | sample CryGeyme20150102_FD_183989 | JGI IMG/M metagenome (GOLD analysis project Ga0210025, IMG submission 183989) | Groundwater microbial communities from Crystal Geyser aquifers in Utah, USA - Crystal Geyser metaG 2015-0102 (SPAdes) (version 2) | ecosystem: Environmental > Aquatic > Deep subsurface >...
TTGTTTTGCAACAGGATGACCTAAATTCCGAGAAACACAAGGTGCTTACTGAAAAACTAACTCACTATTTGACTGAGATCCTGTTTTGCAACACGTTGACGTAAATTCCGAGAAACACAAAGTGCTTATTGAATAACTAACTCACATTTCGACCGAGATCTTGTTTTGCAACAGGATGACCTAAATTCCGAGAAACACAAGGTGCTTACTGAAAAACTAACTCACTATTTGACTGAGATCCTGTTTTGCAACACGTTGACGTAAATTCCGAGAAACACAAAGTGCTTGCTGAAAAACTAACTCACATTTCGACCGAGATCCTGTTTTGCAACAGGATGACCTAAATTCCGAGAAACACAAAATGCTTACTGAATAACTATTTCACAATTCGACCGAGATCTTGTTTTGCAACAGGATGACGTACATTCCGAGAAACACAAAGTGCTTACTGAAAAACTAACTCACATTTTGACCGAGATCCTGTTTTGCATTCCGTCATTATGGCACTTTCTCACGATAAAATCAGCGAGTGTATTTTAACCGTTGGAAGTGATTTTTTTGAATTATTCAAACTCAGCGAAAGTCTTTTCAATAATTGCGATACATTCGCGCATTTCACTTTCAGTAATTACCAAAGGAGGAGCAAAACGAATAATATTACCATGAGTTGGTTTAGCTAACAAGCCATTTTCCGCTAGTCTCAGGCAAATATTCCACGCTTTTTCACTTTCTTCGTGATCATCGATTACAACGGCATTCAATAAGCCTTTTCCTCTTACTAGTGTGACTAATGAAGAAGATTCTGCAATGCGTGTCATTTCTGAACGAAATAATTGCCCTAACTTTTCTGCATTTTCAGCCATATTTTCTTCTTTTAATACTTCCAAAGCGCTAATCGCAACCGCACATGCTAATGGATTTCCACCATACGTTGAACCGTGTTCACCAGGCTTAATCGTTAACATTATTTCGTGTGAGCTTAACACAGCAGAAACGGGTAAAACACCGCCGCTTAAAGCTTTACCAAGAATTAAAATATCGGGTTTTACGTTTTCGTGATCTACTGCTAAACGTTTTCCTGTTCTTGCTAAACCAGTTTGAACTTCATCTGCAATCCAAAGTACCTTGTTTTTTGTACACAAATCACGAACGCCTTTGAGATAACCTTCATCAGGAACAACAACACCTGCTTCACCCTGAATTGGTTCTACCATAAAAGCACATACATTTGGATCTTGTAAAGCTTTTTCTAAAGCTGCTAAATCATTGTATGGAATTAATTCAAAACCAGTCATAAATGGTCCAAATCCAACGGTAGAACTTGAGTCAGTAGAAGTAGAAATTGCCGCAAGTGTTCTGCCCCAGAAATTCCCTTCAACAAAGATAACTTTAGCTTGATTAGCAGGAATTCCTTTTACATCATATCCCCAGCGACGCGCTAATTTGACCGCTGTTTCACCGCCTTCAACACCTGTGTTCATTGGTAAAACACGTTCAAAACCAAAGTATTCTGTTATATATTTTGCAAATGAACCGAGAATATTATTATAAAAAGCCCGAGAGGTTAAGGTTAAATTCTGAGCCTGATCAACTAAAGCTTGAATAATTTTTGGATGACAATGACCTTGATTCACAGCCGAATAAGCTGATAAAAAATCGTAATATTCTTTTCCTTCTTGATCCCAAACTTTTACGCCTTTTCCTTTTGCAATTACTACCGGAATTGGATGATAATTATGAGCATTGTAGGCATCTTCTAATTCTATCAGCTGTTTTGAATTCATAGCTTTCCTTATTTTTGGATTTAATTTCTCATTTAACTGCAAAATAAGAGAATGTTTTCTCATTTCAAATAATGATTAAAACTTCCTCCTATTTAATTCAATTTACAGCCAAACTTATCAATATTTGAATCAAGGATTCAGTGTATTTAAAAAAGCAATTAAAATAAAATTATTAACCCGAAATAGATAAGCTGAGCTAAAAAGCTATGAAAAGCCAATTTTGAAAACTTCACATTTTTCAAAATAATAAATACAGGCCAAGAAAATAGACTTCCAATAATCCACCAGCCTAAATAATTTTGTAAAGGTGGTGTTGCATTATACCAATGCCAATAACCCATTTTAATTGCAACAGGCTCAAGTAATAGATCAAATAACATCATCAAAAAGCCTGTCATTAGCATTTTAGTAGTAGTAGAATGTAAATATACTTTTCTTGAGCGTTGTAAAAGTCCAATAGCGCCTAAACAAACTCCTGCCCAAGAAATTCCAATTACAATTGGCACACCCATCACTTGTGGATATAAATAGTTTGTATAATCATATTGACCAAAAACTTTACCAGTCTCAACTCCTAGCCACTCTAAACCAATTGTTATTGCCGCGGTTATAACAAACCAAAAAGCCAACTTCGGAAATAAAAATTTATTAACACTTAACAATACACCTAATCCCAAAATCATCATTAAAGGAGATGTTGTGTAGTGCATTAAGTTTGGAAACAAGCCCGTTACATTCCATATTGCTCCAAAAATGAGCAATACATACATAAAAAATATAATAACAGGTTCTAGTCTATCAGACAGCATAGGTTTTTCGAGCTTCGTAACGAACAGTAATCCACAACAGGAGTGCCATTCCGTAAATAAAATCTTCAGTCGGTATCGTAAATACCAATTTATTTAACTGATAAGTATAATCGTATAAAACAACAGGTCTTGCAGTTAAATAGCCGTTGAAAATTAAGGTGAAAATTCCAATCAATCCAATATAAATCCAAGTGTGCTTTTTTGTAAACAAATTTGTTTTATAAAAATGATCAGTAAAGAACACGACAGACATAGCAGCAATTGACAACGCAGTATATTCAAGGCCAAGTAAAAATAAGGCGAAAGAAGCAGAAAAAAGAACAACTGCTAAAAGTATTGAAGGAAATTTGGTAAGAACTTGTTTATTTTTAAAATAGGCGTGCATAACTTCCCACGAAAATAGACAAGAATACGGCACAGTGAAAAAAAATAGCCACTCACCTATTGGCAAACCGAAGTAGCGACCTTCACCTGCAAATTCAGAATTAAACCACCAATGTCTGCCTGAAACGAGAACATCCCAAAGCAAAAAAACAAGTACAGGAAGCCAAGCTGCTGCTAATAAACGCTTCCAATTTGTGAAAAAATGAACCTTTTTATCAAAACTCAGAAAAAAAGGACCAGTAAAAACAATAATATTAAAAAGTAAATACTCATTCATAGTCTAAATTGTACGCTTATTACTTTGATCTTAAAATTAAATTAGAAAATAATTTGGCGTATGCTAATTATGAGTGTAAAAATACTTTCAAATGCTAAATTATACTATTTATTTAATCAGAGTCATTTTTTGCGTTTCTGAACTTCCATTTACGATTAAGCGATACAAATACATTCCACTTGGAAAATTTTCAGCGTTCCATGTTATGGTTTGAATTCCAGCTTTCTGCACGCCATCTATCAATGTTTCTACTAGTTTTCCTTGAATATTATATACAGATAAGCTAACATGGTTTGTTCGTGCTAATGAAAACTGAATTTCTGTACTGGGATTAAATGGATTGGGGTAATTTGCAAATAAATCAAATTCATTAGCTTGTGTAAAATTTTGATCTTCAATTGAAGTCTGTTGTAGCTGTACAAAATCGATTATTTCTGAAACTGTGTTAATTTCAAAATTCTCACCATATTCGATTTTTAAAGAATCGAGTAACTCAGCTGTCCATTTTAATGTGATTCCATTTTCGTAACCTGAACGAATAAAAGGATCATGCATCATTAATACATAGTAACCTTTTTCTTCTGCTTTGATGCGAATTTCGGCTAAAGCATCATGTAAATTCTTTTCATAAATGGCTGGAGTTAAAGCCCAAGTATATTCATCATCCATTCCAACATTAAACAAATCTTCTAAGACATTTATAGCAGGCTTTGTTGTCGATATTTTTTTAATTCCTTTATTTAGCAAAGCTCTCAAAGTAACATCATCGCTCACATGGCCTGGTGGTATAAAAGAAACTGGTTTTACTCCCGTTTTTTCGATCATTAAATCTATTCCATCTTGAATAAGTTTTTCTTGTTGCTCTAAAGTAAATGGAGTGTTATGGGTAGTACAATAAAATTCATGGCTAGAAAGTCCACAACGCTGACACACATGTTCCCAGCCATGCATTGATAATTCATTTCCCTTTTCCGCCGATTCTTTCAGTTCTTGCGCTAATTTCCCATCTAAGTTCGATGTTTCTATAAATCGATGTGGCATTACACCCCAAGTAATTTTACCAACTCTTGACTCAACTACTTCTTGAAATGGAACAATTGAACGTGGTAAAATATTTGTGTTTCGTGATAAAATATCATCAACTCTGATGACAAATTTGAGTGATTTCTGTGCTTTTACAGTAAAAGAATTAACCAAAATGATACACAGTGCAAGTAAATATTTTTTCATAGTAAATCAGGAACAGTAGTCTATTTGTGTAATTCTATAAAGGTAAGTATTCGACCTGAAACTTATCCAAGAATAGTTTTTTTTTTAATATTAAGCTTATTAGTATTACGAAATTGATGTTCAAGACTTTTTTACTATATAAATATTCAACTAAAGCGAATCCCGATTGTCCAATTGCGACTACTTGCCGGTTCAAAATATCTTCCACTTACCGAATTTACACTTACACTAGCTGAATACTTCTCATCAAAAATATTCGAAACCCTAAGAAAATAGATGAAACGATTCCTTGTAAAACCAATCTGTGACGAAACAATTTGCCAAGGTTTAATCTCAACTTGATTTTCAGAGTCTGCAAATTGTTTTCCAACCCCTTGATATTCTACTAAGCCAGTGAAATTTCTCATGCTAAACTCATAATAGCTTTTAATCATATAAGCAGGTAAACCTGGAATTTGAGTTTCTTTGTTTGCCTCGTCATTTAATCGAGTTTGCATCAAGGATCCCGATAAATGAAACTGTTGATTCGTAAATATTTCCTGATTTAATGCCCATTCCAATCCTGTAATTCTTGCTTCTCCAGCGTTTTTATACACGGTTCTTCCTGCCTGAATACTCGATTCTTCACCAATTTTTATAGCATTTATTTGATTATGAAAAACATTCAAACTCCAATTTGTTTTCTCTTGAAATAAACTTCCTTTCAATCCAAGCTCATATTGATTGTGAGATTCAGGTTTCAAATCAGCATTAAATCCTGGTTTTCCATCAGGCCTGTTGGTCAATTCTGTTGTTGTTGGTAAATCATAGGCTGTTTTAAACGCTACAAAATAATTTGCAAATTTTGAATCAAACCAAATTGTTCCTGAATATCCGGGATTCACAAAACTTCGATTACCGCTTTGATCTTCATCTTGCAGAAACTCATCTTTCAAATCGAATTGTGTTGCATCAAAACGAATTGCATTTTCAATTCTTAGTTGTTGTGTAAGATTATATTCATGCTTAAACCCAATTCCAACTGTACTCAATAACTCTTGTTGATTAACTGTTTCATCACCTTTAAATCCATTTCTATTAATAGCATTTATTCTTTTATCAAATTGAACAGCCGCATCGCCTAAGACTGAAATTGTTCCATAAGATTTTGTCTTCCAACGCTTATCGTATGAAATTCCAGAATAAAATCGGTCTAAATTAATCCAACTGAAGGCTAAAGGATTGTCTAATTCGCGATATTGAGCAAATAGTCTAAACTCTCCTATTTTTTGTGATTCTAAACTGTAATTTGCAGCAATATGAATAAGAGATTTCCCCGCATTTTGCCGAACATTGGCAGGATTAGCTAATCTTGGATTTTCATCAACCTCAGTTTGATTCAAACTTCCAGGATTATTGAGCTCAGGCGCTCGAACTACATAATAGCTTTGCGTAAACCACCAATCCTTAATTTTTCGAGTTTTAATCCTAATACCTAGACGCGTCAAAAATGCTTCTGAGTAATTTCGATATCCACTTTGTTTCGAAATAGACTGTGAAATATGATAAAATGAGTCGTTGGAATCAGCAAAAGCATAATCTAATTCCGTTGAAAGCAATCCGAATGAGCCCAGTTTAAATCCCAGGTTTTCTTTAGGCTGAAAAGAGCTTTCTAAAAGAATAGCTCCGCCACTACTATTCCCAAACAAAGAAGCTGAGGCGCCCTTAATCAGCGAAACGGCTTGAATGCGTTGTGGATCGACCAATTCAGTCATTGTTTGTCCGTCGATTCCAGTTAATGGCATTCCTTCATAATACAAGCGAATTCCACGCACCCCAAAAGCTGATTGCCATCCACTTCCACGAATTGAGATTCTATCTCCAACCGAGAGATTATTTCTCTCGAAACTAAGAATACCAGGAACAGTTCTAATCACTTCATCCAAACTTGTGTTTCTAACCGAAATTCGTCGCTGTTCAGAAAGTTCAAAACGTTCACTAGATCGAGAAGAATCCGTACGTACCCACTTCGACTCTACAATAACTTCAGAGCCCGTAACTTTGAGCGTATCTTGAGCAGATGCCGAAAATTGAAAAAAAACTAAAATGATGACTAGATAAATGAGTTTCAAATTAAAAATGCTAAAATATTGATTTTACTTATTTTACTTATTTTACTTCAAATTCGCTATAATTCATTCTTATATAAAACAAATTTAAGTACTTAGTGCACCACTTTTATAACGTTAGTTTGATTGATTAGCGTAATTACACTTTTTGATTCTGCTCACTATTGAATAGCCGAATTTAGAATTATCCTTTCAATTTAAAAAATACTGCTAATCATTTTAAACTTGAGATTTTATAAAATACAATTGTATAACATTTAGATTCGTTTTAAAAAAAAATCTCATAAAATTATTATTTTCAATAATATAGAAGGAAAATTTAATTCATAAAAAGAATTAAAAAATATAGTTCTCTAAATATTTTTTTTTATTTTACGATTCATATTTATTGAGAATATTTATCAATTGATGAAATATTGTTTCAATGCGTCGCAATAATTAAATATTTTTTGTATTATGCACAACGTTAGGTTGAAGATGCATCGTTATAAAGGACTGAATAATGAAATTCATAGGTTTGCTTTTTTTTGTATTTGTAGGCGCGTTACAAGTTCATGCGCAGTCTAAAACTACGGTCTATTACTTGCCGCCAACTGAAGAAATTGAACTTATAAAAAATTATAACTTAGCTCTTCTTCGTTTAGGTTTAGAAAAAACTGTTGATACACATGGAGAGTTTGAAATTGTTGTCGAAAACAACTCAGGTTATGCACAACGTGATGCATTGAGATTCCTCAAAGAAAAAAAGGAATTATATGTTGTGCCAACAATGACTGACGATATTCGTGAACGAATATTCATTCCTGTTCGCATTCCACTTTACAAAGGTTTATTTGGAATACGAATGATGATTGCCAATAAATCAGATTTGCAAAAAATTGATTTAATTACGAGTGAAACTCAATTAAAAGCCGAAACCTTAACCCAAGGTTCTGAATGGCCAGATACTCAAATTTTAAAAGCTAATGGGTTTAAAGTCCTTGAATTTGATCAAAAAGATGATATGATAAATGCTGTTGTTAGTAAAAAAGCATTAGGCTACCCTCGTTCAATTGCAGAAATTTTTGAAGAAATTGATCTAAACAAAGATAAGCCTTTAAGCGTTTTCTCAAGTATGTATTTATACTACCCAACTGCCATTTATTTCTTTGTCCAAAGAACTCCAGCTGGAAAAAGTCTTTCAGAACGATTAGAAAAAGGACTTATCAAAGCTATTGAAGACGGAAGTTTTGATATCGTTTTCAATAAATACATGGGCTCAATGATTGACAAAGCAGATTTAAAGAATAAAAAAATGATTCGTTTATCAAATCCAATACTTCCTCAACAAACACCTGTAAAAGAGAAAAAATACTGGTTTATAACGAATTAATTCTTTTTTAAGAAATCATAGTAAAAACAGTAACCAACCATTATTGTTTATTAAGGTAACGGAGACGAGTGAAATCGTGCTCCGTTTTTTTTGCCAATTTTATCGTGAAACACAAATTGATCTTCTTTTTTGTATAAATGACATCACATAAATTGAGTAACATTAATATTTTTGCTGAAAATTTATCTCAATGCAATAGGTTAATACCTGAAATAAGCTAACTATCTTCGTTCTGAACTTTTGAATCTTTTAGTCTCTTTGAAGTTTTATAAGAACTAATTCAATCACTTTATCGCAAACCCTCAATTAACATTTCACTTTTACAATTCAAACTGATTACCTTAAAATAAATACCATTTCTTATAATTGCCATTTGGGCTATTTAAGAACAAATTATTTTATCTATTTTTAAATTAATTCTCTTTTAACATTTTTGACTGCGATGCAAGTGTTGCCATAGTTAATGTGACAACTGACAAGAACAACATTGCAACCGACAAACTACTCCAAGTTACTATTGCACCAATTAATGGAGGAGCTGCAATACCACCGATATAACCCAAGGTTGCAACCGAAGCCAAAGAAACTGAACCTTGTTTTGATGCTGCACTAAATAAAAATGGGAATACAGTGGAAACGCCAAAACCAGTAATTGCAAAACCCATCAAAGCGATATAAAAGTTAGAACTAAAAAAAACGAACAATAAACCAATTGAAGCAATTGAATTGCCTGTCATCAACACTTTTGAAGCTCCAAATCGATTTTTTAAAATATCTCCTATTAATCTTCCCACAAACATAAATGTAGCATACAGCGCATAGCCAAATGGTGCGATACTTTGATCCGTTTTTAAATAATCACTGAAATATAAAACAGACCAATTTGAAATCGAACTTTCTGTCACTGAAGCAAAAAAACCTATTAAACCTAATAATAACAATCCCCCATGTGGAAATACAAAAACCTTTCTCCCAACATGAACACTGGTTTCAGGATCATCAACAAAACGAATAAAGAACCAAAGCACTAGAATTAAACACACTGCAATAATGGAAAAGTGAATAAATGGACTTAATCCAATATTTTCTGCTAATCCCGATACTAAAGATCCACCTACACTGCCTACTGCAAACCAAGCATGCATAACAGCCATTCTTGATTTTCCTGATAGTTTTTCGAAATAACCTCCAAGAGAATTAATAGAAATATCAAAACAGGAAGTTAAAGCTCCTTGAAAAAATAGAACAATTGTTACCAACCAAAAATTTGGCATAAGCCCTAAAACAGGAACACTTAGAATCATGAATGTTCCAAAGATTCTTGTTGCTTTTTTTGCTCCAAGATTTTCAATCATTGTAGCAGCAAATGGAAATACAATAACAGAGCCAATTCCTTTACCAAGTAATGCTATTGCGAATGTTGAAGTAGTAAGTTGTGCAAAATTGTGAATTGCCGGAATGCGCCCAATCCAAGTTGCCATTAAAAAGCCAAAAAGAGCAAAAAAACAGCACATAGAAATAAAGTATGCATTTTCTCTTACATACTTTTGAATGGACGAGGGCAAAATCGAAGCTATCATTATTGAAAAGATACAGACATCTGAAAAATTGTGTTTACAAAATGACATTAATCTTTTTGATAAACACGAACCCAATCTACATACATAAATTGTGGGAAAACAGTACCCGGAATTGGATTTCCAGGCCAATTGCCTCCAACAGCAATATTTATTAAAAAATGAAAGCGTTTATCGAAAGGTGCTGGATATGCGTTTGGGGTTGAAGCCCAAGTGTTTTTTGTGGAATAAAGATTATCATCTACATACCAACGGATTTCATTTGGTTCCCAGTCGACTCTAAATGTGTGGAAATCATCTGAAAAGTCACCTTCTGATAAGCGATAACTATTTCCAGAATATTGATGAGAATTATTGTAATAATGAATAGTTCCATGAACAATAAAAGGTTGATGACCAACTATTTCCATAATATCAATTTCACCACTCCTTGGCCAACCACCATATTCCCAATCAGTTGGTAACATCCAAATTGCAGGCCATAATCCTTGTCCTTTTGGCATTTTTGCACGAATCTCAAAACGCCCATATAAGAAATCGGCTTTGTTTGCTGTGCGTAAACGTGCACTCGTATAACTTCTTGTCCCAAATTGCGCTGAATAATTTTCTCTTAACGCGACAATAACCAAATTCCCATTTTCAACTAATGAGTTTTCTTTTCTGTCGGTATAATATTGCAATTCATTATTGCCGCCACCATTTGCATTTACCTCGTGTTCCCAATTATCAAGATTGATTTCATTTCCATCAAATTCATCGCTCCAAACTAAACTGTAGCCTTCATACGACGATTGAACAATTTCTGAATCTCTATTATCTGAGCTCTTTGAACAGGCATTTAGCAGTGCTACTGTTATAAAACAAAAGTATGCAATTCTCATTTTTTTCATTGAATTCCTTTTTCATGCTTAGTAAAACACAAAGCATAACTGTCTAACTTCTAACCAAAATAACACAACAAAATAAACTAGGTGCATTATTAACTCTAAGAGAAAATAACCATTCTTCATGAAATTTTTTCTTAGGCTTGTGATAATATTTTTTAAATGTTTCTCAACTTTATTTATTTTATCGCATCTTTTACACTTAGAGCCTATAGGTTATGAAGCGGTTGATTAGTTTACCTTTTTTTGTCATTATAATAAATATTTTCACGGCTTATCACATTGGAGCACAAACAAAATTGTCGATTAAAACAGTTTCTGATTTGGATGAATTAATAAAAAAGATGACCATTGTGGAAAAAATCGGTCAAATGACTCAGATTAATATTTCAAAAATAAACACATCTGGGGCTCAAAAAGATGTGGTTCTAGATGAGAAAAAATATCGTGAGGTTCTTCAAAAATATAAAATTGGTTCTTTTTTAAATGGTGAGGCAGTGTCTCCAGAAGTTTGGGAGTCCTATTTAGATAAAGTTACTCGTATTGGTTTAGAAGAATCACGTTTAGGAATTCCAATTATTTATGGAATTGACCATATTCACGGTGCAAGTTATGTTGCTAACTCTACATTATTCCCCCATAATATTTCTCTTGCCTCATCATTTAACACACAATTGGCTTTTGAAACCGGTTTAGTGACTGCCATTGAAAGTGCCGATTTAGGCCATCATTGGATTTTCGCACCCGTTTTGGATGTAGCAAGAACTCCACTTTGGGCTCGCTTTTATGAAACCTATGGCGAAGATCCTTATACAGTTTCAATGATGGGTGAAGCATTTGTTAAAGGTATTCAGGAAAACAGTGAAACTAGTCCTTATAAACAAGCGGCAACAGCGAAGCACTTTTTAGGTTATTCTGACCCAAAATCTGGCTGGGACAGAACTCCTGTTGATTTATCAATGCAAAGCATTCATGAAATATATCGTCCTAGTTTTCAAAAAGCTATTGATGCTGGCATTAAGTCAATAATGGTAAATTCTGGTGAGATAAATGGAATTCCAGTTCACGCTTCAAAAGAAATTTTAACTGACCTATTACGAAATCAAATGGGATTTGAAGGAGTTATCCTTACTGATTGGGGTGATTTAGATAAATTAGTCGACTATCATAAAGTTGCAGAAAACTTTAAAGAAGCAGTTTTTTTAAGTATTGAAGCTGGAATTGACATGAGTATGACCCCAACTCATTTCAGATTTAATGATGCACTACTTGAGTTAGTTAATGAAGGTAGAATTTCTGAGGCTCGTCTTGATGAATCCGTTCGAAGAATTTTAAAATTGAAACTTGATTTAGGTTTATTTGAAAATCCCTACCCAAGAAAAGACCGTCTAAATAAAATCGGATCTGAAAAACATAATAAAATGGCTCTAAATGCTGCAAGAGAATCCATTGTTTTATTAAAAAACGATGAAATGCTTCCTCTTAAATCAAGTGGAAAACTAGTTTTAGTTGGGAAATCTGTTAGGGATAAAAAGAACTGGCAAGGAGGATGGACTTATACTTGGCAAGGTGCAAAAAACGAACATTTAGCTCATTTATCTTCATTTGATGCTGAAATGAAAAAAGCATTTCCGAGTACTGAAATAATCATATATGATGAAATCACCTCTAAAAATATTACAAAATTCGAAAAGGATGCAAAATCGGCTGATGCCATTATTGTAGTTGCTGGCGAGGAACCTTACACCGAATTTGTTGGAAATATTAATGATTTGAACCTAGATGAAAAACAGAAATTTTGGATTAAATCAGCCATAGAAACGGGAAAACCTGTCAGTTTAATTTTAGTTGAAGGTAGACCACGTTTATTCACAGAATTTAATAACAAGCTTAAAAGTGTTATCTATGCTGGACTTCCAGGTTCAATGGGGCCACAAGCATGTGCAGAAATTCTTGCAGGAACGGTGAATCCAAGTGCAAAACTCAGTTTCACTTATCCTGCATATCCAAATCATTATATTCCATACAATCATAAATCGGGTGCTGTTTATTTCTTTGATTTAAATCAGGCTAATTTTATACAACAAAAAGTAAAATCGACCAATTTATATAGTTTTGGACATGGTTTAAGCTATTCGAAATTCACTTACAGCAAATTAACTATTTCAAACCTAGACAACTCATTAGAGGCTGATATTACGGTTAACGTGAGTGTAAAAAATACTGGTAATAGAAGCGGAAAAGAGGCTGTTTTATTCTTTATTTCCGACGAAGTTGGTTCAATCACTAGGCCAGTAAAAGAGTTAAAGCATTTTGAAAAAATCGAACTTGAAGCTGGTGAATCTAAAGACCTTTCTTTTGTGATAAAACCCAAGCTTCACTTGGCATTTCCAAATGCAAATGGCGAATATTTTCTTGAAAAAGGAAAATTTACTGTTCTTGTAGATACTCTAAAAAAAAGATTTACCCTCAAATAAGTTCAAAATAAATTACATTTAGCCCAATCCGATGCGAAAGAATAAAATGTTATTATTGGAAATGTTAAATATTAAGATTGTATCTCTTTATTCTTATTCATTGTACTTAAACAATTGGCTTTTCAACAAACCAATATCAATTCAATTTTTCATAATCACTTAAATTAAAAATAATATGGCTGGCATTTCCGCTCCCAACAATACCGCTTTAAGTGGCGAAAGCAACGAAAAGCATACGTTTGCATTTTCAATGCTTACGGCTTTATTCTTCATGATTGGCTTTTTAACAAGCCTAAATGACATTCTTATTCCACACTTAAAAATCGTTTTTGATTTAAACTATTTTCAAGCCTCTCTAATTCAATTCATGTTTTTCTCAGCATATTTTTTAATGTCTTTGCCATCAGGTAAAATCATTGGGAAATTCGGTTATCAAAAAGGAATTGTGATTGGATTACTAACGTCGGGAACTGGTGCCGCATTATTTATTCCGGCAGCCATTTTACCATCATACCCTTTATTTCTGATTGCTTTATTTACACTAGCTTCAGGATTCACAATTCTTCAAGTTGCTATTAATCCCTATGTAGCCATTTTAGGGCCTTCAAAAACAGCTTCTAGTAGACTAAACCTTTCTCAAGCGTTTAATTCTTTAGGAACAACAATTGCGCCTTGGCTTGGTGGAATTTTAATACTTTCTGCTGCTACAATTTCAATGGAAGCTTTACAAAGTATGAGTACTGAGCAATTGATGGAGCATAAATTGCTTGAAGCTGCGTCTGTAAAATTACCCTACTTACTCCTAGCTGGCTGCTTGTTCTTATTGGCTCTTCTTTTCACAGTACTTAAATTGCCTATTGTTGGAGATATGGAAGCTGAAGTAAAAGAAGAACATACTTTTGCTGAAGTTTGGAAAGTTACCCATTTAAAATGGGGTGTTTTAGGCATCTTTGTTTACGTTGGTGCTGAGGTTTCAATCGGAAGTTATCTTGTTAATTTTATTGGATTACCAGACATTGCTGGACTTATGGAAAAAGAAGCTGCTACCTTTGTTTCCTATTATTGGGGCGGTGCAATGATTGGCCGATTTGTAGGCTCTGCATTGATGCAAAAAGTTGATGCAGGTAAATTATTAGGCGGATTTGCAGGAATGGCCTTCTTATTGACCCTAACGGCATTATTTGCAAGTGGAAATTTTGCTATGATTGCTATTCTTTCCATTGGTTTATTTAACTCCATTATGTTCCCAACCATTTTCACTTTAGCTATTCATGATTTAGGTGCAAAAACAGGAAAAGGTTCAAGTTTATTGATTATGGCAATTGTTGGCGGCGCTATTTTACCAGTATTGATGGGAATTATGGCTGATACAATCGGTTTACATACTGCATTTTTCTTACCTGCAATCTGTTATGTTTATATAGCTTGGTTCGGTCTAAAAGGCTCGCATGTGGACGATAAAATCTAGTAATTTTATTTTGTTGATTTAAGAAAAGGCTGAATAGAAATATCTGTTCAGCCTTTTTTTATAATCTTTTGGTTAATCATTAAGTGCGATACTTCTGTCTCTAAAGATTCAAAGTAAGGCAGTAAAGTTCATTACTGTATTTGAACTATAAAAGAAATTGAAGAAACATCTTTAAGCCCAATCAATAAGTTGGCATTGTCGGTTTTTACCCATTCTGATAGTGTAAAATTGCCGATAATTATGCTAATCACTACTGTTCAGAGTAAACAGTGCATTTAATTACTATTTTCAGATTTAAAATCGTTCTAAAAAACAATCAAACCATGAATCGAAAAAGCTACTTTTTTTTAATTGTATTCACTGTTTTTTTAGGGCTGAGCTCAAGAAAATTCTCGATACTATTTCCAGAAATTATTAATCAATATTTAGGCGATGCACTTTGGGCTTTAATGGTTTACTGGTTATTCAGATTTATAAAACCTTCATTGACATTTTTAAACACATCTCTTTTTGCTCTCTTATTTTCATATTCAATTGAAATTAGTCAACTATATCATGCAAATTGGATAGATTCCATTCGTAAAACAACTTTAGGTGGCCTCATTCTAGGATTTGGATTTCTATGGTCCGATATTCTTGCTTACTCAATTGGAGTTTTTATTGGGTTTTTACTTGATACGATTCTCAAAAATATCAGTAAAACTGCAACGTAAATTTATTATTGAATTGAGTTTTTTTTGCATTTGCTATAATCTATTTCTTTAGTTATGATATGAATTCAGTAAAAAAACTACATGCAAAAATTCCCACCTGATTTTGACTTTCTTAATAAAATTCATATTCAACCATTAACTAAAAGTAATTGGTTAAAATTTGTACAACTCTTTGGGGTTAAAGGTGCTTGCGGAAATTGTTGGTGCATGTACTATCGACTTAAAAAAGCAGATTTTGTGGAAGGTAAATTTAATGATGGTAACAAAGATTCTATGCATCAGCTGGTTATAAATGATTATCCAACTGGAATTCTTGCTTTTTACGAAAATGAGCCCATTGCTTGGTGTGCATTAGCGCCAAGACAGCACTTTATGAAATTAGAAAAATCTAGAGTTCACAAACCTATTGATGACAAAAAAGTTTGGGCTATCCCATGTTTTTTTATCGCTAAAAACTATCGCCGATTAGGGGTTTCAGTTCAGCTACTTAAATTAATAATTGAATACGCTAGAGAAAACGACATTCATATTCTAGAAGCTTATCCAACTATCCCAACTACAGAAAAACTACCAGACTCATTTGCCTGGATTGGATTATATAAATCGTTTGATCGAGCTGGCTTTACAATTGTTGATCAGACATCCAAAAACAGACCAATGGTTCGGTATTATTTAAACGAGCATTAAACGATGCTTAACCCAAAAGTGAATTACAAACTCAATCTTTCACTTGATGAAAAAAATCAACTACGAAAACTATTCCGAACACAATTTGGTTATCCTGCAAATAGACCAAAACGTCTTGGGTTGATGCAATTGGGATTAAGACAAAGTGACTTATGATGTTTAAATGGAGATATCAAAGTGCAACAACATCACTATTTGAATTAAGCTTAGCTCAAGAAATGAATTTGGTTAATTTGTTTTAAGTGGAAAACCCATTCAATTCCTTGATTACCATCGAAACCATATTTAACTGTATCTTTTCAAAAAAAATAATCTTATTTCAAGAAACCATCCATGAAACATCAGCCAAAAGGAATTTCTATACTTTTTGAAGATTCTGAGATTCTCGTTATTGATAAGTCAGCGGGATTGTTAACGATTGGAACAGCTCGAGAAAAAGAAAAAACTGCTCATTATTTGCTGAACGATTATGTAAAAAAGGGAAATAAGAATTCAAGAAATCGAGTTTTTGTAGTTCATCGCCTCGATAAAGACACTTCAGGTTTATTAATTTTTGCCAAAACAGAAGCCGCAAAACTTTTTTTACAAGAACATTGGAAAGATTTCAGTAAATCGTATTACACTATTGTTCAAGGGAAATTAAAAGAAAAAGAAGGAATTATCACTTCTTATTTAACTGAAAATAAAGCGTTTAGAGTTTTTTCAGTCAAGGATCCCGAACAAGGGAAATTTGCAAAAACGGGGTATAAAATGATTCAAGAATCCGAGAAATTCAGTTTATTAGAAATTACTTTATTTACAGGGAGAAAAAATCAAATTCGTGTCCATCTTTCTGAATTGGGCTTCCCAATAGTTGGAGATGTGATGTATGGAAGCGCCGCAAAAGGAGCAAAAAACTTATTGCTTCACTCCTATTCATTGAGTTTCATTCATCCAACAACTAAAAAAGAAGTGAATTTTACAGCTGAAGTACCAGCTTATTTCAAGACATTAATAAAGTTTTAAAATCAAGATCGCTTTACTTGATCAAGACCATTTTTCCACTTTTTACTTCTGATTCAGTTTTCACAGAATACAAATAGATTCCACTTGGCCAATTTTGCGCTTGAATCTGAAATGTATGTTCACAAACTGATAAAACTCCTGAATTTAAGGTGCTAATCAATCTCCCATTCACATCATAAACACTTATTTCTGTTCTACTTGAACTTGGCAAATAAACACACAAATTTGTACTTGGATTAAACGGATTTGGCCATAAATCAACATGAATATTTCTAGTTATTGCAAACTCTTCTGTTGATGTATTATTCAAATTTTTAAAATTAAAAGAGAAAAGTTCAGTCTCCCCTAGTTCTACTTGAACTTTTAAAATGTGATTGCTAGCGGTTAACTCTACAGAGTTAAGAATTTTTGTTGAAATACCATCTTCATTGTTTGAATTAATCGACCAGCTATGCCAATATACTAGTAAACTGGTTTGCGATAATAAATCATAGTCAAACACTATTTATTGCACTAAAGTGGGCAAAAGGTTTAATTAAAATTCATAGCCTGTTCAAAAAGTGTGGAGTCAATTTTTATAGTACTCTGTTGTCTAAGAGAGTCAACATGAATTTTTGAAGCATAAAATTGTTTCATAGTTGACTTTAAACTTAGGTCAGTTTCCTCATCTACAATAGATCGTTTAGAAATATAAACCAAGTAAAATTTATCCTCGCTTGAATGTAGGTTAAGTTTTTCGACTGGCATTTTTGAAAACAAACCATAATTAGAATTAGTCGAAGAAAACGTAGTTTGAACTTGATTAAACCCTTCACTTTTCAGATTACTAGTACTTACTTTTTTTTCTAATCTCAGCTTAGTTTTTCTTGCATCATTTAAAGAAGTAAACTGCTTATTAAAGTACGACACTTTTAAAGAAGATGTTTTTGGGGTTTTGCTCATCATACTTTCTTGTAAACTTTTATTTTTGCTAAATAAAGAATCATTGTCTATATATGATTGAAGCAATTTACTCATGTATAAATCACCTAAGAATAAATCATTTCTTAATAATGAATCATGTTTTATTCTTTGGTCTTTATCATATTCTTGCGAAAGGGCTTCTTGATAAAATAATTCATCACGTAGCGCTCTTCCTAATATGATTCCAAATCGTTTTAGTGATTCAGAAGCAATGGTATCGGTTATCCAAAAGGATAAATCCTTAACCGTAAATTCTTTTAAAGTTGACCCGATTTTGTATGTAGCAACAACCTGATCAGGATTATATTTTTGCAAAAATAGTTCCGTTTCGGCCTGTTCAAATCGTATTAAATCTGCTTTTTGATCTGGGTTGTTCTGTATTTTAACGTTCAGTATCGCTTTTATTGTTTGCTCAATGGAACGTACTAATTCTTCATTAAAAACGGGTTTTGAGTCTAGCATTACTTTGCTTACTACATCTTTACTTTGAAGTCGTTGCTTTCTGAGTTTTACTTGGCTTTCAATCCCTTTGCGAGCGTAATTGAATTGATCTTCTGTTCTAATTCTTTCTTCAATTCGATTTTCTGCCTTAATTATGTGAATTCCCCATTTTGATTCTACCGGTTCAGAATAGCTACCAACAGGAAGTGAAAAAGCTGTCTGTGCAAATTGATCATCTACAGAAAAGTATTTAATTGCTCCTAAAAGTCCAGCCGTGCTATCAAACCGACTTGTCCGATAGAGTTCATTGGCTAAGTTTATAAAATTCTCACCACTTTTCAGACGTTCATAATATAGGTTCGCATCAGTGTGATTCGTAAAAAATAAATGCCTAACAACAACTTGAGATTTCGATTTAATCCAATTACTTACAAGTTCATCCTCAGAAATAGGGATAGAAATAGCGTTCATTAAGTCATAAAAATAAAAATCTCTAAACGATTTTTTATACTCGCGCTCGCTGAACGATTTAAACTCAGTAGTTGTATGTAATAAGTTATTTTTGGCTTCATCAGAAAGAATGAGTTTATCTATTAACTCATTTAGATAGGCATATCTATTTAATTTGGTATCGTTTTTACCAGTAAGGATTAAATGTTTTATATAAAATTGGGAGAAATCTTCAGAACTTATTTCTTTAGAATTAACTATTGCAACCGGCTTAAATGTCAATTCATCTATCTTGTTGTTTTTACAAGATATAATAGCATAAAAAGTAAGCAATAAAAGTAGTTTATTACGAAAGTACATGGTGGTATAAATTAAGAAAGATGCCTAGTAAACTAAGCATCTTTCTATTCTAATCTAATTAGTTGATTAAAAAAAGACTTTAAAATCAACCATTCGTGTGTTTCCGAGGTAACTAAAAGGTACTTGACTAATGTTGAAAGCAACATTAGTAGATTTAGCTACCCTTAGGCGAACACCAACACCATACGTAAAATGAGAGTCAACATTGTCTTCGAGTAAAAAATCTTTGTATCCACCATTAACGGTAAATTGAACAGATTTTGTGGTGAACATTAATTGATTACCGAAATCGAAGTTCAGATTATTATCATTGGTTTGTTGAATATCACTCATCACATTGTAAGTAAGGTACTCTGTTTTAATAACAGGAATAGCAAATCCAAACTTAAAAGAAAGAGGTAAATCCCACTCATCTGTTTTTACAGTTACAGGAGTATCAGGGTTATTACCTTCTGAGGTTGGATCAATATCAGCGAATAAGTCTGTGTTGATACCTTGCATTTGCATTTTACCACCAAAATTGGAAATAGTAGCACCAATTGTCATTCCATTTAAATATTCTGTTTCAAGAATAAAACCTAAATCTATAGCAATGGTTTGAGCGCTCATATCCCAAATTGATTGTCTAATCAACTTAGCGGTACCACCAAAATGAAAGTTTTGCGTTAGTTTAGATGCATAGGTTACACCAAAACTTAAATCGTATGCTCCAAAAGTTGTCCCAACTCCTGTAGGAACATCAACTGTTGTAATTTCCATTTGACCGTAGTTCACATAGGAGATATTAAATCCAATGCTAGCACTTTGATTAATTTTAAATGCAAGGGCACTGTTATACATGCTAATATCTGCGAACCAGTCGAAATATGACATGTTCAGCGATCCAGAGGAATAGGAAAGATCACCTGTACGCGCAATTCCGGCAGGATTCCAAAACATACTTTCAGCACCATATACAGATGCAGTGTAAGCATGTCCTAGTGAAGTGCCTGTCGCACCCATACCAACCGTTAAAAAGTTGGCAACAGTAGAACCAGAGCGAGTTTGTGCATGTACATTTGGGTTAGAAACAACTCCAAATACTACAATTGAAAAGATCGTGATTATAAATTTATTCATGGCTAAAATCCCTATTTAATTACTGCAAATTTGCCAATGTGTTCACCAATCCCATGAGCTTTGACATGGAAAACATACACTCCATAAGCTAGATCTTGGTTTTCTTTGGTTTTTAAGTCCCAGAAAAGGGAGCCATTTTCTATCCCACCGGTATGAGTGATTGTTTGTAATAATTCACCTCTTATATTAAAAATGCGAATATCACAGTTTGCCGGTAAGTTTGTGAATTGAATTCGACGTTCACCTCGACCTACAATTTGAGATCTTGGCTCGTACGCAGACGCAGCTAAATAGGGATTTGGAACTACTCGAATGTTCTTAAGCGCCTCTTTTGCCATCAAGGTATCGATACTTGGAGGGTTTAGGGCAAATTCAAAATAATCGCCAGTTTTAAACGGTTTATCTTGATAGATCTCAAAACGATTACCAGGCTGTGGACTAACATCTGCTTGACCTTCTTTTAGGGCAAATACAACATTAAAACGGAATTTGCGAAGTCTTAATGTGAGGTCAAATTCATTAATAATAAAGGTATCACCAACAGATAGTTCGCCGCTTTGATCATTATCAACTACTAAATAATCGGCCTTTGTTCCTGTTGTAGTATTGTAGGCAAACACAGGGAATGGTTTTCTTAGGTTATTATTTACACCAAAGAAACGAGGTGGAGTGTAGGTAGAGTCATCAGGATTAACCCAAACTAAAGCGAAATCATCAGCTGTTCTTATAAATGCAGCGTCTGTATTTTCACTTGCCGTTCCAACCCAAGTAGTGGTATACCCACTTAAGGTGGTCGGATCATTGTCAATCATTTCAGAACTAGTACCTTTACCAGCAATCCAACCTGTTTTTTCTTGATTTAGACTAAGAGCCACATTATTAAACTCTATTACAAATCCATCTTGCATAGGAGTTATGTTGGTTATAGCTCTTCTTCCAATAACTGTACTAGATGTTACTCTATTTTCAAGCATGAATTCACTTGTATTGTAAGCATCATTGTAGGTTATTAAGGTATCAAAAAAGCTTAATCTGTAAACCGCGTTATAGTCTGCAATTTCTGGAATAATCAAATTAACACTGATTGATCCTGATCCAAGCCCACTGGTCACTTTATCTAATGTAGTAGATGAGCCACCTTTCTTATAACCTGAAGCTTTTGGTCTAGGTGTAATTATTGCTGCATTCGGTGTAGTAGAAATTACTTTTCCTGCTTGGTCAACACTTACTCTAAAAGTTGTTTCTTGAGGATCAATAGCATCACCACCACCTTCTGGAACGATACCTCTATCGTAGGCTACTAAAGCATAATAATATGTTTTACCATTGGTAACATTACGGTCAACATAATAAAAAGCTAAACCATTATCAGATCCTAAATTATAAACAGCTTCGCCACCGAGAACAGTTCTATTGCCTTTTATATCATTTATTAAATCCCACTGAGCAATTGGTTTATAGAAAGTAGGAGTACCATCGGCATTCGTAATCGTTTTGGCATCTGTAAACAGTGGATCTGTACCTTTGTAAAGTTTATAACCTTCAAAGTCAAAATCTTGTAAAAAGCGATCAAATGAACGAACGGAAGTCGTATCCCATGCTAATATAACTTGGCCGTCACCAGCAACTGCGGTTAATCTAGGTGTAATTGGAGGCTGTGCAAAACTATAATCTGAGTTATAGATATTTTGAACAGTTCTTCTATTTTTAAAGAAATCTTCCTGATTTGCACCAAAAATCCATGCCGTTGAGAAGAAGTCGGTTTGATCTGGGGCTAAATTTACCGGTCCAGAAACGAACAATGCAAATGGCTCGATATCGGCACGATACTCAGCTGATTTTACACCTAAGTCGAAAATTGACAATTGTATTCGTTCCCAAATCCAGGTATCGCCATTCCCTCTCAAATTTTCACCAGTCTCATAAAATGGTCTCGTACCCAAATCAAATCCACGTAAACCAATTTGATCTGATTCGTCAACATCTAGGACATTATAGTTTGGTTCACCATTTTGTGGAATACCATCACCTTCCCCAGTATCAGGGCCAGAATAACCTAAGTCAAACGGTCCTACACCGTCTAGGCCTATATCATTATTTAAGAGTTCGCCATCGTCATAGACTCCATTTTCATTTAAGTCGGAGAAACCAACCCAATCAAGGTTTTCATCAGCAGTCCACCATTTACCAGCTTTAAACGCAGGTCTTTCATCTAGTAACTCATAAAAGGCCTCAAAATTAGTTAGATTATAGTTTGCTTGAACATAGGCGCGAATTTCATCTTGACCTTCTATCAATATACCAGGGCCATCGAATCTATCTTCATCTGTGATTCCATCTTCATCATCATCTAAGTTATTCGACGCGTTTGCAGGACTCTCTAAGAAAGCCATACCTACATAACCTAGTTCATACGTACCACCTGTTTCTCTCTGACCAATTCCATCTTGATCCCAGCCATAAACAACATCTTGAATGGGATCGAAAGCAGCATTCTCATCGCCTTCTTCATTTCCTAATCCATAATCAATTAATTGTGTAAAGTACAAGGCATTATGATTGGTACCTCCTGTATTCGTAATGGTATAGAGTAAGAACATAACATCTTCTGCTAACACATTCGCCCATTGCAACAATCTGGTTTTTACCTGCAAGCCTAAACCACCTTTAGTAGAATCGGCAGGGTCTGAATAATAAACGCCACCAGAATTATTCCCATAAAGGGCAGGAGTCGCTGAAGACGGGTTAATATGGTATGCTCTATCTGAGTAATCGTCCATTACATAAAAAGATTCCAAATCGGCATTTAAGATACCTTTACCAAACATCCCATTCCAAGAATTTGCCCAGCCAGCGTCTTCTTCTCCCAATCTATCTGGCCAAAAAGAAGGCCAAGAAGTTGGATCATTTGAAACAGCTGGAATGGGTATTCTATTTCCTGCAATTGGACTAAAACGATTCCTATTTAAAAATTCGTTCAAGGGTAACCAACCCCATACTTTTCCATCAGCACCAACAAGACGTCCTGCATCACGATAATTTATAATTACAGGATTTACTGAGGTATCTCTTGTTGCATTGGGGAAAATCTCTGGATACTTGAGTCTTTCACCTGGAACTCTCCCAGCAATAACAATGGCAATACCATCGATATGGCGACCACCAATTCCTCTTGGCCAAACACCCCAAGGAATATCACTCCATCGAGAAAGTTCTCCATGGTTTCTATAATTCGTTTCTATTAGGTTCCCATCCATAATACCTCTGGCAACCCATTCGGCGTTTCCTCGGTATTCGTCTGGAATCAAATTTTTCGCATCTTGCGCAAATAAACTATTTCCGACAAAAAGAAGTACGAATACTATTATTTTTTTCATATGTAAAACCATCTAATAATTAAAATGCAAATTTCAAACCTAGGTTAACTCTTCTTGGAGGGCCAAAAAATTCTTGGCGGTAATAAAACTCTTCTAAGGAGTTTAACCCACCCACACGAATACCTTGTCTTTTTAATCTTTCCATATCAAATGATTGGGTTGCAACACCGGTATCGTTATACACACTCCATTGTGGTCTTGAGTCTGTTAAGTTGTCAACTTGTAGAAAAAATTGTAGGTCTAGGTTTTTAAAAACAGGAGGTTTGTAAAATACACGTAAGTCAGAGGTAAAATAACCTGGTCTTGATGCATTATTTTTCAAAAATGAGACAATGTCGAACCGTGATGTAGTATAAGGTGTCCCTGTTCTATATCTGTTAATTAAAGAAATGGTAAATCCTTTAATATCAGTTATCGATAATGAATTATTGATAACATGTCTTCTATCCCAGTTTAAAGGTTGAGCTCTAAATATTTGAGCTTCACCCGTTTGTGCACGTTGGAATGCCTCTGATGGATCAGAAGCCGAACCATTTGCAAATTGTAGTGTATAATCTAAAGACCAAGAAAAATTCCCTTTTCCGGCTTCTGATAATGCCAATGTAATCCCTTTAATGGTTCCATAATCTAAGTTTTGCGCCTGATTGATTAACGCTCCATTAGGATCAAGGAATAAGGAGTAGGTGGCTAAATTTCGAATATCTTTTGAATAAACTGTTAACTCAACACCAATACTTTCAGTAAGTCCTTGTTGTAAACCAACTTCAAAGGATAAGGTACGTTCTGGTTTAAGGCTAGCGTTTCCAAAAAATGCATTTACGCCACTTTCTCCCTTGAATTCAGGGTTCGTGTACATAATTCCAAACGGAGGCGATTGAAAAAACAGACCTGCAGAGAATCTCAATACACCTGTGGCAGATATAGGGAATGCAACACCTAACCTAGGGCTGAATTGTGTCGATACAGGAGCATCTTCTCTATTAGAAATGAGCTCAGATGGATTGTCTGGATTGGGCACTTCTGCAAATCGTGCTTGTCCCCAATCGATTGGAACAATAAAGTTAGGGTCAAAATAATCAAAACGAAGACCAGCATTAATAATCAATTCTTTGAACTCGATCTTTGTCTGTGCATAGACTGCATATTCTTTAGGATCGGTAAGTAATAAATTATTTTCTGTATTAACTTCAGATCGCTGAGCAACGCCATTTATAACTCGAATTCCAAAATCTTCATTTCTAATGGAATGTAATCGTGTTAAAAAGCCCGTTTTTAATTGAACTTCTTTAGAAACTTGATTGGTATAATCACCTACTACGGTGTGAGTTTGAGTTCTTTGATAGGCTGAATACAAATCATTTCCAGAAACTCTAAACGCAAATTGCCCATTCAAATTTGTATTTTCTGCTGAAACATATCTACTATCACTTGGGGTGTCATATAGCTCATTATCATTGGTATCATGTAAATAACTGTAGGAGATATTGGCAAATGAGTTCTTATTTATCGCAATTCGTAAACCAGCAATATGGTTTTGGCTTAAACCATTGGTCTTATTTAAGGCATTGGGAACATATTTATAATCATGACTATAAGGCTCATATTGATTTTGTTGTAAAAAGACATTATAATCCAATTTGAATGTATTATTTATAGTATAAGACAGTCCCGCATTGAGCGACAAACGGTTTTGATTATTGTAAGAAACAAGCTTATTATCTCCAGATGAACCAATAATCCATGTTGCAGGATCTGTCGATGAGTTTAGCCCAAAACTTCTATCTGAATTATTAAATAAATTTCTTCCGTAATAATAACCGTCTTCTTTAAAATATCTTAGAGAAAGTTGGATGCCTAATTTTTCCTTAATTATTGGCCCGCCTAATGAAAATTGAATATCATTTCTTGCTAAAGGATTAGCGGCCTCATAATTTGATATCTTTTCAGTAGTAAAATCGCTGTACGATAAGAAATTGCCCGCATCAGAAACTCTAGTAACGTATTCATTTTCTCTTAAGCTTACAACTGTTCCTACATAACTTAGTATACTTCCACTCCATTTATTTGGGACATCTTTAGTCACAATATTTACCACACCGCTCATGGCTTGGCCATATTCTGCATTAAAAACGCCAGAGATGACCTCTAAACTTGAAACCATATTTTGCTCAATTTCAAACGAGGCAGAATTACTATAGGCGTTATTTATAGGTACTCCATTTACTAAATAGGCAACCTCGCCCATTCTACCACCTCTAAAGTGGCCGTCAACTACACCTGCTTGTAAATTTATGGCATCGCCAACAGAAACAACAGGTAAGGTGTTTAATTTTTCACTAGATACAAAAGCCGTCGTAGTTGTTCTATCTACTTGAACTATAGGTTTTTCTGCAATAACAATAACTTCTTCTCCAGCAAGTACTGCTTCGGATAGTTTTACATCAATGGTAGTTGTTTTGTCAAATTGGACTTCAACTTGTTGAATAACTTGTGTAGCATACCCTACATACGATATCTCAAGTGTATAGGTGCCTGGTTTAATATTTAAAATCGTATAATATCCTTCAAAATCAGTAGCAGCTCCTAATGTTGTTCCTCGTATAAGAATACTAACTCCAGGCAGGGATTCATTTCGAGCCTCATCCATAACTTGCCCAGTAATTTTACCAACCGATTGGGCATCTACAGATTTACAAAAAGCAAATATTAAAAAAAATAGTATAAAAAATCTGTTCATAAGTAACCAATTCTATTTTATTTAGATGTATATAGAAAAGGGGTTGTTAACCCCTTTTCATAAATAAGCCTTAAACGGTTATTTTATAAGCATCATTTTTTTAGAGCTAACAAAGGAACCAGCCGTAATTTTGTACAAGTACATTCCTGATGCAAATGAAGTAGCATCGAAGTTTACACTGTGTTTTCCTGAGCTCATTACTCCATTGGCTAGAGTAGCTACTTTTTGTCCTAAAACATTAAATACTTCTAAAGTCACATTAGATTGGCTTGGTAAGCTGAAATCAATTTTTGTGCTTGGGTTAAAAGGATTTGGATAGTTTTGACTTAACTCAAAAGATGCAGCTAATTGACTTTGTTCTTCAGACTCGTTAGATACAACAATGCCTTTACCTGCAAACGCTACTGAGGGTTGCTCATCAGGGGCATTCCACCAACCATCAGATGTATTTGGTTTATAAGACCAGTTCATCTGGGATTCTCTACCAGCACCATCATTGTCATTTACAGCAAATGTGAATGGGTAAAGTTTTAACTCTAAGTCGTTAGGAAGGTCAACTAAAACATCTTGTCCTTCACCACCTTGTAGTGCATTTACATTTAAGGCACCAATTAATTTGTACCCAATAACATTTTCACTACCGTCTTTTAATGAATCCACAAGACACTGTGCATCTGGCGCTATTGCAGCAAATCTAAAGTTCTCATAAACGAAACCTTCAAGATTATTACCGTCTGAGTGTTTACCCATACGGAATTGATAATCAGGTTCAGCACCACGCATTGCAACTTCATGGCTAGATCCATTTAAGAAAGATTCAACTTGGTATCCACCGAAACCTAATTCGATACTATCATAATCCCAAGCACCATTTGCTCCCAAACCGTTATCATATAAATTGAATTGACGTTTTTCATCAGTTACTTCAGCGTAGAAAATGATATAGGTCCCAGTTTCAATACCTTCAAAGTACACAATCCATACTTTTGCACTTAAATCAGCTTCATCAGCACTTGCTGATCCCGCTGTTACTTTTGAATTAGGAGTAACAATAAATGGTTTGATAAAATCAGGGAAATTTGAATTACTTACAACTCCTGCATCAAGATTATCAAGAATGCTAAATGCTGTTTCTTCGTCAACTTCTTGAATCCAAGGTGTTGATTTTACATTACCTGTAACACTTTTATAACTAGAAGCAATACTTTGATTTTCTGTACCAAAGTCACTCAAAGATGTTACTGCATAATAACTTTCAACGCCAGTAGCTACACTTGGATGTGGAGCAAGCGGAGAATGCTTGAATGTTGAAGCACCAGCAACTCTACCTAGATTCAGAACATTAGCATCAGATACACTTGTAAACGGTTTATCACTATAATAAACTTGATAACCAGCTACACCATCGCCAGCAGGCCAGGTTAAGGTATTTTCTTGATTTGCATTTGCAATAGAAACGGCACCAACTTCTGCAGGAGCCGCAGTAGCAATACTTATATCAGTTGTTTCATCACCAATGTATAAATTATCAACATAAACAGGACCAGACGCACCGTCCCAATCGAAGTGGAAACCAACCATTTCAACAGCGTCCCATTCCCATTCTTTCCAATTAAGCGTCTGTTCTATCCCAAACACCAGCTCCTGAACCCCAAGCGCCACCGTAAGACCAGTACTGAAGTAGCGTATCAACTACTACTAAATCAGAACCATCAAGATTTACACCTGCTTTAGCAGAATCTAAAACAATTGAATTTGATGGAGGAAGTGGAATAGCAAGCTCATGCCATTGACCATCTCTTGTCCAAAGTGGAACTGAAAAATTCATGCGAAAACGCAAATCAGCTTCAGCAACTGGACCAACAATACCTTTGTCAAAGAAGGTAAGTTTTAAATCATTAGCCGCATTTGCTGGATCAACTAAAATTTTTAGATATAAAGTTTTTGTTTCACCTGCAGTTGCAGCAGTAAAGTCGGTCATATCAACTCCACCATCATTAGTTGGCCAAATTAAACCATTTTCAGCCCAAGAACCACCGCCAAAGCGAAGTACTTTATTACTTGATTCTGCATTTAATGGATCATTAACTACTGTAATTCCTGCTAATGAGGGCACCTGAACATTAACTCCATCAACAAAAAAGATAAACTCTTTTTCCATTTTAGCATTTTGTGCAAATACTGCCCCAGAGAACAGTGTTGAACCAAAGCAAAGTAACGCTAGAGCTACTTTCATATTAGTAACTATTTTCATCTTCATATTAAACCTATTTTTTTTTACGAACTTATTTTTCACCGTAACCATATTAGTTATGGCTTGACAAAAAATTTAATGATTGATGAATTAACTTGCAAGAATTTATTTCATACTGTGAAATATATTTCCTCGCTTTTTGAAAAATATTTTGTCTTTATTAATAATTGAGATAAAAATATTTCCAAAAATTGAGAATTCGAGTTATGTCAACTTGAGATTTAATCTTATTGAATAGGCATTCCCTTGATGAATTAATCTGATTTTAGTGTGCAAAAGTTGAGTTATTCCAATATATGACTCAATAAAACAGCTTTTAAATGACTTAATAATTATTCCTATATAAATCCCCATTGACTCAATTGGGTAGTTTTGAGTATAAAAGCCTACACCTTGTAAAAATTTAGAATAGTTTTGATTAAATCCCCCAACTTTAAACTTCGTAAGTTGGTGATTAATATTTTATGAAAAGAATCACGCTTAATGGCGTTAGTACTAATTTTAGATAAGTGTGCTTATTATTTTTTTAACCCTGTAAAAAAAATTAGCAATTCAAGTGAATTCTGAGTGATAACTCTCATTATTCTTATATAGAATTCAAAAAATCATACAAATCTTCTTCAATTGAGAGATTTAATTTTTTTCTAAGACGAGAACGACTTATATAAATACTAGAAGGTTGAATATTAAGTAAATCTGCAATTTCTTTTGAACTAAAACCAATTTTCAAGTAAGCGCACAATCGTAAGTCATTACTTGATAAGCCAGGAAATTTTTGTTTTAGATTTTTAAAAAACTCTTGGTGAAGCTCGTCCATTTGAATTTCAAACGTATTGTCTTGCATACTAATATATGAGTCTAGCAATCGCTGCAATTCTCCCCATTTTATTTTTAATGGATCTGAATCATTTTGCAATTGCTCAAATTGAATTTTAATCGTTTGTAATAAGCGATTTTTTTCTTCATTTTCTTTGGCTTTATTTGCCAATTCAACAGTTTTGTTTTTTAACTGCGTCTTAACATATTCAACTTCTTCCCTTAATCGCACTTTTTCAATTTGCCCTAGCACATCTTCATGTTTCTTTGCTTGTTCTAATAGTGATCGATCTTTAACCTCTAATAAACGCTTTTCTTGTTTTGCTAAAACCCTAAATTGTAATTTCATTAAGAAATATAGTATTAGGGTTACAATTATTGCATAACAGCAATAAGCAAATAAAGACCTAAACCAAGGAGTTTCTATTGTCAGAATAATACTATTATTGACTTCTAATTCATCACTAACTTTTGCTTTAAAATAAATTTCATACTCACCCGCATTTAAATTTATAACATTTAAGCTATTATTATCACTTAATTTACTCCACAACCCTTTTTCTCCAATCTTATACTGATATTCAACATTATTTTGAAAAGGAACCAATAAGTCAATTTTTATATTATTTAGTCTATAAGGAATAACGGAACCACTTGAAACTGGTATAGAAACGTGGTTATTAAAAGCCTCCATTTTTCTTACTAGTAATGACAGTCGTAAAGAGTCGTTGCCAACAGAATTATTCCTTGTTATAAACGCAAAACCATTGTAAACAGGATAAAAATCAATATCATCGGTTAATTGTGATGATTGATATAAGCCAGATTGTAAACCTTTACCAATCAATTTATCACTTGAAATTTCTTTCTGTTCAAATAATCCAGACTCTTTGTTATAGACAAACACGCTTTTCTCAGTTTTAACTAGAACTTGGCCGGACTCCTTACTTAATAAAAGGTTTTTATCATTAAATTCATCGATTTGAAAAATTTCTCTGTTTTCTGGATACAAATTTTCGTTAAGTGTTGCTCGCACTACTCCATAATTTGGAATATTAATCCAAACAACATTTTCACTTTCTATAATAATTTGATTGCAAGCACCTGAAAAAAGTTCCATTTGTTTTAAGAACTCCCAACGATTAGAAGCATTCTTTTTAAAGATGTACACCCCTTTATAAGTTCCAGTTAATAAAACATTTTTATAGGGCGCAATACTCCAAATTCCACTCTTACTTGATAAAACGTCAATTTTACTGTTTTTCAAAGCGAATAAGCCACGATCATGGCCAACTAAAAGTTCATTTTCGATTTTTTTAATCGTCCAAACTTGCCCTGCTGCCTCAGGAATAAGTTGTAATTTATTGAACTCGCTATCATTATTTAACTGATCCCATTGGCTAACATACAAACCCTGATTTGTGCCTAAGTAAAATAAATTATCATCTAATAAAGCTGTAGAGCCTGAACCAAAATCACCCCTGTAATCAATAAAATAAGTGAGATCAGACATTAGGTCCAAATAGGAAACACCAAAATCTAGACCTGCCCATAATTTTCCATTTTGTGAATAATGTAAACTCAATATTGTACTGTTTATTAAGCCTTTATTCCTATTTATATGATGAATAATTGTACCGTTTGAATTCGCAATGAATAAACCTTTTAATACAGTTCCAAATACAACATGATTTTCATTTATTTGAGTAAAACTGAAAACCTTATCCTTTTTTAATTCATCTGATAGACTTGATTCTAATGGCTTTAAAACACCAGAATTAGCAGTGAACAATCCGAAATTCCTTGATACTACTGTTATATCATTGATATTTTTGTACATACCAACAATCTCTAAACTTGTGTTTGATGGGAAATCAAATACTTTAGAGAGTGAAACATCATTTAGTTTATAAATTCCATTCTGTTTATCAGTTATGTATAAAGTGTCTGATATAACAAAACTTCCCACATAAGAAGACTGAGCCGGAATGATTGTAAAATTTTGATTATTATAGATATAGATAGTATTACTAGAGATAAAAAATACTTTATTATCTATGCTTTTTATCGTCCAAAACTCTTCATAAATATCATTTAACTCAACATCAATAGGATAAATGGATGAATAGACAAAGTTTTGAAATGAATCTTTTTTCCAAACCCCAAAATCTAAATCCGAACCCGTATAAATTAACGAATCGTTAATGACTAAAACTGAACGTGTTATCCCTTTACTTCCTGTGTAACATTTCCAAATTTTGCCATCAAACTCCATCAAGCCATTGTCGGTTGCAAAATATACTAAACCATTTGGAGATGAATCAATGCCCCAAATCTTACCATTAAAACCAAATTGTTCAGGCATAAAGTTCTGTAAATAGGGAACTCCTTTAACAGGAGTTGATGTTGCATTAACCGTCGAATTAAACTGACTAACAGTAAACCAGGTAACCGAAAACAATAAAAAGATAAATTTGTTAAGCATATTTATAATCTTAGACAAAACCTTTTAAGCTAAATTAAACTCAATAAACATAACGTATCCATCTCACACGACTCTATTTAAAGAACTAAAATGTAAGAATTTTAAAATAGAGATTTTTACTGATTCAAAAGAATCATTTTTGTGATATTTTTTTTCTTTTCATGCGAAACTTTAGCCCATTTGAAGCGCATTTTGATAATCATAAAACTTCAACATCTGATTCTGATAAAAAAACACCCCCATTATTTACTTTTTAGCTGGGTTCGGTTTAAGCCTCGAGAAATTAAGGATTACTATTTTTTACCTTACTTTCAATTCTAGTTTCTTCGATAACAGTTTAATACTAGATTTCTTAGGAAAAGACGAATAGCCAACTAATGCTACCAAAATATTTTGGAGTTTATTATTCATACTCCATTGTCTAATATGTTTAAGTGACACACGTTTTTAGTTAGTTATTTACTGTTTCTATGGCACTTTGTTTACGCAGTAGCAGACTTTCATCAATACTTAATGCTTTAGATTTTTATTCAATTTCCCAAAAAATAAAGATGTATTGCCTTAATTAATTTATTAATGTTGAGGTAGGCAAGTCGTATCATCAATGAGGTGCTTAATTTCTAAGGTGTTTAATATTAGAACTTTTTCAATCCCCGTGTTCTTGTATGTCATATAATACGTTGAGAGTTGGGCAAAAAAAAACCGATTCCAATTAGGAACCGGTTTTAAAGTAATGCAATATTGCGTTTACTTAATTAATGCCATCTTTTTGACAATTGATATTGAACCTGAAGTCAAACGGTACATATACATACCTGATGCAAGTCTAGAAGCATCAAAAGAAACAGTATGTTGTCCTGCACTTTGGAAGCCACTTACAAGTGTAGATACTTTTTGTCCTTGAATCGTAAACACTTCTAGAGTAACATCTGATCCGTTAGGAACATTGTAAGAAATGTTAGTAGAAGGGTTGAAAGGATTCGGATAGTTTTGAGACAAAGTAAACGTTTCTGGAGCACGAGTATCATCTTCAACATTCGTTCCCATTTCGTTAGTGAAATAAATGTTATCAATGAATACTGTTGGGAAATTACCCTTTCCACCATCATCAAATTTAAAATGTCTAAGGTCTGTTAAAACCACATTACTAGCGAAATGATCAACAGGTATATCGTAACTAATCCATTCTCCATGTGTAATTGGTAAATCATATGCTTTTTCTGCAGAACCACTAATTAAAGAAACTCTTACAGTTGTTGCATCATCAGTGTACATGTGTAGATGCAAATACGTGTAACTAGAAACATCTATAGAACGCCCAATCTCAAGTCCTTGATGGTTTAGGGTTCTATAAACCAACATCGAATCTTGACCTATTGATCTAATGGATGCTTGAGTAGCTTGTGTCCAATCAGGGTTATAATTACCACCACCCATGTTGCCAAAGGCATCACTAAAAATAGATAATGGTGTCTCAGTCACAGTAGGAACTGGTGCGGAAGTTGGAGGCAAAACAACATCTTCGATTGTATAATCTGGTGTATAAGATGAGAATCTGATGTTATCAAAGTAAACGACATTCTCTTGTCTGGTTGCACCAACTGCAATAAAGTCAGGAATGATAACCATTCTTCTAAATAATTCAGTTGGATGCATTATTGGAGATCTTAGAGTGAAAGTAATTTCCTCCCACTGTTCTGTTTTCGTATTCGCAACAATTGCACCACCTGCTTTTATAGGAAAGCCTGTTTCAAACTTGAACTCAATATTTGTTATTGATTTCTTCCATACCATCATTGTTACAATCAAGGCATTCGAGTTATCTCTAGCAGGAATAAATGCATCAATATCACCGGTAACTGCTCCAGCCCATCTTGCTCCATTTGCATTAATAGTGATTGCAGCAACTTTATCTGAAGTATTTGCGCCCGTTTTATCAGGGTTATCGACAACAACTAGAGACGAACCGCCAGCGTTTTCAAAAACCTCCCATTCAAAATCTTGCCCCATTCCATCTGCTTCGAAATTTATATCAACTGCTTTGAAAACTGATGGACCTGAACCTTCAGGATCAGTGCCGCCATCATCTTTTGCACCAACTACGAGGGAAACATTGTCGATTACTACAATACCAACTTCCGCGCCCATATCAAAAAGAACACGGCTGTTTAGACCACCAAATTCTGCAGCAGAAAGCGCGAGGGTAAAGGTTTGAGTTTGATCTGTAAGATTTACTGTCTTAATCGACGATGACCAAGGAGCTTCATTTAAACCAATACCAACTATCATTGATCTTGTGACACCTTCACCTGTAGATGCATCAAATGATAATGTGTATTTCTGTCCTTGTTGAATATCTACAATTTGACTAAGGTTAACATCAAATGCATTACCAGCTTGTGCTACTTCTGCAAAGTAGAAACTATTTTCTCCCTCGGTGCGAATTTCGCCAGCTGTTTCTGTCCATGATGTTCTTCCGTTTTCGAAATCGCCATTTACAAGTAGATTATTCGCTATAACTAGTGAAACATTGTCGATTACAACAACTCCAACTTCTGCGCCCATATCGAAAACTACACGGCTGTTTGCTCCTCCAAATTCTGTTGCTGTTAGAATTAAGGTAAAGGTTTGGGTTTGATCGGTAAGATTTACTGTTCTAGTCTCTGGTGTCCATGGAGCTTCATTTAATCCTATACCTGCTACTATCGATCTTGCGTTTCCAGCACCAGTAGACGCATCAAATGTTAGAGCATAGGTCTTGCCTTGTTCTATTGCTACAACTTGACTTAGGTTCACATCAAACGCATTTCCAGCTTGTGCTACTTCTGCAAAGAAGTAACTATTGTCTCCATCTGTCCGAATTTCGCCTGCTGTATCGGTCCAAGGAGATCTTCCGTTCTCGAAATTACCATTAGCTAAAAGATTATCTGTTACTTCTAGCGAAACATTGTCGATTACAACAATCCCAACTTCCGCACCCATATCAAAAAGAACACGACTGTTTGCTCCTCCAAATTCTGTTGCTGTTAGAATTAAGGTAAAGGTTTGGGTTTGATCGGTAAGGTTAACAGTCTTAGTACTATTTGTCCAAGGTCCTTCATTTAATCCAATTCCTGCTATCATTGATCTTGTGCTACCAGCACCAGTAGACGCATCAAATGTTAGAGCATACATCTTTCCTTGTTCGATTGCTATAACTTGAGCTAGGTTTACATCAAACGCATTTCCAGCTTGTGCTACTTCTGCAAAGAAGTAACTATTTTCACCCTCGGTGCGAATTTCACCTGCTGTATCGGTCCATGATGTTCTTCCGTTTTCAAAATCACCATTCGTTAATAGATTATCCTGTGCTTGGCTTTGTCCAAAACCGGATATCAAAATGGCAAAAAGTAAGAGTATTGTCTTTTTCATATTTATTATAATTTGTTTTTTAACTCTATTCGTTTCTATTCTAGAACCGAACGCTTATTTACTGGCTTTAAAAAATGTATTCCCTAATTGGGTGTCTTTTGTAAAAGTAGTTTCTCACACTTAAGTTAGATTTTAGAAATGGGTAAACGATAACATTTACTTTAGAATGTGACTATTCTTGTATAAAAAACCCTATACGGTAAATAGTTTTATGAACTTAAAAGCTATTACTATTTATTCGTATACAATTAATAAAATTAGATCAGGTTTACAATTGGTAAAAAAGGTCAACTCCAAAATGGAGCTGACCCAATATTCAAATCAACTTATTTAATTAACATCATTGATTTTACACTGGAGTAATTTCCAGCTGTCAATTTATACAAGTACATACCCGATGCAAAATTAGTGGCATCAAATGATACTGCATGGCTTCCAGAGCTTACAAACCCATTAACTAAAGTAGCTAATTTTTGCCCCATCACATTATACACTTCTAAAGAAACTTGAGCAGCATTTTTTGTGCTAAAGCTAATTTTTGTAGAAGGGTTGAAAGGGTTAGGATAGTTTTGCTCTAAAGTAAAGTTTGAAGGGGTAAGTTCTTGATCTTCAACACTTACAACTTCACCAGTTCCTTTATGAAATAAAACATTGTCAACAAAAACAGTTGCACTTCCACTTGGTTTAGCAACAAGAATTATTTGAGCAATATTATTTTTTGACGTTAAACCTACAAAATCAGATAAAGGAATATTTAAGCTAAGCCATTCATTCTGAGTAATACCAGTAAAATCAATTTGATGTTCTGTATCATCACCGCCAGCAAAGGCAGCATTAGAACCAAAATCTACTAATTTCACACTAAAATCTGTAGCGTTTGCTGTCCAAATACTAATGTGGAAATGAGTCATTTCACTAACATTTAATTGATTTGCAACTGTTTCAACTCCAACAAAATCAAGTGCTTCATATTTTTTTGTTGTTCTTTCGCCAATCATTACTTCAGAATAACCTGCAGCTGACCAATCGGTTCTCCAGGTATCAACAGTAACATCTGTGTAAGGTGCACTAAATAAAGACATAACATCAGCTTCAGCAATAACTGGCACAGGAGCTGCAGTTGATGGAGAAGGCTCGTTGCCACCACTTAAATCTTCGACTAGGGAAACGTTGTCGATTACTACAACGCCAACCTCGGCACCCATATCGAACAGAACTCGGCTGTCTGGACCACCAAATGCGGCTGAGGTAAGCTCGAGGATGAAGGTTTGAGTTTGATCGGTAAGGGTAACAGTCTTTGTACTAGTCGTAAAAGGTTCTACATTTAACCCAATTCCTGCTATCATAGTTCTTGTAGCTCCTTCACCTGTAGATGCATCAAATGATAGTATGAATCTTTTACCTTGTTCAATAGTTAAAATTTGACTTAGGTTTACATCAAATGAATTTCCAGCTTGTGCTACTTCTGCAATAAAGTAGCTATTTTCTCCCTCGGTCCGAATTTCGCCTGCTGTTTCTGTCCAAGCAGTTCTCCCGTTTTCGAAATCCCCATTCGTTAATAAATTATCCTGTGCTTGGCTTTGGCCAAAACCAGTTAACAAAATGGCAAAAAGTATTAGTACTGTTTTTTTCATATTTAATATATTTTGAGTTTTTAATTAAGTGTAATGAAATAAACTATTTATCTGAACTGTTAATACTGTCTTTTCAAGAATCAATTGATTTTTCTAAAACAATATTTACTTTATTTTTGATATTTCTATTCGCTTTTTATTTAATAATCGAAAGCTTGTTTAATGATTTTCACTAAATGTATTCCCTATTTGGATATCTCTTATTAGAAGTAGCGCCTAACGCTTAAGTTAAATTTTAGATTGTGGTAAACGATCACATTTATTGTGCAATGCGATTATTCTTGAATACCTTAAAAACTCTAGCAGTAATAAATAGTTTTTACAGTTGAAAAGCTAATACTATTTATACTTATACAACTAATGAACTTAGAATAGGTTTACAATTGGCAAAAAAAAAGTCAACTCCAAAATGGAGCTGACCTTGTAATCAAATAAATTTATTTAATTAACATCATTGATTTAACGCTAGTGAAATTACCAGCAGTTAATTTGTATAAGTACATTCCAGATGCAAAATTAGTAGCATCAAATGTTACTGTATGGTTACCAGAAGTAACAACTCCATTAACTAAAGTAGCTAATTTTTGACCCATAACATTATACACTTCTAAAGAAACTTGAGCAGCATTTTTTGTACTAAAGCTAATTTTTGTTGAAGGGTTGAAAGGGTTAGGATAGTTTTGCTCTAAAGTAAAGTTTGAAGGAGTAAGTTCTTGATCTTCAACACTTACAGGTTCACCTTTATGGAAATAAATGTTATCGATATAGACATCACCATTACCATCAAATTTCATTTGGAAAATTTCTGCCAAATTTGGTACCGTGTATTCAGATAAAGCAATATCAACACTTCTCCAATGAGCTGCAGGAACATTAAGAGCTACTGCATTTTCTTTAGCAGGATCACCTGGGCTAATCAAAGAAAAATTAAATTGGGTTGAATTAGCAGTCCAAAAATCCAAATGTAAATAAGTCATACCAGAGACATCATTAGTACCAGCTAAAGCAATACCTTGATAGTTCAAACCTGCTAATTTAATAGTTGAGTTACCTTCAATGTCAACAGTGCTATATTGAGTAGATTGACCCCAACCTGGATTGAAATCAGTTCCTTCTAAAACAGTATATGAATCACTGAAAACTGCAATTACATCAGATTCAACATGAGTTGGAACTGGAGCCGCAGTTACAGGTGCAGTTGGATCACCGCCTGTGCCACCGCCAAGAGAATTGAATCCTTCAAATACGATATTATCGAAGTAGATAACATTTTCTTGACCACGATTATCAGCAAAATCAGGGAAGATGGTAAGTTTTGCGAATTCGCCACCTTGTTCTACTGGTGGATTTGTTGATTTACTAGAAAAATCGAAAGTAAGTTCTTCCCATTCATTAGTTTTAGTATTAGCTACTAAAATCTCGCCTTGAGACCAACCACCTGCGGCTTCTAATTTAACGCCAACATTAGAAATAACAGATTTCCATACCATTACTTTGATAATTGGAGTACTTGAATCTATAAGATATGCACCAATACCTGCAGAAGACGTTCCAGACCAAGATGCACCTGCAGCTGCAACAGTTATTTTTGCAACTTTAGCAGATGTATTACCAGTAGTTGATGGATTATCTACGATTTCCATAACTGGATTAGCGTCTCCTCCAAATACTTCCCATGTCCAATCAGCGCCATTTCCACCAACTTCAAAATCAATAGGAGAAATTTCAACAACTTCACCTGTTTCGCCGCCGCCATTACCATCGCATGTAGCATTAAAAGCAACTGTTACAGCACTTTCACTTAACATCCAATTACCTTCAAAACTTGCTTTACTCCAAAGAATGTTCAATGCAACTGAAGCTGGAGGCGCAGCTGCTTCCCAAGTCAAAGTTACACTAATTGTATCTTGTTTGGACTCATCCTTAGCACTAATTGCAGGTGACCCTGTAATGTCTCCAGGAACAATTAAATCATCTATAGGATCATCATTGGCAGATGTAATTGATATTATCATCGAATTTGCACTTGTGTTCGCAATAGTTAAATAGGCAGAACCTTCAACTCCTAAACCAAAGTGTGTTACTTTAGTATTACAATAATTAGAAACTTCACCGCCGCCTGTGCCGCCACCTGTTGTATTTGCAGCTGCATAAGAGAAATTATCGAAATAAACAGTTTCATCTGCTGCTCTATCGTTTTTAAAATCAGGAAAGAAGCTTACACCTGTAAATTGTTCACTTGGTGGATTTTCGCGACCAGTAAAATCAAAAGTTAGCTCTTCCCATTCGTTTGTTTTGGTGTTTGCAACTTTTATTTCTGGTTGCGCCCAACCTGAATTTGTTTCTAATTTGATTCCGACATCGCTAATAACCGACTTCCAAACCATAACTTTAATGACACGATTTGTCTCATCAAATATAAAAGGAGTTATTCCCTTACCTGTTACGCCAGCCCATGGTGCACCTGCTTGACGTGCAACAAATTTTGCTACTTTAGAAGATGTATTTGCACCAGTTGCATCTGGATTATCTACAATTGTGAATGATTCTGGAGCATCTGTGTTTTCAAATACAATCCAAGTTAAATCAGTTCCGCCTGGCTCAAGGTCAATAGCAACCTGTGCTCGACCGATGGTACTCATCGCCATCATGGTAAGTAATAGTAGTATTTTTTTCATATTGGTATTTATTTTTTAAAGATTACATCAGTAATAACTAATGCTTTTTTTTGTTGAAAGAGTTCACATTTCTAAGGCAGCTAACCCTGCTTTTAAATGCATTGTAACCATTCATAATCAAAGATTATGTACTAGTTTTTCTATCGCTTTTTTTGGAGATCTATCCATTTTGAATAATCCCCAATGTTTTTCTGGTTCAAGCGGTTCAGGTGAGCCTTTCCAGGATTCATCGAACGCTTCAAAAAAGAAAGAAAGGATATTTTCTTTCTTTGTCCATTCAGAGAGCATATCAAAATAGATTTTCTGATAGTCCTCGTTCACATGTTCCGGATGTATACCTCTTCCATTGGAATTGGTAGCCCATCCGGCTTCTGTAATTACTACAGCTTTATTCGGGAATTTTTTCGCAACAGCATAATAATTCTCTTTCGTGTAATCTAGAGCTTCATTAATGTGTTTATACTCCCAAACAGGATATGTATGAATTGATATGAAATCTAATTCATCGGCTAATTTGTCAAGTTTTATGAGCCAAGGAACATAATTTTCGCAAAAGGTAATTGCCTTTTTAGAATGCTTTTTCATATAACGAACATATTCAAGTATATGATTTTCATGAACATAGTGATCTGTCCAATCTACACTTGCTTCGTTACCAACCGAATGAGAAAAGATGATATCTGAATATTCTTTTTCTAACTCTATTAAGCGTTCCATTTTTCGCTGATTACTTACAGCATTTTGCTCCAACTGTTCTTCAGAATAGACTCCACCATTCCATGGGCAATTGAAATTATTCATTTCAGCTTCTATATAAGCACCCATCATTACTTGGAAGTCTAACTTTTCTTTTTGGATAACTTCAAGAACTGTTTCAGAATGTTTATCACAATCATACAAGCGGAGATATTTCCAATGTCCTTGTAATAAAAGCAAGTCTTCTTTTACCTGCTCATAACTAGGATAAATATCTCCTGGCCTTTGTCCATCACGAAAACCAGAGTAACAAATTGCTTTGCCGGATTCTAAATTCAGTTGATTGAAAATGTTCATGCTCAAAATTTGATATTTCCATTACTATCCCAAATTCCCCAATATGCTCCGACTTCGCCTTCAGCACCTTTTTTCCAAGACTCGTCGAATGATGAGAAATAAAAGACTTCTATGTTATTGTCTTTTGACCATAATTGGGTATTTATAAAGTATTTTAAAGCGTTTTCATGAGAAGGAACTGCGCCTCTTAAGCTTTCACCATTACTTGGCCAACCTGTTTCCGTAATTAAGATTCTTTTACCATTTGCAACATGTACAACTTGTTGAAACATTTGGCGCATATGGTTAAATGAATCATCTATGCTTGTGCCTTCCCAATAAGGGTAACAATTACATAAAATAACATCACAAGCAGCTGTAATGTGAGGTTTTGCAGCAAACTCATAATAAGCATCAACATAACCTACGGGTACACCTGGAATTTCTTTTTTTACACTTTCAATATACTCTAGAAGTTCATCGTCAGAAAGATCATGTCTATATAAGACTTCGTTCCCAACTGCTGCAACATCAACATAGCCTTCTTTTGCTAGTTTTATGAGACCTGCAATTTCTTCATCATTTTTTTCTTTGTCATTTCCAAGCCATGCACCAACTAAGGTTTTCATTCCTAATTCTTTGGCTATAATTGGAACTAACTCATTTCCTTCTATACATGAAAACGAGCGAACCCAAGTTGAATGTTCTTTTAATATTAGAAGACGTTTTCTAATCTGTTCGGCAGAAATAACATCACCAGGTTTTTGGCCTTCTTCGTAAATACTAAAACAGAATCCATGAACTCCATTTTTCATAATTTCAAGGAAAAGATCGGACATTTCATCCGCTGAAATTTCTTCAGTATATCCTTTATAGGTTTGAGTAGCGGCTTTGCTAAAAGTTGATTTATGATCTATTCTATATGACATGTTGAAATAAATTTAAATTTTGAATATTCTTTTTCTTTTTTTGAAGCTTTTATAATTCGCCTCTTCTCTCTACTAATTCTGTTTTAATTTCTCTTGCTTTTTCTTCTGTTAGGTCGTATTTCCACATTACCCAGATAGCTAAAGCTGCAGTAGAAGCAGGAATTACAATATCTGCAATTCTTAGATTGGTCATAGTTTCTACGGTTTGAATGGCCACATTTTGATCAAATCCAACTACTTTTAAAACTAAACCACCTAACACTAATGCTAAAGCTTGTCCTAGTTTAACCATCCACCAGTAAATTGCGCCAAACGTTCCTTCTTTTCTTGGCATACCGTTGGTTAATTCATCAAGGTCACAAACGTCTGCCGTCATACTCATCATAAGTGTAAAAAGGCCTCCAAGTCCAAATGCCATAAACGGAATTGGGAGGAAAATTAACATTGGGTTTGTTGGGCTAAATCCCCACCATTTTAAAACATATCCTACTATGGAAATCATAGTTGAGATAATAAATGCATTCTTTTTCCCCCATTTGTTAGACATCCAAGTTACAATTGGAATAACCATAAAAGCTGTTGCAACTGCAGTAACTGTAGAAAACCATGCTGGAATATTGCCTGCTGCACCATAATCACCACTAAACATATAGAAAACGATAATGAAATAACTGAATGATGCAACTAACTGAAATCCATTAAAAACTAGAAAAGTTGCTCCACATAATTTCATAAAAGGCTTGTTTTTAGAAACCATAACAATTCCGTGAAGAAGATCTTTTACGTTTGAAAACATTGTTCTAAACGTAATTTCTTTTCTGTTTTCCATGTGGGAAGAATCTAATCCCTTGCAGAATATTGCTGGAAGAAGCCCCATTATTATACAAATACCACCAACTAAATAAGAAAGTTGTCGAACACCTATAGCTTGATTTTCAAATAAATCAGGATCTGCGATAATTACCCAAAACCATGGCACTATCATCCAAGCAATTTGACCAATTGTTTGAGAAAAACCCATTAGGCGTGTTCTCTCATTATAATCTGTTGTCATCTCGTATCCCAAACCAATTAATGGCGTTGCATACATGGTGTTACCAATTAGAAATACCATAGACATAATCAAGAAATACCAGAAATTATACATCTGTGAATTATTTTCGTCCATTTGCCATAACATGATGAAAAATATACCACTTAGTACCGCACCGATAAAAATATAAGGTCTACGTCTTCCCCATTTTGATTTTGTATTATCTGAGATAAAACCCATAATTGGATCTGTTATAGCATCAAATATTCTAGGAAGTCCTCCTAATAAACCAGCAAGAAATGGATCCATTCCGAATGCCGTTAATAAGAAGAACATGAATATTCCCAATGCTCCTGGTAATAAGTTGAGGACTAAGTGTCCAGCACCAAAAGACATCTTTTGAATAAATGGTACTTGATCTTTTGCTAGTTTAGGCGTTGTTGACATAGTGTATTCAGTTTATTTTTAAATTATCGAGGCTACTTCATTTTAGCTGGAATTATTACAGTTTGAACAGCTTTAGCAGCAATAGAAAACGCTGCTTGTTCACCATTCAATTCTAATTCAATTCCTTTGGACGACTCACTTGGATTAAATAATACGACTGCAATCGAACCATCTGGATTCTTTGCGGCTGTGACCATTACTTGTTTATCCATGTTTTCAAAACCAATTCTTACTGCACCTGGACGAATGAATTTGCTAAAATGTGCAATGGTGTAATACAAAGGTGTGTAATACACTTCATCTTGATCAGGATCTACAATTACAGGAGCAATACACCAATTTTTCGCCCAATTAGGACCACCTTGTCGGTCTAAAACCATATTCCAATCAATCCAGCCATCTACTTCATTGTTCAAGCAACCAATCATATCTCGTGCATATCGAAATACTGGAACATATTTAGGATGCAAGTATTTTTGATCTGCTGGCGCCCAATCCCAGCCCCAATCTTTCGCTTCTTTTGACCAATAATAAGCGTCGTCTTTCCAACGTGGAACTTGTGCATCTACACAGGCTTCTGATTGTATGAGGTGCTTATTTGGCGCTTTACTTTTTGCGTATTGAAGTGCATCAGGGAAATAATCATAGGTTGAAGCATACCAATGGACTGCCGTTCCATCAAAATATTTACTTGATTCTTCGTCGGCGTACATAACATCAACCCAATGTTTCAATTGTTCATCGCGATTTTGATCGTATCCTAAAATTTTAACATCATGTCCATCTGTTTCTAATTTTGGTCCAAGATGTTTTTTCACAAAGTCTGTCATTTCTTGAGCAGAAAAATGCATGCTATCCCAATTACCATCGTTACCTAAAGGTTCATTCTCAACAGTAATTCCCCAAACATCAATACCTTCTTCTTTGTACGCAGTTAGATATTTTGAGAAAAAAAGCGCCCAGGTATCATAATATTTCGGAAGTAACTTTCCACCTTTATAAGAATTATTGTCTTTCATCCATGGTGGAGCAGTCCAAGGTGATGAAAGTATTTTAAACCCATCTTTAGATACTGCCATGGCATCTTTTATCATGGGAATAATATCATCTTTATCTTCATTAACCGAAAAGCTTTTTAATAGTACATCACCTTTAACAGGAGCGTAAGAATAGTTCCCTAGGGAAAAATCACTAGAATTGATATGCGTTCTAGTTAAAGAATATTTAGAACCTGATTCACCAAAATAAGCTTCAATTACTTCTTTTCTTTTTTCTTTACTTAATTTATTCAATAAAGAAGCCGAAGCTTCCGTAAATGATCCACCAAATCCAGTAATCTTTTGAAAAGTCTGCTCAGGTAATATTGTAACCTTAACCGTACTATCTGCTTTTTGGAAATTCGTTATTTTTGTAAGTTTATTACCCTTCTGTGATGTTTCATAAACATCGACAGATAACTTTGGTTTGTTCATACAATTCGTCAATCCAATTAGTAGTAAACAAGGTAGTATGTATTTGAGATGTACTTTCATTTTCCTAACCTAATTTTTTTTCTTATTTGCCTGAATTTCTTTATTTGTAGGAGGAACTTTCACAATTTTTAGTAATGCTTCTAAATCGCCATCATACGTTTTTGTAATCGGTTTGCCACCACGAGTTAAGCCGTTCAAAACTCCTGAATCTACTTTGTCCCAAATCATGTACTTGGCTTGGGCATTTAAATCAATAAGGCCAAAATGATTTTCTGAACCTCCTGGATTAGCAGCATCTTTCCATTTTTCATCGAAGGCTTCAAAATAAAATACACTCACTCCTGCTTTATTCGCCCAATCTGTTATCTGTTTATAGAAAATACCTGATTTATATTCATCAACAGCTTTTGATCCTTCATCACCATATAATTCATTTGAAAATGAAGACCAGCCAGATTCACCAATATGTATAGGTTTGTTTACTGCTATACTATCAACATACTTTTTAACACTGTTATATTGAGAAATTGCATAGTTTAATGAGCGCTTCATTGCAGAATCAATCTTCTGAGAATCTGTTAATTTCACTTCATTATAGCGAACTCCCCAAAAATCTGGATTGTAATGGGTATCATGCATTGGATACGTATGCATGGAAATATAATCGACAGCATTGATTAATTTATTTAAATCAGCTTTGTGATATTCTTTTCCGCCGCCGCCCCAAGAAGCAAAATTATCAGAACTTGTTACCCAAATATCTTTAGGTAATTTTCCATTTTTTTTGAGGTCTTGAAGATGATTTACCCATTTTAGAATAATTCCTGGTTCAACATAATAATTCCATTGCCAGTGAACCATAGCTTCGTTTCCGACAGCCATAATTTTTACAATGTCAGGATATTGATTCGCTAAAGCTACAGCTCTTGAAACTTCGCCTTCATTTTTTTCGCTTTCTATATCACGAATTCTATCAGGTTCATCAGTAAATGCGTTTTTACAGTCAATCCAAATTCCCATCATTAAATACATTTCGAATGATGGATCTTCTTTCTTTACTTCCGTTATGGCCTTTAAAAGATTTGACGTCTCATCGTAATAGACATTATAGGTTCTCAATATTTTGAAGCCAAGTGCGAATAAAATTTTTACATCTTCTTTTAGTTCTTCAACTGTTGGTTGAATATCTCTCGAGATATCTCTATAGCCACCAAATGATATTGCAGGATAATCAGAATTTCCAAGTATATGCTCAGCTGTAATAGATGTTTTTTTCATATCCATTTTTTTGTCACTTTGTGAGCATGACACTAGTATCATACTCACCAAGGTTATCAGAACTAAAAGTATTTGTTTTTTCATAGGGCTTTGTACTTATCTCAAATTAGACTCAAGAAGATGTACTTCTATTTTTCTAATTTTTCCTGTGCGTTCAAACAACATTTCACAGGCATCTTTTTGTAAACTTAATCCATCAGTTAAAACTGACGTTTCATCAGAAAACATAACGTGTACACTTTCCTTTTCCGCAATTTTATAAATTATTGGTACTTGACAATACGTGAAACCTAAAGTTTGATCAGGCAAGGTTAAAGACTCTTCATCTTGATTCACTTCAACAAAATCAAAATGGGAGACATCTTGTTTAAACTCCGATTTGTTTAATAAATGTGGAGTAAAATTCAATGTACCATTGCTAACGTTTAAACCTAATTCACCAAATCGAACAAGTATATCTTCTTTTACTTGCCCAGTCATTCCTGGTTGTTGAGCACCTCTGTGTGCAGGTGTATGTGAATAAGGATCAGTTGGGAAAGCGCCATATAATTCTGGAGATTTATGTAAGCCAATTCCTTTTCCGATTTCATAAAAGTGATGAACAAGTTTACCAAATACATCAGAAGAAACGCCTGTTTCATAGGCTTTGTTACACGCTTCCATAACAGCTAAATGCAATTTCGAAACCATGTGCCAGTAAATTGATCCTAAGCCTTCATAGCCAAAGAAGGTTCCTGATCTACCTGTAAATGCTTTATGATTAAATACTTGTTCAAATAATTGAAGTAATTGATTTTCTTCTGCTGCAACTAAAGAAGCATATTTTGTTACTTTTAATGCTTTTAGAGCTACTTTTAAATCACCAGCATTTTTAAAATTTCCATTAAAGTGGAATCCACCTTTAACATCTTGTTGAATAATTTGAACATTATTATCAGCAACTAAGCTTTTTAAGAGTTCACTTTTTTCAACATCATTTTTTGGAATTGAATTTTTTTGTAAAAAACCAGAAAGATTTTTATTTGGATATAACATGTAGCTGTTTTGGTCTTTTCTGTAAAGAGCACTTGCACGCATTGCATCTAAAACACTTAAAGTTTCTTCAGCTTTTAGATAACCAGAACTTATAACCGCAACTTGCCCTTCAAGCATCTCTGCTAAATGGGATAATTCAAATTCTTGGTCATGAACACTTATAATGTTATAAGAATGATAGAGTTCATCACTTCTTTTATTGGCTTTAATTGAGTGTTCTAAATAAGAAACACTGACTTTGGTAAAATCTAACACATTCTTTATTGATAGTGCAGATTTCAGACCACTAAATCCTTCAGAGTAGATTACATTTCTGTAATCACTCCCTGCAATTCCTAACGCATCCGTAATTAGTTTTCTATCTTTATTCGAAAAAGAACCTTCTAATAAATGGGTATTCTTTTTCAAAACTTCGTCAATTCTGTTGAATAATTTAACAATCTCATCAGAAACCTGGACTTCTGAGATGTTAGAATTTGATAAAACACCCTCAAAAAAGGAAAGGAAACGTCTTAAATAATTCAACGTAACCATTGAAACTCCATTACCAACTAAAGCGTTGTTAGCATCGTTCCATTCTGGTCTTTGAGTATTCATCCAAATTCCGCCTTCTGGAATGAAGTTTGAAAGTTTCGAAAGAACTGTGGCGAGAATTTTTTCAATAAAATTAACTCTGTGAATCTCAGCAATTTTACTTGGACGTAAGGCTCCATCAGCACCATTTTTTTCAATTGCTTCACGAATGGCAAGATCTGCATCGTGGTCAAATTCAATGGTATTCTTTGGGTCTTTTACAATATCAGCATATGATTTTATTCTGTATGGAACATGAGCATAAGCAAAATAGTTGCTTACAAATAAAGCATCAAACGCTTGGGGCTCATGACTTTGATAAAACTCTAAGAACTTTAATAAATAAATAATTTGATGATCACCCCAATAACCAATATAGGACCAAGGATTATCAGGTTCAATGGTTTCCCAGTCAAATCCTCCTTTAGTTACTCGATAAGGGTTATACCCGTCAATTGTTGTGGCATTCAGGAATTTGGAAATCATTCCTTCTACAAATTTTGGATATGAATGAACTAAAGCTTCCCAATTCTGGAAAATATCTCTCCAGTTTCCTTCGTAATCAAGAATTTTTGAACCATCAATTTCGCTGTTCGTGTTTATTGAAAACTTATTCCAAGGACGACTAGGATCACCATGGCGACGACTAAATTTTAAAGGTAAATACTCTTTTGCTAAACGTTTTAAATCAGGATCTGAAATGGCACCTAAAAGACTGTTAAGTTTATTTACATCAAACACCTCAGGCAAAGCTTCAATAAATATGGCATTATTTGAAGCGACTGCTCTACTTGCATTTTTCAGATAATTACTAAAATCTGCTTTTTCTATGATATAATTATTATCAAAAATTCCACCGCGCATAATATTGAACAGTGTATTTGAAAAATGACGAGCATCTTTCAATACATCATTTGTACTTTGTAACCCATCTGCAGATGCTACTAATTGAATAAGCGTTTTAGACCCTCTATCAATATCATTGTTTAGTTTAGTTTTTAGTTGCTCTTCATTTCCTTGAATCAGTTGACTCAACTCAACAACTTGAGAATGCCCCTGATTTACATTAGCTACCGTGAACCACTCTTTTGAAGTTTGTGCAGTTATAACAAAATTTGAATGTATAAAATAAGCCCCTTTTTCGCCTTTAATATCAACTTCTTCATGTATTTGCTCTAGCTTTCTAAATTTTTCAAGCTGAAAAGAAGAAAGTAAATAACTTTTGTTCTCAAGACCTATTGACCAAACAACATTTGCTTTTAAAGCTTCACTCGGTTCAGCTTTATCTACAATAATTGCACTTAAAGCAAAAATACCTAAACCCGATTCTTTTATAAGTTCACTTCTTTTATAAGCGTCTACAAGATTACTTGTGCTTGTTTGCAAATCAGGACTTACACCATATGGCATTATATTCTGAATTCCATCAACTACAGTGATATCATAATCTTTACTGGTTTTATTTATAAGCTCTGCTTTCTTAACAAAACCATATAAATTACTCGTATTCCATTGATATCGAAAAACAAGACCCAAATCGTGATTAATCTCTTCAAACATCACTTTATTACCATAGGTTGTTTTATAGATATTTCGAGAAATTTCATATCGATCTGCGTTTCGATCAGAAAAAGGTTCCCATACTAACACTTCACCATTTAATCGAATTTGAAATATAGTTTTACTGCCTGTTGTATGAGCTAATTCAGTTAATTTATCATCAGTGTAGTAGGGGAAAAGTGCAAATTCAGCATTTTTGCGACCTGCCGTTACACCTCCATTACTAGAAATAAACATCCAATGGTTTGAATCGCTCACAATATTCATGAAGAATGGGCGAATTTTATCTGAGTTGGTAATTTTAAACCAAGAATCTTTTTGGTTTTTTTCTAAAGTAATTGACACTTTGGTACTCTTTTTTGCTTTATGGAAAGTGGCTTAATACCTTATTGGTTTTAAACCAAGTGATAGTGTATTGTATTTATTTTATTCGCTGTACACTCTTACATAGTCAACGAACATTGTCTGAGGAAAAGGCGTGCTACTATTTGGTGGTCCAAGAAAGGTGCCTCCCACAGCCATATTCAAAATAATGTAGAATTCGTTGTCATTAAAAACCCATTCTCCATTTGCATCTTTAGGAGTGATTTTATTGTAGAGTATATCATTAACATAATATTCAATATAATCTGGTCCCCATTCAACGGCAAAAACATAAAAATCTGAATCAAATCTTCCATTACTTAATGCATATGAATCCGTTACCCCATTTCCACCGGAATAACCTGGACCATGAATTGTGCCATGAATAATAGTAGGTTGTTGCCCACGATATTCCATAATGTCGATCTCACCAATTGCTGGCCAAACTACTGTACCATTAGAGTCATCACCCAATAACCAGAAAGCCGGCCAAATACCTTGCCCAAATGGAAGTTTTATTCGAGCTTCAAATCGACCAAAAGTTGTTTGGAAAATTCCTTTGGTATGAATTTTAGCAGAAGTGTAAGAAGATCCATTATAAGACTCTCTACGTGCGGTAATTTCAAGGTTACCGTCTTTAATCTGAATATTTTCAGAACGATCTGAATAGTATTGGAGCTCATTATTACCCCAACCTGGCAAACCTATCTCAGCACCGGTTCCAATGTCGAATGCCCAACGTTCAGTACTAACGCTTCCATCAACATCAAACTCATCTTGCCAGACAAGCTTAGTATAACGGCTTCCTTCATCATCTTCTTTTTGACACCCATTTTGTACAAGAATAGTAGCAAAAAAAATGAAAATTAGGCTTAACTGTTTCTTCATATTTGTTTTCAACTTGGTATTAAAGGAACTACTTCTACAAGTTTATTGGAAAAAGTAGTTCCATAAGTAGTAATGAATAATTGAATTATTCTTTATAGAAATACATGTTATCTATTAATACATTTGCAATTTTTCCATCTGAGATAAACACGATTTGAGCGAGATTTGATTTTGTACTTAGACCTGCAAATCTAGTTAAAGCCAAATCTGCACTAATCCAACCACCATTAATTAACGATGGTGAAGATGATGCGGTTAAGCGAACTGTACCAGCACGATCATTATTCCCACCAAAAATGTTATCTACGCCTAAGTCTTGTAATTTTACATCAAGATAATCACCCGCTTTTAATGAATCTTCCACATAAATATCTACATGAAAATGAGTCATTGTAGAAGCATCAATAGTTTTATCACCTTGAAATTCAATTCCAACAAAATTTAATTCAGAGTATTTAATTACTTTATTACCATTTACATCAATATCATCTTGTCCTTTTGTGGTTTGATACGGTGCCCAATAACCATTAAAATAATCAACAGGACTGTTTACGTACTTGTCACTAAAAACACTAATAACGTTTGCTGCATCTCTAGTTGGTTCAGGTGCCAATGCTATTGATGTAATCGCAACAGATCCAGTTGCTGCAACACCATTTAATACGGCAGTAATTGTGGCTGTACCACCTCCTATAATTGAAACACTGCCATCAGCATTTATTGCTGCAACAGTTGGATCAGTAGAAATGAAATTAAAATAACTAGATGATGCACTTACACTTATGTCTCCAAGATCAGCCACATTGAAAGTTACACCAACATTATTAACTGAATAATCTTGACCTTCAAATACAGAACTATTGCTGTCATTTCCACCTTCAATATAAGGTCTTGACTGACCGATAGATCCTAAATTTTCAAACTTTAGTTCATCAATCCAAAATGAATATCCATTGCCATCAACAGGACCTGTTGAATACCAAAACATTCCTTTTTCCTGAGTCAATTTTGAAGCATCAGGAATTGGAATTACCACTTTTTGCCAAAAAGTTGCAACTCGTAATCCTCCACTAATACCTACTCTATATTTATCACCTTCTCCGTTTAGTCCAAAGCCTATTTCACTAATTGTGGAGGCTGTAGAAGCTTTAATATAAAAAGTTAGTGCGTTATATGAACTTAGGTTTCTACCACCATTATCATCTCTAAAGAATGCCCCAGCAAAGGCTCCAGAAGGATCACCATAATTAGGAACATCAAATCGCATGGAGGCAGAACTATTTCCGTAAGTAGATTGATTATCTACAGAGAATGCATTCAATTTTGTGCCAGAAAAAGGATAGTACTCAAGGCCAGAACTAAATCCATCGGCAAAAACGATTGGATTTTCGGTAAACGTAGGCTCACTTAATCCATCTACAGATCTTTCACATGCAGCAATTGCAATAAATAAAACTAAGCTTGCAGGAATAAATCGTTTCATAAATTTTAAATAAACAGTTTTCATTGCTTTTCTCTCTTAATTTGTAATGTTTATTTGAATATATGTTCTGAATTCCCATTCAGATCCATTTCCAAAACCTGGAGCTGTTGGGTCAGGAATAGTTGAACCATCTGGAGCTGTCGTATATGCTGGTGCATATCTTGGAGAATATTGATCCAATGTTCTGTATGTAGCACGGAAACCAAATCGTGTTGATGGCATATTGAACCAATCAGGTTTATTCAAGTTTGTTGATACGTCTATCATCGTCTGTAAAGGGAATGTTAAGTTAAAGTCACGATGGTAATCGAATGGACCCCAATCGTTAAAACGTACAAAAGATTGAATCATCCAATGATTGTACATTACTCTTAAATCACCACCAAATCGAGTTAAAATTCGATCACTATCACCATTAGCCTGAGCATTTCCACCATAAAGAACGGCAATTATTCCAAGATCTCTACTTAATTTTGAAACGATTCGAGCATTTACTTCAAGTAAATCTTGAGCAGGCCCTCCATTCGGGAAGGCAAAAAATGTTCTACCATCTGGTAAAATACCAATAGAAGCATCTTGGGTAGTTGGTAAATGACGGTATACAATACCTAAGCTCATTGCAAATTCTGCATCTTCTGAACGATCAGAATCCCAATTGTACATCCAAGAACCAGGAGTTGGATCAAAAGTAAATAATACCTCACCAGCTATTTGCTCTCTATTTGCTCTAACTACAAATGGATCGCTAAGAATATTTCTTGGTCTACCAGGCGCGTCAACACCACCTGGAACTGGACCTTCAATTGGTTTTTGCCACAAGAAATTTGGTGCAATTTGCAAATTCCCAACAGTGTATGTAAAACCAGACAATACATTGTATTGGTTTCCGCTACCACTATCTTTTAATCTCCAACCAGTGAAGGTTAATTCTTGATCTGCACCACCATTAGCAACTAAACCCATAACAGCTGAAGATGCATACCAATTAAAAACTCCACCTGCATAAGTAAATTTGGCTTTTCCACCCCAATTATCATCAGATTTAATTTTATCAACATACACATTTACACTGCCGTCTGCTTGTTCTCTAGCAATTTGAAACTCTCTACCATTAAGTGGTTGACCGCCCCAAATACCTCCAAACTGAACTCCAAATTTTCCAAACTCACGTGCTGCGTGTAAAGTAACTCTTCTTGTTTTAGGCTGAGGAATAGCAAATGAACTTGCAGTAGAACCTATTTGTTGCAAATCTTCATGCCATATACTTGTGAATTTAGTATGAGCAAAGGTTTTGGTATACTTTACTAATATCGCAGGGTTTGCTCCCCACCATAGTTCCGGACCAAATGCAACTTTTAAGCCTTGAAATTGTTTTTTACCTTCGGCTTCAAATCCTAATGGTGCATTGCCATTATAGATATCAATATTCGGACCATAATTCGCTTCAGGGTACAAATTAAAAAAGTCTCCTTCATAAGCCCAATGGTAATGACCTGTTCTATAGAAACCATCTAATTTGAAATATTCTTGATCCCATGTGTAAGTACCTCTATAAAGTGACACTCTATTAAGATCTCTTGAGGTTATATTTCCACCAATTGCAACTAATTCAGCCGGAGCTCCACGATTTTCATAGAACAACTCGTCAATTGGATTTTGAGCAACATTTCCGAGAATGTTTACTTCCATGCTTGCTCTCATATTCGGAGCAGGATTGGCTTCAACACCTACAAAGAATGATTGCATGTGATCAAATCCCAATTGATTAGGGTAATTTCTCTCGTTAAGAACTGGTTCTTCAGGAGTAGTAATTAAATCTCCACCTGTATTGAACGTTGTAAAATTAGCAGTGAAACGACTTAATTTAATTTTACTACCAGTGTCACCTGTAGATGAGCCGCTATTTCTTGCTCTTAGATAGGCATCAAAAATATCAATATCATTGAAGTATTTCTTAATGTCTTCAATTGTTTGACCTTGAGCATACACATCAAATTTGTGAACTTCTTTTAAAACGTAATAAGCAGTTCTTGGGAATAATTCATAAAAACCTTGAGCGTCAGTTGGGCCTTTTGCCATTATACCAAACCACTCTTCGTTCATATTATTTACACCAGGTGCAAAATCAAACTGATAACCACCATTCACCCATGAAGCTTGATTATTATGAACATCTAATTCTTTGGTTTGACCAGTTTTCCACCAACCATCACTAAATTGGAATGTAAAACCACCAATTGAGTTATTTGCTTTACCATAACCAGCTGCATTTTCATAGATTTCTCTCCAATTAGCTTTATCGTAAATAGCTTGGTTATTTTGATCTTCTTTATTGGTCTTAGCATTGAAAGCATCAGAACCAAATTCTGTCAAAAGAACAGGTTTATTGTATTGTTTCTTAATACTATCGTATAAATCAGTAAATGAAATACCTCTATAAACGTTAACACCAAAAATATCTGCTGATTTTACTTCTTCTGCAATGATATCCAAAAACAGAACATCACCATTACAAATTGCTACAGGGTGATTGCTATCAGCTTTTTTCATTTCTTTAGCAGCTTCATCCATTAATTTATACAAGGCTCTTGCACGTTCAGTAGATTTTCTATCCTCAATAGGAATATCCTCTGTTTCAGCACCTTCCCAGAATAAACCATAGTTATTCTCATTGCCTAGAAGGTAAAGAAGTAAACCTGGAGTGTTCTTGTAATCATTTACGAGCTGCTTAACTTCAGCAAGTAGTAATGAGCGCACTCTTGGGTCTGAGTATTCTGTATTGGCAACCCAAGCACCTTCAATTGTTAGTCCATAACGACCAAATGAGTGATTAAGCATTGTGTATATACCATACGTCTCATAAATGTAAGTAATCCATTCTTTAGGAATACCTGAGTAGACACGAATTGTATTTACACCCATATATCTTAGCATACTCATTTCGTCATCGAGTGCTTTTTTTACAAACTCTGGAGATTGCTCCCACAATGAATAAGAGTAATTCGTACCAATTGGAAAATAATCCCAATTAATACCGTTTACCATGAATGGTTCGCCACCAACATAGAGTTTCCAACCATCTGTATTTTGTTTAACATTTACTGTTAGGCTTTGTGACCAAGAAATCACAGAACTACATAACATAAAACCGAGAACTAGGGTTAACCTTCTCATCTTTACCAATTTTAAATTTTAACCTATTACTATTTTTTATAAGTAACACCGCGCATGTAAACCAATCTTACAACCTAATAAGCTTAACCAATAGCTTGTTACCTTCTTCAAATTAGAGCTGAATTATTGAATTAACAATATATATTTATTGTATACAAGACAATTAAAGCTTGTATTTTTGTTATCAGTGTAATAAAAACAGGTACTTGTTATTTTTAAATCTTAAAAATTAACTTCATTTTTATTGCAATGTATATAGTATGTATATAAGAATCACTTCTATGGAAGGGCTTTTCCATGATTTAAATGAACAATTTTACCTACTATGTATCACCCTGCTCATATATTTGATAAAGATTAACTAGAGAACTAAGTAAATAAACAGTTGTATATTTTGGGGTAATTTCCGACACCCTTTTTTAGAATTATTAACTCGTTGAAAAAGCTTTCCGTTTTTTTGTTCATTTGATTTCCCTTTTGATAATTGAAATGACAACTATCATTTTTCTATTTGTCTAATTTCGTTCCATTTTTCTATCTATCTTATTTAAGTAACAGGTTGTTTTTAGATGCTTTTTTTAACTACAAGATTCAATTCCTAATCCCATTTTCACATTTTCGTTAATATTTTCACATTTTTTTCTACTATCATGAGAATTATTCTCAGTTATTTTATACTTTAAGTGTCCATTATAGTAATTGAATTAGGCAACTAATTCGCCAAATTTATTCAGTTTATCAATCAGTTTTTGATAACGTTCATTTATGACAAACGCAAAACTACCAAATCAATCTCAATCCAGTGTTAATAAAATAACATTAAAAGATATTGCAGAAGATACTGGGCTCTCTGTTTCCACTGTTTCAAGAGTTTTACGTGGTGAGGGGCGTTCAAGTAGTCAAAACGAACAAGCCATTATTGAAAGTGCTCAAAGACTTGGCTATCCACTTCAGAAGCAACAAACTCCTTTTGAGTTAAGAATTGAAATCTATATAGCTGTTATCACCCATGTTAAAGAAGGTGAGTTCTATACCGCTTTTTTTAATGGATTTCATCAAGCTAGTAAAAATACAAATGTTCATTTTTGTCTTTTTAGTATCGACAATATTGAAACTCCTATTCAAGATTTTCTTTTTGGGCTTCAAAAACATTTTGATGCTGCTATTATATTTTTGCCAACTTTAACTAGCGATGATTATAGACGAATTTTAGCAAAGCTGAATCCTGGGTTCCCTATAATTTCTACAGCTAGTATTTTAAACCCAGTTTTAGATACCATTTCTTTCGATGGTTACGGTGGTGGACATTTAGTCGCCGAGCATTTTTTTAATAAGAAATACACTGATGTTGGAATCATTCACGGGCCAAATAACAAACTTGAATCTCGCTTTAGAAGCAATGGATTTATAGATTTTATTAAATCCCACCCAGAAATGAACTTAACATGGGAATTTAATGGCGATTATTCAAGTCAATCAGGACAATTGGCTTATCAATCATTTAAAGAATCGAGTACTAAACCAAAAGCTATTTTTTGTGCTAATGATTCCACACTATTTGGATTCATGGAGTTAGCACGTATCGATGGAATTCAAGTTCCTTCCGAATTAGCACTTGTTGGTTATGACAATTTACCTATGTGTCAGACTTATTGCCCACAAATCACATCTGTCCATACTGATTACACCAATTTGGGATTACATGCAATGCGCTTGTTACTAAACCGAATTGAAAATCATATTGATCACCAAGGTTTCTTAAGTCTTATTCCTGTTTCCCTCGTTGTTCGACAAAGTTCTTAAGCCACTCTTAAATTTTCAAACTCAAATAAGTTTCGATTTCAAGTAAGGCACATCTACTTGGTATCGTTCTAAACTATACATTAATTTATATACACTCTGAATCATTAACTTAGTGCATTTCCAAAGAAATGAGTATTATTTAGAATGCTTGATTCACAGAAAACATTACTCCTACTTCAACTTACTGCACAAATTAATTCCACTACTAGCACCGAAGATTTGCTTCGCGAAGTTATGGAAGCCGCAAAAATAATATTGAATGGTGAGGCTAGTTCTCTCATATTACATAATTCCCAAACCAGAGAACTTATAATTCAATACCCAACTGGTTCCGCAAGTGCTAAAATTTCAGGAATGAGAATTCCTGATTCTGAAGGAGTAGCAGGTTGGGTTTGGCTAAATCAAAAACCAGTTATTATTAATGATGCTAGTAAAGACAAGCGTTTTCGTGGTGATTTAATAAAAAAAGATTTTCAGACACAAAATTTAATTTGTGTTCCCTTAAAGGTTCGAGAAGGGATAAATATTGGCGTTCTTCAAGTTATAAACAAAGTGAATTCTGGAGTTTTCGATAATAATGACCAACAATTGCTCGAAGCTTTAGCACATCAAGCAGCAATTGCTCTTGAGAGACAACGGTTACAAGAAAATATGCTCGAAAAGGAACGTCAATTAACTATTGAACGAAAAGAGCGAGAAAAAGAAGCCGCTATTTCATTCTCAAAAGGAGTAGAAGAGGAACGTGCACGAATTGCCCGTGAATTACATGATCATATTCTTGGAATCATTAGCACAACAATGAGAAAAATGCAACATGAGCGCATGTCCATTTCTTCTGAAGACACTAAAGTTTACCTTGAAAAAACGCTTGAAGATTTAGACGAACTAAGCAGTGATATTCGTGCCATTATGGAAGATTTGAAACCAATGAGTTTACACCATTTTGGCTTAGCACATGCCATCGAAATAGTTGCACTTAAATTAATAGAATCAACTGAAAAGCCACCAAGATTACAATCAAATTTGAAAATGGAAAATTGGAAGGGAAATGATTTTGAGTTGATTACCATTTACAGAATTGTACAAGAGGCTCTTCAAAATGCAATTAAACACGGAAAACCTACAAATATCTCGATTTCAACTGAATTTGATTCATCAAATTGTTTACAAATTTGCATCAAAGACGATGGAATTGGTTTTGATATGAATCAGGTAAAAGCTGAACAAGCTAAACACTTTTTAAAAAGTGGGAATGGCTTACTAAATATGGAATACCGTGCATCAACTATAAATGCAACCATTTCTTGGGAATCTGAATTATCTAAAGGAACTCGATTTTTATTAATATTAACTCACAAGAAATAATTAGTTTAAGCCTCTTTACTGCTTTCCCAAATTTCCGAAAGTGTTAGCAAAGCCATAAAATCTTTATTCTTGAGAGCGTCTTCAATTTTAGAGAGGATAGTAGGATAATCTCCCATTCTTTGAACACGAGTACTTAAAGCATCCCAATCAGCAACATCAATTTCTTCTAATAACTCTTTTCCAATCTCTCCCATGCTTTCAATTTCTTGAACAATTTTTAAAGATTCGTTTTGTATCGTAACATTCTGATTTAACTGCTCATAATCAATAAACTCGTACTCAATATTTAATAAATCAGCCAACTTTTGATACAATATTGTTTCTTTAAAAGGCTTCAGTAGGAAATCATCAAAGCCAGATTTCTTTGGATCTTTAGAGTTATTATCAAATCCACTTGCCGAAATTGCTAAAATCTTAACAGCCTTTTTATGGTTTAAGCGAATCATTTTGGTAGACTCAACTCCGTCCATTACCGGCATGCGTAAATCCATAAGTATTAAATCAGGATTAAACAATTCAGTCATTTCAATGGCTTCTTTTCCATTATAAACGGTTGAGCAAATAAAGCCTATAGGATCAAGTAATTCTTTTAGCAAGGTATGATTGTACTCTATATCATCTACAATCAAGATTTTGGGGTTACGATTATCTTTAATTTTTCGCAACTTATTTATCGGCTCATTTACAATCATTGCCGGAGTTTCTACCTCATAAACGGGTATTTTCAAATTGAAAGTTGATCCTTTTCCCAATTCACTTTTCAAATCAATACTTCCACCTAACAATTTTATTAATCGTGAAGAAATGGCAAGTCCTAATCCCGTCCCTTCTGAGTAATTTATTTTTGAATTGGCTTGCTGAAATGGTTCAAATATTTCATTTAGTTTATCTTCACTAATTCCACGACCAGAATCCTCTACACTAATACACAACAAACCTTTAGACGCCTGTTTTCCATATGACTCTGACAAATGAGCTTCAATTGGCGTCCAATTATATGCATTTGATAGTTCAGATAGGTCTCTTTGATAACACGCTCTAATTTTTACGAAACCCGATGTTGTAAACTTACTTGCATTTCCAACCATGTTTATTACAACTTGTCTAATTTTACCGGCGTCTGAAAAGCAAAAATCAGGTAAATCAGCTTGAGTTTCTATTATTAATTCTAATCCTTTTGCTTGAACATCTAAGCGAAAAAGATTATCTATGTCTGCTAATAATTGAGTTAAAGAGAAATTATCAAAGTTGACTGGCATTTTGCCAGCTTCAATTCTAGAAATATCTAAAACCTCATTTATCATATCTAATAAATGATTTCCACTTTTCAACATGGTTTCAATATAGGAGACTTGGCGAGGTGTTAAATTGGTCTCTTTAGATAAGATTTGCGAAAACCCAAGAATTGCATTCAATGGCGTTCTCAACTCATGTGAAATTCCAGCTAAGAATGCTGATTTTGCCTGATTTGCTTTTAAAGCATCGTTTTTCGATTCAATAAGATAATTTTCGATTCTTTTTTGCCTTGTAATATCGTGCGAAATCATTACAAATCGAAGATCATTTTCATCATCATACCTAATTACTGATCCAGCGGTATTATAAGTTCTCCAAGTTCCATTTTTGTGCATCATTCTATATTCAGATAATGTCATTATGCCAACTTCACTTAGTTTTTGTAATTCTTCTTGAATTCTTGGAATGTCATCAGGATGAAGGAAATCGAAAGCATTTTTATTTATAATCTCTTCATTTTTATACCCAAGTAAGGTTTCATGTGAAGGACTGCAATAAATCAGGTTCCCCAAAGGATCAATCATGGATATTAAATCGGCTGCATTATCTGATATTTGTCGGAAAATGAATTCGTTTTTCTCCAACTCACGAGTCCTATTTTTAACTTCTTTTTCTAAAAACTCATTTTGATGAATCAGCTTTTTTTCTCTGTATGAAATTCCCCAGTAAATAATTAATGCGGTAAAAACCACAACAAAAATGTAAAATTGAGCGGTTTTATAGAATGGTGGTATAATTCGAAGATTGAAAGTCGAGATTTTATCAGAAAACACTTTATCATTATTAGAAGCATTAAACTGAAATAAATAATCACCAGGATTTAAGTTTGTATAGATTACACTGTTTTTACCTGTTTTTTCTCTCCATTGAGCGTCAAAACCTACTAGTCTAAAACGATAAACATTTTCTTCTGGTGAAGTGAACTCAAGTGCATTCATTCGAATTTCGTAGACATGAGAGCCATAATCAAATTCGATTTCATCATTTGGTTTTAAATGAAATGAATAATCTTTATTCCCTGTATTAATTCTCAATTCAGAAATTTGCTGCTGGGGTTTATGCTTATTATTCTCAATATCGTTTGGATTAAAATAATTAACCCCATTTATTCCACCGAAGAAAAAAAGCCCATTTTTTGAAATAGTAAACGCATTAAAATTAAACTCAGAACTTGAGAGCCCATCAAATTGAGAATAATTTCTGATTCTTTTTCCATGAGCCATCGCACTATCATCAATTAACTGACTTATTCCCCTATTTGTACTTATCCATATTGAATTTAAACTATCGCTTGCAATCCCATATACATAATCATTAGAAAGACCATCTTTCATAGAATACACATAGATAGTTGAATCTATGAATCGATTATAATAAACGAGTCCGTTTTCAGTTCCAACCCAAAGATTTCCGTCTTTATCTTCGGTCATCATATTTGTTGTTTGGCTAGGATTAATTGCTTTTTCTTCTGGGAATATTCTAAATGTCTTGAATAATTTTGTAGCTACATCATAACGACTAATTCCTTCATCATGTGTTATCCAAACGGAATTGTCTTTAGCAAAATAAAAATCCCAAATGGTATTTACAGGTAAACTATGTTCATTTGTTTTATCTTGCCTAAACCAGTCTAATTCCTTACTTATAGGGTTATAAACACCCATACCATTTACAGAGCCAACAAATAACAAATCGTAATAAGAATTATATTCTAACACATTGATATACTGAGATTTAGTTATCTCGTTAGATTTAACTTTCTTGTACTCTTTTGTTAACCTATCAATTTCGTAAATGCCCGAAAAAGTAGTCCCAACCCAAATTGTGTCATCTTTTCCTGTTACCGATATCATAAAATCTCCAATGGCACGAATAGGTTCATTTATTCCTGCTAAAACAAAAGAACTTTTAGTAAAATCTTTGTTAATTACTGCTAAACCATTTTCTGTTACAATCCATAATTGGCCTTCTATATCTTCATACATAGACCAAATTATTGGACTAGGTAATAAATGATTTCCTATCGATTTAAATTTCTTAGGTTTTAAATCTATGACTAAACTCCCGTTTAATTCAGTCCCTATCCACAAGTTTTCTGACCGATCTAAAAACAAACTATAAACTCGATAGTACGTTTTATCTTTATTGAAGCCCAATTCTTCGTTAAATGTGTCTTTTTCTCGATTATATTCAAAAAAACCTAAACTATTTCCAACCCAAAACCTTCCTTTATAATGGAGTTGAGAACGAATATTTGAGCCAAAAGCTGCGCCTTCAGAATTTACAGATCCGTAACTATAAGCTTCTTCTGTTTTGGGGTCGAATCTAAATAATCCACTTTGTCTTGTTCCCAACCAAATATCACCAGAAACCGGATCTTCTGAAATTGATAATATATCCTTTGGAAAATCATATCTACCTTCGACTCGTATTGATTTGTAATGAATTAACGTATCATTTTTTTCATCATATTTTAACAATCCAGAATCGAACAAGCCAATCCATATTGTTCCATCTTTACCTTCAACTACTTTGTTTATATAATCAATTGGATAGTTAGATTTTGATGCAAAGCTAGGTTTATAGAATGTAACACCATCGTAGGTATAAACTAAACTACTCCAAGTTGCAATCCATATTCTGCCCTTACTATCTTGCGATAAATCAAAAATATGTTGATGCGGTATTCCTTTTAACGTGTTACTTCTTGATGTATCAATTGGAACATGATAAAAGTTTTGCGTCTCAGAATTAAAAATATTTAAACCACGATTTGTCCCAGCCCACAATCTTCCCGATTTATCATATAAAAGAGTATTAATCCACCCGTTTGACAAGGATGTTGAATCATCACGTTCATATTTAAAAACATCAATACTCAGGCCATTGTATCGATTTAAACCATCATTTGTAGCCATCCATAAATACCCTAGTGTATCTTGAACAATCTTAGTAACAGTATTTTGTGATAAACCGAATTCATCACCAATATGTCGGTAAGAAAATTCGTATTTTTTTTGAGCTTGAGCCCCATAAGCTAGCATTAACACAAAAATAATTTGTGAGGTAACACGGATAACAAAACTCAAAATAATCCTTAACTTCATAGACACAATGCAATTAATAGGCAATCTAATAAATTTTCAACCGAAATCGTAAAATAAATTTCTGAAATGAATATTGACAAACTCGATTTTTCTAAAAACCAAGGTTTAATTCCAGCAATCATTCAAAACGTACATAATGGTCAGGTTTTAATGCTTGGTTATATGAACAAAGAGGCGCTCAAACTAACCTTAAGTTCTCGAAAAGTAACCTTTTTTAGTCGTTCAAAACAGGCAATTTGGCTAAAAGGTGAAACTTCTGGAAATTATCTACATGTTGATTCAGTTCAAGCCGATTGTGATAATGATTCATTATTAATTTTCGCAAGTCCTGATGGTCCAACTTGTCATACTGGAAATACAAGTTGCTTTTTTGAACTTAAAGACACACATAATAGTCAGCAATTTTCCTTTCTTGCTAAACTAGAAAATGTATTAATCGATCGAAAAGAGACTAGACCCGAAGGTTCTTACACAACAAAAATGTTCGCAAAAGGACTAGATAAAATTGCTCAAAAAGTTGGCGAAGAAGCTGTAGAAACAGTAATAGCTGCAAAAAATGAACCTGCTGATGAATTCATTTACGAAGCTGGCGATTTACTATTTCATCTTATGATGCTTTGTGTTCAAAAAGATATTCCACTCAAAACTATTATTGATGAACTAGAAAGTAGACATTCAAAATAGAATTTTATCTAAATTTAAATTAACATAAACTCATTGAAATGATTTCTTCGAATTTCGTTTCAATGAATTTTTTCTTTTGAATCTAGAAATAATTTCATGATTCAAAACCCAATATTCTAATCTTTTGAGAGTTTCTGTTCCAACTCTTTTAACAAAAATTTAACTAGTTCATCAAATTTGCACTATAAACTATAATTTGTAACGATTTCGGAATTTAGCTGAAACAATGAGTTCAATTTATTTAGACTACTACTATACTATTGTTATTAAATAAATAACCAATCCTAAAGGCCATTTCGGCTGACTAAACTAATTTTATTTTTGAAAATGAATTCAACTTCTCTAATCAAAAAAAACATTTATCCCATCTGTTCTGATTAAGTCATAAAGAGCATCACTATATTCCTCAGCATTAGTCAAATAGCGTTTATCCTGTAGAAGAATTAATGTTGACAACTGGTTATGCGACTCTCTAAATTCACCTAAATAATAATAAGCGTGTGCTTTGTACCAAAATAATGAAGCTAATACTTCTGCATTTTTTGGAAATCTAGATTGAACTGTTCTACTCATTTCAATCGCTTCTTGATATCTATTTCCTGCTAGTCTTAATTCAATAGCAAAACACCATAAAAACTCATCAAGCTTTTCAGGTTTTTCTTTATACAATACTAGCTGTAATAACGAATCAGCTTTATTGTACAAACCATCAATAACTGCCTGTTCAACAAAAGGTGCATTTTCTGAAATAGTCAAAAGTTCTTCAGTTGGAAACTGTTGAGGGACAAAATCTTTCATGATTCTAGTATCCATAAACAGCTCAATATAAACGGCAACAGCACTAAAAATAATTGCAAAAGTGCCTAAGGATACAAGTAAACTTGTCATATCAATTAAGCCACTGCCTTTTGCAGGTTTAGCTCTCCCCGATTTTAGTAACTCTTTCGCTTTTGCAGGGTCAATTGATCTATAATCTGGATTTCTATTCATTATCTTTTTTATTTCGACTCAGGAAGTCCATTTGAAAAAAAACGAATTGGTTTAATCGACGGATTTTCTAGGTCTCTAAGTAATTGTTCTTTTAAAAATTCCGGCTTAATCGTTAAGCGCTTAAACTCTTCCAAAGATACGAAAGCTGAATCAAGAATATATTGTCTTACTGTTTCCGGGTCGCTTCCAACAAGTAATTCACCGCTCACATAACTGCATTTAAAATAAAACTCGATTGCATGCCAAGGTATATTTATGTAATCGTGCACATACCAAAGCTCGTTTACTTGAACGCTTATCCCTGTTTCTTCAATTACTTCTCTTTTTACCGCCTCTTGTAATGTTTCCCCAAACTCAACTCCTCCACCCGGTGGCATCCAATACGGATAATCTAGAATCGGTGTTTTTAATTGAACAAGCAAAACGGAATTCTGATGAATCAAAATTCCGTTTGCTCTTACACGTACTTTATAATTTAATTGCTCATCTGTCACGAAATTTCGTTTAAGAGTTCTCTAAAGCTGCTGCTACAAAAGAACAAAATAATGGATGAGGCTTACCAACAGTACTTCTATATTCTGGATGAAATTGAGTACCGACAAACCATTTAAGTTCTGGAATTTCAATAATTTCAATTAAATCTTTATCGGGATTTATTCCTGAAAATACCATTCCAGACTCAGCTAATTTATAACGAATATCGTTATTAACTTCAAAACGATGTCTATGGCGTTCTGAAATATCAATTTCTTGGTAAGCCGAAGCTGCATGAGTTCCTTCTTTTAATCTACAAGGATACATTCCTAAACGCATTGTTCCACCTTTTCGAGTTAAACTACGCTGATCATGCATCATGTGAATTATTGGGAATGGAGTTTCTTCATCAAATTCAGTAGAATTCGCATTTTCTAGACTACAAACATTTCGTGCAAATTCAATCACACTAACTTGCATTCCCAAACAAATACCGAAAAACGGAATATTTTGCTCTCTAGCATATTTCACAGCTGCTATCTTTCCTTCAATACCTCGTCCGCCAAATCCTGGCGCAACCAAAATTCCTGAAACATCACCTAACAACTCAGATACATTTTCTTCATATAAATCATCAGACTGTATCCACTTTATTACAACTTTACAGTCATTAACCGCACCAGCATGGATAAATGCTTCTGTAATTGATTTATAGGAATCGTGATGTTCAACATACTTTCCAACCAAAGCAATGCTAACCATTTTTGAAGGATGCTTAACTTTTTCAACAAAAGCTCTCCAATTGTCTAAATCTGGCTCTTGTTTAGGCTGAAGATTTAATTTTTTGATAACTCTTACATCTAGACCTTCTTCTGCCATTAACAATGGAACTTCATAAATTGATTTTGCATCTAAACTTGCAATTACATCTGCTCGTTCAACATTGCAAAACAAACCAATTTTTCTTCTGATACTATCATCAATCGGTACTTCTGCTCTACAAACTAAAATATCGGGCTGTAAACCTGACTCATAAAGTGTCTTTACACTATGTTGAGTCGGTTTTGTTTTCAACTCACCAGCAGCTTTTAAGTACGGAATTAAGGTTAAATGAATAGATAGAGCATTTTCTTTGCCAACCTCATAGCGTAATTGGCGCATTGCTTCTATGTACGGTAAACCTTCAATATCTCCTACTGTACCACCAATTTCAATTATTACAACATCAAAATTGCCAGATTCGCCAAGATGTAAAACACGACTCTTAATCTCGTCTGTTATATGTGGAATAACTTGAACGGTTTTGCCTAAATAGGCTCCTTCGCGTTCTTTTGTAATTACATCGAAGTAAACGCGACCTGTCGTTACATTGCTTTGTTGAGAAGTGGGAATATCTAAAAATCGTTCATAATGACCCAAATCCAAATCCGTTTCTGCACCATCGTCGGTTACATAGACTTCTCCGTGTTCATAGGGGTTCATTGTTCCAGGATCCACATTGATGTAGGGATCCAATTTCATTACTGTTACTTTTAAACCTCTTGCTATTAAAAGTCGGCCAAGAGAGGCGCAAATGATACCTTTTCCAAGTGATGATGTAACACCACCGGTCACAAAAATATACTTTGTGGTCATGAATTCTGTTTCGGGTGAATGGATAACAAAGATAGGGTTAGATTCCTTCGTTTTACAAATAAAATCTACTAATTTGTCATTTTTGTCTTTCCAGTGTGAATTCTCAACAAATCATTTCCCCATTTTGATTCAGGTGTAATCTGCCTCCATGCATCTTGAATGCTTAAAGAATCGATTCTTTTTGACACAAAAGCAAATGCTGCAAATTTTTCTGCTTCGGCTTCTTCTTCAATTTTAAAGGGTTGAATTCTGCGTCCATTTCCAATTGCACCATTAAGAGTTATAAAACCTTCTAATAAACTTTGAATATCGTGTTCAACCGCAATTTTTAAACTCGAACCACCAAATTCTGCTTGTAATAAAAATTCAGAACGCTTTCTAAAGTGCCCAGCTTCATAATGACCAAAAAAATGATATAATACTGCGGAGTAAGAATCGACAGATAAACTATCCCAGTTTTGTAACATAGCACTTGAAAAAATGGCGTAGCTTGGAGGCACATACGTTAAAAAACTATTTATCGAATCAGGATATACCCAAAATGTCCACTTGAATGTTCTCTCATTTTTTTTCTTTTGAAAAATTGCTTCCTTTTCAACATCTTGTTGAATCCCCTCAAATTTCTTTAATGTGTTTTTATCAACAATTTTTTTGTACCCATTTTTACTAAAAGTGTCTTCAATGCCTAATAATGTCTTTTGCGAATACGATCCAGAAGAATATGGTGCTACAATTTCACGATTACAAGATAAAATAAGTAGTGTTAAACTTAGTAAACATAGCTTTTGCATGCGCTAAGATACAAATGTGCCATAAAAAGATTGAAGAATTGAGAGTTAAATCTTACTCTTTACTATTAAAATATAGCAGTGCCTCTTGAACTTTTTTACTTTGCTTGTAAAGCATAACTAAGTTTAATGCAAAAACAGCAAGTAAACCAAACAACCAAGTTGGAGTCAAATTTGTAACTCCATATTGATGAGAAAGGAAAAAAATTGTTACAAAAACAGCGTTTGCAAATAATAATCCCTTAATTTTTTTTCTTCTTTTCTCTAATAAAGTAATTTTCTCTGAGGTGCTTTCGGGAATAGCTTTCCCTCTAAGTTCTAATTTGAACAAATAATCGTACTGCTCTTCAGCACTCATAATTTAATTTTGTGAATTGATTACTCGTTTAATTGCTTCTTTATAAAGATTATCTAACTCGCTTTTCTCGCTAAGCAACTCATACAGTTGATAAAGACCAATCATCGTGGAAACGCTTCCAAAAATACTCATCAAAGAAGCAAGCCATAGAGGTGAAATATGTCCTATAATCGATAAGGTTACTACACACAAGCCTATACAAAAAAGTGTTATAGCTGATACTAATGTTAATGGAGAAGCCGCCTTCATGCGACTAATAATTGCTCCGTTCAAACCATATTGTAAGGGTTTTTTCCTTACTTTTGGTTCACGGGTAAACTGCCCGCCGTTGTTTGAATTGTTTGATTTCGTGACCATAAGATAACTGAGCCTAGTTGAACTTTAAACAAAATAATAAATTGCTTTTATATATCTAAATTAAATATCGGAAATGTCGGAAAAACATGAATTTTATATCTACGGACGAAATCCTATAATCGATAAATTGACCAGGAATGCTGATGAAGTGTCCAAAGTCTATATCAAAGAGGGAACAAATGACTCGCAGATTAAACACATTCAACATTTATGCTCAGAAACTAAAGTTCCTGTAAGTTTTGTTCCTGGTAGAAAACTTTCGGAAATGGTAGGTCGAGGTGTTAACGACCAAGGTGTTGTTGCACTAACAAGTCCTGTAGCTTACTCTGACTTTGAAGATTGGAGAAAAGAAACAGACCCAACTACAAACCCTGTAATTCTTGCACTTTCAGAAATAGAAGATCCAGGCAATTTTGGCGCCATAATGCGCAGCGCAGCAGCATCAGGCGTTGATGCCATTTTAATTCCCAAGCATCGTCAAGTGCCTATTACACCCGCTGTTATCAAAACCTCAGCAGGTACTGCCGGAATTGTACCACTTGTTCGAGTAGGAAATTTAAATCAATGTATAAGTGAGTTAAAAGATTCTGGATTTTGGGTTGCTGGACTCGATTCTACTGCAGAATCACCAATATGGAATCATGACTTTAAACGTCCTTTGGTTCTAATTTTAGGCAGTGAAGGCAAAGGAATTCGTGAAGCAACTTTGAAGTTATGCGATTTGCGCCTAAAAATTCCCATGATGAATCAAATAGATTCGTTGAATGTTTCAGCAACTGCTGCTGTAATTTTATTTGAAATTCTAAGACAAAAACAATCTTAATCTAAACAAAATTTATTTTTTTGATTGTAAATCCGAATTCGAGGCCCGTTTCAGTTTCTATTGCAAACGGGCTTCCTCCAAAATGTCTAATTGCCATTCCAGTAAATGCTAAACCGGCTCCTGTTGTTTTAATAACTCCTTTTGAAAAACCCTCTCCATCTTCAATTGAAAACTCTTTTAAATACAAGTGTGAAAATAATTCAACATCCTGATTATTTAAGCCCTTTAAACACACTCTGATATCATTATCAGAACCTATATTTTTAATAGAATAACCGATTTCTGAACGATTTATACTTAATAGAACTAATAGTTGAAATAAATTGTCCAAACACCGACGAAGAGCATCTTTGTCAGCCTCACAAATCAATTTTGGTTCAATCTCTTTATTTATTTTTAATTGTTTCTTTGACCAAAAAAATTCATTCTCTAGATAAACTCGATCAGCTAATGAACTTATATCTACTGTTTCATTAGTAAAAGCAATTGAATTTTCACTCAAATAAACTAAATCTGACCAATTTTGTAATTGATCAATAAATTTTTGTGAAATAGTCTGAATATAGTTTGCTTGCCATAAGGCTGCTGAGAAATCGTACGCTTCACCTACTTCGTCTTGAGCCTCTTCAATACTTCCAGTTAGCAGCTGAGTAAACATCGAAATATTCCCAACAGGACCTTTTAAATCATGAGTTAATAAGCCGATTGTTTTACTATTAATTTTCATATATATAAAAAAAATCCGCACCAGAGTCATTTCTGGCACGGTATTGCCAAGAATATACTACTTAAGCAAGATTTGCAACTATTTCTGATTCTGCAAAGAAATAAGCTGCTTCAATTTTACCATTTTCTACTGAATCGGATCCATGAACACAGTTTTCGCCAACACTATCAGCAAATAATTTACGAATTGTACCTTCGTCTGCATTTGCAGGGTTGGTAGCACCAATTAATTTGCGATAATCAGCAACTGCATTTTCTTTTTCCAAAACCATTGGAACGCATGCGCCTGAACTCATAAAATCAACTAATTCCCCAAAAAATGGACGCTCACGGTGAACATCATAAAATCCACCAGCTGTATCTTGGGTTAAACGTGTTAATTTCATTGCTAAAATTTTGAATCCAGCTTCCTGAATACGACGTGTTACTTCTCCAATTAGATTTTTACGTACGCAATCTGGTTTTAAAATTGCAAGTGTTCTTTCAACTGCCATTGATTTACTCTTTATTTATTTTGTTTTATAGATTCTTCTAGTCTCAATCAAAATATTTCCATTCCGATACGTTCGAAAGAGACTATGAATTGTTCATCTGTAAATGTGTTAATTACAGACCCAAAAGATACAGAAACTTACACTTAGGTTACAGAGATCTTGTAGTCTAAAGTTTTACACTTTTAAAATTTTACGGGGCTTTTTTCGAAGAATAGTAACTCTCAGAGTCATTGTTTTCAGATTTAATTAGACTGATTTCAAGTGAAATTTTAATTAACCTATGTGTTCTGATATTAGTTTTGGTTCTGATGTGTAAGTTATTACCGATTTCTTCTCATTAAAAAATAAATCAATTTTACCCACATTGATTCCAGCATACCCTACTTGATTCACAATAACATCTCTTCCAAATTTATTCTTAACTATTGTTGGCTTTTCTAAAAAGGTATGAGTATGCCCGCCAATTATTAAATCTATATATTCTGATTCAGCTGCAAGTTTTAAATCATTCGGTCTTTTGGGATCATCTGCATATTCATACCCAATATGACTTAAACAGACTACATAATCACATTTTAAATATTTCTTAAGGTTTGAAGAAACGCCTTTTCCCACACTTATTGCTTCTCTATATGTGAAACCTTTATGATTTTCCTCTAGAACAAGTGTATTAAAGTCAATCCCTAAACCAAAAATCCCGATTCTTATTCCATTTACTTCTTTTATGATATAGTTCTTGATGCTTTTTTCAAATCGATTATCATCAATTTTATAATTCGAGTTTACTACAGGCAGTTGTAAACTTTGCAAAGAATCATATAGACCTTCAACTCCATTATCAAATTCATGATTTCCTAAAGTTGTGGCATCATATTTAATTTCGGACATTAGATTATAATCTAGCTTTCCTTTAAATAAATTAAAATATGGTGTGCCCTGAAAAACATCCCCTGCATCTAATAATAAAGTATGAGGATTCTCAGCTCTGACTTGGTTTACAAACTTAGATCTTCTAGCAAAACCCCCTAAATTTGCATAAGTAGGATGATCTAGTGGAAACGGGTCTATTCTCGCATGTGTATCATTCGTATGTAAAATGGTTATTTTTTTTAGCGTTGAATCAATTGGAAGAATTGCACCAAACGACTGACTAGGCAATAAAGCTGCTGTACCTAATAGTCTTAAAAAGTCTTTTCTTTTCAAAATCGAACTCTCCCATCTAATCTAGCTTCTAAAACTCGCCTATTTCTAACGTATTCTAGTATAATTTCACGAATAAGAATATTTGTTTCTTCTTTCTTTTGAATCTTCCATAATTCAGGAATAAATCCTCCACCATTTACTAAGTAATCATTCGTAGCAATAGTATATATCTTATTTTTTTCAATCGGTTGCCCTGAAACTACAATATCTTCTGCTTTATCGCTCACAATTCTGAAACGAACTCCACTTATTGGCTCCCCTCCAATTTCTGCAATTTCATCAAGAATTTGTTTTAATTCTTCTCCATTTACATATAAAATGGACATTTTATTTTCAAAAGGCATGAGTTCATAGACTAACCCTATGGTAATCTCACCAGATCCTATATCTGTTCTGAGTCCGCCTAAATTTAATAAGCCAATATCAACATTTTTTTTCAGCATGAGAGAAGCACGCTCTCTTAGCGATTCTGCAATAATATTTCCTAAGCTACTTTCAGGTTTTGCACGTGTTAAATCTGTTTTAGCCAAACCAACTTTAACATTCATTGTTTTATTTAATGAGTCCTGAAAAGGCTTAATTATTCTCCAAATTGCAGAATCAACCCCAATAGTTTCTCCCATATTTTGCAAACGAAGCTCATAATAGGATAACTCATAATCTTTTTTTGATTTTTCAACAGTCTGACAACTCCAAACGAACGAACTTAGAATAAGTAGACTGATAAGGGCTACACTGTGTAAACGCATTTATCTAGTTGCCGTTCATCATGCGTTTCATAAGCATATCTTGAAAAGATAACAATTGAACATTTTTTGGAACTTCAACTTTCGATGCTTCTACTTTGCCTTTTTTAACTTCAATAATTTCAACCTGTGAGACAAGAGTTCCTTTTTTATAGCTGTAAACAGCCATTGGAAACTCTCCTTTTTTCAACCATTTATTACTACCAGTTACAATTGTATCTAGAAAATCCCAATTTTCTGCTAGCATTCCCAAATTCACGTTTAAATCAGTGCTAAGCCAAACATGTAACTCTTGGTTAGGTTCATCAGATGAAGTTACAATGGTTTTAATTGCTTTATAACCAGCTATTTTTTTCGATTCAGAGGTTACTTTAAGTGTTATTTTAGGCTCATTATTTGATTTCGCTTCCCCTCCAAATTGTTTAGCCATATTATTAACCATATTCATCATGGCTTCAATATCGGCTTTTGAAATTTTAAGAGCTTCATTATTCATGTCTTTTGAATGAATGACTAAATCTTCTAAATCCAAACGAATTAATACCTCAGAAACATCATCTGTTCCTAACATTTGCATATTTACCGTTCTCTTATTACTCTCAACTTTTATGCGATTTGGTGTTACAAATACATCAATAGTAGAGTTATCTTTTTTCCCACTTGAAAAATTTGTTTGAACAATCTTCAATCGTCCTTCAAAATATGATTGTGCTGAAAGTGACACACTAAGAACCAAAAGAAGAATACCTGTGTGAAACAGTTTATTTAATAATTGTTTAACTAACATAATCTCAACTTAAATTAAAATGGTTTTTGTAAACCTAACAGAGTATTGATCCAAACTATTGTGTAAACAAGCAAAGAAAAGAAATATGTTTTACTCCATTGAGCATCAATTTCAGTAATATCTGCTTTATTCGTTATTAATTTTTTCAATTTTGAACTTCCAGGCATTACAACAGCAAATACGATTATCATTGCTATAAAAAATAGAACTTGTTTCCAAGCCAACCAACCATACTCTGCAAAATTGAACCACCCATAATGAGGTCCTGATTTTAAGGAAGCCATAATTCCACCGGTAATAAAAATTCCTAAGAAACCTAAATGTCCACCCATTGTACTGAAAAGTCTTTCTTTTCGCATTAATCCAGGTTTCCCATCAATTGTTGCTTTTCTAATTTTGAAGAAAAAATAAATACTAATAAAAAAAGAAGCTAACCAAATGATATAGGAAGCAATGTGAATGTTTTTAATTAATTCGTAATTCATAAATTATATTTTAAATACCTGTTAATATTGCTTTGGCTACCATTGCACGGCTCAAGCTTCCTATAAGTTTTCCTTCCTCAACAACCGGAAGTCGACGAATATTCTTAGAAACCATGTAAGCGGCAGCTTTTTGAACATGTGTTGAACGTAAAACTGTAATCGGATTCGTTATAACGATACTCATAATCGTTTCTGCTCCAGAAGTACGCCCTTTCTCAGTAAATAGTCGAAAAATATCCTCTAATGATAAACCTTCAGCTATTAATTCATTGTATTTAGGCATACACTTTCTAATCAAATCACCCTCAGAAAGTACACCTATGAAATTACCTAAGGAGTCAACAACCATTAAATCACTTGTTCCAAATTTAATAAAGGACTCTGAAGCGTGAACTAAGGTTGATGTTTCAGCAATTACTGGAGCATCTTTCTGAAAAATATCTCCAACTAACATACTAATCCTTTAATTAAAGAGTAATTGATAACAAGATTATACATTGTCATCTTTATACATATCGTTAATAATCGTTTCATAATTTTTCTCAATAATTTTTCTCTTAACCTTCATTGTTGGGGTTAATTCGCCACTATCAACAGTAAATTCACCTGCTAACAGCTTGAATTTTCTAATTTTCTCATGAGAAGCCATACTTCTCGAAAACGTCTTAACTTCTTTATCAAAAATAGCGACAATTTCAGGTTTATTGATTAAATCGGAATAATCTTTATAGCTTATTCCTTGTTGTGAAGCATACGTTTTTAATTGCTCAAAATCAGGAACAATTAGTGCGGTTATGAAATTTTTCTTCTCACCCAATAAGACAACTTGATCAACCCATGTACTTGTCTTCAATGAATCTTCAATTGGTCCGGGATAAATGTTTTTACCGCCAGCATTTACAATCATGTGTTTAATTCTGTCTGTAATGCGCAAATAACCGTCATCAAAACGACCAACATCTCCAGTGTGAAACCAGCCATCTTTGTCTATAACGTCAGCAGTTGCTTCGGGTTGCCCCCAGTATCCTTTCATAATATTTGGACCTTTACAAATAATCTCCCCTTCTTCGCTCGAAATTGAGGTAGGATAATCTTCGCCTTTAACTGCAGCGATTATTTTTGAATCAGATAGGCGTTGAATTCCGATGGTAACTTCTGGAAAAACATGACCAACTGTCCCTAATCGTTCAGCACCAACTGGGTTCGCAGAAACAACAGGTGACGTTTCGGTTAATCCATAACCTTCAGCAATGGGTAAACCTGCACTAAAAAAGAACTTTGCAACGTCCGCATTTAAAGCAGCTCCACCCGAAATGAAAAATCTTATGTTTCCACCTGTTCTATCTTTTAATTTCTGGAACACTAATTTATCTGCAAGGTTTTTTTGAATTGAAATAATACCACGTTTTCCTTGCCAGTATTTCTCTCCAACTTCTAAAGCCCAATTGAAAATAGCTTTTTTGACATTGCTGCCTTCCATAGCACTTTTCATTACAGTATTGTAGACTTTTTCAAATAATCTCGGAACACTTACAACTATTGTAGGATTCACTTCTGGTAAGTTTTTAGCTACAGTATCAACGCTTTCTGCATAATAGATTTCAGCACCGGCAGCGAGAACGGCGTAATAACCACCCGTTCTTTCAAAAGCATGGCAAAGAGGTAAAAATGAAAGCAAACGATCTGTTTCTTGAACTGGAATTCTTGCAAGTGAGGAGTGCACATTAGTACAAATATTTGCATGTGTTAACATGGCTCCTTTAGGCTTGCCTGTTGTACCAGAAGTATAAATTAAGGTTGCTAAATCGTCTTCTTTAACTGCATTTATTCGTTTTTCAATTTCTGCATAATTTTTTGCGTACTCTTTTTTCCCTTCTTCTTTAACACTATCAAACAAACGAATGAAATCTTTTTCCAGATAAGATTTGTTTTTAGGCTCTTCAAATGCAATCACGGCTTTTAATTCTTTGCAATTTTCAAAAACATCAATTGCTTTTTTTAGCTGAATTCCGGTTGAAACAAAAAATAATTTTGCAGTTGAATCTTGCAAGATATATTCACATTGATCTGCAGGTAAAGTTGAATACAAGGCAACATTTACTCCGCCAACAAAATGAAGAGCTACATCAACCACGGCCCATTCATATCTGTTCTCACTTAAAATAGCTACCCTATCTCCTTTTTCAATTCCTGTTTCAATCATAAAAGATGCTAATTCATTTACATCTTCGATAAAATGATCGTACGATAAAGAAGTAAAAGGAACATTTGGTGACGGTTTAAATCCAAATACAGATTTATTTTTGCCCTTGTAGTGAGCAAATAAATTCGTAAATAACTGAGGAATAGTTGAAAAAGGTACTTTAGAAGCCATAACACAAAGTTTGAATGGTTAGAACACAGGATTTTAATGTGTTGTATTTTAATAATCCAATAGATTCTCAATTTAATGAAAATTTCTAACTAACATGAATCAAAAATTTTCGGTAAAATAGGGATATTTTACATATTCACGAACAATTTTAGATATGGCTAATAGAGCAACAGAAGAAACTATAAGCGAGGTTAAAGAGCTATTCAGGACTTATCTGAAAGAGAAAAAACATCGAATTACTCCAGAACGTTTTATGGTCTTGGAAGAAATTTATAGAAGCGATGGGCATTTCGATGCTGATGAAATTTATTTTAAAATGAAAGACAACAAATCACGTGTATCTCGAGCAACCGTTTATAATACTCTAGACTTATTGGTTGATTGCGGATTAGTGCAAAGACAGCAGTTTGGTAAAAACCAATCAGTTTACGAAAGAGCCTATTCTTTTCAGCAACATGATCACATTATTTGTCAACATTGTGAAGCAGTTGTTGAGTTTTGCGACCCAAGAATTCATGAAATTCAACAGATGATGGAAAAACTTCATGGTTTTAAAATCAACGATCATTCTCTTCATTTTTATGGAGATTGTAAGAACCCTGTTACCTGTGAGAGAAAAAAAGAAATGGAAATTAAAAAAATGACCAAATTAACTATGAACTAAGTTTATTCAAGTAATTGGAAAATCATTTTCAACTATTTCATCAAGCCAACCAATCAAATTTATTACGCTATCTCTAATAGATACCACTTCAATAATTGAATCTGAACTAAATTCTTTTAATAGATAGTCAATAAGTTCGATATGGTTTTCCACTTTTGGTGGCATTAACGAAAGTATAGTATGATGAATTTTATATAAAAGCTCATGTAATTGAACTTTGAATAAGTATTGCTCTAATTGAGTACTTCCTGAATCCTCCCCAAATACTGACCATTCATATAGTCGAAACGTATTCTTAAACTCCTGAACAAATTTGCTCAGATTTTCACTGTGATTAATTTGTTCGTCTAATCGATATCGCTTTTGGTTGAAAACTAGTTTACGTAAAACAAAAAGTGCCGACATAAGAACGGCACTTTTTGTTTCTGCGATATTCACCGCATCAAAATTTGATTCGAAATCTGAGTTTAACTCTTCTTCGGCCATGTATCTGGATTGTTACGCCATTGATTAAGCAATTCGATATCACTTTGATTAACATATCCATTTTCCAAAGCTACTTGAATAAGTGTTGAATAATCGGTTAAAGCATACATTTCAATACCTTTTTCTTCAAATATGGTATTTGCCACATCAAAACCGTAGGTAAAAATACTATTAACTTGTGGTACAGTAGCACCAACAAACTCAAGCGCATCTACAACAGAAATTGCAGAAGTACCAGTTGAAATTAAATCCTCAATTACAATGGTAGATTGTCCTTTTTTAACACCACCTTCAATTTGGTTTCCCATTCCATAATTTTTGGCTTTCGAACGGACATAAGCCATTGGTTTATCTAATAAATCAGCGACCCAAGCTGCATGTGGAATTCCAGCTGTTGCTGTTCCCGTAATTACATCTACATTTGGATTCGTCTCACGTATATGACGAACAAATTCACTTGCAATTCGTTTTCGAATAATTGGATACGTTAAAGTAAGTCTATTATCACAATATATAGGCGAGTTCCAGCCTGAAGACCAAACAAAAGGCTCGTTTGGTCTTAATAAAACAGCATTTATTTTTAATAAAGTAAGAGCAAGTTCTTCGGCAAATGCCGGATTTATGAGTTTCATATTTTAATATTACATTAGTGCAACATGTCTGTTAATGTGAATTCCTCCACTAACGAATTAAATCCCTATCGGATTGCACCCTTTTTCTACGGATTTTAGATTAATAATTTAATTTATCCAATTTGCCGTCTTCCTGAAAAATATTGATTCTCAATGTTTGGTTTTGCCATCATTTTGACAGTTTTATCGGAATCAGCATCAGAAGGTGCCGTTGTTTACTCTGGAATTTTACAGAACCATAAATATAAGCAAAATAAGGCAGATTGCACTGTATATACCTGCAAGAATATCATCAAATAATACCCCATGTGCTTTTGGGTAACTCTGTAAATAATCAATCCCTAGAATTTTACTCACATCGAAGAAACGAAACAGCCCAAAAGCTAAGGCAGAACCGATATATAAATCCATATTCCAAATAACAACGGGAATTAGTGTGATTCCAATTCCAACCCATTCATCTAAAACATAAGCTCCCGGATCTGCTCCAAATTTTTTCTCACACTCTTCATAAAAATAATAGTTGCCCCATACAGAAATACCGATAAAAAGCAAAAGTCCCCAAAACCCAAATCCTACTACAGCACAGATTGCTACAATTAAACCTGATAATGTTCCAAACGTACCTGGCGCCATTGGGCTATAGCCAAAGCCCAAACCTGTCCCAAAAAAATAATGCCATTTAGGTGAAAGCATAGAGATTAATTACTTAAACAATGATTTATTTTTATACAGATATTCAATGCCAGAATATACTGTAATCAATGCCACTGCATAAAGCGAATATTTCAATATACCCGAAGTAAACATTTGATTAGAAAACTCTGCAATTGGAGTTTCCAATTTTCGGAATGCTCCAAAAAACAAAGCTACGTACAAGAAAACCATCTGCATTAGCGTCTTTACTTTAGCTAAGTACCGCGTTTCTATCATTTGACCTTTGTTTTCTGCCCACATTCTAAAACCAGTTATAAATACATCACGAACTAATATTGCAGCAACAGCCCACCAAGGAAATGTTAATGGAAATAAAATAGGTAAAGTAAAAAAGCCACTAATTGTTAAAAACTTATCGGCTAGAGGATCCAAAAATATTCCAAGTTTTGAACTCACTTTATAAGCACGAGCGAAGTAACCATCAAAAAAATCCGTAATAGCAGCAATAGCAAAGATTAGAATTCCAAGCAAACGCAATTGAACAGAATTACTTAAATACAAGCCTAAGAAAACAAATGCTAATACTATTCGAGAAACCGTTAATATATTTGGAATGTTATGCTTCATTATTTTTTTACAAACACAATTGAATTAATTTCAGAACACGATTTAATGTATGTTATATACTCAAATTTTTTGCAAAAATAATAAAATTATTCCTCATAACAGAATCAATCCATGAAAGCAGCTATTCTTACAATTGGAAATGAACTACTCAATGGCGATATAGTAAATACTAATGCTTCATGGTTAGGCCAACAATTTACAAGCCTTGGATTTACCATAAATAGCATGATCACAATTGGAGACTCTTTGGAAGGAATAAAAAAAACATTTAAATCGATTTCCAAAGAAGTAGATTGTATTGTAGTTACTGGAGGATTAGGGCCAACTCATGACGATATCACAAAAAAAGCATTTCAAGAATTTTTTGAATGCGGAATCCGTCGTGATTCAGAAGTATTAGATTTTGTGAAGAGTTTTTTTTACAAAAGAGGAATTCCTTTTTCAAGTTCAAATTACATGCAGGCAGATGTATTGGATATCTGCCAGATTCTATTTAATTCATGGGGAACTGCACCTGGCATGTGGGTCGAAAAAGACCACACTATTTGGATTATTTTACCTGGAGTGCCAAACGAGATGAAACAGATATTTAGTAATCAAGCAATTTCAAAACTGCAATTACTCTTTCCAAAGCCAGTTATTATTAAAAATTCCTACTTTTCACTTGCTGGAATTGGTGAAAGCACACTGGCAGATACGAAATTAGGAGCATTAGAAGGTTTATTATCAGACTCTGTTAGTGTGGCGTATTTGCCACATCACGACGGAATAACGTTACGAATTACAGCAACCGGAACAGATGAAGTCGCAGTACAAAAAGACTCTGATCGAATTCAAGTGTTTATAAAACAACAAGCTGGCGAATATATTTATTCTGATTCAGGACTCAGCATGGCTGAAACAGTTGGGAATTTGTTAAAACAAAAAAAATGGACAATTTCTCTTGCTGAAAGTTGTACTGGCGGGGGAATATGTAAAGCTCTTACACAAATTCCTGGCTCAAGTGAATATGTAATTGGAGGAATTGTTGCTTATGATAACTCCATAAAAACTAAGATTCTAGGTGTTAGTGATCAAACGCTTCAGAATTTCGGTGCCGTTTCATCTGAAACAGCTCTTGAAATGGCTAAATGTGTTAGAAATCTAATGAAAACAGATGTTGGTCTTTCTGTTACAGGAATAGCAGGGCCAAGTGGTGGTACAGAAGAAAAACCTGTTGGAACGATTTGGTTTGGGGTTTCAACTCCTGAAGAAACATTTACCTTTTTAGTTAGATTGACAAAAGATCGAAAATTAAATCAAGAAAGAGCAGCAATGATTAGTTTAGATGCTCTTAGACGCCAACTTGTTGGTATTTTAAGTTTACCTTATGATGCTACTAAAATTAGTTAAAGCTACTATTGAATCACTTTAAGTCAAAACTATTTTATTTATTTTTTGCAATTTTCGTTTTTAGCGAAACTAACCATTCGCTATTTGCTCAGAATAGCAAATCGGATTCACTACAAATTTCAACCGATTCAATTGGAATTTCATATCCAAATAACTCACTAAAATCAAAAAAAGTTCTCCGAAAAAGTTCCATCGACTCCAGTTTCGTTGATTCTACTAAACGAGTTATCTTAACAAAAAGCGTTGTTTTTTATATTCAACCCATCGGAAGTAAATTATTATTTTCAGATAGTTTAGCTAGATGGAATCTATATAATTCTGCTAGTGAGTTTCTTTATTGGAATACAGGTTCACAACATTTTAGAACATCTAGCTTCTTAAGATCTACATATTCTTTATTTCCAGCCCAATTCGAAAAAGAATGGCGGATAGATGGCTTAGTTCATCGAAATACACTTGGTAATCGAATAAATAGTAATTTATTGTCCTTTAAGCGCTTAGATCAACTTTGGCTAGATTATCTTGGCGATTTTTCACTTTACACAAAGAGATATTATTTACCCAAGCCTATTACCGTTTTAGAAGCTGAAGAAGGTGATTATGGATATTTAAATGTTTTTGGAAGTTTTGCAGCTCCAATAAGTCAACAACAGAGTATTGAATTAAGTTTATGGAATAGAAGTGAAGACGATGAATTTTTGAATTCTTCTACTCAAGCTAAAAACATGACGCTATTTTATCGATATCAATTGGATGATTTCCATCAACTTGAGTTTCATGCAGAATATATAAGTGCCCAATTTAAAGAACCTGATGGCTATTGGGTAGAACCCGTTTCTTTCTTTACTTATGACCGATTTAACAGCCGCCCACAACGTTCTAGAGCAAGGTCTTCTCTACGCGATGCCCGTTATCATATTGATTACATTCGAGAGAATAAAAATTTATTCACTCACTCAACTTTATTTCTAAATCTTCAAAGAAGGTTCGTTAAAGCAGCCGAAGACGAAGAATTAGTAAATGCAGAGTTTCTAAGTTCCGCAGCAGATACCGTTGACTGGAACGTAAGGCAATTAGGAATCCAAACGATTTCGACTATTAATTTTTGGGGTACTGCAAATAGTGTAACCCTCACAAGTTCTCTTCTTTCATCAAACCAACAATTTTACTCTATGGATTTATCTGGAGGATTAAACGATTTGATGTGGAATGAAACAGAATTATTTATTCGATCAAAAACGCAAAAATGGGGATTTAATGTTCAAACAGGCAGAATGTTGAATTACAATAGCATAAATGGTTATTCAGGAAAGACAATCACTAACCTATCCTATCCTACTAATAAAAATGAATATAACTTCAATTATTTTAGCAAATTTAAACAACAGCCTCTTTACAGTCGAAAGTGGAACAGCTTAACCTTAAAAGGAAAAGATTTACGAACAACCTATCATTTCGGAACTGGTTTAGGCTGGACAAAAAAAGGGGATAATATTTCTTTGATTACAGAGTTTCATGCGTCTTATAAAACGGGAGATTATGGATTAAGAGACAGTACTTTTTTCGTTTCGCATCCCTATTGGAGTTCATCTATGAGTTCCGAGTTGCAGACTACTTTTTGGAAATTTAATGCTTCCAACAATCTTAGTTTGACCTACTTTATGGGCAAAAATGACTTTTGGCCTACTCAATTGATGATTTGGAATCGTAGCCATATCTATTATGAAGACTACTTTTTTAAAAAAGCTACTTTTGTTAAAACGGGTTTCTCATTGGCATTTAGTCCTTTAAGTTATGCAACTCCACGCTACAACATTATGTTAGATGATTGGAATCAACCCGATGAAAACCAAACTATTCCTGGTTTTGTTAAGCTTGATTTTGAGCTTTCTGCGAGAGTTAGAGGCTTATTTTTTTATCTTCGTTGGGAAAACTTGACTCAAGGAATCTTAAACAATGGATATTTTGAAACCTACCCTTACCCGATGTTTGAACGGCGCTTACGATTTGGAATTAAAACTATTTTTGTGAACTAAGGCTTAAGATTAGTACTCATTTATAGAATTTATAGCGACAGTGTCTTCGCTGGTGCTTAAAAAAAAGAGTAAGCGTCCACGCTTACAACTACCAAAAATCCCGAACTTTGTTTATATCGACAAACCAAAGTTCACTTAAAGAATTAAATCTGAAAAACAGGTTAAAAGCAGAGCCGAAATTGGATAAAATTCAAAACACAAAACTCACCTAAAATCCATTATTTGTAAAACATGAGCTAAATATTGTTTTTTTTGATTATTGTTAAGATTGTTGCATTATTTATAATCCCGAACTTAGTTTTCAGCATGTTAAGCCAATAAATCATACCTTTAAAAAACTTTTAGAAAAATATTAACCATGAGCATTTCTTATTTAGCATCTGAAGCATTATCAGGCTTTAAAAGAGCAAGAATTTCTACTCTAACTGCGATAACTTCATTGGCGATAGCAGTTTTACTTTTAGGTTTGTTAATCAGAATGGGATACAATGCCTATTACATGGCCCAAAAACTTCGTGAAATGATTGTTGTTGAGGTATTTTTAAAAGACGGATCAACTGACAAAATCAATCAATTCAAAAAAGAATTGTCTAAAAAAACTGATATAAAAACAATTACATATATCTCTAAAGAAAAAGCAGCTGATCGTTTTTTAGAAGCTTTTGGAAGCGAAGGCACTGCTCTAGCTAATTTGAATTTTCTACCAGCATCGTTTCAATTAAATTTTAAAGAAAATGTGGGAACAAAGCAGATTAAAAGCTTAATTACAGATCTCGAAAGCAAAGAACTAGTGGATGAAATTCGATTTGATGAAGCGATTCTTAAAATTTTAGAGTCAAGAATAAAAACGTTTGGATTAGTCGGGGCTGGCATTTCACTCATAATTATGTTCATGGCAATGTTATTAGTGTACAACACCATACGATTAACCATTTTTTCAAAACAGCTAATAATACGAGCGATGAAATTGGTCGGTGCAACAAAAGGCTTTATTCGTCGCCCTTTTTTAGTTGAAGGACTAATTCAAGGTATTTTAGGAAGTGGTTTAGCTTTCGCAGGAGTAATTGGACTGTTTGATTACATCATTCCAAAATACATTGAACAATTAGGCGTCTTAGCTTGGCCATTCGGAAAATGGTATTATTTAGCCGGAATTATGATTGGATTTGGCGCACTATTAGGATTATTAGGTTCCCTATGGGCAACAGGGAAATTTATTAAAGCGGTAAGAGTAAGTAATTAAAAAGATTAAAGATAGATAGAGAGTAGATAGCGCCTGCGTCCACGCAGGTGATTCACAAATATAAGTCAGCGTCCTCGCTGACATCCGTTTCACAAGATGAATTGTGCAAAGCAAGCCATTTCGTCTTAATACCACATTTATTCTTTTTTACAGTTGTAAGCGAAGACGCTTACTCTTTTTTTCATAAGCACCAGCGCGGACGCTGTCGCTATGTTTTAATTTTGTGTCACAAAAAGACCTTTATTTCTGCCATTTTTGCAGAATTTCGTATATTTGAAGGCTGAAATGGATTTAAATCATTCTACCATTTTCTTCGACTTTATTCACATAAGTATTTTGCAAAGATTCGATTACTTTTTTGAATGGCAATAACAAAACTGAATGATTAAACAATTTATTAAGAGTGCTAAACGCAAAAAATAAATCAAATTTCTAAAGCGTTTCACATCTCCAAGTCAAATTTTCAACCACATTTTTCAAAATCAAAACTCACGTGAAAAGTAAAACCTATTATATCGAAACCTACGGCTGCCAAATGAACTTCAGTGATTCTGAAATCGTGAATTCAATTATGACAGATCGTGGACTTACAGCTACAGAAGCACCGGAAAATGCGGATGTTATTTTTGTAAATACTTGCTCCATTCGTGATAATGCAGAACGCAGAGTTTGGGATCGTTTAAAATATTTTCGATCTGTAAAACGAAATTCCAATCCGGATATGGTTGTTGGTTTATTGGGTTGTATGGCCGAACGTTTAAAAGAATCAGTTCTTGAACGGGAAAAATTGGTAGATATGGTAATCGGCCCTGACGCTTACCGAACAATTCCCGCATTATTAGATGAAGTTGAAGACGGAAGAAAAGCCGTTAACGTAATTTTATCCCTTGAAGAAACCTACGCCGATATTGCACCAGTCAGAACTACTGGAAATGGCGTTTCTGCTTTTGTTTCTATTATGCGTGGTTGCGATAATATGTGTGCATTTTGTGTTGTTCCATTTACTCGTGGTCGTGAGCGTAGCCGCGATATGGAATCTATTCTAAATGAAGTTCAAATACTTAGTGATGAAGGCTACAAAGAGGTAACACTTCTAGGTCAAAATGTGAATTCCTACAATGATAACGGAAATACTTTTGCTGAATTGATGTTAAAAGTGAGCCAAATTAATCCTGAAATCAGAGTTCGCTTCTCCACTTCTCATCCAAAAGATTTTCCAGATGAATTACTTAATGTAATTGCACAACAACCCAATATTTGTAAATACATTCATATTCCAGCGCAATCAGGTAGTTCAGAAGTCCTAAAAAGAATGCGTCGTCCTTACACACGTGAAATCTACTTGAGTTTAATTGACAGAATGAAAGAACTTATTCCGGGCCTTGCTCTTTCAACTGATATTATTACCGGATTTTGTAGTGAAACGGATGAAGAACATGCAGAAACTGTTTCTTTGATGGAATTGGTTAAATACGATTTAGCGTATATGTTTGTTTATTCTGAACGTGAACGCACCTTTGCTCACAGAAAAATGGAAGACGATATTCCACATGACATCAAAATAAAACGTTTAAACGAAATTGTTGATGCGCAACACGCTGGAGCAAAAGAAAACAATTTAAAAGAAATTGGAAAACGTCATTTGGTTCTTGTTGAAGGTCCAAGTAAACGTGATAAAAATCAGTTTCAAGGTAGAACAGATACTAATAAAATGGTCATTTTCGATAATGACGAATATGAAAAAGGCGATTATGTTGAGGTTGAAATTACAGGCGCAACTTCAGCAACCTTACAAGCTAAACCGATTAAAAAATCGAGTATAACTGAATTTACATCCACTTTAGTAATAGCATAACACATTGGATCCTAAAGTCTTTCAAGAACAATTCGGCCTAATGGGCGACTCTGCCGTAATGCGGCAAGTAATTGAAAAAATTCGCCAAATAGCACCTACTGACATCACAGTACTCTTAAACGGAGAAAGTGGTGTTGGTAAAGATGTAACTGCGAGAGCTATTCATGGAATGAGTCTGCGAAAGCGTAAAAACCTTATTATCGTAAACTGCGGTGCAATTCCTGAAGGAATAATTGAAAGCGAATTATTTGGCCATGAAAAAGGTTCATTTACTGGAGCACATGAATTACGGGAAGGCTATTTTGAAAAAGCCAATGGTGGAACTATTTTCTTAGATGAAATTGGCGACACTCCTAAAAATGTTCAAGTAAAACTGCTTAGAATTCTAGAAAACGGCGAATATTTTCGAGTTGGATCCTCTGAAGTTCGTAAAACGAACACCCGAATTATTGCCGCTACCAATAAAGATTTATGGAGTTTAGTTCAAAAAGGGACATTTAGAGAAGATTTATATTACCGACTTAATACAGTTCAAATCATTCTTCCTCCTTTAAGAGAACGAAGTGAAGATATTCTTCAGATTTTTCAAAAATTCGTTAAAGAATTCCACTCCAAATATGATTCTGTATTTCAAGGATTTTCTGACGATGCAAGAGTCTTATTAAGTTCATATAGATGGCCAGGCAATGTTCGAGAATTAAAAAATGTTGCAGAACAGCTAGTAGTTCTAGAAAAATCGAATTTCATAACAAGCGAAGTCCTAAGAAAGTATCTTAAAGGTCGTCAGCATGAAGGAATTGCTGATAATTTACCTGTTCATAGCTCTGTTTATGGCTTTCAAAGTTCAAGTAATCGCGAAGATGATTTCGCAACCAAAGACAGAGAACTCATATTTAGAGCACTGATTGACCTAAAGAGCGATGTAGGAGAATTGAAAAAACTAATGGCTCAGTTTGTTTATACCAATATGGGACAAAATCCAGCAAAAAATGTACTTCCTGCTCAATTTGATTATAATGCTCATGAGTCACAAGTCTATACTTCACATCCATTTAGTCAAGATTCAGCTTTAGGCTTGAGTACATATCCAACTACTATAAAACATATTCCGGTAGATTCTTTTGATGAAAATGATCCTTTTGAGCAGCAAATTTTAGATGACGAAATTCCGAGTATTGAAGAGGCTGAAAAGTATCTAATTATTAAAGCTTTAAAGAAATTTGATGGAAATCGTAGAAAAGCAGCTGATGCTTTAGGTATTTCAGAAAGAACACTTTATAGAAAAATTGATCAATATGGAATTCCTGAATAAAACGTCCCGTTTTCTGTTGAAATCTTTTTATTTCTTGAGTTTACTGATAGTTCTAAGTGGCTGTTTTTCCTATTCTTTTTCAGGTGGGAATATACCAGAAGGTGTTAATTACATCTATATTCCTTATTTCTCTGATAAAACAAATTCTGGACAAGCGGCACTATCTGATCAACTCTATCAATCATTAAATAATCAATTTATTAATCAAAGTAGATTACAATTATCTGCAGACGAAAACAATGCAGATGTAAGTTTGACAGGTTCCATTCTTACCTATAAAAACAGTCCTTTTAGTATTTCTGGAGAAGAAATTACTACTGAAAATAGAGTTGAAATTATAGTTAAAGCTGTTTATAAATACAAAACGGAGAGTAAAGCTGTGTTTGATAAAACATTTAATGGTTTTGCAAACTATAGTACAGTATCAGATCCTGTAAATGGAGAGCAAACGGCGATAGCTGAAGCACTGAGTCAAATATCAAGAAAGATGTTTGATGACGCTGTTGGTCAGTGGTAATTTTTAAGAATTACCTTTGTTTCCTAATCAAATTCACGTTTTTGGCTTATTATTTGTATAATTCAGTAACTCACCGATTTCACTGATTTATGATGAATTTCCCCTTTGTTTTACCTAAATCATTGCATAGTTATCTGGAAACGTTTCCAAACGATCCGGCAAAAACTACTGACAGACTTGAACAACAATTAAAAAAACGCGGCTATGATGCAGTCGGCTATTTTTTATTGTCATGGTTTTATATTCAACAAGAAAACAAAGTTAAAGCGATTGAAAATGCTTTAATTGCAAAAACGTTTGCACCGGGTTCTCCTTTTTTAGAGTACGTTCATTACTTTTTTGTACATCCAGATCAATTTGAAGCTAACATTCCGCAAAATGTTCACAGAGATAGTAAGAAGCGTAATAAATCAATCTCAGCAGCGAATTTTTTATTAGATCTTGAATCCCTAATAAGCAAACTTTCTCAGGTCGAAAGTCACAAAATTACCATTCATCAAGAAAAAATGGAAGAAATTGGTGATTCTATTGATCTAAGTCAGGTTAGTATAGATATTGACGATATTGCGACTGAAACCCTTGCAAAAATACATGCACTACAAGGACATAAAGTAGAAGCGATTAATATTTATCGTAGATTAATTATTAAAGAACCTTCTAAAAAAGCACATTTTGAATCGCAAATTGCACTTCTTGAAGAAAATTAAAACACTTAGTTTTAATTTGCCCTGACATAAGGGTTTGTAATTTTCTCGCGTTTTATTGTGGTCAATGGGCCATGGCCTGAGTAAACAATCGTTTCTTCTGGAAGTGTGTAGAGTTGCTCACGAATTGATTTTTCGAGTATACTTAAATCACCTTTATATAAGTCCGTTCTTCCGATGCTTCCTGCAAACAGGGTGTCTCCAGCAATAACCCATTGTTTTTCTGGAAAATAAAAGCTCAAATGACCTGGTGCATGTCCTGGAGTAAACAGAATAGTAAATGTAAAGTCTTCAAAAGCAAAGTCTTCTTGTTCATTTAAGCGTTTCGTTTCTACTGATATTACATCAAGTTTAAACCCAAACATTGCCGCTTGTTGCGTTGCCTGTTTAAGTAAAATCTCATCATCTTGATGTAAATACACAGGGATATTAAATCTACTCAGTAGTTTTTTCAAGCCGAAAATATGATCTAAATGCGCATGCGTTAAAAATATTCCTTTCAACTCAATCTTATGGTTTTTTAAATAAGTATCAAATAATTCCCAATCAGAATTGGTATAAAAACCAGCATCAAATAAGATTGCAGAAGACGAATTCTCTTGATGAACTAAATAGGTGTTTTGTGAGAAAGGATTGACCTCAAAAGATTTTATAATCATTATTTTACAAGTGACATTTTCCCAGTCAACCGTTTATTTCCGACCTGTATTTGATAAATATAAATTCCACTAGACCAACCATCGGCATCAATAGGGTGTTCATGATAACCTGCTGACAATAAACTAGCTTGCCATTTATAAACTGTTTGTCCTAACATATTAAACACCAAAATTCTAACATCAGCTTGATCAGGAATACCAAATTTTAATTGAGTTGTTGGATTAAATGGATTTGGGAAATTTGGATAAATTTCAAAATCTTTAGGAAGACTTGAAAAAACATCTGATTCTGTGGCTACATCAATATCAAATAAAACTGTATAATAAATGGAGGCTTCACCATAGCGATTATCAGGAAGCCATGCTTCTTGTATTTGACCATCTATTATCGCTAGAACCGTATAAAACCAACGAACAGTATCAGATTTGGCTTTCCAAAATAGTTCACTTTCTACTAATGTATTGTAGGTTTCTTCGAAAGTAAGTCGAAAAACATTTCCATCTTCAGGACTACTATATTTTTCAAAAGCGGGGTTTTCTAAATCAAATTGAGTGGAATCTTTTAACAAAACAAACTTGTAATCAACAACAGCATTCGGGTTTTCAGAGACTAAATTTGTCCAATTAAACGTAAACACATCAGTTGAAAGACCTTCTAAATTAAGTTTTCTATTTAAGGAACCTGAAATAGAAAAAGTTGGATCTAATCCTAATCTCATAAACGGAAGAATTCTAGGGCCACCAACTGCCAATTTCGAAAATAAATTAACATTTCCAAGCTTATTTCTAGCTCTCACTGACCAATAAATTTGATTTGGCGAATTCAAATTTAAAAAACCACGGCCTATTAAATAGGAATTCAACTCTTCATAAGTCAAGGTAAAATTTGGTGAGCTAGATTTTTTAAAAACGGTAAAACCAGAACCATTTGTAAATGTATTTTCATCAGGAGAGAGTAATAAGTCATACTCAATTGTTGCGCCATTATTATCAGCCGATTTTTCTGACTCAAACACTATTTTTTGAGTTCTGCTCCCTTCTAAAAGAATGGTTGAAAAAAAGTTAGTAGTAAGATCAAAATCGTTAGGATAATCAGCAAAATAAATAGTTTGTGTTGCCACTTTTTCAACACCTAAATCATCTCTAACCAAATGAGTCAATTGAATTTGACCAGCTACATTCATTCCAAACTTCATTGAAACTGAACTAGATTCATCTAATGGCAATTTTAGTGAATCAATACTAGTAGATTGCCCACTAGGTGAATAACGTAATTGTAACGAGTTGTATACAATAGGACGAGAGCCTTTATTTGACTGTAATGAAACTGCCAATGAATCACCAATTAGAGCCACTTTACTATTGTTTGGAAATGAAATAGAAGCAGAAGGTGGATTTAACTTGCCTGAAAACACTGATAATACTCCAGATCGAATAGAATTAAATTTTGTTGGAGCATTTGCTGCCGGAGCACTAACTATAAAGTCATTAATTCTAAATGGATCAGTTTCAATCGTATTTGTGTTAGGAAGACTTAACACTTCAAAACCAAATTTTGATTCATCACTAGTTATTCCATCAGTAATAGTCAAAGAATTCGATCCATTTGAATAAGTAATAAAAGAAGCACCAGTAAAATTACTAGAGTTTGGTGCACCAATTAATAGATTCTTACTTCCATCAAAATTAAAATCACCATCAACATCTACGGAAAAACCAAAACCTTGCGCAATAGAAGCAGAAGCTTGAATTAAAGAATGATTGTTTTTTTCATCAGTAGAAATTCCGATGGTTAATGTATCTGGCCATTCAGTTCTTCCATTAAATAGGGCTAATTGGCCTTTCCCATCACTACTTCCACCAATTCCAAAATCATGTATTCCATCATTATTTCTATCACCAAATGCAAATAGTTTGCCTGGCCAAAAACCACCTATGTTACGTCCAAAAATTTTGGCATCTGCATCATTCACATTATACACTTGCTTTGCATCAAATGGACCAAAGTATACATACATAACTCCCTGAGCGGCTTTCGTGTTCGTATATTTTGATGCCCCAATAATTAAATCTGGCTCCCCATCACCATTAATGTCACCAGGAGCGGAAACAACTTCTGCAAATAATTCAAAAATCTGTTCCCCATTAAAATATCTATCCGCATTTTCTGACGTTAAGCTATTTTCAGAAGTAAATTGCTCAAAATAATAAGCTCGACCTAAAAAATCGCCATAACCAGTAGCTCCAATAAATAAACCATTTTTATTGACCCCTGATTTTTTAACAACACTAATACTAGAACCAAAATTTTCTTCATTTAAACCATTTATTATCACATCAGCTTCAGTGCTTTTTTTAGGTATTCCAGGTGTAAACGGCCCGTAAAAAAGTAGTACTTTACCGTTATTACCATTAAAGGTCTGTTCGCTTACAACAATATCAATTTTACCATCACCATTAAAATCGCCCAATTCAAACCGCTCGCCCAATCGTTCTCCAGCAATGGAACCACTTATAATGATATTCGATGAAGTTAAATTAGTATCCGTTTGAACAGGTAAAGAAAGAAGATAAATTCGACCAGTTGAATTCAATCCTGATTCAGATGCACCTGGTGCTCCAATAAAAATTTCAGGAAAACTGTCACCAGAAACATTTGCTTTTCTTAAAACGGTTCCTAACTCTTCATTTTGTTGAGTTCCAGAAACGGAGGCAAAACGAAACACATTTACCTGAAAAGCATAGCTCTCATTTATTCCTAAAATGAAAGAGATTAAACAAATAAATCCAATACTAAGAGCTTTTCGCATAAAATTGTAGCTATAAAATCAATAAGCTTAAATTAAACAGTTAATGTGTTTATATAGGTAACCATTTTATTCCTAAACATCAATATAAATGTGAAAATTATAACGATTATTTAGAATTAGCCTTTCGTTTGTCGGTTACATTGTAAAGACTTGATATTTAACTATTTTAAATAATACCTTTGCAAAAAAAAAGACAGCCAACAAATTGACTGCCTTATTTAAAAAAACTAATTCTACGAAATTATTTTTTTGCGTAACGTTTGTTGAATTTATCAACACGACCATCAGCAGAAATCATTTTTGTAGAGCCGATATAAAACGGGTGATTTGAAGAATCAACATCAGGACGAAATTGACCATCTTGTACATTCATTGTTGAACGAGTAACGAATTCAGTACCATCGTTCATTAGAACTGTAATTTCTTTGTAATTTGGGTGGATGCCTTTTTTCATTGCTATTGAAAAATTTGATTTTTTGATCTCAGATTAGTCAGATAATATACGAACTTTCGTTTAGTTTACCAACGAATCTTAATAAACTACAACTTCAAACCATCATTTATATTAAATCGTCTTCATCAAAACTGAAATTACCTAGCATGCTACCGATCATATCCTTGTAACTAATAGTGCCGTCATCGCTTTGTTTTCCAAGTTTTGAATATTGATGAAGCCCTTCCAAGACAAACTCCATTAAAACATAACGCTCAGAATCAAATTGTGGAATTGCCTTTTTTGTTGCAGCTAATTTAAGCCCAGGAATACTATCTAACTGCTTTCTATAAGCTTTTTCTGACATCATATCCTCAAAATCTGCAATATTACCTTGTGAAAACCAATTCGTCACAGTTTCATAATCTGAATTTACTGGCGATTTTTTCTTGTCCGGTTGTGGATTATCAAAGTAATTTAAAAATACATTTCGAATAGCTTTACCTATAAGATGTTTTGCGACATTGGCTGAACCTTCTTGCTCGCCTTCATAAACCAATTCAAGTTTACCCGTTAAAGCAGGAATTATTGAGTATAAATCAATTAACCGGGTTACCGTTTCTGATTCACCATTAATGATTGCTCTTCTTTCAGCAGCTGATATTAATTGCTCCATTGCAGAAATGGACATCCTTGCCGAAATTCCACTTTTTTGATCAATATATTCTGATTTTCGACCTTCAAACGAAACCATTTCTATCAATTCTTTCATAAAAAATGGAACTTCTACTGAAATATCTCCCCTTTTTACCCAAGCTTCTTGTTGGGTGATTTCTATACCTGTTTGAAGTTCTTTTGGGTAATGAGTAATTATCTGTGAGTCAATTCTATCTTTTAATGGAGTAATTATATTACCTCTGTTTGTATAATCTTCAGGATTTGCTGAAAAATAGATTCCCACATCTAATGGCATTCTAATCGAAAATCCTCTAATCTGAATGTCTCTTTCCTGCATTACATTAAGAAGAGAAACTTGAATTCTTGGTTGTAAATCAGGCAATTCATTTATCACAAATATGCACCTATTTGCACGAGGAATTAAGCCAAAATGAATCACTTCTTCATCAGATAAAGATAATTTTCTTGTTGCTGCTTTAATAGGATCAATGTCTCCGATTAAATCAGCTACTGTGGTATCTGGTGTTGCTAATTTTTCACTATATCTTTTTGAGCGATGAATCCAAGTAATTGGAGTTTCTTCACCTTTTACTGCAAGTGTATGTTTCCCGTATTTTGAAATAGGCTCAAATGGGTCGTCATTTAATTCAGAGCCATCAATAATTGGCATGTACTCATCTAATAAATTTACCAAAGAGCGAAGTAACCGTGTCTTTGCTTGCCCTCTTAAGCCTAATAATAATATGTCATGCCTAGCTAAAATCGCTTGAATTAATTGAGGTAGAACGGTTTGATCATACCCAATTATTCCTGCAAAAAAAGTTTCTTTCTGTCTAAGTTTTTGAATTAAATTCTCTCTAAGCTCTTGTTTAATCGATCTTGATTTCCAACCTGCGGCTTTTAATTCAGCAAGTGTTTTAATTGATGGTAAACTCATTTTGTTGATTTATTTTTTTTCGAGATGAAATAGATTGACTTTGTTAACGCTTTGGATAATAAGTAAAGATTTGCTGTAAAACACAGTATAACTTAGCGCTTGTTCTCTCAAAACATGAAAAATATTTTTAAAATTAAGACTACTTTGTCTTATAAAAATCTCATATATTCAGCTGATTGTATCCGAAATCAAAACCCGTTAATTCTTTTAAATTAGTTGATTATAGATTTCCATACTATTTATTTAATCACATTCAACATATTAATTTTCGACCATGTTACACATTAAAAAACAAGATGCCCTTGATTATCATTCTATTGGCAAACCTGGTAAAATTGAAGTAATTCCTACAAAACCCTATAGTACACAAAGAGATTTATCATTAGCATATTCCCCTGGCGTTGCTGACCCTTGTCTTGAAATAGCAGAAAACCCTGATGATGTCTATAAATACACAGCAAAAGGAAATTTAGTTGCTGTAATTTCGAATGGAACGGCAGTATTGGGATTGGGAAATATTGGAGCGTTAGCTGGAAAACCAGTTATGGAAGGCAAAGGAATGCTTTTCAAAATCTATTCAGGAATTGATGTATTTGATATTGAAGTTAGCACTCAGGATATTGATGAATTCATTTTAACAGTAAAAAACATCGCACCAACTTTTGGAGGAATAAATCTTGAAGATATTAAAGCTCCCGAATGTTTTGAGATTGAAAGACGTTTGAAAGAAGAATTAGATATTCCTCTAATGCACGATGACCAACATGGCACTGCAATTATTTCGTGCGCAGCCTTAATTAATGCTTGCGAATTGGCAGGCAAAAAACTTGCAGATGTAAAATTGGTGATAAATGGAGCTGGAGCTTCTGCAATTTCTTGTGCCAAATTATACATCTCAGTCGGTGTAACAAAAGAAAACATCTTAATGCTAGATAGTAAAGGTGTAATCACAACTGATAGAACCGGATTAGATACAGAAAAAAAATACTTTGCTGCCAATACACAATTAAAAACTCTAGAGGAAGCGATTCGAGGCGCAGATGTTTTCGTTGGGCTCTCAAAAGGAAATATTCTTAGCAAATTTATGGTTAAGAGCATGGCAGATAATCCAATTGTTTTTGCTTTAGCCAATCCAACTCCTGAAATTGCTTACGACGATGCCATAGAATCCCGTCCTGATATCATTATGGCAACTGGGCGCTCTGATCATCCTAATCAAGTAAATAACGTTTTGGGTTTTCCCTACATTTTTAGAGGAGCGTTAGATGTTAGAGCATCCAAAATTAATGAAGAAATGAAATTAGCTGCTACTTATGCTTTAGCAGCCCTGGCAAAAGAGCCCGTTCCCGATGAAGTAAATATGGCATATAGTTCTAAAAATTTAAGTTTTGGGCGTGATTATATTATTCCAAAACCTACTGATCCACGATTGATTTATACCATCTCGCCTGCAGTTGCAAAAGCTGCTGTTGAGTCAGGCGTTGCAAAACGAAATGATATGAATTGGGATGACTACAAAAATCAACTAATGGGACTATTGGGTCATGATAATAAACTTATTCGCGCATTAGCTTCAAAAGCTAAAGAAAATCCGAAACGAGTAGTTTTTGCAGAGGCTGATAATTATAAAATTTTGAAAGCCGCTCAAACTCTAAAAGAAGAAAATATTGCAGAACCTATTTTACTTGGTAATCCCAAAATAATTCGAGATATAGCTGATGACTTCAGTATTGAGTTAAGCGATATTCCTATGATTGACCCTAGAAGTGAAACGGGGATGAAAATGGGAGTAGAATTTGCCGAAAAACTATTTGAAAAAAGACAGCGAAAAGGTGTTACACTAGGAGATGCTAAACAAACTATGTTAAATAGAATTCCTTTTGGAGCAATGATGGTAGAGACAGGATACGCTGATGCTATGCTTTCTGGAATTACTAAGAACTATGCAACCCCAATTAAACCTGCGCTACAAATAATTGGAATGCAAGATGGTGTGCGAAAAGCTGCGGGAATGTATATTGTTACAACCCCTAAAGGCACATTTTTCTTTGCAGATACAACCGTAAATGTTGATCCAAGTGCTGAAGATTTGGTAGATATCACGCTAATTACAGCTCAAGCTATTCGCAAATTTGGTATTACTCCAAGAATTGCCATGCTTTCTTATTCAAACTTTGGTTCTAGTGATGGTGAATCACCAGACAAAGTGAGAAAAGCCGTTGATTATTTGCACAAAAATCATCCCGACCTAATTGTAGATGGTGAAGTTCAAGCAAATTTTGCAGTTAACAAAACCCTTTTAAAGGAACAATTCCCTTTTTCTAACCTTGTAGATAAAAATGTTAACACCTTGATTTTCCCCAATTTATCATCTGGAAATATTGCCTATAAATTAATGCAAGAATTAGGTGGCGCTGAATTAACAGGTCCAATTTTACTTGGATTGAAAAAACCTGTTCACGTTTTACCACTTGGTTGCTCAGTTAATGAAATCATCAATCTTGCAACAATTGCTGTAGTTGATGCTCAGTAATAGATTTTAAATTAAAGCATAGAATACCTATTTAATATTACTTTTCAATATGGATAGGTATTTCCTTTTTTAGACTTTAAAAATTTAAAAAAAGTCATCATTTATACATTTAGATTTAAAAATTTAAGCTATTATAAGTTTCTTTCAGTTGGTATTCTTAACAAGTTCTCTTTACAAAATGAAACAAAATCGGTTACAAAAATTTTTCTATATAACAGCTTTATTTGCAATAATCTCAAGTTTAGACCTTGTCTATTCTCAAAACTTTACAACAAAAATAGATTCCATTTTATACAATCGTGATTTTGGTTGGGCATCTTTATCCTTTAATAGCACTCAATCTAATTTCATTGATGATAAACTTATCAGTTTAGGTTTACACTTCAAACCTGACATTTTCGGTTTCACAGATACCCCTTATTTCTTTGAACTATTAGCCGTTGCTCATCCTCTTTCACCAGAATCAATAAATAGTATCGGCATAGGTTATACCAAATCTTCAGTAATGGGAAGAACCAAATTAAGTCTTGGTTTAAGTAATTTTAAAAGCTCAAATTACGAGCCGATTATTAAAGCAAATGGATTAGGAGCCTATCTTTCTGGGTCTGTGTATCTAGAGCCTTATATGCCTTTTGGAGCTGGAATTAATACTGAAATGTATTTTCATGCTAAACAAGTTCTCATCTTAGTTGGTTTCTCAGCTATTCTAGATTTTGCAAAATGAAACTAAACTTTAATTCTAATTGAGATACTTTTAACAAATTTCTTATATCATTTTTCTCAATTTTTTCATTCGGAGATACAATCGGGATTAAAAAATATCTTAAAAAATAGGGTATCAATGTTTACTTCATAAAAAAAGCCTTGCTCGTAAATACGAACAAGGCTTTTAATGTAGCGCGGGGCGGACTTGAACCGTCGACCTCAGGGTTATGAATCCTGTGCTCTAACCACCTGAGCTACCGCGCCATAAAAAACAGTGAGCAAAAAAAAGCGTCACCTGTTTCCAAGGACGCCAAATATAATTAAAACTAATAGAAAAGTACAGTTAAATCCAATTTTATTTAGATTCTGACAATTGTTTTAGCTTTGCTAAAGATTTTTCAACCTTTCTTTGAAAAACAAACTTGAAAAATGGATTGATGAAAAGGTATTCCACTACTTGTTTCCAAAATACAGAACCGAAAGTATAAAACACATGAGCCATGATATCAATTTGATATTCAGGTTCATTTTTTGCCTGTTCTCTCAAAATTTGACGTGCTTCATAATCCTCTGACAAAGCAATCATTGTTGATATACTGTTATCATCGAACATGTACGTAATTCTATTAAAACGATACGAATCAGCCTCATCAACAAAGCTAAATTGACGTCTCACTTTTGAGTTCATAAATGCATCATGGACAAATAAATTTTTACAACCAAAAACACCAAACTGCTTATCGATTTGTACTAATTTCAATCCATTTCTAACTGATGCATCAGGAGCAACTGTACTAAATTTTACAGGTGACCATTTCTCAATATTCTCCACAACACTAGCTAATTCCCATACTTTACTGTAGGGCGCCTGTATGCGTATAAAAACTTTAAACTCCGGCATAATCTTATGCTTTTACTCAACATGAACTTTTGTTAAGTCAGAATGTAACAGTTTTTTTGATAAGACACATCATAGAAAATAATAAGTAATGGTTTTAACCAATCCTTTACTTGAAATAATTGTATTTTTGGGCAAATTTTTAATTCAAATTTATTACATGGCAAAAAATATAACCTCACGTTCTAAAGATTATTCACAGTGGTATATCGATATTGTAAAAGAAGCTAATTTGGCAGATCATTCACCTGTTAGAGGTTCGATGGTAATTAAGCCAAACGGATATGCCCTTTGGGAAAATATGCAAGCCGTTCTTGATAGAATGTTTAAAGAAACGGGGCATCAAAACGCTTATTTCCCTCTCTTTATTCCAAAATCTTTTTTATCAAAAGAAGCAAAACATGTTGAGGGATTTGCTAAAGAATGTGCTGTCGTAACTCATAGTCGACTAATTGCAACAGAACACGGGGTAGAAGTTGACCCAGACTCAAAACTTGAAGAAGAATTAATAGTTCGTCCAACATCAGAAACAATTATATGGGATACATATAGAGGCTGGATTCAATCTCACCGTGATTTACCTTTATTAATTAATCAATGGGCGAATGTTGTTCGCTGGGAAATGCGTACTCGTTTATTTCTTAGAACAATGGAGTTTTTATGGCAAGAAGGTCATACAGCTCATGCCACAAGTGAAGAAGCGATAGAAGAAACTGAAAAAATGCTAGAGGTTTATCGAGTATTTGCCGAAGAATATATGGCTGTTCCTGTAATTACAGGAATAAAGACAGAATCTGAACGATTTGCTGGCGCTGAAAACACCTATTGTATTGAAGCATTGATGCAAGATGGAAAAGCATTACAAGCTGGAACTTCTCACTTTTTAGGTCAAAATTTCGCAAAAGCATTCGACGTAACATTTCAAGATAAAGATGGAAAGTTAAAACACGTTTGGGCTACAAGTTGGGGTGTTTCAACTCGTCTAATTGGCGGCTTAATTATGACTCACTCTGATGATGACGGTTTGGTATTACCTCCAAAATTAGCTCCAAATCAAGTTGTTTGTGTTCCTATTTATAAAACAGACGAAGAGAAAACACTTGTTTATGATTACATAAACACATTAGTTGCTGATTTAAGAAAAGCTGGTGTTCGGGTTAGAACAGATTTTCGTGATCAATATAAACCAGGTTGGAAATTTGCTCAACATGAAGTCGAAGGCGTTCCACTTAGAATTGCTGTTGGTCCACGTGATGTTGCAAATGCAGTTGTAGAATTAGCAAGAAGAGATACCAAAACCAAAGTATCCATTCCTGTTGAAGGACTAACTGAAGTCATTCAAAACTTATTAGTAACTATTCAAAACGATTTATTTGAAACTGCAAAAAAACGCAGAAGTGATATGACATCTGTTGTTGATAGTTATGAAGAGTTTAAAAACGTATTAGACGAAAAAGGTGGATTTATTTATGCTCATTGGGATGGAACTCCAGAAACAGAAGCAAAAATTAAAGAAGAGACCAAAGCGACTATTCGTTGTTTACCTCTAGAAAACCCACATAAGGAACCTGGAATTTGTATTATTTCAGGTAAACCTTCAAAAGAACGCGTTTTATTTGCAAGAGCGTACTAAACATGAAATTCAGGCCGGTTTTAACTGCTGAACAAGCAAGAGAATTAGACCAGAAAACGATAGCTAACTATCATTTTTCACAAGATTCTTTAATGGAATCGGCTGGACTTCGCATAGCAAATAGACTTGAGTCGATTTCTGAAAACTCCTTTCTTTTTCTTGTAGGATTTGGAAATAATGGCGGAGATGCTCTTGTTGCACTTCGCCATCTTGCTTTATCAAGCAAAGAAACTAAATTGTTTCTTTATGAACTGAACCCTGAATCTAAGAATTCTAATTATAAGCTTAACCGCTCTCGACTCAATGATTTAATTAAAAGAGGCCGAATTGAAGTTTTTTTTGAACTTCCAAAGTCTTTTAGTGGTTGTATTGTTGATGGGCTATTTGGTTCAGGGCTTTCACGTGATTTAAGTGAAAATATTTGCTCTCTCATTTCATGGGTAAATAATCAAAAAGCATTTCGAGTTTCAATTGATGTCCCATCAGGTCTAGACTCAACTTCTGGAATTGTAAAACCAATAGCCATAAAAGCAAACTTAACTTTAACAATTGGGTTTAAAAAAGTCGGTTTTTTTTATAATGACGGCGTACTTCAAACGGGCAAAATCGAGATTCTGAGCATTGGATTTGATCAAGAACTAATAAAACCCATGTATTTCGAACTAGATGTATTGGACGAATCGGATTTTTTAGTTAGCTCAAAATCAAATCCTGAACGCAATCATAAATATGATGAAGGTTTTGTGAGCATAATTGCTGGATCAGAGGGATTAAGTGGGGCGGCATATCTTGCATCAAAAGCAGCATTAGCGGCTGGTGCCGCAGCTGTTCAATTATTTTATCCGGCTGGTTTATATCCAGTTTATGATATTCTTTTACCAGAGGTTTTAAAAAAACAAATTGGAAATGATTCTGATCGTTATTTTAAACCAGAACATATTGAAGAACTCTTTGAAAAATTAAATGCTTCATCAAAGCAAACAATTGTTTTAGGGCCAGGCTTAGGAAGCAAAAAAGAGACGGAACAATTTGTCAATTCTTTTTTAAAAAGAAATAATTTTCCTCTTATAGTTGATGCAGACGCTTTATCAGTAATCACTGATATAAAAGATGATTCTAATTTTCCGATTATTTGTACACCGCATATTGGTGAACTAAAAAAAATGACAGGAAAAAAAATAAACACCGATTTTGATCGTGTTGAAATTGCTCGTTCTCTTGCAATTGAAAAATCGATTCATATCTTCAGTAAAGGAACTATGGGATGTTTTATTGAACCTGAGGGTACTGTTTATTTTTTACCTTTCTCAAATTCAAAATTAAAAAAAACAGGTTACGGTGATGTATTTTCAGGTTGGCTTGGCAGAAATTGGCTAATTTTAAACAATCCAAGAGATGCATTTTTTCAATCTGCAATCGAACTTTTTGAAAAAGCAAAACCCTATTCATCCGATGACCTAAGTCCAGAACATCTAATATCACTAACAACCAAATAATATTTTCCTTTTGAAGAACACCGGGATAAGTTTATTCATTTTATACACATTTATATTACTAGCCGCTACCCTTGCTCCATCTGAGTATGTTAGAGAAGCAAATGTATTTAAATTTTCAGACAAATTTATGCACTTGATTTCGTTTGGAGTTTGGTCTGGCTCACTTTATTTACTGTTTGTTTTTTTTGGATCAGGTCAATCTTTTAAAAATTCTACAATTTCTATACTAAGTGGAACCATATTTGGAGCTATAATTGAGGTCTTACAAATAACCTTACCTGTTTACAGAAGCTTTGAATATGCTGATATTTTAGCGGATTTTCTTGGTGCATTACTATTTGTTTTAGTCTTAGACTGGATAATTAAGACTAAAAAATCTGCATTATTTTAAATTAAAAGCCGTTTTTTTTAAAATTTACTTTGCATTTTTCATAAAAAAAGGTTTTCTTTAGCCACTATAAAACATCTTGAAACTGTCAATAAAGATTTATGCTAGAAAGAAAAAAACCGGAAGCAGATTTACGTAAAAGTTATACCGTTTATATGCAAATTGGATTGGTCGCCGCACTAGGTATTCTTCTTCTTTTATTTAAAGTTGATATACGTAGTGAATCTGACATCGTACTACAAACCGTTGAGCAAGAAACGGTTAAAATGGAAGAAATTGAACAAACACGTCAAGATGTTAAACCTCCTCCTCCTCCAAGACCACCTGTTCCAGTTGCTGTTCCTAACGATGAGGTAATCGAAGACGATATTCTCGACTTAGATGCTGAGATTGATTTAGATGCTCCATTAGAATTACCACCACCACCACCACCGGCAGAAGAAGAACCAGATATTTTTGTGGTTGTAGAAAAAAGACCTGAGATTAAAGGTGGAATGAAGGAATTGTATAAATATATAGTTTACCCTGAAATCGCTCGTAAAGCAGGTATTGAAGGTCGCGTAATTTTAGAGTTTGTTGTAGATGAGCGTGGAAAAGTTTCGAATGTTAAAGTTCTTCGTTCAGTAGGCGGAGGCTTAGATGAAGCAGCTATGAGTGCGGTTCAAAAAGTTAAATTTACTCCTGGTATGCAAAGAGGTAGACCTGTTAAAGTTAGATATACTTTACCTGTAACATTCAAATTAAGTAGCTAAGTATATAATCTTATTATTGATATAAAAAAAGCCCTGAATTTACACTTAGGGCTTTTTTTTTGATTAAATCGAGTTTATTGTTTTATTAATCCAAATATTTTTGTCTTAATAGCCATCTTGAAAAAGTATCAATCACACGAATCAGGTTTTCATATTCTACTTTTTCTCTTGCCTTTAGTACATCACACCATTCAACTTTCTCAATGTCTTCTTCAGCTTCTGGTGTAAATTCTTGATTTGGGGCAGTTGCAACATACCAATAGGTTGTTTTGCCCCAATCTTCGTCAAACTGATTGTATTCATGATAGGTTTGAATGAGTTCTTCACCAATTAAGACATCAGATATTCCTAATTCTTCTTCGAGTTCTCGTTTAGCGCAAACTCGAATGTCCTCACCTTTTTCCCGTTTACCTTTGGGCAAATCCCATTTCCCTTTTCTGAAAATCAAAGCTATTTCTATTTGATCTTCATTCTTTCGAAATAGAATGGCACCTGCGGCATCAATTTGTTGGCGCTTTGCCATTATTCAGATTTACTTTCTGTTGATTCTATATTTGCTGCTTTTTTATCTTCTTCTACTTCATCTACATAGTTTAAACGCAGTGTGTTTAAAACTTGCTTTAAGTAGCCTTTTAATTCAGCTGATAAGTTATTCAAAGTAAATTGCTCTAGCATAGCCAAAGTATCAATAGCATATTTAGCAGATGCTAAATCTCTTTCAATTTTGTCAGTAGCAGGATTTTTTAATTTACCTAAACTCATCATGCAAATTTGTTCGTGCTGCTGAACTAACATCATAAATAACAATTGATTTTGTTGTTCTTCAGATAATTTTTGTCCGTTGAAATCCATAGAAATCAGATTTAAGGGTTAATAAATAAAGTCGTATTTTTGTCTAAAATTACAATACCATGTTCTTAATCACCATAAAAATTTATTAAAATGGCAATTTTGCATCCATTTAAGGCTTGGAGGCCGACACAAGATACTATTTATGAAATCGCTTGTGTTCCTTATGACGTTATAGACACAGATGAAGCTCGAATTTTAGCTGAGGGAAAGCCAAATTCTTTTTTACATGTAATCAGACCTGAAATTGATTTAGAAGATAGCACTGACGTTCATGCTGATTCTGTTTATGAACAAGGACGAATAAATCTAGAGAAAATACTTTATTCTGGCCTAATGACTCAAGAAAATGAAGCCTCAGTTTATGTTTATCGTTTAATTATGGATGGCAGAGAACAAACAGGCATTTTTTCTTGCGTTTCTGTAGATGATTATGATTCCAATGTTATTTTAAAACATGAACTTACCCGTCCAGACAAAGAAGACGACAGAACACGTCATATTTTAACGCAATCTGCACATGCTGAGCCGGTAATGTTAACTTATAAAGATCACGAAAAAGTTAATACTATCGTTTCTTCGACTATGCAAGAAAGACCGATGTTTGATTTTACAGCTGATGATGGAATTAAACATACCTTATGGAAAATTTCAGATCTATCAGATTTGGTTCAGTTTTTTGCTGAGATACCCCATTTATATGTTGCAGATGGTCATCACCGTTGCAAAAGTGCATCAAGAGTTGCTGAATATATAAAGGCGAATGGCATTTCTAAAGACTCAAACGAGTTTGAGTTCTTTCCTGCAGTTCTCTTCCCAATGAGTTCTATGAAAATCTTAGCTTATAATAGAGCTATTAAATTAGCTTATAATAGAGCTATTAAACAAGTTTCTGAAGATTTTTTGGATGAGTTGAATTTAACCTGTGCTTTAGCTGATTACGTAGATGCTCAACCAAGAAATGCTGGCGATTTTTCTGTTTTTTATAAAGGCGAGTGGAAAACATATACCTTACCTAAAACCTTAGGAACTGCTGTTGCCGATCAACTCGATGTTTCCAGATTGAGTGAATATGTTCTTCAACCAATTTTAGGAATTCATGACCAAAGAACAGACAAACGAATTTCATTTGTAGGCGGAATTAGAGGTACTTCTGAATTAGAGCGCTTAGTAAATACAGCTAAAGCTGATGTTGCGTTTAGTATGTTTGCAACTTCAATTCAAGAGTTAATGGATGTCTCAGATGCAGGCGAATTAATGCCACCTAAATCGACTTGGTTCGAGCCTAAGTTGCGTTCTGGCCTACTAGTTCATACTTTTTAAAATCACTCCTTAAAATCAAATTTCAACCATGTTTAGAGCTCACAATTTTAGTGCAGGTCCTGCTGGATTACCAACCGAAGTGTTGGAAAAAGCACAACATGAATTTTTAAACTATCATGATGTTGGAGCTTCTATCATGGAAGTTAGTCATCGTGGTAAAGAATTCACTCCTGTTTTAGAATCTGCAAAAGACAGACTTAAGCGCCTTCTTGGCCTTAGTGAAAACCATCATATCTTGTTTTTACAAGGTGGAGCGACTCAGCAGTTTTGTACAATTCCCATGAATTTTCTGCAACAAGGAGAAACTGCTGATTACATTAACACTGGAGTTTGGTCAAAAAAAGCGATTCAGGAAGCGCAACTTTTTGGAACGATTAATATCCCTTTTTCTTCAGAATCATTAGGTTTTAATCGTGTTCCAACAGAGAATGAAATCGTCTTTTCGAAAAACGCTAAGTTTGTTCATTATACTTCAAATAATACCATTTATGGAACACAGTTTCGAAATGAACCTGAAACTCATGGTATTCCATTAGTGTGTGATGCGTCTTCGGATTTTTTATCTCGACCAATCGATATTGATAAGTATGGATTAATTTATGCTGGCGCTCAAAAAAATCTAGGACCAAGTGGAGCTGCTGTTGTAATTATTCATGATGACTTTTTGAAAAAAGCTCATACAAAAGGAATTCCTACATTTTTGCAATATGGAGCTCATATTGGTGATTTGTATAATACTCCTCCTACTTTCACTATTTATTTGATTGATTTAGTGTTAGAATGGCTTGAAAATAAAGGTGGAGTTTCAGGTATTTCTGAAATTAATACAGCAAAAGCGACTTTATTATACGATGAAATTGATCGAGACGGATTTTATACTTCATCTGTAGAACTAAATTCTCGTTCTGAAATGAATATTTTATTTCGTTTGCCAACAACAGAATTAGAAAGTGCATTTGTAAAACAAGCCGAGGCTAATCATTTAATCGGATTAAAAGCTCATCGTACAACTGGTGGAATCAGAGCTAGTTTATATAATGCAGTTTCACTTGATTCTGTAAAGATTCTGACGACTTTTATGCAAGAATTCAGAACTAAAAATGGATGAAGCCACATCGGCTTAAATTAATTTTGTATTTTAGTCTATTATAGATTCTTTTAAAATTTATCAAGATTTAAAACTCATTATCAACTTGTGTAATATTTTTTCCTATGGCCGCTAAAAAAAACATCAATATTGAAGTTGAGTTAGACGAACAGAATGTACCTGTGGATATTCGTTGGCAAGCTGATGACTCAAGTACAGATGAGGCAATTTCATGTAGATCAATGGTTTTATCCCTTTGGGATCACCAAAAAAAAGATACACTTCGTTTAGATTTATGGACAAAAGACATGACTGTTGACGAAATGAAAATCTTTTTCCACCAAACTTTAGTCACAATGGCCGATACGCTTGAGCGCTCAATAGCTGATGAACGAATTGCAGGAGACATGAGAGATTTCTGTGCTTATTTTGCCGAAAAAATGGAAATTTCAGAATAGGTTTGAAAAAAATGCGATTTCTCTACATTGAAGATAGTATTGATAATCATTTCCTGATAGATTTTTATTTAAAGTCCTTGTCAATAGATCTCGTATGTGTTGAAACTATTGAAGAAGGCATGCAACTACTTGAAAATCAAGAATTTGAAGGTTTATTATTAGATTTAAATCTTCCAGGAAAATATACTTCTTGGGAATTACTAGAGATGTTAAAGTCTGAAAACAAATTAGATTCTTTGCGTGTTTGGGTAATTTCAGCCATGCAAAATCACGAAGTGTTGCCAAAGCTTAAACCTTATAAAAGTGTAGATTTTTTAAGAAAACCCATAAAAAAGAATGATTTTGTATCAATCATTCGAAAAGCTTTTCCTGAGTATCATTCTTAGCTTAATTTCTCCAAAAAAAATTCAAAAAAAAGTCAGTTCGTAAATAAATATGAACTGACTTTTTTGTTTAATATAAGGGAGTTGAATTCTATTATTCAGCTAAGACTTGCAAAAATCTTGCTGAAGTTTTAATTCCGCGATGAAAGTCATTCAAGCTAAAATGCTCATTTGGAGAGTGAATAGCATCTGAATTTAAGCCGAAGCCCATAAGAATACTATTTACACCAAGAATTGATTTAAAGCTAGCTACGATAGGAATTGAGCCACCTTCACGAGTAAACAAAGGCTCTTTTCCAAAAATATCAGTGAAAGCTGTTGCTGCGGCTCTCATTCCATAAAAATCCAAATCTGTTACTGCTGGCCAACCACCGTGATGCTCTTCTACTTTTACTTTAACTCCAATAGGAGCTAATTTTTCGATATGCATTTTGAATAATTCAGCAATTTCTTTTGGATCCTGATCAGGAACTAAACGCATACTCACTTTGGCACCAGCTTTTGAAGGAAGAACGGTTTTAGCGCCTTCAGCTTGATAACCACCCCAAATGCCATTCGCATCTAAAGTTGGTCTTGCTGAAGCACGTTCCAACGTTGAATATCCTTTTTCACCAAAAACATCATCGATGCCAAGTTCATTTTTGTATTCTTCTTCATCGAATGGCAACAATTTGTAAGCTTCACGTTCATCTTCTGTTAAAAGGCGAACTTTATCATAAAAGCCAGGAATCTGAATAACTCCATTTTCGTCTTTTAGTTTTGCGATAATTTCACACAAAACATTAATTGGATTTTGAACAGCTCCACCATAAACACCTGAATGCAAATCTATATTAGCAGAAACGACTTCAATTTCCATGTAAGCTAAACCACGAAGACCGTAAGTAATTGAAGGAACATCTTTTGCAAACATTGAAGTGTCTGAAATAAGAACCATATCACAGCTTAACATATCTTTATGTGTTGTTAAAAACGGAACTAAATTCGGAGAACCGATTTCTTCTTCACCTTCTAAAATGAATTTCACATTTACAGGAAGCTTACCAGTAGTTTTTAATAACGCTTCTACGCTTTTAACGTGAATATAAGCTTGACCTTTGTCATCAGCGGAACCTCGTGCGTAAACTTTACCATCTTTAATAGTTGGTGTAAATGGCTCAGATTTCCACAATTCAAGAGGATCTGGAGGTTGAACATCATAATGTCCATAAATTAAAACTGTTGGTTTATCTGAGCCCGCATGCAAATAATCTCCGTAAACGATAGGATGTTTTGCTGTTGGAAACACCGTTACATTTTCTAATCCAATTGAGTTTAATTGATTCTTTAAAAACGCTGCGGCTTTTTTAACATCTTCATTTTTTGATGAATCTGTACTTACACTTGGAATTCTAAGTAAATCAAACAATTCGTCCTGAAAACGTTGTTGATTTTGATCGATATATGCTAAAACTTCAGACATAATTTATCTTTATTGGTGATAATTTTATTTCCTTACGGGCTAAAAATACAGTTAATTCAGCGTATTTACCCCAAGAAATTAGCCTTTTGAGAGAAGTCTATCTTTATTTTAAAAATCCGTTTGCATAGGCATAAAAATAGAACAAATTAGTACAGATTTCCTTTTCCAATTTTCAAGAATTAAAAAATTCATTGAAATTTTATTAGAGATAAAATCAAACTTGAGCTTCTTTCCCTATGCCGATTTTGAATGCAAACAATTTATCAAATTGAGTATAATCACCTTTTATTTAGGTAAATGCTACTTTTCAGAATATGACCAAATTTGGTTTTAATAAATCAATAAATCAGATTTTGGAATCCAACCATAAATACCGTTACTCATTCTAACATAAACCCAATCCGGATTGCTTTTTGAGTTTGAAAAATCAACGATAAACTCATAGCCTTCAAAAGTAATACTTGTTATCTCAGACTCTACATCAGTGCTTTTTAGCAAATTAGATTGTTCTTTAATTAAAACTGCGTTTCCGTAGCGATTGTTCACATAATCGGTGTAAAATGCTGCAGCAGCTAAAAATCCAGTTAAAACAATCGAGCTGAGCAAAGTGCGTAAAACCCATTTATTTTCACGAAACCAAAACCAATAAGCTATTAATATAATTAAGCTTAGATATGAAAAAGTCATTGTTAACCATGACCAACCGGTTGTACCGAGTTTTATAGTCCAGTCTAAAACATGATCCCATGGAAGCTTTGGTAAATAAGCGGCTTTTTGAGGTAATTTTTTGGCAGAGTATTCAATCCCTTTCAAAGCTTCTGCTTTTGTGTCATCAAATTCTACGGCTTGCAAAAAATAGGCTTTTGCCATTCCTAAAGAATCGAGTTGGGTGTAAGCTAAACCGATATTCAAGTATAATGGACCAGATTTCCAGTCCGCATCAATAATTTCTTTATACCCTTTTATCGCTCCAGTATAATCTTGATCTTTAAGTAATTGATTAGCTTGATCAAATTTCAATTGAGCCTGAGTTGATGGAAAGAGTTGAAATAACAAAAAAAGAACTACATTAATTATCATACAAAACCTCTAATACTTTTGTATAATTTTTGAGCGATTTGGAAATCATTTTGAAAATCTTGCATACTTGTTAAGGGTGCAAATCGAATGGTTGAGCATTTTTGTAATAAAGTATTGAGCTGTTTAATATCCTCAGGCTCCATTCCTTTTTTCACCAATTCTTCAATATAAATATCTTCATCTTGTCCGGTTTCTGGAATATGTAGACGATCAGCAACATAACCAACTAGTGCTTTTTGCATCTCAGCATAAGAAGCTTTTATGTCAGATTCTGCAATTTTCTTTGCTGCATTAAAACGAGTATCTGCTTTTCTTGATGCTTTATTGGAACGCGCAAACTGAACATCACCTTCCATTTTATCTAAATATGAACGGTAAAAAAACAATGCAATTCCGACTACAAATGGGAAAGCAAGCATCATAATAAACCAGTTTTGCTTGAAAACAGTAAATTTCTCTGGGCTGTACCAAAAAGTTTGACCTAAAACAGGTTGAACTTCGAAAGGAATTTGTTGAGTTGTAGAGGCGAATGCTCGTGGATCTTTCTTTACAACAAGATTTATAGCAGATAAAACAGTTGTTTCAAATCGTTTTCTAGTTGGATTAAAGAATGCATACTTAACTTCAGGAATCACATAAGTTCCTGGTGTTCTTGGAATTACGATATCTGAAAATGTTTTTACTCCTTTTATGATATCACTTTTACGGTTGATATCTGAGCTTTCCTGAGGATTATATTCTTCAAACGTATTTGGAAATTCATATTTAGGCTTTGTAACAAGAGCAATATTTCCTGAACCTTGAATTTTTGTGGCAAGCTCGATGGATTCCCCTGCAACTACAGAAGTTTTTGTAATAGATCGACTCACTTTATAGTTTCCAACCGCTCCTGTAAAAATTGCATCGTTTAATTCTGGAAGAGAAATCACCTCGACAGGAACTGCATCGGTTTCTAAATCAACATTCCGCTGATTGGTTCCGTAACCACCAAAAAATGAACTAAATGGATCTCTGTTTCGTGATGCAACGCGAACTGTTGTTACAACGGTGAATGGACTCAGGTTTAATTTCCCTGACTTTGTGGCAAACAAAGCATATTTCATCAATTCAGCTTTTCTGTAACTTACCCCATTTATAATATCTGATGTAACTTGAGGTTGTTTGCCATCATTCAATTCTTCTTTCCAAAATCCTTCTGCTTTCCAACCTGCAGTCGGCTGATAAGAAAGAATTTCTAGACTGTTCTTAAAATAAATAACAACTGTTGCCAAAACCTGCTCACCAACATAAGGTTTTGGGTTAGAAAGCTCCATTTTTAAGAATATATCTGGGCTTGCATTCGGATTTTTTGCCGCCGCTGATCTTGATCTAATGGAGACTTTAAGAGCTTGGGTTTTGTAAAGTTTCTGATCTATTGAAACAGAAACCGGTGGTATCGTAAATTCACCTTCCTTTTCTGTTAGAATGTAATACGAATAACTGTATGAACTTTTTGCAACTCCATTTACAAAAGAAAAACTAGTTGAGGTTGAAGGAGTTGAGCTCAAAAACCGCATTCCTTGGAGTTCTGGTAAATCTGGATTCGTTATTTTTTTAAACTTACTTCCACTAACTGCAATTGTAAGTACAATACGCTCACCCTGAAAAACCACTGTTTCATTAACCGTTGCATTTACCTCAACATCTTGAGCCCAAACTTTACTCAAAGAAAAAACGGATATTAACGAAACTAAAAAGAAAAAACGGTTCAGATTACCAATCTTTTTCATTGTTTTTCTTTTTCTTGTTTGTTTTTGGTTTTTTAAACTGTTTTAATAAATCACTTTCTTTTTTGTCCAAAGCTTGTAAGATTTTTTCAGCTTGTTCTTTGGTCATTTGCCCTTCTTTAGGCTGTATTTGCTGCTTTTCTTGATCCTGAGCTTTATCATTTTCGTTTTGCTGATTCTCTTGTTGCTCTTGCTGCTGCTTTTCTTGATCTTTTTTATCCTGCTCTTGTTGGTCTTGTTGATCCTGCTGTTGCTCTTGATCTTGTTTTTCCTGATCAGACTTTTCTTGATCTTCTTTCTTTTCCTGATCTTTTTTGTTTTCGTCTTTATTATCGTCGTTTTTGTTGTCGCCGTTTTGATCTTTGTTCTTATCCTGTTCTTGCTTTTGCTTATATGCTAACTCATAATTGTATTTAGCTTCATCATCTACAGGGTCGCGTTTTAGTGCGTCTTTGTAATATTTTAGAGCTTTGTCCCATTGTTGCATTTTACCCAACACGTTGCCAATATTATAATCAGCTTTTGATTTTTCTGCAGGATTCTCAACTGTTGATTTATATTGTTCAAAAACGGCTAGAGCTTCTTCGAATTTTTCTTGTTGAGCTAATGAGCTACCTAAATTGAATAATAGTCTTGGATCTTCGGGATTCTCTCTAATCGCATCTTTATATAATTGTTCGGCTTCTGCGAATTTTCCTTCTTGATAAGCTTTGTTCCCATCACGAGCAGAGTCACTTATCATTAAAAAAAACAATAAAATCAGTGTTAAATTGGTCATTTTACTAAAATTTCATTTCCTTATTGAAATCTGTCAAAGTCTAGAATTTACAAAACTTAAGACTTTAGATTTGAAAAAAAATACACTTTTGAACAAGGAATTATTTACGTCTTAAAACTTAAAATATTGCTTAGATATTTGAATTTGGAACTCAAGTCTCTAATTTGTTTTTAGTACTAGACTGAAGTCTAACACTAAAGAATTACATAAAAAAAGCTAGACATAACTGCCTAGCTTTTTTTTAAATTCTGAAAAGAGTTTAAACTAAAGCGGCTAAACCTTTTTTCAAGCGAGATAATGCTTCTTCTAAGTTTGCCATGCTTGTTGCATAACTCAAACGAATACCATTTGGTTCGCCAAATGCATCTCCAGGTACGGTAGCAATCTGAACATCATCTAACAAATACATGATCAAATCGGTACTTGTCTCAATTTTCTGGCCATTCGGAGTCGTTTTTCCAAAATAAGCTGATACATCTGGGAAAGCGTAAAACGCGCCTTTTGGTTTAAAGCATTTTACTCCAGGAATCGCATTCAAGGAATCCACTACGAAATCTCTGCGAAGTTTAAAGGAATCGCGCATCGCATAAATTTCTTCTAATCCACCTTTTAAAGCAGCCTCACCCGCTTTTTGTGAAATTGTTGATGGAGCAGAAGTTTCTTGGGATTGTAATTTATCAACAGCGCTAACTATTTCTGGGCTTGCTGCCAAATAACCTAATCTCCAGCCGGTCATTGCATAACCTTTTGAGAATCCGTTAACTGTGATAACTCGATTCATTAAGTCAGGCGCTGCTTTTGCAAAACTAACATGTGGTGCATCAAAAGAGATATATTCATAAATCTCATCAGAAAGAATGAGAATATTTGGATATTTACGAAAAACTTCAGCTAATGCTTTTAATTCGTCTTCAGAATAACAGCTTCCTGTTGGATTTGAAGGCGTACACAAAACAAATAACTTCGTTTTTGGAGTAATTGCAGCTTCTAATTGAGCTGGAGTGATTTTGTAATCATTTTCGAAAGCAGTACGAACTACTACACTTGTAGCTTCTGCTAACTGAGCCATAGCCGGATAAGAAACCCAAAATGGTGCAGGAATAATCACTTCATCACCTGGATTTAATACAGCAAGCATTGCAAATCCAACTGATTGTTTAGCTCCGTTTGAGACAATAACTTGATTTGTTTTATATTCTAAACCATTATCGCGTTTTAATTTAGCAACAATTAATTCTTTTAATTCTGGAGTTCCTGTATTGGGTGTATATCCGTGATGACCGTCGTTAATAGCTTGAATAGCAGCATCACAAATAAAGCGCGGGGTTTTAAAATCGGGTTCACCAGCACTTAATGAAATTACAGGTTTACCCTCACGTTGCAATTCTTTTGCACGGGCAGAAATTTTTAGAGTTTCGGAAGGAGCCAAAGCCGAGGCGCGCTGTGAAATCATGATAATTATTGAATTTATTGTGATTTGGTTGATTAGTGGAAATTACAGAAATTCCTATAAAAACTTTGTCAAAGTTTAGAACTTTGACAAAGTTAACTATGGCAAAGCTGGAAGCTTTGCCATAGTTTTATAGGAATTCTTAAAAAAATGATAATCAAATGATTAAATCACATATTCTTTCGACACTAGGGCTTGATGATGCTTTTGCCAAACCAATGAGCAATATATTGCCACTCGATTTAAGTGGAAATAACGACGCACAAATTCATCACGATATGATTAACAAATTTCGGCCTCAAATATTAATCGAAGTTGGAACTTGGAAAGGCTCCTCAGCTATTGCCACTGCTAAAATCTTAAAAAGTCTACATTTAGATGCAGTGATTATTTGTGTTGATACTTGGTTGGGCGGAATGAGTCAGCTTACAAAAAAAGATAGCACATGGGGAATGGAAAAGTATTTGCGCAATGGTTATCCTGCTGTTTATGATCAATTTGCATCAAATGTACTTCTTTCTGAGGTTCAGGATTATATCATTCCTATTCCGAATACAAGTGCTGCGGTTTCACGTTGGCTCAAATCAAAAAAGATATTTGCAGATTTAATTTACATTGATGGGAGTCATGAATATGAAGATGTCTATCAAGATTTAAAAAATTATAATCCATTGTTAAGCCCAAATGGCATAATCTGGGGCGATGATTGGCATATTCATGCACATGGAGTCGTTGCCGCTGTAACGCAATTTGCCAACGAAAATTCGCTGAATTTGGTGAATGATCATCAATATAATAAGTGGTTTTTAGCGAAATAAACTAGTTGAAAAACTCACTTTCGTACATTTTTTGTCTTTTTTCAGCCTTGAGTTTAGATGTAGCTTTGGGAGCAACGAGCTCCGCGTATTTTGCATTTACAGTTTGTTATCAACATGAGATTAATCATGCACATTTCCTAACGCTGTTTTTTTCGATTCTTTTTTTTTATAGCGCTGATCATTTGTACGATTTATATCGAACACGATATACAGAACGCTCTGAAAGACGAAGTTTTCATGCTTCACTTCGAACCGTTTTTATCATTTTAGCGATTGTTAGTTTTACGGCTATTCTCCCATTAATCTTTTTCCTCGATCTGCATGTAATTTACTCAGGTTTTATTTTAGCAGTCGGCGTTGGCATTTATTTTTTCATTATAAATACCTACAATACAAATAGATACAAAGATATTTTAGTTGCACTTGGATACACCCTTGGCATTTGGATTCCAGTTTTTAGTTATCAGCTTAGCAATTTTAATTATTTATTTCTGCTCCCAACCTTATTGTTTTTCATAAATACGTTCATAACTATGCTACTTTATGCTTTTTATGATATTCAGTCTGATAAAGAGGAATGCATTGAGAGTTTTTTTTCGAGATTTTCTGTCCTCCAAGCTGAAAGAATAGTTCAATGGGCTGTTTTAATTAATGCTGCGATTTCGTTATTGTTACTTTCGCTGACTTCGTTTAGCTTTTTACTACCTCTTTTTCTTCATGCTCTTCTACTAGTTTTAATCACTTTTTTTGCCCGTTTAAATCCTACAAAAGTGAGATGGATTGGGGAATATAGTTATGTAATTTATTTTATTTGGGCGGTAATTTCGGTGAGTTTTTGAATTATTTTCTCATTATATGAAATCGATTTTGGCTATTTAAACCAGCTCAAATAATTTAGTTTTAGTTTTTGCTACATTTATAATAAATACAGTATTCATCACTTGATCGAGATTCTGGGTCGAGCCGTGAATGACCAAAAAAACTGTCATCCTGAACTCTATTCAAGAACCCGCCCTAGCTCATCGTTTTGTGTTTCGTTCATCATGAAATCTCCCAAACCCTCTTCTATGTTCATTCGTCATCGTACTTTAAGTTCTTGGCAAAAGAGGGATTTTTCTGTTCTGTGCTTCGCACTATTTCTTTCGAAACTTGGAGGAGATTCTGAGTCGAGACCAGAAAGATTTTGAAGCCGAGATTTGGATTTAAAAAAGAGTACTATCTATTGGCAACTCTCACCTAGTCTGCATTTTTAGATTATGTTTAAGATGTAGTTTTTTTCTTTTTGATGCTTATTTTGATAATCATCTAATTAATCCTTTCATAGATTCTGAATCAAAACGTGAATGACTTTTATCTATTCTAAAGAACTGTTTTAATTAATTTATTTGCAGCTTGAATTGGAGTTAACTCATTAGTAATGACTTTCTTAATCAGTTCTTCTGAATGAGAGTGCTCCCATAATTGTTTTAACCAAGCATCTTCTGCTAACCGTTTAAACCAATTGACTAATTGCTTTTCCCGATTAGTTTCAAACAGATTTTTTTCTTTTAATTTTGAACTGAACTCCAAGATTGTTTCCCAATATTCCGCTATTCCTTCGTTTTGAAAGGCACTACTAATCACGATTTCTGAATAGATTCCCTCATATTTGGGTTTCAATAAGTGAAAAGCTGAACGATATTCATCCGCTGCGATTTTAGCCAAATTCTTTAATTCTCCATCGGCTTTGTTGATGACCAAAACATCGGTTATTTCCAGAATTCCTCGTTTTATTCCTTGAAGTGAATCTCCTGCACCAGGCAACATCAACACGGAAAAACAATCGACCATTGATGCAACTTCGTATTCGCTTTGCCCAACACCTACGGTTTCAATTAAAATGACATCATAGCCCGCAGCTTCGCATAAATGTATCGTTTCTCTTGTTTTCCGCGCAACTCCTCCCAAATTTCCGGCTGTTGGTGATGGTCTTATGAAAGCCTCATGTTTTGTAGCGAGCGTTTCCATACGAGTTTTATCACCAAGAATACTTCCGCTAGTTGTTGGGCTGCTTGGATCTACAGCCAAAACTGCCACTTTTTTACCCAATGAAATCAAGTAATTTCCAAGTGATTCAATAAATGTACTTTTTCCAACGCCTGGAACTCCTGAAATACCCACTCGAATGGTTTCTTGATTCGGTTTTGGCAAGCTCGCTAATAATTCCTGCGCATGAATTTGGTCATCATTCTTATTGCTTTCGATTAGAGTGATAGCCTTAGCAAGGGAACGCCGATTTCCAGATTGTAGAGATTCTATGAATTGTGGACCAAAGTTCATGGTTGTGAAAATACGATTTTTGAGTTTTGTGAACTAGGACTCACAGTCCTAGTTATTCATATTAATTATTGGGATGGTCTTATAGGACTGTGAGTCCTATATTTAAAGATAAACTTCAGGTTCATTTTCTAAAAACTCCTGCCAAGGAATTCCACTGATTCCGACCAAAATCGTTTTTGCTTCGGGGAATTTGTTTTTGAATGCTCCCATTCCACGATTCGATTTTTTTTGACCGCTTTTAAGTTCAATTCCAGAGATTTTTTCGCCTTTTTTGATTACAAAATCGACTTCATCGTTTCCATCACGCCAATAAAATAATTCAATCGCACCTTTTTGATAAGCACTCATTAAATGTGTTCCGATTACAGATTCGATAACATGACCCCAAGCCACAAAATCGGATTGAATATCCATAAAAGTTTTGGAACTCATGCTACTCATTAAAGCCATATTATGAATTTGCCATTTCGGACTCGACGAGCGTTGCCGAATTAAATTTGGGCTGTATTTCTCCAAACCACTGACTAATCCTGCCGATTCCAACAAGGTTTGATAATGCGTGAGTGTGGTTGTATTTCCAGCATCCGTTAGCTGACCCAATAACTTAGTATAAGAAACGATATTTCCAGAATAGGTACAGGCCAATTCAAATAAATTTCGAAATAAGGCTGGTTTTTGGATGGAATTAAGCATAAAAACATCTTTGGAAAGCACGGTTTCAATCAAAGAATTTCTAACGTAATCTTTCCATCTTGTTTCGTCTTTTATCAAATCTGCACTTTCTGGATAACCTCCAAACCAAGCGTAAGTGCTTGCATCCCAATTAAATGCCTGTTTCATTTCAGAGAATGACCAATGAGGAATAAACCATTCTTCAAATCGCCCAGCTAAGGACTCTGTAATTCCTTTTTGCAGAACAATTTTAGCAGAACCCCAAAGCACAACTTTAAGTGAACGGTCTTGAAAACTATCTTCATCCCATAGTTTCTTAACAACCAAGCTCCAATCGTGAATTCGTTGAATTTCATCAATAATGAGAACGGCTTCGCTCCAATTTTGCGTATCCATTCTTAAACGAAGTGATTGCCATTGTTGCTCAATCCAAACCCCATCTGAATCAAGCGATTCATCGGCAGAAATAAAAAGGTGGGGAATCGTGAGTTTTTTGGTCAATTGCTTAATAATAGTCGTCTTTCCAACTTGTCTTGGACCAAGCAAAACTTGAATAAATCTTCTTTTTTCTGAAAGTCGATCTAATAATTCTTGAACGTAAATTCTTTCCATAAGGCAATATTTTGAGCTTAAAGCCAATAATAACAATAATTGAGTAATTTTACTCAATGGAATGAGTTAATTTACTCAATTGATTGAACAATTTTACTCAATGTCTATTTTTGATTGAACTTACTAATATGAGTTCGGGATAAGAAAGAAATATAAAAACGGTTATAAATAAATTTCGTCATTCTGGGCTTGACCCAGAATCTTCGCCTAATGAAGCAAGAACTAGTTGCTCTTTTAAAGGCAAAACGATGTGCTAGACCGAGATCCTGATCAAGTTTAGGGTTCTTTGCTTCTTCCACAAATCTTATCCCGAACTCAGATTCCTATTTGCTGTAGTAAACATTAAAAATTTCGTTTATTTAGATTGATAATCAACTTGATTTTTAAGCTTTTTTGAATAAACACGAGTACATTTACGAGTTTGAGATATTTATTTGGTCAGAGATCTTTACAATTCACCAACTCGCTTCAATACATCGTTTACCAATTTTTCAGACATTCTAAAATCGCAGTCATTCAATTTGTTCAATATAGGTTTAAGGGTTTCAATAATTCCTTTTTCTTTTGCACGAATTAAAACTCCTAGAATTCCTATCATATTTATACC
>Ga0210025_1000126_pt1 | contig 114055 bp, 102 predicted proteins | sample CryGeyme20150102_FD_183989 | JGI IMG/M metagenome (GOLD analysis project Ga0210025, IMG submission 183989) | Groundwater microbial communities from Crystal Geyser aquifers in Utah, USA - Crystal Geyser metaG 2015-0102 (SPAdes) (version 2) | ecosystem: Environmental > Aquatic > Deep subsurface...
ACAGAAACCAGTTAAGCCTTTTTGACCCATAGGGAGGTTCTATTTTCAAATACAACGCACAATTCAATAAAATAAACCGCTAACAAAGATTTTTTTAGTAGTTTAGATTTTTATCGGACAACAATGATTTTTTTTAAAAATGGTTGGTAAAAACTATGATGATCTCAAAGTACACTTTTTTGAAAAGGGTAACAAAAAAGGAATAATTTACGTGTTTTACTATTGAAGTCGTTTAAACTTTTTTGATTGAAGCGAAAAATGAGGATTTTTGTTCCAGATTTTGACTTTTTTGTACTTCATAGCAGAGCTACGGAGTTAAAAAACAGGCTAAATATGGGGCAAAAAGACCATTTTGCAGCCAATTGAAAAAGTTTAAACGACTTCATTATTAGAAATTCTCACTTGTATCCAAAACTAACTTCATTACCTTAATGTATTCGGTAAGGAATCATCCTTTATTAATTAGGAATATAGGTGTTAAATATTTAGAATGGATGTTTCCACTTGATTTTTCTGCAAACCGGTATAATTTCACCCTTTGCTAAACGGTAAAAATCATTTTCCCTTTCTGAAAAGTTTTTTGTATAATCTGCTTCTTCCACCTTAAAACCAACGGCTCTTAATTTGTCAAAATAATCTCTTCCATACACACGTACATGGTCATATTGCCCAAAAATTTTAGCACGTTCCTTTGCATCTGTAATCGTGTCGTCTTCAAAAGTTTTCGCTTTGGCGATGTCTTGGGGTATTTGAAATATCCCTATTCCACCGGGTTTTAATATGCGATATAACTCCTGCATGGCTTTTTGGTCATCGGGAATGTGTTCTAAAACATGGTTGCACAAAATAAAATCAAAACTGTTGTTTTCAAAAGGTAGGTTACAAATATCTGCTTTTACATCTGCAAGCGGCGAATTTAAATCGGTTGTTGTATAGTCTAGATTTTTGAGATTTTTAAACCGTTTATAAAATGCTTGTTCCGGCGCAAAATGCAATACTTTTAAAGGTGCTGTGAAAAATGTTGTTTCATTTTTTAAGTAGAGCCATAACAACCTGTGCCTTTCCAGCGAAAGGGTTCCGGGGGCTAAAACATTTTTCCGCTGGGTTTCATAACCGTATGGCAAAAAACTTCGGTAACTTTTGCCGTCAATGGGATCGTGGTATTTTTTTCCGCGGTAAAATAAAGCAAGACCGGGCTTTAAGATATAACTTAATCTAATGAGCGTCTGTCTCGGTATTTTATTTAGAAAAAATTTGAAAATAGATTTCATTCATTAGGTTGTTACAAGTTGTTACACGGAGATGCGCGGAGTTTTACACGGAGCTTCACGGAGAATTTAGAGAGTGTTGATGAATCTTTTTATTCCATTTTTTAAAAGTTTTGTATGAAAATTTATTAAGAGACCGACAGGATATCCACCAAGTTTTAATTAGGTTAAAACCCGAGCAGTATGAACATTTGTAAAACAGTCTACAGTTTTTAATTCAATAACAACTTTGTCTTCAACCAATAAGTCAAACCGATAGCCGTGATCTAATTTAATGTCCTTGTACACAATCGGACAAGGAATTTCCTTTAAAACATTAAGATTTTTTGATTTAAGTTCAAAATATAAACATTCCTGATAAGCAGACTCCAATAGACCCGGACCAAGCGAACGATGCACTTCCAAAGCAGAATTTATGATTTTATTTGTCAATTCTTCCTCAATCATCATTTTCTCTGTGTATCTCTGTGTATCTCTGTGTATCTCCGTGTAACAACAATCTGCTCCATTCAAAAAAAAGCTCTCATTCAAATCTAAAGCACCAATTCCTTTTGGCGAAATTCATTTTCCTCGTCGCTTACGATGCCTAAAGCTTTATAAACATAGGCAAAGGTGGATAATAATTCGGGTTTTCCGTCTACTAGAGCAATATCATGCTCAAAATGCGCACTTGGTCTGCCGTCAGCCGTAACAATGGTCCATCCATCTTTAAGTTGTTTTATGCGATGGGTTCCCATATTTATCATTGGTTCGATGGCTACAGTCATTCCTTCAATAAATAATTTTCCTCTGCCTCGTTTTCCATAATTTGGCATTTCGGGATCTTCGTGCATTTTTCTGCCTAATCCATGGCCTACTAGCTCTCTAACGACACCGTAACCGTGGCTTTCACAAAAATTTTGAATTGCAAAGCCAACATCACCCACGCGGTTATTGGCTTTAAATTCACGGATACCGATGTATAAAGACTCTTTAGTTACTTGAAGAAGCTTCTCTGTTTCAGGTGCTATTTCACCAACGGCAAAGGTATAGGCATGGTCACCATAAAAACCATTTTTTATAGAGCCGCAATCTATGGAAAGAATATCACCTTCTCTAATTTCAGAATCTGTTGGAAGTCCATGAACTACTTGCGAATTACTGCTGATAAGTAGGGTAGAAGGACAATCATAAAGCCCTAAGAAACCGGGAATTGCATTTTCTTCTTCTCTAATATAGGATTCTGCTAGCTTGTCTAAATAGTTTAATTTTACGCCTGGTTTTAATTCTGTGGCAAGCATTCCTAAGGTTCGGGAAACGACCAAAGCACTTTCACGCATCAATTCAATTTCTTCTCTGGTTTTGGGTATAATCATTCTTGTTTATTTTTTAAAAAAAAGAAAGTTTTTTTTCTTATTTATCTCTGCTTTTTTTTCGCCGATAAGGTGGTGGTATATTTCTCCCCATCCTAATAATCCTCCTATATTTCTGTCGTCAATAAAAATATCGGCACTAATTTTTCTGCTTACTTTAAAGTCAAATTCCTCCTCCGGAAAACTCTTGTTTACGGCATAAAAAATAATGCCATTTTCTTCGCAAAAAGCAACAGCTTCTTCTAAAGGTTTTCCATATCTAAACGTCCATAAAATAAGACGATGTCCACTTTTTTGTAAACTTTTTAGGGTGTCAAAAGCAAAGATTTTAGGTTTACCTATTTCTGGATATTCGTTTTCGACAATGGTGCCGTCAAAATCAATTGCTATGGTAAGGGTTTCTGACAACATATCGCTGGCAAATTTTTATATAATTTTTACTAACTTACTCTTCATAGGTGTGTTTGTAGGCTTCCCCATTTGCGATTTTCACTAAATCGGCTTCTAATGTTTCTACAGGAGCTTCTACGATTCTACCTATTTCTTTACCGTTTTTGAATAAAATAATTGTTGGTACATACTGTATGTCCATGCCTTTTTCTAAACCTTCGGGAGTTTCTTTATCCTCTGAAACTGTAATAAGGGTTACTTTTTCTGAATCATATTTTATGGCATCTAAAATACCATAAAGTGCCGGTACTTGCAATTGACTGTCTTCACACCAAGTACCCATAAAAATGGTAATGGTTATCCCCTCTAAAGATTTATTAAGAACGGCAAGGGATTTTTGATCGGGTTGGTACATATAATTTTTTGTAAACCAAGCACTATAAGGTTTGGACTGAATGGTTTTTCGGTTTTGAACACCTAAAAGAATAGGCATATCTTCTATTGCCATTTCAGTTTCTGCCTCGATTTCTTCGGCATCTTGTTCTTTCTCTTTTTTGTCATTTACACAAGCAAAAAGTATTGTAACCATGGCAAGTAATACTATTGTTTTTTTCATTTTGTTTTAAATTAGAGATTCACGATTCATTACAACGGGTTTTTTTATACCCATAATTTTTAAAACGGTTGGAGCTATGTCTGCTAAAATACCATTTTTTACTTGACTTATTTGGTTGTCTACTACAATAATTGGTACAGGATTCGTCGTGTGTGCGGTGTTTGGTGAGCCATCCGGATTGATTAGCGTTTCACTGTTTCCGTGATCGGCAAGAATAATGATGGCGTAGCCATTTTTTAGTGCGGCTTCTACTATAGGTTTTGCACAAGCATCTACCGTTTCACAGGCTTTTATTGCAGCTTTAAAATCGCCCGTATGACCCACCATATCCGGATTAGCAAAATTCATACAGATGAAATCAGCGGTTTTGTTTTCTATTTCCGGGAGTATTTTATCTCGAAGTGCATACGCACTCATTTCCGGTTGCAGGTTGTAAGTAGCTACTTTTGGCGATGGGCACATGATTCGTTTCTCTCCTTCAAAAACTTCTTCCCTTCCTCCTGAAAAGAAAAAAGTTACGTGCGGATATTTTTCGGTTTCTGCAATGCGTATCTGTGTTTTACCGTTTTTTGAAAGGACTTCTCCTAAAGTTTCCGTGACATTATCCTTATGATAAATAGTCTGGATATTTGAATAGGTGTCGTCATAATTGGTCATGGTGACAAAATGTAGTGGCAAGCTTTTTAGGTCTTGCTCAGGAAAGTTGCGTTGTGTTAAGGCTTCTGTTAATTGGCGACCTCTATCGGTTCTGAAATTAAAGAAAATGACTACATCATCGGGCTGAATTATAGCCACAGGAGTATCGTTTTCTATCATTACAATAGGATCGATAAATTCATCGGTTATGTTGCCATCATAACTTTTTTGAATACTTTCTAACGCATTTTCAGAAGCGGTTCCTTTTCCGTAAACCAATAAGTCATAAGCCTTTTTTGTTCGCTCCCACCTTCGGTCTCTATCCATGGCAAAATATCTTCCCATTACTGAAGCAAGTTTTCCTGTGGTTTGTTGCATGTGAAGTTGTACATCTTCAATAAAATCTTTTCCGGAACGCGGATCGACATCACGGCCATCGGTAAAGGCATGGACAAATACATTTTTTAATTGTGCTTGATGCGCGGCACTTAATAAACCTTTTAAATGGTTGATATGCGAATGTACACCGCCATCAGAAACCAATCCTATAAAATGCACATTTTTAGCGTTATTTTTTGCATAGGAAAAAGCATCTACTAATACAGGTTCAAAAGCAATGGTATTATTGGTGACGGCTAGATTGATTTTTGCTAGTTCTTGGTAAATAATTCTCCCGGCGCCAAGATTTATATGACCCACTTCACTATTTCCCATTTGTCCTTCCGGAAGGCCAACATTATACCCATCGGTTCGCAATTGGGCATTTGGATATTTTACATAAAGTGAATCTATAAAAGGTGTTTTTGCTTGTGCTATAGCAGAAACATCAGGATCTTGGGTAATGCCCCAACCATCGAGAATAAGTAAAAGGACTTTTTTGTTCATGCTGCAAAGATAAAAACAAAATCTCGCTTTTAGGGAAGGTTTATTAAGTAAGATTTTAAAAATTACCCGCTTTTTTTATAGCTGTTTTAATTTTTAAAGAGGATTAAAAGTTAAAAAAATAGTTTGCAATACTATATCCTAAACTGTATCGTTTGTATTATCATGTAACAAAAAAAATAAAAATTGTTGTATTTTTCTTTTAAATAGTTACAAAAATATTGTTTTTTAACATGTTTTTATATATTTGTTTATCCTGAATTTATTAGTAACCTAAAGATTTATAATGTTTTACAAAATCCTCCCCGTTTTGTTGCTTGGTCTATTTTCCTTTTCTATGCACACTGTGTCGAATACCAATTTTATAGCAACTGCTAACAGCACTTCGATTGAAATAACTTCAGAAGAAATATACCATTCCTTAAATGCGAATCATTTTATGCTTCCATCGCAAGAGAGTTTTGTAAAAGCAATAGAAGGATTTTATAAATTGAAGGAAAAAGGCAAAATACAAAAAGAAATTTTAACGCTAATCGATTTTAGTAAATCGGCTAATGCACAACGCATGTGGGTAATTGATTTAGCTACCAATACAATTTTATATCAAACATTTGTGTCGCACGGAAGAAATACCGGAAATGAGTTTGCTACAAAATTTTCGAATGTTCCGGAATCCTACCAAAGCAGTCTTGGGTTTTACGCTACTGCAGAAACGTATTTTGGAAAACACGGTTTTTCGCTTCGTCTGGATGGTCTGGAAAAAGGCATTAATGATAAAGCTAGGGAAAGGGCCATCGTAATTCACGGTGCTGATTATGTTTCAGAATCTTTCATCGATAAAAATGGCAGATTAGGAAGAAGCCTTGGTTGCCCTGCATTACCACTCGAAATGTCTGAAGAAATTATTAAAACCATTCAGGACAAATCTTGTTTGTTTATTTATTATCCCTCAAAAAATTATGAAGCGCAATCGCAGTTAATTTCTTAATTTAGCATATAAGGAAGCATCTAAATTATAAAGATCATCACGAAACTGTAATGCTCCTTTTTCACTCCAAGCTGTCCAATATAAAAAATGAACGTAGATGTCTTTTTTAACGGGAACTTCTCTGGTATTTCCCTTTTGCACTAGTTCATTAATTTTTTCTAAACTCCAGTTGGTATTATCTTCTAATATATATTCTGAAAGCTCAAAGGGGTTTTGCACGCGCACACATCCGGAACTTAAGGAACGGGTTTCGCGCTCAAAAAAACTTCTAGAATTGGTATCATGCAAGTACACTAAAAAACGGTTTGGAAACATGATTTTTACGAGACCTAGTGCATTAGAGGAGCCTGAACTTTGCACATAGCGGTAACTGTTTGCCTTTTTAATGTCCCAATCTTCGGCGGCTACTACTTTTCCATTGTTGTCATATACCGTAATTCTTTTATCGGCTAAGTAGCCTCTATTTTTAGCAACTGCGGGAATGATATCATTTTTTTGAATGGTAGGAGGCACTGTCCAAGTAGGGTTAAAAACTAAATGACTTATTTTTGATTGTAAAACAGGAGTTTTTCTAGCAGCTTTGCCAACAATAATTTTGTGTGTGCGTGTGGTATCGCCTTTTTTTATTGTGTGTAAGGTATAATCTGGGATATTTAAAATGATATATTCCTTGCTAAATTCACGAGGATACCAACGCCAGCGTTCCATATTGACAATAATTTGTTCTTTTCTTTTCTCTTTTGAATAATTCAATGCATTTACGGTGCCAAAACCAATTACACCATCTGGAGCAAGGCCATGACGCATTTGAAAAACTTTTATTGCTAATTCGGTTTGCTCATCATACACGGGAGTTAAGCTGTCCTGCGGCCTTAAATCTTTCCAATAGATAAGCCTTTGTTTTATGTTTACCAGACTTTCTAAAGTGTCATTTAAAACTATTTTCCCGTCAATTTTTATGGGGGAAAAGGTGTCTTTTGGGAAGGTTTCTATAATTTTTAAGGCATCTTTTAACTTATGGTAAACGATATGTTTGGGTTGCACTTGAGTTATCGCTTTTTCAAATCCATCTTTTATTAGAAAATTCAATAGTAAGGCACTAAAATCGATTTGGTTTTCTTTTAAATCCCAATCGGAATAAAGTTCTTTTGGGTTTAGGCTGCCATTTGCCACTTTATGAAGGTATGTAATAAGATTTTGGGTAAGTAGATAGTCGTAGGTTATTAAATCTGAATCGGATAACTTTTTAATAGAATCTTCAAGAATTACCATCTTTTCTAGGTCGAAGTCTTTTTTTACTAGGCCTTCTTCTTCCACTGTTTTAAAGATAGTTAATAATTTATCTCTAGAATAATCAGAAATCCAAAATGTTTTATTGTCATTTGCTTCGTAAAATTTTATGGCTAATGAGTCGTTTAATATGGCTCTGGAAGTAGAGTCTAACGGTATAATTTTTCCTGCTTCGGTTTCTTGAATGGTTACTTCAGGTACGATTTCAATGTCAGGATTGTTTTTACAGGATGCTAATAAAAAGGTAATTAGAAAGATGCTGCTAAGTATTTTATACATTTTTGGTTATTTAATTTCTTTAAACATTACAAAATGAGTGCCAACCTCTTTTATTTCAAAGGAATTTCCAATGGTTTGGTAGCCTGCTCTTTTATAAAAATTTACGGCAATTAATCTTGCATTACACCAAATAATGCTTTTGTTTTTTGCAATTGCTAATTCTTCTGCTTTTTTTAACAGTAAATCCCCAAGTTTCTTGCCTTGGTATTTTGTTAATACGGCCATTCCTCTAAGCTGTAATTGATCTGCCTGAAATAAAGGGTTGTTGTTTTCAAGAAATGTGGCCACTCCTATAAGGTGGTTATTTAAAAAAAGTCCTAAATGAAAAGTAGTGAAAAGGTTGTCACCATCAAAAATGCATTCTTCAATTGGTCTGCCTTTACGAAGTTCAGGGTGACGAACCGGAATAGTTTCTTGTGCTGTAATTTGCTTAATAACTATATCAGATTTTAACATCGTTATATTTGTCTGATCGTTCAAATTGCACTTCAACAAATGGGCAAAGTGCTGTAATTTTCAGGTTGTTTTTTCTGGCAAAATTTACGGTTTCATCTAAAAGTTTTATTCCTAAACCTCGTCCTTTAAATGCTGGTTTAACCTCGGTATGATTTATTGAAATTACATTTTTTTCGGAATAGGCATATTCCATTTCAGCCACTATTTTATGTTCTTTTTCAAAATAGAAAATTCCATTTGTAGTGTTTTCTTTGTGTTTTATTTGTAGATCCATAGTCTGGATTTTTTGGGTGTATTTTTAACTATGTAAAAATACTTCTTTTTGCTATTTTAAAATCAAAATATGGTATTAAAAAATAGAAAATCCCGTCTTTTTTGTAAGTCTTTCTAACGCTTCCATTCCTAATAATGAATTTCCTTTTTCATTTAATTTAGGACTCCAAACTACTGCGCTGTATTTTTCAGGATGTATGGCTACAATTCCACCTCCAACACCACTTTTTCCGGGTAACCCTACACGAAAGGCAAATTCACCTGCTTCATCATAAAAGCCACAGGTTTGCATTAAAGCATTGATACGTTGTATTTTTATAGGGGGCATTATTTCTTCGTTGGTTTCTAAAATTTTCCCTTCGTTGGCATAGAGCATAAACGTTTTAGCCAATTCACCACAACTCATAGCAAGAGAGCATTGGTAAAAATAAATGTCTAGAATGGTGTTGATGTCGTTATGGATGTTTCCAAAGGCTTTCATTAAATGAGCAAGGGCTGCATTGCGATGCCCGTGTAATTTTTCAGATTCGGCTACACTTTCGTCAAAATCAATACTTTCTACGCCAGATATTTTTCGAACTAACTTTAAAATCTCATCTTTAGGGTGGTCGTATTCTGAAAGCAATATATCGGTAATTACCAAAGCCCCTGAATTGATAAATGGATTTCGTGGAATGCCGTTTTCACGTTCTAATTGGTAAAGCGAGTTATAAGAACTTCCCGAGGGTTCTACATCGATACGTTTCCATAATTCATCGCCTTTAAGCAGCATGGCTAGAGAAAGCCCGAAGGTTTTTGAAATACTTTGTATAGAAAAACGCTCTTCAGCATCTCCAAAACTAGAATGTGTCCCATTTACACAATACAAATATCCCCCAAATTTATCAGGATTTACTTTGGAGAGTTCGGGTATGTAGGTAGCAATCTTTCCATTGTTAGGAAAATCTTTTAATTCTTCCTCAATTTCAAAAAGTATTTTTTGATAATTCATTTAGTTCAAAGTATTAAAATTGGTTTTTGGAGTAGTTTCATAGGCTTCTTTATTTTGTGTGAATATGCGAGCAGGCAGTTTTCCTCGCAATATTATATTTTCACCTTTTACTTCCAGCCAGCTCCCTTCGCGAAGGCCAATAACGGGTAAGGTATTAAAAGCATGAAATTCTTGGATACGTGTTTCTCGTGTTTCTCCCATGTGTTTAGAGTTTATATCTGGATCGAGATAATGCGGATTTAAATTAAAGGGTACAATGCCAAGGGTTTTAAAACTTGGCGGATACACAATGGGCATATCGTTTGTGTTTTGCATGGTGAGCCCGCAAATATTGCTTCCCGCACTTGTGCCCAAATAGGGCGTTCCTTTTAAAATGGTTTTCCGCAAAGTTTCCATTACTTTATGCCTATATAATTGGGTAACTAAAACAAACGTATTTCCGCCACCGGTAAAAATTCCTTTAGCATTTTTTATGGCTTCTTCTACCTCTTGAAAGTTGTGAATTCCAACCACTTTTTTGTTTATTTTTTGAAAAACATCTGCTACCTTTTGGGTATAAGCATCGTGACTTATGCCCCCGGGTTGTGCATAGGGGAGGAAAAGAATTTCATCGGTGTTTTTAAATAATTTCACCAATTCGGGTAGTATATATTCTAAATAGCTTCCACCATGAATGGTTGACGTGCTTGCTATAATACAATTTTTCATAAGGGTAAATTTAGTAGATAAGGCACAAAGTTACGAAGCACTTAAGGGATGTAAATGTTTTTTCTATACTAATTGAAGTTAACTTTAAAATAATTAAGAATTTATAGGTTTTTTGTTGAAGAGTATTTACAAAAAACCAAACTTCATTGTATTTAAAAATAATTGTTCAAAATATAAAACTATCTGTTGCTTTTTTTTTGCCGAGAAGAAACTTCACTATATTTGCGCTATGATATCACAAACAATACTCTTATTTATTAGCGGTGCTGAAATTGCATTCATCGTATTTATTGTGATAATGGTTTTTGGCGCAGATAAAGTTCCTGAAATTGCTCGTGGACTTGGAAAAGGCATGCGCCAAATTAAAGATGCCACTAATGATATCAAATCTGAAATTAGCAAAAGTGCACAGGATCGGGGATTAGATATTGATATTACTAACGATGTTAAAAAAGAAATTGACAAAGTAAAAGAAGAACTTAAAGAAATTTCTGGATCTGTAAAACGTAATTTGTAGATGCTCGAAACCCTAAAAGAATGGGATTTTCAACTTTTTATATACCTAAATAGTCTAGGAATAGAATCCTGGGATGGTTTTTGGTTACTTATAACAAAAACCACTTTTTGGATTCCTCTTTTTTTATCCCTACTTTTTTTAATTTATAAATCGTATGGCTATAAAAGAGGAATATTAATTGTAATCTATTTTTTAGGAGCCATATTTTTTAGTATTGTATTAATGCTTTCAACTAAATATTTTGTGGCAAGATTACGCCCTAGTAGCATGCCTGAATTGGCCGAAATAATACGAGCACTTCAAAAACCCGTTAGTTATAGTTTTTATTCCGGACATGCATCTTCCTCATTTATGATAGCAACTTTTGCGGTATTGGTTTTACGAAAATACTATAGATGGATTTATGTTTTATTTCTCTTTCCTTTTCTTTTTTCTTTAAGCAGAATTTTTGTTGGCGTTCATTTTCCAAGCGATTTATTAGTGGGAGCAATGATAGGCACCTTACTTGCAATACTATTTTATAAAAGATGTAAACTCTCGTTGGAAAGAACTTCTGTTAAAAAGGATTGATTTATTTTACTCGGCTTATGGACAATCCATCCCGAATGGGAAGTACTATAGTTTCTACTTTTGGGTGGGAATGTAAAAGGGTATTGTAAGCAATTAATGCCGTGGTATCGATGTCTTCTTTCTTTACTTTCTCAAGCACTTTTCCACTCCACAAAACATTATCGGATAAAATAATCCCTCCACTTTTCATTTTTGGAAGAATTAATTCAAAATAAGTGCTATAATTTTCTTTATCGGCATCGATAAAAACCAAGTCAAATGGTATGTGCAACCTCGGTATAATTTCTAGGGCGTTGCCGGTATATTGAAAAATCTGATTTCCTACACCTGATTTTTCAAAATATTTGCGTTGTAAATCGTGAAGTTCCTCATTAATATCTATAGTATGCAATTGCCCATTTTGTTGAATGCCTTCCACCAAACAAAGAGCGGAATAGCCGGTATAGGTTCCTATTTCTAAAATGTTTTTGGGATGGACTAACTTTGAAATCATACTAAGAATTCTTCCTTGATAATGCCCACTAAGCATACGAGGTTGAAGCACTTTTGCATAGGTTTCTCGGTTTAATTCTTGTAAGAGAATAGGTTCTTCTTGTGAATGTGCAACCACATAATCATCTACCTGTTGTGAAATAAACTTCATTAGCCCAAAATGCGTTTTACTAAGTTGTTTTTAGCTGCCTCATCATCACCACAAAGCCATTGAATGACATTGTCACTCCATATTGCATCACATTCTAAAGGAGATAAAATATTTTGCTGTATAGCTAAGTCTAAAATTTTTCCGGGATAGGAAGATTGTTGTTCACTTTCCATTTCGCCCAAGGGATATGGATCGTCCAGACCCATGATGACTTGTTTTGCGCCTTGGTTTTTTATTAGTAATCCTAAGGAACCGGTGTCGTGCACTAAAGTATCAAAGAAAATGTTTTTATGACCAACGGCTTTTCTTGGGTGTTGTTTACCTTCAAAAAGATCTGGTCTTCCGTCAAAACCTTGTATGCGCCTACCTAAGTTAATTTGTGCCAATTGACCACCGTGGGCAAAACAAGTGCGCATACCCGGATATTTATCTTGATAACCGTTTAAGGTTAAAAAGTGATAAGCATCAGCACATTGTGCCAGCATCCATATTAAATGAAAGCGCCAAGAGGTATTTTCTAAAAGGATAAATTTTTCGCCATCATAAGGATGTATTTCTAATGCAAGATTGTATTTGCTGGCAAGTTCAAAGATGCGTTCATTTTCTTCATCAAAAATACAACGCCATGTGCCTATAGTGTCCATGTAATGTGTTGGTAAACAAAGCAATTGCAATCCTAATTCTTCTACACATCGTTCCATTTCCCACATCGCACCTTTTATCAAGGCAGGATGAACTACAAATCCGGAAGTAAATTTGGATGGATTTTCTCGTTGTATCTTGGCATTAAAGTCATTTTGAAATCGAAGTGCTTGCTTCATTTCTTCTACGCGCAAGCCATTGCCATACAATTGCGAAAGGTTAAGAATAACGGCATGGTCTATTTTATTGCGTTCCATCCACTCCAGTTTTTCATTTAAGAAAAAGCTAGAATCGGTTACTGGGCGGCTCCAGTTTTTTTGAAGCATGAATTTCCGGTCTTTATCTACCCAAAAAATTTCTTTATCTTGCATAAACTGAGGAATTTCCTCTGGATAGGGAAGCAGGTGGGAATGGCCGTTTATTCTTAATTTTTTTGTCATATTCTTTTCCGTTCCAAAATTAAGTTGGGGAGGAATTTAGTTATTTGATGTGAAGTATGAATTTCAAATTTACAATTTTAAAAGGAATTACCATTATTCATACTGAATACAAATATTCTTAGGTTCTGTAAAAAAGCGAAGGGCTTCTTGACCCCCTTCACGACCCACCCCACTATCTTTCATGCCTCCAAATGGGGTGCGCAAATCTCGAAACATCCAAGTGTTTACCCAAACAATTCCGGTTTGTAATTGGTTGCTCAATCGCATTGTTCGGTTTAAATCGGTTGTCCAAAGTGTTGCCGAAAGCCCGTAACGTACATCGTTAGCCAAAGCCAAAGCTTCTTCTTCGTTTTTGAAGGGCATAAGGGTTACTACAGGCCCAAAGATTTCTTCCTGATTGAGTTTGCATTGGTTGGATTTAACTTCGATTACGGTGGGTTCTAAATAATAACCGTTTTCAGATCCTGCTACAGTCACTTTTTTACCTCCACAAAGGATTTTTGCATTCTGATTTTTTGCATCCTCAATATGGAATAGTACTTTTTCCAAGTGCGCTTTTGAAACCAAAGCACCCATATTGCTATCTTTTTCAGAGGGATGACCTACTTTCTGGGCTTTTACACGAGCTACAAAGTCGGTTTTGAATTTTTCATACAAACTTTCTTCTACAAAAATGCGTGAGCCACACAAACAGATTTGCCCCTGATTAGAAAAGGAAGATCGTACTGTAGTATGCAGCATTTTTTCATAATCACAATCGGCAAAGATGAGGTTGGGGTTTTTTCCGCCCAGCTCTAGTGATAATTTTTTAAACATAGGAGCAGCTGTACGGGCAATGTGTTCGCCTGTTGCCGTTCCGCCTGTAAAAGAAATTGCTTTTATGGATGGATGTGCTACTATGGCTTGTCCTGTAGTATTTCCTAAACCATGAATGATATTTAAAACGCCTTTTGGTAATCCTGCTTCTTTGCAAATAGTTGCCAGTAAATAAGCCGTCATAGGTGTTACTTCACTTGGTTTTGCAACCACACAATTTCCTGCGGCGAGTGCAGGTGCAATTTTCCACGTAAATAAATAGAGTGGAAGATTCCATGGTGAAATACAGCCCACAACACCGATTGGTTTTCGTAGGGTGAAATTTACTGCGTTTAAGCCAATGCTTTCGTGGGCTTCACTAGAAAATTGGGTAATAGCGTGACCAAAAAACCGAAAATTACTGGCTGCTCGTGGAATATCGACGGCAAGGGCTAAAGAAATAGGTTTGCCATTGTCTTTGGATTCTGCTTCAGCAAGAAATTGTAGTTTTTCATCTATGAGATCTGCTATTTTTAAAAGTATTTTGCTTCGTTCTTCAACCGTTGTGGTTGACCATCCCGGAAACGCTTTTGTTGCTGCCAGCACTGCTTGTTCCACATCTTCTTCGGAAGAATTTGGGATTCTTCCATACACCTCACCGCAAGACGGGTCATAGTTATCTATCCATTCCCCGGAAAGGGGAGGTTGTAGTTTGCCGTTTACGTAATTCTTTATATTATGCATTATGATTTTATTTATTGCTTTTTAGGAGTTGTATTAGTTCGTCTTTTTCTTGTAAACGAGCTTCAAACTGAGCAATTAATTTTTCGGTGGTTTCTTTATTTTCTGTGTAAAGGTTTTGGATATCTTGATATCCAATACTATTTTCTGTTATTTCTTGTTTATAGATCTTATTTGGTTTTAGACCTAATAAGTCTTCTACTTTTGTTTCCAAAGCTTCTGCTATTTGAGACAAGCGTTCTAAGGTAAGCTTTGTTTTGTTGAGTTCTATTTTTCGGTATGCCGCAGTGGAAATATTCAAATCATTGGTAAGATTTTCATAAGTAAAACCTTTGTTTTTACGAATGTTTTGAATGCGTTTTAGTACTTCTTCTTCCATGGTGTTTTAAAGTTAATTTAATCAAAAGTATTTTATTTTTTCATAAAAGTAACTTTTTTGTTGAAAAAGTGATTGTTTTAATGTGATTATAGTTTGTAATTGTTGAGAATACAAATTTTTAAAAATTATGAAAAAAATTACAATTATCTCAGCTTTGTTTTTAAGTACAATTCTTTATTGTCAAGTACCCTTCCCCCATATTGCAACAAATACATCAGGTGCCGAAAGAGTTAGTAGCTTTGGAATATCAAATTTTGCACTTCAAAGATTTGAAATTACAAATGCAACAGTAGAGAATGATAGATTTATACCTGCTTTATGGTCTCATAATGGATACGACAACAGGCATGTTATACAATTCCATGCTTCTACATCTAATTCTTTTGATAATGGGTCAGAACCATTAATAAAATTTATAGCTTCTACGGTTACAAATCTAAATTTACAGGCTCCAGTAGGAAGTCAATTTCCTTGGGGAGATGGAGGAACTCAAAATCCATTGAATAATAGACCAACATTTTCATGGATTAATGGAGAAAGTACTGTAATGATATTAAGTGCACAAAATAATTTAGGTATAGGTACAATCACACCTACTGCAAGATTAGATATAAATGGGTCGGCAAGATTTAGAAATCTTTTGAATAGCTCCACAGATAATTTTGTTGTTACAGCAGATGCTAATGGTAATATAAACAGAAGACTCATTTCAGAAATTGGTGGTGGGGTTAGTAATTATTGTGGGACATTAAACTTTTTGACCAAAACAGGATCTTCCGGCTTGAATTGTAGTCTAATTTTTGATAACGGTACAAATGTAGGAATAGGCACAACTTCACCTTCTGAGGCATTACATATTAATGGTTATATTAGAGGTAATCAAAATTCGGGTGCTTTACGAATACAAACAAGTACAGGATATTTAGACATTAACCCAAAAAATACGGATAATTCCTCTTTTGATACAGACAGAGATGCATTTAGATTTAATAGAATGATTGAAGTGGAAAGTGGTACATTTACATCTATTTTAGCATTTGATCCTAGTGTAGTGGATTTAAAATTTCAAACAGCAGGAGTAACACGCATATATGCAAATAGTACTACAGGAAATGTAGGTATAGGCACAACTTCTCCTGCTGAATCACTGCATATTAATGGTAATATAAGGGGAAATTTAGCTTCAGGAGCACTTAGAGTGCAGACGAGTTCAGGTTTTTTGGACATTGGACCAAAATCTTCATTAACAGCTTCATTTGATACAGATAGGGATGCTTTTAGGTTTAATAAGCAAATTCAAGTTAATGGAGGTATTATTACTTCAGCAAATAGTTTCCTGCCAGAAGATGTGGACCTAAAATTACAAACAAATGGCTCTACAAGAATATTTGTCAATAATTCTTCAGGATTCGTAGGGGTCAACACAATTTTGCCTTCTGCAAATTTTCATTCTAAAGGGAGTGTCCGTTTAGAAGATTTACCGATAAAGTCAATAAATTTTTTATTAGGGATAGATAATGATGGTTATGTTTATAAAGTGAGAAATACGGAATTAGAATTAAAAGAATCTATAGAAAATTTAATTAATATAGTTGAATACCAACAAATACAAATTTCGGAATTGCAGAATTTGGTGCAAATAATAAGCTCAAAATCTAATTTACTTTCAGATGTAGGTGTTTCCAAGATAATTAATGTTTCGCCCAATCCTTCTACTGGTTCAGTAACAGTTTTATTAGATATTGGTGATGATGTTATAGACGCAAAACTTTCTTTAAATGGAATCAATGGTTCACTTTTAAAGAATATAATTATAAATGAGCGTCAATCAGGATTACATAAAATTTTATCTAGGGACAACCTTAGTTCAGGAACTTATTTATTAAGTTTGCATGTTGATGGTAAAATAATTGAAACCAAAAGAATTATTTTTAAGTAAATAACATCTTAATTTGATATTTTAAACTCTAGAGAACATTATAAAGCTGGAGTTATTTAATCTTTTTTATTTATGAATATATTTTATAATATTATTTACTCATCCAAAATTAATTGGGTTTTAAGAAATTTAAATTTCTTTTTGGCAAAAATTTTACTTGTTAATTTTAAAATTCATCCATCTGGTATCTTAAAAGTTAGTATTAATAAAAAACAAAACATTTATTTAAAAACTAATCAGACAAGTTATGTTTCTAGGGAATTGTTTTGGAAAAAAAGTAAAAATTATGAGTACTCTTGTATTTTTATGAAACTTATAAAAAAAATGAGTTGTTTTTTTGATGTTGGAGCAAGTATAGGATATTATTCAATTTTAGGCGCAAAAATTAATCCTGATTTAAAAGTTTATAGTTTTGAACCTTCGATAGGTCCGATGATTTATCTTTCTGAAAATATAAAAATCAATAATTTTGAGGATAGAATTAATGTAAATGTTGTTGCTCTATCTGATAAAATTGGAAAAATTGATTTTTATGAAGTATTTAATAATAAGTATTCTAGTGTTTATAATTTGTCAGGTGAACATAACCTAGGCACAAAATCTAATCTGAAAGTTAATAAAACTCTCGTTGAATCTAATACATTAGATAATTTTATCAAACAAAATAATATTGGAAAAATTGATTTAATTAAATTAGATACAGAAGGCTGTGAAGACCTTATTTTAAAGGCATCAACAGAAACAATCAAAAGAGACCATCCAATTATCATATGTGAAGTTCTTTTTAATAAAATAGAAGATTCATTGGAGTTAATTATGAATAATTTAGGTTATGAATTTTATAACCATGTTGAGAATTATTTAGAGAAAGTAGATTCTATTAAGAGATCTGAAGATAATGGGGTAAGGAATTGTTTTTTTGTACCGCCAAATAAAAGGTATTTAATTTCCGATTTTTTAAGGTAATTTAACAAATAAAATACTAAAAATTAAACCGGTTTATAAGCCACAACTTTTATCTCCACTAGCAAATGCGGGTGTGGTAATTGATGTACTGCAACCGTGGTGCGTGTTGGTCCTTCTTTAGTAAAATATGCTGCATAGGCTTTATTATAACCAGCAAAGTCATTCATATTAACCAAAAAGCTGGTTACATCAACCACATCTTCCAACCCTGCCCCTTCTTCTGCAAGAAAGTCGCGTATGTTTTCAATCACGGCTCGGGTTTGTTCTTCAATGTCTAGACGCATACTTCCCATTTCGTCCACTTGTTCCACTCCGGCAAACGTATTATCTGCTTTTCTGGAACTTGTCCCGGAAACAAATATAAAATCACCTACACGTTTTACATGCGGATATGCACCTCTAGGGGTTGCTTTGCCACTTACTAGTTTCCCTTTCATAATTATGTTGTTTTAAAATTGATTTCGCCTAAATTTTCTATGCGTACGGCAATAGTTTTGTTCTTTTCAATCAACCTTGCAGCAGTTGCTGCACCAGCAAGTATGATTTGTCCTTTTTTTAAGGTTATTCCGGCTTCACTAGCCAAGCGGCTTAATTCAATCACAGATTGTAAGGGGTTTTCTAATATTGCTGCAGAAGAAGCGCTTTCTACAATTTCTTGATTGATGAGAAGATCCATTTTTAAATTTTTTATTTCTGCATGAAGATTTTGCCAAGCACCGATAACATAGCCGGTGGAAGAGCAATTGTCTGCCACCACATCTTCTAAAGAGAATTTAAAATTTTCATATCGGGAATCGATTATTTCAATTGCGGGTGCCATGGCATCCACATATTTTGGAAGTTCATCAAGGGTCAATGGATATTCTATATTTTTGCTTACGCGAAAAGCTATCTCTGGCTCCGCTCGTGGGTGAATCCATCGTTTTAAGTCAACAGTTTCATTTTCTTTAATTTTCATGGCATCGGTTAAAATTCCCCAAATCAAATCGTGGACACCCATTTGTTCCATTTTGGCTTTGCTGGTAAATCCCATTTTATACCCTGTAATTTTTTCGCCACGTTGCTCTCTTAAGGCAATTGATTGTCTTTGAATAACATAAGCATTTGCAAGGGTTATATTATTAGCTACCGCCATTTGTGGCACTGCTTTCGCATTTTTTGCTGCATCATCCAGTATTTTTGCTATATTTTGGTTTGTCATTTTCTTTTTTTACATTAAGTTTTTTACAACTGCATCATCGTGCAAAATGGCTTCAGTTTCTTTTTTTACCAAATCCAATATTTCCCTGTGGGAATGGTCTGCTCTTATTTTTCCATCTGCAATGAGGTTGATGATAGCTTTGTCTTGCGCCCTTCCCAGTCGCATTGCTTCAGAATAAGGAATGTCTTCTTGAAAGGTTACCAAGGAATATTTTGAATAATACTCTAATGGAAATTCCTTTTCAAAAGTGGTTTCTAATTTACGTTTTTCCTGAAAAATAGCACTTGCTGTGTGTTCTTTCATTTCATGGAAGTTATCTAACGCCAAATCTGCTATGGCATCGGTATCTTTTTTACGGGCTTTTTCATATTCTGTAAAGACCTTATGCCAGTTGCCTTGGTGTTTTTCTAAAATTGCATCAAAAACGACTACATCTTCAAAAGAAGCGTTCATGCCTTGTCCATAAAATGGAACAACGGCGTGGGCTGCATCTCCAATCAAAAGGGTTTTGCCATAACTGCTCCAAGGGTAGCATTTTACAGTACCCAAAGCACCTACAGGGTTTTGGAAAAATTCAGTTTCCAAATTGGGCATTAAAGCTAGAGCATCGGGGTATTCTTTTTGGAAATATTCAGTAACGCGTTTCGGTGTGGTGAGATTGTCAAAATTATATTCGCCTTCCCTGTAGGATAAAAATAAAGTAACGGTGAAACTTCCATCCTTATTAGGAAGTGCAATTACCATATTTTCTCCTCTAGGCCAAATGTGAAGTGCTCCTTTTCCCGTTGCAAAATTGCCTTCTTTTGTAGCCGGAAAAGACAGTTCTTTATAGCCGTGAGTAAGAAAATTTTGCGAAAAGCTGAAGAGAAATTTTCGGTGTAAAAACATGCTTTTTCTAAGCACAGAGCCTGCTCCGTCGGCACCAATAATGATATCGCCTTGAAAAATTATTTCTTTTTTGTGATTTTCGTCAAAAAAAGTAGCCGATGCGTGCTCTAAATCTACTTTGATACAACTGTGGTTAAAAAGAATTGTAACGTTAGGCATTTTTTCGGCTTCGTCAAGCAGTAATGCGTTAAGACTTGTTCTAGAAATAGAGTTGATGAATTCCTTTTCTCTTCCACTATACGCACTTAAAAAGGTGTTTCCCTCTTTGTCGTGTATCATTCTTCCCAACATTGGGATGCAATGTTTTTTAACAGATTCCTCTAGGCCTACTAATCTCATTCCTTTGATTCCACGGTCTGAAAAAGCTAAATTAATGGATCTTCCAGCACCAATATTCACTTTTCGTAAATCTGGTCTTTTTTCTAAAAGTTGCACCTGATAACCTCGTTGCGCCATGCGAAGGGCAAGCAAAGAGCCACATAGTCCGGCGCCTATAATGAGTATGTTTTCTTTTTTAGTCATAATTTTATGTATGTAAGAAATCTAGAACAAAGCAGTAAATATTTCCACTCTATTCTTTTCTCTCTTTTCTCTTTTCTATTGTAAGCATTCTTTCAATCGTTCTACCATTAAAAACGCATCTTCAAAGGAATTGTAAAGTGGTGCAGGGGCAACACGAATAACATCTGGCTCTCGCCAATCACTTATTACTCCTGTTTTGGTTAGTTTGGTATGTAAACTTTTGTCCGCATTTTTTACTGCGATTGAAAGCTGGCAGCCTCTTTCTTTTGGGTTTGTAGGTGTAATAATTTTAATTCTGCTATCCTGAAGATTTTGTAATAAAAATTCTAAATAACCAGTGAGTTTTTTTGATTTTTCAATCACATTTTCAAATCCTGCCTCTTCAAAAACAGCTAGGGAAGCGCGAATAGCGGCCATAGAAAGAATAGGAGGATTGCTCAATTGCCAACCTTCAGCTCCCGGAATGGCATCAAATTCTTGACGCATATTAAATCGTGTTTTTTTGTTGTGTCCCCACCATCCGGCAAATCGATTAAGATTGGTGTTATTGGCATGTTTTTCATGAACAAACAATCCACCCAAACTTCCAGGACCGCTATTTAAGTATTTGTAGGTACACCAAACAGCAAAGTCGGCGCCACTTTCGTGCAGATTGGGTTGGATGTTTCCCACCCCATGTGCTAAATCGAAACCAACTATGCAGTCGTGTTTATGACCAAGTTCTGTTATTTTTTGAATAGGAAAGGACTGTCCGGTATAATAATTTGTAGTTCCAATTAAAAGTAGAGCAATAGAATTACCATGTTCTTCTAAAATAGTTTCTAAATCTTCTAAACGGCATAAATCTTCTCCTTGTCTTGGCTTCCAAAAAATCAAGCTTTTTTTAGGATTTAGGTTGTGGAATTTAAGTTGCGACTCCACCGCATATTTATCTGAAGGGAAGGCATCACTTTCTATAACTATTTTATATTTGGTTGTTGTAGGTTGATAAAACGAAACCATTGCCAAATGTAAGTTGGTGGTTAATGTGTTCATCACAACCACTTCTGATGGCTTTGCCCCAACAATTTTTGCCATACTTTTCGATAAAAGTTCATGATAAGGCATCCAAGGATGTTTGGCTTCGGTATGGCCTTCAACCCCTAAATTTGCCCATTCGTTCAATTCCTCTTGAATGTATGATTGTGTTTTTTTGGGTTGTAAACCTAATGAATTTCCACAGAGATAAACAAGTTCCTTGCCATTGACGTCTTTTGGAATGTGAAATTTTTTACGAAAGCGACGCAATAGATCTTGCTTGTCTTGTTCTAAAGCGTATGCTAATGTGGCTTTGTATTGGGTAGTATTCATTATTTTTTTTCTACTTCAATGTTTGTAAAATATAAGGAAAAAGTGCCTTCCGGATTTTGGTGTTTTGTGGCTATTTTTATGCCATTAAAATCTTTATAGTCTTCCCAAGTGGTAACCATTGTGGGTAAGGAATCGTTTCCTTTTCTAAAAATCCACTCTTCTATTTGTAAGTTGTTGTTATAAAAGAAATCATAGGCATCACCTGGTGTATAACCGCCTTCATCCCCGTAGGTAATGGTGAGTTGTTTTACATTTTTTTTGCTGATAGGTGCTGTTACACTATCTTTTTCGTCAAAAGTGAAACCCTCGTCCCAAGCTAGATTAAGTGGAGCAAGTAGCCAGAATTTGTCATTGATGAAATTAACATCTGTCTTTATAGCGATACTGTCCATGGTGTTTTGGTTGTATGTTAAAGTGTCTTCGGAAGTAATCAGGGTAATGTTCTTTGTTTTTGGATTCCAAATCCAAGAACGTTCGTAATGATTTTCACCGCGATCTACATTGAAAGTAAATTTCATTTGTGTCACGTTGTTCCATTGCTCTAATCCGTGCGCAGTTGCTATTTTTTGTGGAGTGTTTTGTACTAGTGTATCAGTGGTGGTTTCTTGTTTTGGATTTTCTTTACACGCCAGGAGTGTTAACAAAAAAACGAGGAGGAAAAAAGTTTTTTTCATTGTTGAATCTTTTTTGTAAATATACAAAAGTTCAATTCTTTATGGATGTTCCTTTAAAAAATGTTAATCTTGATCTAAACCTTTTTAATTATATTTTTAGATTCAAGATTTTATGGAGTTTTTTTGCTTGTCCTCACCCCAACCCCTCTCCAAAGGAGATGGGCTAAAATTGTGAGAAAAATAAATGTTTCTATTGTTTTTTGATAGGAATTATTATATAAGATTATGTCAAAAAAAAAACCCTTTCTAATTTCAGAAAGGGTTCTTAGTTTTAAAAATGAAAGTTAGTTTACAACATCGTCAACAGCATCTTCAATGCCATCGCCAACATCTTCCATGCCATCTTCTATTTTTTCACCCGGGGTTTTTTCTCTGCAACTTGTAATGGTACATGCAACCATAGCCACTAGCAGAAAACTAAAAAGTGTACGTTTCATAAGTTTTTTTAAAGTATTAATAAACCATTAAAGTCTCCTTCCGCTGAATAAACGGAACAAAATACCGATGACAGCCAAAACCAATAAAATGTGAATTAGGGGTCCAACAGAATCGCCAAAGCTGAAATAACCTACAAGCCATCCTATAACTAGAATTACCACAATTAGCCAAATTAAATCTCTCATAATATATGTGTGTATTAGTTAGTAAAGAATAAAGATAAAACCATTGCCTTTTAAATATGTTATATTTAACCAAGTATTAACGGAATGAGTAAGTAATTGCAATTAATTTATTTAAAATGTTAAAAAATAACTTTATTTTAACATTTTAGATAAAGAAGTCTTTTAAAAATAGTTTTAGTGCAACTAGTTATTTTCTTTTAGTAATTGAGGAAACTTACTTTTAAATCGATTTAGTCTTGGTATGGAAACATTTTGAATGTATGCATTGGTAGGGTTATTTCTTTTGTAGTTTTGATGGTAGGCTTCAGCTATCCAAAATTTCTGAAAAGGAAGTACTTCAGCCGCTACTCGATCATCGCCCAAATTTGCATTTAAAGTGGCTATTTTGCTTTCAATTATTTGCTTTTCTTCCTCATTTTGATAAAAAATAATGGAGCGGTATTGCGAGCCGTTATCAGGGCCTTGACCATTTACTTGAGTTATGTTTTGCGAACCGAAATATACGTCCACTAAGGTGGAAAAACTGACTAGGTTTGGATCATAAATAATTTCGTTTGCTTCTGCATGTCCGGTTTTTCCGGTGTTGCTGGCTTCATAAGTAGGCTTTTCAACGGTGCCTCCTGAGTACCCGGAAATAGCTTCTTGCACGCCATAAATGCTTTCAAAAATAGCTTCTACACACCAAAAGCAACCACTGGCAAAATAGGCTTTGTGCAATCCGTTTTCTTCTTTGGTTTGTACAGGAGTTTCTTGTTTTGAGGTTTCTTGCTTTATATTTTTTTGTTGGGAATTGTTTTGACAAGAAGCAGATAGAACAAATAATAAAACAACTGGATAGAGAAGGACAATTTTTTTCATAACATTTTTATTTTTAATAGAAATAAAAGTACAAAAAAAGCCTTCCCAAAATGAAGAAGGCTTTGTTAAAATAACAATAGTATAATACTAATTTTTTATTTTTCCTCACCTGGAACTGCCGAAAAAGGCTGTTCCGACCACTCCAACCGCGTGCGCTAAAGCTTTAGGCGCCTACGCTAAAGCTTCTGCGACAGCGTGCGGTGGCGCAAGGAGGGGTAAATTGGAAACCCTGCCTGCCGGCAGGCCCGACCAAAGGGTCGGAGAATTTTTAAATTAAATTTTGCTTAATTTTTTTGTAAACACACCATTATCCGTATAAATTTTTAAAATATAGATACCACTTCTAAGTTTTGAGGTATTTATATTTTCAAAATTTGAATTAGTGGTGCCTATACTTTTACCCAATAAATCAAGTATTTCTACTTTTTGTATATTAAATTTTGTTGTTTTTATACTTAAAGTATAACGTGTGGGATTAGGGTAAACCACTAGATTTGTATTATTATATTCTGGAATACTTAAAATGGTAAAATTTTCGTGCCAAGCAAATTTATCATCGGTTGGGGAAGCTGATGCGTAAACCACATCTAGATCGCCATCATTATCTATATCTGTAGCGAGGACATCTCTTGGGCCATCAACTTCTGTGGTAATTGTATTTGGAGAGCTAAAACTTCCTAACCCATCCAGATTTTCATACCAAGCAATATAACTGTTTCCAAAATTGTTAGGAGAAGAGGAAATTACATCCATATCACCATCGTTATTGAGGTCTGCTGCATAAACTCTATTCATAGAGCCCATACCAACAATAATAATATTTTCAGAGCTAAAATTTCCTAAACCGTCTAAATTTTCATACCAAGCAATTTCTTCACCAGCTTGAGAGGCAGATAAAACATCTATATCGCCATCGCCATCTAAATCTGCTGCAAAAATAGAAGTCACACCACCAGAAAGTATCCTAATTACGTTTTCGGCACTAAAATTACCAAGACCATCAATGTTTTCATACCAAGCTACAGTGCCAGTGCCTGAAATTGCTGCAACAATATCCATGTCACCATCGCCGTCTATATCTGCTGCATATACTTGATTTACAGACATTGCATTTGTAGATATAATTTGTGGCACACCAAAATTGCCTAGCCCATCGTTGACATACCAAGCAACAGTGTTATTGCTAAAAGAACCAGATATAATGTCCATAGTGCCATTGCCATCCACGTCGGTTGCAAAAATAGAAGTTGCGTTTGCCTGGGCTGAAATTAGATGTTGCGATCCAAAAGCACCCAAGCCATCTAAGTTTTTAAACCAAATAATATTTTGAGTTCCAGAAGCAGCAATAACATCTAAATCACCGTCATTATCTATATCTGTCGCAATTGCAGATCTAACGTCTATCAAGTTTGAAATTAGAACATGCCCAGTGCTAAAGTTTCCCAAGCCATCAAGATTTTCATACCAAGCTACCGTTTGATCTGCAACCGATACGGTCAATATATCGTTGTCACCATCACCATCAAGGTCAGCACTACAAACTCTAAAGGATAAGGAAGAAGGTATTTCAGAAATAATTTGTTGTGGTCCAAATTGGGAAAACCCGGCATAGGAACATAAAAAGGAAGTGAGTAAAATGAGAACTATTTTCATAATTTTATAGATAATCAAACAAGGTTTACCGCCGATAAAGCAGTAAACCTTGAAGTAGTGTTGCAGTTAATTGTTTTCTTTAAAAATTACAGATTCTTGTATGGCACCATCCTCATAGTTTTTTTCTATTTTATACAAACCACTTGGAAGGTTTTGAATTAAATTAGGATTATTGATGCCGGTGGAATCTTTTTGGGTCAGGGTAATGTTATTATTAAAAACATTATCGTTAAATTTTATTACGGTACCGCCAATGGGTGCTTTATTCCAATTGTCATAGCATTTTCTATATTCAGGAACTATAGTTGGTAGTTGTAAAATTTTAAAGGCAGCATGGTTAGGATGCGTTATACTTTCATAAACAGTTTCGGTTTTATCTACAAATTTTACAACATGAGGTCCAACGGTAAAAGAGGTGTCCTCAAAGTCGGAAGGTTGTGGATACCCACAACAACAATCTTTAAACATATAGCTAAAACCAGGTTGAAACAGTGCCGGTTTAAAATCGTCTGGCAATGGACCAGCAAGATAATAATCTCCTTTGTAGGGTTCATATAAGGAACTTATGGTGTTAGTAATGGGTGCGTAAAGGCTGGGTTGATCATTTATGTATTCACGCATACGTACGCCTTGTCCTGTGGTTAAATCAAAGCCACAACTTCCTAGGGTATAAGCCATAAGATTTCTAACATCTTCAGTGGATATCTGGTAGGGAGCGGGAGGGTCACTACAATCAAAACCATTAGGGTTAAAATAAGTGCAATCTCCTTCATTTAAATAAAAATAACGTAGCTCAACCGGACACACTTCATTCACCGGCATGTCAAGCTCTCTGCACCTTTCATTTAAAAAATCCGGCATAGCAGCGGTATCTACAACTTTATCACCTTTGTCATCTGCATTAAAGTTAGGGTCTTCCGGATCTCTGGTAACATGTTCACAAAAATTTTCGTTTTCCCAACCAAGGAAAGTGTGGTCTAAATTGAAAACGTGTCCTAGTTCATGATTAACCACTCTACCATTTGGGTCATTAAAAGAAAAAGAATTGACAACAGTTCTTAATTGAGACTTATACCCTGCACCTGCAAAGCCAATTGTAGATCGCGGGATATGATAGTTTAATGCATCGCTTTTCATGTATTCCGGGTTTTGAGCTAAAAAGATAGTAAAGTCAGAAAGTGAAGACTCATTTGGTCCCTCACTATCTTCATTGAAACGATGTATAATATAAAATCTAGTGGAATTTATATAATCGAAACCGGTATATTTAAAGAAAATATTATATGCGTTAAATTTCATGTTAAGGGTAGCGATTGCTTTTAATGCCTTTTGTTCGGTTAACTTATTCGTACTTTCCCCATTATCATCATTAATTCCCCAAAAAAATACGTTAAGGACAACAGGTTCAAAAGTTGCTAAATAGTTTACATCAATGGATTTACTGTAAACATTTTCAGGGTCGGGCGTAAAATCATCTGGAGTACCACAAATAAAATCATCGGTTTGCGCAAAAGAATTTGAAATAAAAATAAGGCATAACTTACTGGTAATTAGATTTTTATTCCATAAATGGGGGGGGTAACTAAGGTTTTAACCATTGTTTTCATAATAAAAGTTGTTAAAGTTTTATTAAATGTATAAAATAAAACTGGAACAAAATCTCAAAAACAAAATTAATTTAAAAAAAAAGCCTTCCCAAAATGAAGAAGGCTTTGTTAAAATAACAATAGTATAATACTAATTTTTTATTTTTCCTCACCTGGAACTGCCGAAAAAGGCTGTTCCGACCACTCCAACCGCGTGCGCTAAAGCTTTAGGCGCCTACGCTAAAGCTTCTGCGACAGCGTGCGGTGGCGCAAGGAGGGGTAAATTGGAAACCCTGCCTGCCGGCAGGCCCGACCAAAGGGTCGGAGAATTTTTAAATTAAATTTTGCTTAATTTTTTTGTAAACACACCATTATCCGTATAAATTTTTAAAATATAGATACCACTTCTAAGTTTTGAGGTATTTATATTTTCAAAATTTGAATTAGTGGTGCCTATACTTTTACCCAATAAATCAAGTATTTCTACTTTTTGTATATTAAATTTTGTTGTTTTTATACTTAAAGTATAACGTGTGGGATTAGGGTAAACCACTAGATTTGTATTATTATATTCTGGAATACTTAAAATGGTAAAATTTTCGTGCCAAGCAAATTTATCATCGGTTGGGGAAGCTGATGCGTAAACCACATCTAGATCGCCATCATTATCTATATCTGTAGCGAGGACATCTCTTGGGCCATCAACTTCTGTGGTAATTGTATTTGGAGAGCTAAAACTTCCTAACCCATCCAGATTTTCATACCAAGCAATATAACTGTTTCCAAAATTGTTAGGAGAAGAGGAAATTACATCCATATCACCATCGTTATTGAGGTCTGCTGCATAAACTCTATTCATAGAGCCCATACCAACAATAATAATATTTTCAGAGCTAAAATTTCCTAAACCGTCTAAATTTTCATACCAAGCAATTTCTTCACCAGCTTGAGAGGCAGATAAAACATCTATATCGCCATCGCCATCTAAATCTGCTGCAAAAATAGAAGTCACACCACCAGAAAGTATCCTAATTACGTTTTCGGCACTAAAATTACCAAGACCATCAATGTTTTCATACCAAGCTACAGTGCCAGTGCCTGAAATTGCTGCAACAATATCCATGTCACCATCGCCGTCTATATCTGCTGCATATACTTGATTTACAGACATTGCATTTGTAGATATAATTTGTGGCACACCAAAATTGCCTAGCCCATCGTTGACATACCAAGCAACAGTGTTATTGCTAAAAGAACCAGATATAATGTCCATAGTGCCATTGCCATCCACGTCGGTTGCAAAAATAGAAGTTGCGTTTGCCTGGGCTGAAATTAGATGTTGCGATCCAAAAGCACCCAAGCCATCTAAGTTTTTAAACCAAATAATATTTTGAGTTCCAGAAGCAGCAATAACATCTAAATCACCGTCATTATCTATATCTGTCGCAATTGCAGATCTAACGTCTATCAAGTTTGAAATTAGAACATGCCCAGTGCTAAAGTTTCCCAAGCCATCAAGATTTTCATACCAAGCTACCGTTTGATCTGCAACCGATACGGTCAATATATCGTTGTCACCATCACCATCAAGGTCAGCACTACAAACTCTAAAGGATAAGGAAGAAGGTATTTCAGAAATAATTTGTTGTGGTCCAAATTGGGAAAACCCGGCATAGGAACATAAAAAGGAAGTGAGTAAAATGAGAACTATTTTCATAATTTTATAGATAATCAAACAAGGTTTACCGCCGATAAAGCAGTAAACCTTGAAGTAGTGTTGCAGTTAATTGTTTTCTTTAAAAATTACAGATTCTTGTATGGCACCATCCTCATAGTTTTTTTCTATTTTATACAAACCACTTGGAAGGTTTTGAATTAAATTAGGATTATTGATGCCGGTGGAATCTTTTTGGGTCAGGGTAATGTTATTATTAAAAACATTATCGTTAAATTTTATTACGGTACCGCCAATGGGTGCTTTATTCCAATTGTCATAGCATTTTCTATATTCAGGAACTATAGTTGGTAGTTGTAAAATTTTAAAGGCAGCATGGTTAGGATGCGTTATACTTTCATAAACAGTTTCGGTTTTATCTACAAATTTTACAACATGAGGTCCAACGGTAAAAGAGGTGTCCTCAAAGTCGGAAGGTTGTGGATACCCACAACAACAATCTTTAAACATATAGCTAAAACCAGGTTGAAACAGTGCCGGTTTAAAATCGTCTGGCAATGGACCAGCAAGATAATAATCTCCTTTGTAGGGTTCATATAAGGAACTTATGGTGTTAGTAATGGGTGCGTAAAGGCTGGGTTGATCATTTATGTATTCACGCATACGTACGCCTTGTCCTGTGGTTAAATCAAAGCCACAACTTCCTAGGGTATAAGCCATAAGATTTCTAACATCTTCAGTGGATATCTGGTAGGGAGCGGGAGGGTCACTACAATCAAAACCATTAGGGTTAAAATAAGTGCAATCTCCTTCATTTAAATAAAAATAACGTAGCTCAACCGGACACACTTCATTCACCGGCATGTCAAGCTCTCTGCACCTTTCATTTAAAAAATCCGGCATAGCAGCGGTATCTACAACTTTATCACCTTTGTCATCTGCATTAAAGTTAGGGTCTTCCGGATCTCTGGTAACATGTTCACAAAAATTTTCGTTTTCCCAACCAAGGAAAGTGTGGTCTAAATTGAAAACGTGTCCTAGTTCATGATTAACCACTCTACCATTTGGGTCATTAAAAGAAAAAGAATTGACAACAGTTCTTAATTGAGACTTATACCCTGCACCTGCAAAGCCAATTGTAGATCGCGGGATATGATAGTTTAATGCATCGCTTTTCATGTATTCCGGGTTTTGAGCTAAAAAGATAGTAAAGTCAGAAAGTGAAGACTCATTTGGTCCCTCACTATCTTCATTGAAACGATGTATAATATAAAATCTAGTGGAATTTATATAATCGAAACCGGTATATTTAAAGAAAATATTATATGCGTTAAATTTCATGTTAAGGGTAGCGATTGCTTTTAATGCCTTTTGTTCGGTTAACTTATTCGTACTTTCCCCATTATCATCATTAATTCCCCAAAAAAATACGTTAAGGACAACAGGTTCAAAAGTTGCTAAATAGTTTACATCAATGGATTTACTGTAAACATTTTCAGGGTCGGGCGTAAAATCATCTGGAGTACCACAAATAAAATCATCGGTTTGCGCAAAAGAATTTGAAATAAAAATAAGGCATAACTTACTGGTAATTAGATTTTTATTCCATAAATGGGGGGGGTAACTAAGGTTTTAACCATTGTTTTCATAATAAAAGTTGTTAAAGTTTTATTAAATGTATAAAATAAAACTGGAACAAAATCTCAAAAACAAAATTAATTTAAAAAAAAAGCCTTCCCAAAATGAAGAAGGCTTTGTTAAAATAACAATAGTTTTATATTTTACAATTTACCAAAAAATTTATCCATTTTCAGTTTTTCTTCTTCGGCAAGTTCGGCATCTACAAGAATTCTTCCACTGTGTTCGTCAGTGATAATTTTTTTTCTGGATGCAATTTCTACTTGAACTTGCGGCGGAATGGTAAAGAAAGAGCCTCCGGATGCGCCACGTTCAATGGTGGCTATTGCCAAACCATTTTTTACATTGGTACGAATACGGTTGTAGGCATTGGTTAATCGTTCTTCTAGTTTTTGTCTATATACGTCAGCTTCTTTGGTTAAAGTAAGCTCTTCTTTTTCGGTTTCTTTTAAAATACCGTCTAGTTCTGATTTTTTATGACTTAAATGCGATTCTCTGTCGGTAAGACGCTCAGCAGATTGTGCTATGATTTCTTTTTTCTGCTCCATTTGGGCTTTTAATTCTTTGATGTGCTTTTCAGCCAATTGAATTTCTAATTCTTGAAACTCAATTTCTTTGCTTAAAGAATTGTACTCTCGGTTATTTCTAACATTGTCTTGTTGGGTGGTGTATCTTTTTATAAGTCCTTTAGCCTCTTCTGCCAAAATTTTCTTTTGTTTGATAGATTCTTCAGTAGATTCTAAGTCGGCAGTTAGTTTGTTCATTCTTGTCGTTAAACCGGCTATTTCATCTTCTAAATCTCTCACTTCTAAAGGAAGCTCGCCTCGTAAATTTCTAATCTCGTCAATTCGCGAATCGATTAGTTGCAAGTCATATAAAGCTCTTAATTTTTCTTCTACAGTGGTTTCCGTTTTATTTGCCATACTTATAAATACTTGATAGGATTGGTGTTTACTTCTGATATATTAACCTTAATTCTGTTTAAGGCAGGTGCAAAATTAGTGATTTTTTTGGTAATGAGCGCCACTAAACTATTTTTTGTGAATTGTTCACTTTCGTAATGCCCAATATCGGCTATTAAAATTTTATTTTCGGCCTTATAAAAGTCGTGGTATTTTATGTCGGCAGTAATAAAAACGTCTGCTCCGACTTGTATGGCTTGTTCTATGGCAAAACTTCCCGAGCCGCCAAGTACCGCAACTTTTTGTATATTTTTTCCTAAAAAAGCAGAGTGTTTTATACATTTGGTTTGCATGGTGGTTTTTACAAACTCCAAAAATTCTTTTTCCGGCATCGGTTTTTGTAATTCCGCAAGCATACCTAGCCCTATTTTTTGGTTGGTGTTTTCCAAAGTTGTTATTTCATAAGCCACTTCTTCATAGCTGTGATTTTCAAAAAGTGCTTTTAAAATTTTGGATTCTAAATGAGAGGAAAATGTAACGCCTATTTGCGTTTCAGCTTCTTTATGGGTTTCTCCTATTTTGCCAATAGTTGGGCGGGAATTTTCTGTGGGACAAAAACTTCCAAGTCCTTCTACAGAAAAACTACAATTGTTATAATTGCCAATACTTCCGGCACCTACAGCAAAAAGGGCATTGCGCAGGTTTTCTGCTTCAGCCGAGGGTACGTAAGTGATTAATTTTTTGATGGTGTGTTTTTTCGGAAGCAAAATTTTTCTGTTTATTAATCGAAGTTTATCGCAAATAATAGCATTCACACCGTTCCAAGCATTGTCTAAAGCGGTGTGCATAGAAAAAATGGCAATATTGTTTTTTATGGCTTTTGTAACCACTCGCTCGACATACGTTTCGCCGGTTATTTTTTTTAATCCGGAAAAAATGATGGGATGAAAACTTACAATGAGGTTGCAATTTTTTTCAATAGCTTCCTCTATAACTTCTTCTAAAGTGTCTAAAGTTACCAAAATGCCGTGTACTTGTGTGTTTTTATTTCCTACTAAAAGCCCTACGTTGTCAAAGTCTTCAGCATATCTTAGTGGAGCTAATTCTTCTAGCAGGTTCATTACCTCTTGAATTATCATAGTGTATATTTTACCGTAAAGATAAAAAAGTATATTTTCGTGGTGATGAATAAACTAAGGAAAATACTATTTCCATTTTCAGTGCTCTATTACGGAATTACTGCTTTAAGAAATTGGTTATATGACAACAACTTGATAAAGAGCACTTCCTACGATTTACCGGTTATTTGTGTGGGCAATCTTAGCATGGGCGGCACCGGAAAAACACCGATGATAGAGTTTTTACTTTCTTTTTTGAATGAGGAAAAACGCGTTGCTGTCCTCAGTAGAGGGTATAAACGAAAAACAAAAGGGTTTCAATATGTGGAAGTTTTTAGTAGGGTAGATGAAGTAGGTGATGAACCTTTGCAGTTTAAACGAAAGTTTCCGAACAATAAAATAGCAGTTGATGGTAATAGAAGGCGAGGCATTACAAATTTAGCACCTAATGCAGACGTAATTTTGCTGGATGATGCTTTTCAACACCGAAAAGTAAAACCTTCTTTTTCTGTTTTATTAACTACTTATGGCGATTTGTATATAAACGATACTTTATTGCCAGCCGGAAATTTAAGAGAATCACGAGCAGGAGCTAATCGAGCGGATGTTATTGTTGTGACCAAATGTCCTGAAAAAATACCTTATGCGGAACAGCAAAAAATTCAATTTGATTTAAATTTAAAAGAGCACCAATATGTTTATTTTTCTACTATTTCGTATGCTTCCGTAGTGCAAAATAAAACCAATACAGACCCTTTGGATGTATTGATGAATAAAGAATTTACCTTAGTTACCGGCATTGCTAACCCGTCACCACTTGTTTCTTATTTGAAAGAGTATGGGTGTATTTTTGAACATATTTCTTTTCCGGACCACCACAACTTTACTGATTCTGAAATTGCTATGCTTCAAAAAAAGGAGTTTATTTTAACAACCGAAAAAGATTTTATGCGTTTAGAAGGCAAAATTAATAAGGCATTGTTATATTACCTTCCCATATACATTAGCATTTTAAATAAAGAAGAGGGTTTTAAAAATCGAGTTATACAGGCTGCTAAGCAACTTATTATTGAATAAAAAAAATTAAACTTTGGAAGTTTGAAGGGTACGATAAATTTTTTCAAAAAACTCTTCTGTTTTGAATGGTTTGGGTATAATTTCATTGAAACCTGCTTTGTAGAAATCATCTAGGTTTTCATCGATAGTGACAGCTGTTAAAGCGATTATTGGAATTTGTTTTTTAAACGCTCTAATTTGTTGGGTGGCTTCAATACCACTTATTCCGGGCATGTGGATGTCCATTAATATTAAGTCGTAATCGTTTTCTTTAACTAATGCAACAGCGTCTTCGCCATTGTCAGCAGCTGAACATTTCATTTTGTTTTTTTCCAGAATTTTTTTGGTGATCATCTGGTTGATTTTATTGTCTTCCACAATTAAAATATGAAGGTTTTCTAGTGCCACATAATCTACATCATAAATAATTGCATTTGGATTTTTGTTTTCAATATCTTCTGCGGCTATACTAAATTTTAAATCAAACCAAAACTTAGAACCTTTGCCTATTTCACTTTCTAAATTAATTTTACTTCCCATTAACGTTAATAAGTTTTTCACAATTGCTAATCCTAGTCCGGTGCCACCAAATTTTCTGTTAATTTGAACAGACCCTTGTGTGAAGTTTTCAAAAATGGCTTTTTGTTTTTTTATAGAAATGCCAACGCCGCTATCTTTTATTTCAAAATGCAGTAAAACGGTTTTATCGGTTTGGCTTAATTTTTTTACTTGGATAGTGACTTCGCCGTTTTCTGTAAATTTTACGGAGTTTCCTATTAAATTAATCAAAATTTGTGAAATCACTATCGGGTCACCAATGAGCTTGAAAGGGATACTTTCATCATAATTTAGATTGAGTTTGTTGTTTTTATCATTGGATGATTTTCTTAGAGCGATTAATACGTCTTCAATGCGTTTTTTTAAGTTGAAGGCTTTTTTCTCAATTTCTACTTTATTGGCTTCTAATTTATTTAGATCTAAAATGTTATTTATTAAGGAAAGTAAATATTCACCCGAAAACTTTAAAGAGTTTAGATGTTCTTTTTGATCTTCGCGAGGATTGTCTTCTAAAAGTAAATGGGTTAAACCGGTTACGGCATACATTGGTGTCCTTAATTCGTGGGTAATGGTAGATAGAAATTGTGCTTTTGCCAAAGAGGCTTTTTCAGCAAACTCTTTTGCAAGGACTAATTCGTCATTTTTTTCTTGTAGTAGTTTGTTTGCTCTAGCTCTTAAATTATTATTTTTAAACAAGGAAAGGGTTAATAGAGAGAGTATAAGAATTAGTGTCACACTTAAACCAGTTGTAAACCGATTCATAGTAATGGACTTTTGTTGTTCTTCTAAATCAATTTGCTGTGTTGCTATAATGTCATTAAGAGTTGCACTGTTCGATTCAAAATCTAAATTTTTGCTTAAGATGGTGGCATGGATTTCTTCTAAATAATCGTTTTTTTCCACAAATTCTTTAAGCGCTTTGTAAGCCTCTACCGGTTTGTTTTGAAGCATCGCAATTTCGCTCAACACTTTATAGCTATGGGTTTCTAATTTTAGATAGTTGTAGGTTTTACATATAATTATTGCCTTGTCAATGGCAAATTTAGCATCTCCAATATTTCTCTTCTTTTCTTCTGGGTCATTTGTTTGTAAATCGATGAGAGATTTAGCAATATAATTATTAGCATTTGCCTCAAAAAAATGTAATTCAAAAGATTCAAAAACGGGTAAAGTTGCAGCAAAGTAGTTTAGAGCTTTTTTAGTTTCCTTCTTTTCAAAAGCTAGTAATCCTTTGTTGAATTTAACTTTGGCTGCTTCGCTTTCTACATTTAGAGATTCTAATATTTTGTCAGCTCTGTCAAGATATTTGCTGGCATTTTCAAAGTCCTTGGTTTTTATTAAAATTAATCCGTAAAGACTATATGCTTTTGCTAATTCTGGAGAAGAAGTTTGGTCTTTTACATAACCTATAGCTTTAGTTACTTCAGCATCGGCAAGTTCAAAACTGTTTATGGAGTAGAAAAAATAAGCCATAGTGGTACTTACAATGGCTTTGTGTGGTGCACTATTAATTTTTTTAGCTAGGTCTTTTGCTTCTAAGAGGTTGGGAATTACTTCATTTAATTGTTGGGTAAGTATGGATTGATAAGCCTTTTGTTGCAGTTTTAAAATGAATGCAATAGTATCTTCATTTTTCGTTTCAAGTTCTTGTGCAACCAATAAAAACGAAAATAAAAGTAAGTATAAGGATAAAATTAAACGAATGAAACTCCTCATCATTTTGCCATAAATAGGGATAAATATAGTTATTTCTTTGAAATGTATTTTACTAAATCAATTATTCTTGAGGAATAACCTATTTCGTTGTCATACCATCCAATGATTTTTACAAATCTACCAATTACGGAGGTCATTTGAGCATCAAAAATACAGGAATGTGTATTATTAACTACATCTATAGAAACAATAGGGTCTTCGGTATATTCTAGAATGCCTTTAAGGTTGGTTTCTGAAGCTTTTTTAAATGCTGCATTTATGGCTTCAATAGATGTTTCTTTTTTTACGTTTACCGTTAAATCGGTCAATGAGCCGTTTGGCACCGGAACACGAATACCACATCCTCCTATTACAGTGGCAAATTGTGGAAATATTTTTGTCAATGCTTTTGCCGCTCCGGTTGTAGTTGGCACGATGGATTGTCCAGCAGCTCTAGCCCTGCGTAAATCTCGATGGGGTTGGTCATGCAAGCTTTGGTCTGTTGTATAGGAATGTACGGTGGTAATATAGGCTTGTTCTATACCGCAAAGTGCATCAATAACCTGTATCATTGGCGCAGCATTATTTGTAGTGCATGAGGCGTTTGAAATGATGCTTTCGGTGCCGTCAAGTATGGTTTCGTTTACGCCTAAAACTACTGTTTTAATTGCATCATCCTCGGGTGGCACACTTAATATTACTTTTTTGGCTCCGGCCTTCAAATGTGCTTCTAAAAGTTTTTTGGTTTTGAATTTTCCGGTACATTCTATGACAAAATCTACATTGGGCCAGGAGATGTTTTCAATTTTTGCTTCATTAAATAGAGGATATTTCACCTCATTTACAAGAATAGTGTTTTTTTCAAAAGAAACGGGTTGCGTTAAAACCCCGTGAATACTGTCATATTTAAGTAAATGGCTAAGCGTTCTGGCATCTGCCAAATCGTTTATTGCTACCACTTTCATTGTTGGTTCTTCTAATAGCAAACGAAATAAATTCCGTCCTATTCTTCCAAAACCGTTTATTGCAATAGTGGTTACTTTTGGCATCGTTGTTTTAAGAAAAAAAGTTAAGTTAAATGTTTTTGTGCTTTATAAGAAGAGCGAACAAGTGCCCCACTTTCTACGTGGCGAAAACCCATTTCTAAACCTATTTTTTCATATTTCTGAAATTGTTCCGGAAAAATAAATTCTTTAACAGGAAGATGTCTTTTGGAAGGTTGTAAGTATTGGCCAATGGTAACGATATCTAAACCTACGTTTCTTAAATCTTCAAGGGTTTGAACAACTTCGGTTTCTGTTTCGCCCAAACCTAGCATAATACCACTTTTGGTTCTTTGCATTCCTTGGTCTTTCAAGTATTTTAAAACGCCAAGACTTCTTTCATATTTGGCTTGAATACGTACTTCGCGAGTTAGTCGTTTTACGGTTTCCATGTTATGGGAAACTACTTCAGGATGTACTTCTATAATCCTGTCGATGTTTCTTTCTACACCTTGAAAGTCAGGAATTAGTGTTTCCAGAGTGGTTTCAGGATTCATTCTTCTTATGGCCTTAATCGTTTCTGCCCAAGCTATAGAACCCATGTCTTTTAAATCATCTCTATCTACAGAGGTGATAACGGCGTGTTTAATGTTCATTAACTTTATAGAACGCGCTACTTTATCAGGTTCATCCCAGTCAATTGTATCTGGACGGCCGGTTTTTACGCCACAAAAACCACAAGAACGGGTACACACATTACCTAGTATCATAAAGGTTGCAGTACCTTCACTCCAGCATTCTCCCATATTTGGGCAACTGCCGGAGGTGCAAATGGTATTTAATTTATACGTATCAACAAGACTTCTAAGTTCCGTATATTTTTTGCCGGTAGGCAATTTTACACGTAGCCATTTTGGTTTTGGAATTGCTTTTAAAGGGGTTAAAGTTTCTGTTTCCATAGCTTAATTTAGGAATGCAAATGTACAAAAAGATTAACGATAGCAGATTTTAGATTTTAGATTTTTGATTTTATTTTTACTTATAGCATTATGTGTAACTAGTGTGAGAAGATTTAATCTGACTTACTTTTTGAAATTATTTCTGCTAAAAGCTTTTTCGAGCGAAGAAGTTTTACCTTTATATTATTAATGGGTTCTTCTAGTTTTTCAGCTATTTCTTTGTAGCTCATTTCTTGAAAAAAGCGTAAATTTATAACCTCTTGATAATGAGGTTTAAGTTTTTTAATGTGTTTTAATAAAGCAGCTAAATTTTGTTGGGTAATTAAATTATCTTCGGGAGAAGGGGAGTCATCAGGAATTTTTTTTATTTGTAAATCATCCATTTCTGTATATTTTGTTGCAATGGATGCATTTTTTTTTCGCAGTTTATCGATATGAATATTTTTTGAAATGGTGATGAGCCAAGTACTGAAAGTATATTCTTCTTGAAAGGTTTTAATTTTATCAAATGCTTTCGCAAAAGTTTCAATGGTAATGTCTTCGGCATCAGTTTCATTATGCACTCTTATTAGCTGAAATCCATATACTTCATTCCAAAACGTATCTAATAAAAAATTAAACGCAGTTTGTTTGCCTAATTTAGCGTTTTGTATTTCTCTGCTTAAAATTTCCTTTTTTATTTCCAATGTTTTGGTTTTGAAAAGATATTGGAGATAAAGATACTTAATTGTAAGTAGATTAAAAATAATTCTAATATAGGAATGAAATAAAATAAGCCCGTTTCATTTAACTTTTTAAATGCTTTTGAATACATTATACCTTGTATTAGAATGCGAAAAGCAATTAATCCGGCTACCCAAACCCAAGGTATAAAGAAAAAGCAAAGGGCAACTCCTATCCAAAAAAGCAAATTTGCCATATAATAAAGACTTAAAACAATTTTATGGACTGTTTTATAATTTTTTGCGGTGGTAATATGCCTCTTTTTTTGATTCCAAAAACTTTTCCAAGTTGTTTTTGGAATAGATTCTGTAAAACTTTCTTTTGAAAAACAAATTGCTGTGTTTTTACTTGTAGCTGCTTCATTTACAAATAAATCGTCATCGCCTGAGCGTATGTACATATGACTCATAAAGCCGTTGTTTTCATAAAATAGGGTAGAAGTATAGCCTAAATTTCTGCCAACACCCATATAAGGCATGCCAATTTTTGCATAGCTGAAATATTGCAATGCTGTGATACACGTTTCAAATCGAATTAGTTTATTTAAGAAAGAAGGGTTTTTTTGATAGCCGCTATAGCCCAAAATCAATTGTTTGCTTTCTGAAAATTGGTTTGCCATTTCCTGTATCCAAGAATCTGATTTTGGTTTGCAATCGGCGTCGGTGAACAATAAGTGTTTGTTTTTAGCTTTTTTAATGCCTAAAGTAAGCGCATATTTTTTATTTGCCCAAAAGGCTTCAATATTTACAACATTTACTATTTTTATTCTGCTGTCAGTAGCTGCAAAACTTTCCATTACCTCTAAAGTATCATCAGAGGATGCATCATTAATTAGTATGATTTCAAAATCAGGATACTTTTGTTTTAACCAAAAGGGAATATGTTTTTTTAAATTTTCAGATTCATTCTTGGCACAAACAATTAAGGAAATGGGGTGGGTATTAATTTTAGAATCGGTAGGTGGCTTTAAGAATGAAAATTTTGAAAAAATAAAATAATAGGTGCAATTTATACATACAATGATGGCAAAGGTAGAAAGCATTATAGTGGCAATCATATATTTTTATTGTAAAAATTTATGAGTGGACGTCTTCTTGACACGTATCAAATTGATCGGGGGTTTTTCCGCAAAATCCGCAAGGTTCACCGCCTTTGTTTAAAAATGGGCTTTGGCTTGCACAGGTTCCGGCAAATTTACCGTCCTTTTTTGCCCATATTTTAATAGCAATACCGGCTACAGCTAATCCTAAAAGTGCTAGGGTGATAAGTAATAATTTCATGGCTCTGCTTTAGTTTGCAAAGGTACAAAAAGATTGTAGATTAATGAAAATGAAAGGTGTATTATCTGTTGATCATTTTAGTATAAAAACCCGATAAATATAAAAATTCAGCACCCCCCTTTGACTTTGCTTGCTGAAGGCAATAAGTTTATAATTTACATCTCCTTGCACCGCCGCTACAGCTCTAGCACACGCGGTTGGAGGGGTTGTATCTGCCTTCTTCAGAAGTTATAGGTGAGGAAATTATAAGATGTTTACTTCTGTTTCTATGTCAATACCGAAAGAATTTTTTACTTCTTTTTGAATTTTTTGTGCCAAAGCAAGTATTTCTGTTCCTGTTGCATTTCCATAGTTTACTAACACTAAGGCTTGTTTTTCATGAACTCCGGCATCGCCAAAACGCTTTCCTTTAAAACCGGATTTTTCTATAAGCCAGCCCGCAGGAATTTTAAATTCTTCCTCAGAAACTTTATAAAATGGTGCATCGGGATGTGCGGCACTAAACGTATTAAATTGCGTTATAGTTATGATCGGATTTTTAAAGAAACTCCCGCTATTTCCCAATATTTTTGGATCCGGCAATTTAGATTGTCTTATAGCAATTACCGCTTTTGAAATATCCTGAATGGTTGGATTTTTTATTTTCATTTTATCTAATTCATCCTGAATAGTGCCATAAGCAATTGTTGTGTTATGATTTTTTTTACTAAGATTAAGGGTGACACTTGTAATGATGAAGTTTCCTTTTTCACGGGTTTTAAAAATGGAATCTCGATAGCTAAAATGGCATTCTTCACGAGTAAATGTTTTTATTTGTTGTGTTTTTATTGACATTGCTTCACACCGCACAAAAACATCTTTTAATTCTACACCATAAGCTCCTATGTTTTGTATGGGAGCCGTGCCTGTATTTCCGGGAATTAGTGATAAATTTTCAATGCCCCCGTAATCTTTTGACAGGCAGTATTGGACAAGTTCATGCCAATTTTCGCCTGCCATTATTTTTAGAAAAACTGTGTTTTCGTCTTCAAAATCAATAGAAATTCCTTTTATATGAAGGTGAATTACTAAAGCATCTACATTTTTTGTGAGCAACAAATTACTTCCGCCACCTAAAATCATTTTTTTTTCAAACCGTGTATCTTTAAGAATCTGCTCCAATTCGGTAATGGAAAAAACGGTCACAAAGTGTCTCGCAGTATGGTCAATACCAAAAGTGTTGTATTTCTTTAACGATTTATTTTCTTCTATGAGCATACGTATCTTTTCAAGATAATGAAAATCATGAAATTTTGTAACCTGATTTTTTACCTACTATTGTATTCGATTACGGTTAATAGGCAATTAATTTTTATACTGTTCTAATGCTATTTTTAAAATAGCAACCGACCGTGATAAATCTTCTTTTTTCAAAACATAAGCTATACGCACTTGGTTCAGGCCAACATTTGGAGTGGAATAAAAACCTGCTGCAGGAGCTATCATCACGGTTTCGTTATTTGTCTGAAAATCTTCTAATAGCCATCGGGCAAAATCATCTGCATTTTTAACGGGCAGTTCAGCGATACAATAAAATGCACCTCCGGGATTAGCAACTTTTACATTTGGAATATTTTGTAATTCGGAAATCAGTAAATCTCTTCGTTCTTTATATTCTTCAATGACTTCCTTAAAATAGGAGTCTGGTGTTTCTAAAGCAGCTTCACTAGCAATTTGTGCAAATGTCGGCGGGCTCAATCGCGCTTGTGCAAATTTTAGGGCCGTTGCCATTACTTCTTTATTTTTTGAAACAATACAGCCAATTCTTGCGCCACACATACTATATCTTTTAGAAACCGAATCGATGACAATGGCGTGGTTATCCATTCCGGAAACTGCTAATACCGAGTGGTGTTGTAATCCGTCATACGCAAATTCTCTATATACTTCATCGGCTATCAAGAATACATCATGTTTTAAAACTAATGTGCAAAGTTGTTCTATTTCTTCTTTGGAATACATGTATCCGGTAGGATTGCCAGGGTTGCAAATAAGAATTGCTTTTGTTCTTGGCGTTATGAGTTTTTCAAATTCAGAAATAGCAGGTAAAGCAAAATTGGTTTCAATACTGGAAATTACAGGAACCACTTTTACTCCGGAAGAAATAGCAAAACCATTATAATTGGCATAAAAAGGTTCCGGAATGATTATTTCATCGTTGGGATCTGCAATGCTTCCCATAGCAAAAAGCAACGCTTCTGAACCACCTGTGGTTACAATAATATTACTGCTGTGTATAGAAGGATTTATTTTTTGGTAGTAAAGAGCTAATTTATTTCTATAGCTTTCAAAACCGGCAGAATGACTATAAGAAAGTACTTCAATGGTGTTGTTTTTTACAGCGTCTAAGGCTACCTTAGGTGTTTTAATATCCGGTTGCCCAATGTTTAAATGATAAATTTTTATTCCCTTTTTTTGTGCAATATCGGCATAAGGAACTAATTTTCTGATAGGCGATTCCGGCATTAATTTCCCCTTTTTTGAAATACTTGGCATATTGTCTTAAATTTAGGGTGCAAAGTTGCAAAATATTATTTAGATTTCCTCGTACTTAGCCCTTTGGTTAACATTTTATTTATTAGCGTTAAAATAGAATTAGCATTGAATAATACGATTAAAATATTCTTTTTTTTAATATCCCTGATCCAATTTTTTTCTATGAATGGACAGGATCGTTTTGAATTTCCTAAAAACAAGAAAAAAGATAAAATAGCCATTCAGCTTATAAATAATTTGATATTAATACCGGTTGATGTCAATGGCGTACAATTAACTTTTTTGTTAGATACCGGTGCGAGTTCCACCGTTATATTTAGTTTTGAAGAAACAGATTCCATACAGTTACATAATTCCACCGTAATACAGCTTCGTGGCTTAGGAAAAGGAGAGCCGGTTGATGCTATAAAATCTGAAAAAAATACCATTCAAATTGGGAAAGCAGTAAAATCTAACCAAACCATCTATGTGGTTTTTGATGGTGCGCTAAACTTTTCGTCTCGTTTAGGCGTGCCTATTCATGGTATTATTGGTGGCGATTTTTTAAAAGATTTTGTGGTTGAGGTCAATAATGTTTCTGAAATTCTTCGGTTTTATTTACCGGAAGGCTTTAACAATAAAAAGTGCAAAAAATGCTTGCAAAAAGAGCTTGTTTTTATAAAGGGCAAACCTTATATCCAAGCGGTAGTTGCAGATTCAACCAGAAATTTGGATGTAAATTTATTGATAGATTCCGGCTCTGGCGATGCCTTATGGCTTTTTGAAGAGGAAGAAAACAAAATTAAGGCTCCTGAAAATGCCTTTGAAGATTATCTGGGCTTGGGAATTAATGGGAATATTTATGGGAAACGGTCAAAAGTTAAGGGATTTAAAATCGGAGACTATTTTTTTAGAAATGTGAATGTAGCATATCCGGAGGTTAATTTTAGTGAAAATTTAAAAGTAGCGGAAAATCGTCAAGGAAGCATTGGGGGTGAAATTTTAAAACGATTTAATTGGACTATTCATTATCAAAATAAATACATCCAACTACAAAAAAATCGATATTTTAAAGATCCATTTCATTATAACATGAGTGGATTGACTTTGCAACACGGCAGTTTTACAGTGGTTAAAGAGCGAAAACAACAAAGTAGTGATGCTTATGGACTCAATCAAAATGAATCCTTTTCAGTTTATAATTTGAATTTAGGTTCTGCGATGGAAATTAGGTTAGAGCGAATATATGTGGTAGTAGAAGTAAGAAAAAATTCACCAGCCGAAATCGCTGGCATCCAAGCTGGCGATGAAATTTTAGAAGTGAATAATAATCCGGTGTACAAATATAAACTGCACGAATTGAATGAAATGTTTTATGCAAAAGAAGGAAAAACAATGAAAATGAAAATCCTGAGAAATGGCTATGAACAACGAGTGAAATTTGAATTAAAAGACCTATAAAAAACTCCTCAACTTAAAAAAGAAGAGGAGTTTAATATTATAAATGTAGTTTTTTATTCCTTAACAATACCTTTTATTTTTAAAGCTTTTATTGGTTCGTCAGCATTTGAATAAACGGTGATTGTTTTTCTTATAGGTCCCGGTCTGTTGGTGTCATATTTCACTTCAATAGTACTAGATGCACCAGGTAAAATTGCTCCTTCCGGTTTTTTTGGCACCGTACAGCCGCAAGTTGATTTTACGTCTTCAATAAGTAATGGAGCGTCTCCAGTGTTGGTGAATTTAAAGACACGCAATCCGTCGCTTCCTTTGTCAATAGTGCCATAATCTATGGTTTCTTCTTCAAAGGTCATTTTGGCTACTTGTGCTTGGGTAGCAAAACCTACTAACCCGATGCATAATACAATTACAAATTTTTTCATAATATTAAATTTTAGTGTTGCTAAAGTAATTACTTTTTAAACTTCTAGCAAATTAAGTTATACACTTTTATAATCTTTAAGTTATAACTACTTTTGTTGTTTATTTCAAAAATCAGACCAAAAGATGAGTTTACCTTCTACATACGAATCCAAAGTTATAGAAAATAAGTGGTATAGCTACTGGATGCAGCATAATTTTTTTCATTCTACACCGAATAAAAAAACGCCTTATACCATTGTAATTCCTCCGCCAAATGTAACCGGAGTATTGCACATGGGGCATATGCTAAACAATACAATTCAAGATGTACTAATCAGAAGGGCTCGTTTAAAAGGTTTTAATGCCTGCTGGGTGCCTGGAACCGACCATGCCTCTATTGCCACAGAAGCAAAAGTGGTAGACAAATTAAAAAGAGAAGGCATCAACAAGGCAGATCTTACTCGCGAAGAATTTTTAAAACACGCTTGGGATTGGACAGGCAAACATGGTGGTATTATTCTGGAACAATTAAAAAAACTAGGATGCTCCTGTGATTGGGATCGTACTAAGTTTACACTAGATGACGATATGTCAGCATCTGTAATAAAATCGTTTGTAGATTTATATAACAAAGGCCTAATTTACAGAGGTTTTAGAATGGTTAATTGGGATCCGGAAGCACAAACTACACTTTCTGATGAGGAGGTTATTTTTGAAGAACAACAAGGAAAATTGTACTTTATAAACTATTTGATTGTGGATGAAAATGAGGAAATTCCAAATTCTTACAAAGGGTCAGAAAATGATTTCCTTACCATCGCAACAACAAGACCAGAAACAATTCTTGGAGATACTGCCATTTGTATCCACCCAGAGGATGAACGTTTTTTGCATTTAAAAGGTAAAAAAGCTATTGTGCCTATAGCAAACCGCATCATTCCTATTATTGAAGATGATTATGTAGATATGGAATTTGGCACAGGATGCCTTAAAGTAACCCCGGCACACGATGTAAACGATAAAAATCTTGGCGATAAACACCACCTTGAAATTATTGATATTCTTCATCCTAACGGTACATTAAATTCTTTTGGTTTGCATTATGAGGGAAAAGACCGTTTTGTAGTGCGAGAAGAAATTGCCAAAGAACTACATGAAAAAGGTTTTTTAGCTAAAGTAGAAAACTATATAAACAAAGTAGGAACTAGTGAGCGTACAAAAGCTATTATTGAACCTAGATTGAGCGATCAATGGTTTTTAAAAATGGAAGACCTAGCCAAACCAGCCATCAAAGCAGTTTTAGAAACTGAAGAAGTAAAGTTATTTCCAAAGAAATTTGAAAATACCTATCGCCATTGGATGGAAAACATTCGCGATTGGAATATTTCACGTCAGTTGTGGTGGGGGCAACAAATTCCAGCTTTTTATTTTGGCGATGGTAAAGAAGATTTTGTTGTAGCTGAAAATGTAGAAGAAGCTTTAATCCTGGCACAAAAAAAATCAGGAAATAAAAATCTTAGCACTTCCGATTTAAAACAAGACCCAGATGCATTAGACACTTGGTTTTCGTCTTGGCTTTGGCCGATGAGCGTTTTTGGAGGGATATTAGACCCTGAAAATGAAGAATTTAAGTATTATTACCCTACTAACGACTTAGTTACCGGACCTGATATTTTATTTTTCTGGGTGGCAAGAATGATTATTGCAGGATACGAATATACCGGAAAGCGACCTTTTGAAAATGTATATCTCACCGGTTTGGTTCGCGACAAGCAAAATAGAAAGATGTCGAAATCGCTTGGCAACTCTCCTGATGCCCTTGCATTGATTGACCAATTTGGAGCTGATGGAGTTCGCGTTGGGCTACTTTTAAGCGCTGCAGCTGGTAACGACCTCCTTTTTGATGAAGCACTATGCCAACAAGGAAAAGGTTTTGCTAATAAGATTTGGAATGCCACACGATTAATTACAGGATGGGAAGTTGCCGGCATTCCACAACCGGACTATGCAAAAACCGCAGTTGCTTGGTATCAAGCAAAATTGCAACTTACGATGGAAGAAATAGAAGATTATTTTAGTAAATATCGTATTTCAGATGCTTTAATGGCAACCTATAAATTGGTGTGGAATGATTTCTGTTCTTGGTTTTTAGAAATGATAAAACCTACTTTTGGACAACCCATAGATCAAAAAACATTTGAGGAAGTAATTGGTTTATTAGAAAGTAATTTAAAGTTATTGCACCCATTTATGCCCTTCTTGACAGAAGAAATTTGGCAAAACATAAAAGCAAGAAAACCCGAGGAAGCCTTAGTTATTTCCTCTTGGCCGAAACAACTTTTGTATGATAAAAAAATAATTAAGGATTTTGATTTTGCTTCGGAAGTTATTTCCGGAATACGAACTATTAGAAAAGAGAAAAATATTTCCTTTAAAGATACCATACAGCTTTTTGTGATAAACAAAGAAAACGCATCAAATGCATTTGATAAGATTATTTCAAAATTGGTGAATTTAGAAAAACTTAACTATATTTCTGACAACGTGGAAGGTGCTTTGAGTTTTCGTGTAAAATCAAATGAGTATTTTGTGCCTATTATTGGTACAATCAATATACAAGAGGAAATTAAAAAACTACAAGTAGAATTACAATATACCGAAGGTTTTTTAAAATCAGTGCAGGGAAAACTTTCTAATGAACGATTTGTAAGCAGTGCTCCGGTACAAGTTATAGCTTCTGAAAGAAAAAAAGAAGCCGATGCCTTAGCTAAAATTTCTATGTTGAAAGAAAGTCTGTCGGGATTATTGTAGCAGGTTTTTGTGAAAATAGGCAGAAAAGAAATAATGAAGTAAGTCCTATAATTAAAAAGTTAGTTCACTCTTATTTTCGATATAAAAAATAGGTAGTAACCGCATCGATATACTCTTTTTTTGCTTCATCAGGAGTTAAAAATCTGGCCTGAAAGAGTGCGTTAGATTTAAAGGCATTGATGAGTGGCTTTTTACTATTTGGGTCGTCTTGACTGTTGTTTGCTTTTTTATAATAGGCATATAAGCGCAAAAGTAGGTCTGCAGGAAAGGTTTCCGTGTGGTTGTTTACTTGTTTCACAGCTTCTTCAAAAGCAATTTGAAGTTCCTCAGAGGTCATTTTTATTCTGCAATAACGGTTATTCCGCCTTTGACTTTTTGATTTAAATTTACGGAAATTTTTGCATTTAATGGAAGAAATACATCTACTCTTGATCCAAATTTTATGAAGCCGCTATCGCTTCCTTGGATAACTTCATCTCCTTCTTTTGCATAGTTTACAATTCGTTTTGCTAAAGCACCGGCTATTTGTCGATACATAATTTCACCAAAATTTTCAGTAGAAATAACTACTGTGGTGCGTTCATTTTCTTCGGACGATTTTGGGTGCCAAGCCACTAAATATTTTCCCGGATGGTATTTTGAATAGGCAACTTTTCCACTAACCGGATAGCGAGTAACATGCACATTGATGGGCGACATAAATACAGATACTTGAATGCGCTTGTCTTTAAAATATTCCTTTTCAAATACTTCTTCTATTACTACTACTTTTCCATCAACAGGAGCTAAAATATTATGGTCTTTACTCTTTGGTTTTCGTTTTGGATTTCTAAAAAATTGTAATATAAGAATGAAAACTAACAACAAAAAACTAACTAGAATTTTTTTGTGTAACTCATTTTGCATGAAAAAATGCGAAGCAAGGGTAATAGCAATAAGTACTACTAAACTACCAAGTATTATTTTGTGTCCTTCTTTATGAAACATAATCAATCACTAACAAATAAGCATAAATAAATGGGCTTGCATAAATAATGCTATCTAATCGGTCGTACAAACCACCGTGACCCGGCATTAAGGATCCGCTATCTTTTACGCCTGCCTGTCGTTTAAATTTTGATTGAACCAAATCACCAATAGTGCCAAAAAAACTTGTTAAGCAAGCTAGCCCTAACCAAGTTAGGGGGTCAAAATCTGAAAGATAGTTAAAGATAATAAAACTTGCTGCGCAAGATGCAATTAATCCACCAAAAAAACCTTCCACTGTTTTCTTTGGTGAAATGCGTTCTAAAAGTTTTCTTTTACCAAAATTTTTACCCACCAGATAAGCAAAAGTATCGTTTGTCCATATAAGAATAAAAACGGAAACGATGATGCTGGCTGAAAATTCTCCACGATAAAAAGGGATTAATGCAATAAAAATAAATCCGCTAATAAGGTAAAGAATAGAAACTACATATTTTTTTTGCCCAAACATAGGAATTTTGCTAACCCACAATAAATCTTTAAACAAAAATAAATTTACAAATCCTGTGAGGATGAGTAATAATTTTGTAGCATATAAATCAAACTGTAAATAAGAAAATAAGATAAAAAAACCAATAAAAACAGGAAAGAGTATATAGGTTTTTAAATGAATAAGTTGGTTAAATTCAAACAAGCAGATGAGACCAATAATAAGGAAAAGAACTTGAAACGCCATTGCGGAAGAATGCATCGAAAAAATTAAAATCGAGATGTATAAAACTCCCGACAGGCCTCTTACCAAAAGTTCCTTCATATTATAAATCTTCCAAGAGGAGCAAATATAAGTTTTTTGAACTACTTCCGTAAGTCATAAAATCATTTTCTTTCTTGGTTTCGAAGTTTTTGATGGTTGTAATATTGGTAGGAATATTTTTTTTATTCGAATTTTTTATAATCCGAAGACCTTCGCCTATAGTGTCTACTAGTTGGCTTGTTGTGGCAAAAATGATGAAATTATCCGGTAATTCTTCCAGTTTTTTTTCTTTTATCTGGTTAGAGGATATTAAAATAGCACCGGCATCTGCTATTAAGGATTCGCTTTGTGATAAGAAAAACGAGGCTTCCAAATTTTCGCCAAATTTTAGGTTATAGGTATTGAATTTTGATTTTAAAATTTCGTCGGTACAATAGACAGTTTTTTCATACCAATCATTTTCTAATAAAATATTATCAAAGGCTTCTAAAAGTTCTTCATTATTTTCACAATAGAGAAACTTTCCGCCATTTTTTCTGAAGTTATAGGTAAATTTTTCGTCAGTAGGTAAGGGTACTTCTGGTAAATATTTACTTTTCTCAGCTTTTGGGGATGCTTTTGATTTTGCTTTATTAAATAATTTTTTAAACAGACTCATAAATTTTTTTTGGAGAGTTTTCCTGCTTTTGCTTCAAATATAAAAAATCTTAACCTAATAACGAATTAAGTTAAGATTTATATTCTGTAATTACTTTTTTTTTAAGAAGGTTCTACAATGTCATTAAATACAACTTCTGGTGTATCGTAGGGTCTGTTTCCAAATATTTTTTGAAGGTTGTCTTTAAAAATAACTTCTTTTTCTAACAATACATTTGCAAGTTCTGTTAGTTTGTCTTTATTATCCTGCAATAATTTAATAGCTCTTTGGTATTGTGATTCTATTAAATTAGATATTTCTTTATCTATCAGTTCAGCGGTTTTCTCGCTATAGGGTTTTGTGAAATTATATTCGCCTTGTCCTGAGGAATCATAATAGGTTAAGTTTCCTATTTTGTCATTCAAGCCATATACCGTAACCATAGCTCTTGCTTGTTTGGTTACTTTTTCTAAATCGCTAAGTGCTCCGGTTGATATTCTGTCAAAAATTACTTTTTCAGCGGCTCTACCACCAAGTGCTGCGCACATTTCGTCCAGCATTTGTTCCGGGCGAACTATTAGTCTTTCTTCCGGCAAATACCAAGCAGCTCCTAAAGATTGACCTCGAGGCACTATAGTAACTTTCACTAACGGTGCGGCGTGTTCTAACATCCAGCTTACGGTGGCATGACCTGCTTCGTGAAAGGCAATTGCTTTTTTCTCGTCTGGGGTAATTATTTTGTTCTTTTTTTCTAAACCGCCAACAATTCTATCTACGGCATCTAGGAAATCTTGTTTACCTACTGATTTGTTTCCTTTACGGGCAGCAATTAAGGCAGCTTCATTACAAACATTGGCAATATCGGCTCCTGAAAATCCCGGTGTTTGTTTAGAAAGAAATTCTAAATCTAGATTTTCGTCTTTTTTTATGGGTCTAAGGTGAACTTCAAAGATTTCTTTCCTTTCTCTAATATCCGGCAGGTCCACATAAATTTGACGGTCAAAACGACCGGCACGCATTAGTGCTTTGTCTAATACATCAGCCCGGTTTGTAGCTGCAATTACGATTACATTGGCATTTGTTCCAAAACCATCCATCTCGGTAAGAAGTTGGTTAAGGGTATTTTCTCTTTCATCGTTAGAGCCGGAGAAATTACTTTTACCCCGAGCGCGTCCTATAGCATCAATTTCATCGATAAATATAATAGAAGGCGATTTTTCTTTAGCTTGTTTAAATAAATCCCGAACTCGTGAAGCTCCTACACCTACAAACATCTCTACAAAATCAGATCCTGAAAGCGAAAAGAAGGGGACTTTGGCTTCACCGGCAACAGCTCTTGCTAGTAAGGTTTTACCTGTTCCGGGAGGGCCTACTAATAAAGCTCCTTTTGGTATTTTTCCTCCAAGTGCAGTATATTTATCAGGTGTTTTCAGGAAATCTACAATTTCTTGTATTTCTTCTTTTGCGCCTTCTAGTCCAGCAACATCTTTAAATGAAGTTTTTACATCGGTATTTTGGTCAAATAGTTTGGCTCTGGATTTTCCGATATTAAATATTTGCCCACCTGCTCCGCCTCCTGCCCCTGAGGACATACGGCGCATAATAAAAATCCAAATGGCAATAATAATGGCGAAAGGAAGCAAAGAAAGAAGTATGTCTCCCCACATATTGGACTCGGTGTCATAAACAACATCGGTACTTAAATTATTAGCTTCTTTTGTTTTCCTAAGCTCGTTTTCAAAATTTTGAAGGTCACCAAATTCAAATTGGTAAGCAGGAATATTCGAAGTAGGAAGCAATTGATCCTTTGCGTTTCGCAAATGCACTTCTTTGGCTTTTGCTTCTTCGGTTAGGTAAACTTTTGCTTTATTTTTGTTGACAATAACTACTTTTAGTACATCGCCATCGGTTAAATATTGTTGAAATTCAGCAGGAGTAGTTTTTGCCGGTTCTGACCAGCCGCCACTACCAAAAAAGTTGATTCCAATAAAAACCAATATAATTATTCCATAAATCCAATACGCACTGAATTTTGGTTTAAATTCCTTATTGTTATCCGGATCTGGTTTATTTTTTTCTGTTTTCTTATTTTCTTTTGCCATTAAATGGTAATTATATTTTTAATAACTGGTTTCAATTTTTACTGTTTTGGCATCGCCCCAAAGACTTTCAATATCATAGTATTCGCGAATGTGTTTTTGAAATACATGAACGACAACGTGCACATAATCCATTAAAATCCACTCTGCATTTTCTGCACCTTCAATATGCCAGGCTTTTTCTTTTAAAGCCTTGCTAACTTTTTTTTCTATGGAGCTTACAATGGCGTTAACCTGAGTATTTGAGGTTCCATTGCAAATGATAAAGTAGTCACAAACTGTGTTTTCTATTTCTCTTAAGTCAAGAATTTCTATATTTTGTCCTTTGACATCTTCGATACCATTAATAATCTGCGTAATTAATTGATCTGTTCCGTTTTCTTTTTTGGTCATTAAAACAACTATTTTTGCAAAGTTATTACTTTTTTATATTTTAATAACTTTCTATATTATAAGTTTAACCTAATTTTCTATGCTAACATACAAAATCAATGCCACGCAATCTACTAATTCCTATCTTAAAGAGTTAGTTAAAAAAATAGGTACAGAAGAAGAAATAATTGTAGTTACCAATAATCAAACACATGGTAGGGGGCAAATGGGTGCCCTTTGGCAATCGCAGATTGGCAAAAGTCTAACTTTTAGTGTGTTTAAGTTTGGTATGGGGATGTCTATTCATCATCATTTTTTTCTGTCGATGGCTGTTTCTTTGGCGGTAAAAAAGGTTTTACAATTTCAAAATGTACCAGATGTATGCATAAAATGGCCAAACGACATTCTGTCAGCTAACAAAAAGATTTGTGGCATACTTATCGAAAATATTTTGCATAAATCTGTCATAACAGGAAGTATTATTGGTATAGGACTAAATGTAAATGAAGACAGTTTTGCTCATTTACCAAAAGCAACATCTATGAAAATAAGGACAGGGAAAAAGTATGATTTGGAGAAAATTCTAGAGGAAATAGTAGCTTCCATTGATTTTTATTTTGCTTTTTTGAAGGAAAAACGCTTTGACGAATTAAATGCATTATATCTATTACAACTGTATCGCAAGGATCAAGAAAGTGTTTTTTCAACCTCTGATGGGGTGCATTTTAACGGAATAATACGAAATATCACTACCTCCGGAAAACTTCAAGTAGAAATGGAAAATAAAAAGTTGCAGGAGTTTGATTTAAAAGAAATAACGATAGTGTATTGATTAAATCTTAACGAGATTTGTGGTAAGCGTTTCTATGAATTTTGAAATAGGCCCTTTAATCATCATGGCCATCATAGCGTTAAAATCGCCTTGAAAATGTAATTGTACAGTTGCGGTATTTTCTGTTACTTCTTCAATATCTGCAGTTAAGGTAAAGGGGATTTTATCGCTTATTGCTCCTAAAACAACTTTGTTTGGTGGGGTAATTTCTTTGGTTTCCAGTGCAATTTCAGGCATTCCCTTTAGTGCAAATACAAAGGCGTTTTCACGAATCACTTCAAATTTACTGGTATTTTCAGGCATTAATTGCTCAAAGTTTTTCACGTCGCTTAAAAACCTACATAATGTGATGGCTGATTTGTTTACGGTTACTTTATTTCCTTCTAAATTCATTTTAGTTTATTTGTTCCAGTGTGCAGGGTTTTCTCTCCAAGCGTTTAAGGTTTCCATATCTTTATTAGAGATGTAATTTGATTTTTCGGCTTGTATTAATAGCGTTGTATAGTCGGTTAAGGTATGCAAATCTATTTTTTCTTTTTTGAAATTTTCATTGGCAAGATCAAAACCATACGTAAAAATGGCAATCATTCCTTTTACGTTTGCTTTAGAATCTCTCAGTGCACTAACGGCATTAAGGCTGCTTTTTCCGGTGCTTATTAAGTCTTCCACAACAACTACCGATTGGTTTGACTCTATTTTTCCCTCAATTTGATTTTGTCGTCCGTGGCTTTTTGCTTCAGGCCGTACATACACAAAAGGGAGGTTTAAATAGTCGGCAACGAGCATTCCTAAGCCAATTGCACCTGTTGCAACACCGGCAATGACATCGGGTTTGCCATAAATTGTTTCAATTTGATTGGCAATATTTTCTCTTAAATAATTCCGGATGCTTGGGTATGAGAGCGTTACCCTATTATCACAATATATAGGAGACTTCCAACCGGATGCCCACAAAAAAGGATTTTGTGGTTGTAATTTAATTGCATTTATTTGTAAAAGCAATTCGGCCGTTTTTTGTGCCGTTTCTTTATTCAAAATCATAATGCAAATGTATAAAGTTTTTGTGAATGATAAACCAATATTTCTTACAACAGAAATGGTTTATGAGGAAAATGTAAGATGTTTTCCTCTTAAGGGAGTTGATTTAGAAGTGGTTATAAATAAAGTAGCTAAAGATAAATGGGATAAAGTTTATTTATACCACCCCAATCCTGAAAAATTGCTTAAAAAATTTAAAAAGTTGATTCCTGTAGTTATAGCCGCTGGAGGTCTTGTGCGAAATGATAAGGATCAAGTTTTGTTTATAAAAAGAAACGGCAAATGGGATTTGCCAAAGGGTAGAGTGGAAAATGGAGAAACTTTAGAGGAAGCAGCAATCAGAGAAACCGAGGAAGAAACCGGAGTAAAAGAACTAAAAATCATAAGACCATTATTGGTGACCTACCATATTTTTAACCGAAACGATAAAATGAAGCTGAAAGAAACCCATTGGTTTGCGATGGAATCTAATTATGAAGGCATCTTAATACCCGAAAAAAATGAAGGGATTAAAAAAGTAGCTTGGAAAAACGAATTAAAAGTGCAAAAAGCCCTTCAAAAATCCTATGCCAATATTAAAGAATTGTTTTTCCAGAAGGTTTGATCTTGAATTTTGAATTTTGAATTGTTTTTGGTAGTGTACAAAATAGCACGCAGATTACGCCGTTACAACGGATAAATGCTGAATTTGATTTATTTTTCAATACTGCCTAACTAAATCGTTTTTGAAATTAAAAAATAATTTTTGTTGTTTAATTATATGAAAAGGTTTAATCTAAAATACGTATAATAGGATATCTTAAATGTGCTTTTTCATAGTGTTTGGATTGTATATATAACCAATCTAGTTGTGCATACCAGTTTTCTCTAAAGGCGATTTCCTCTGCTTTTTTGAGATTAAATTTTGCTTTTATTTCCGGATTTTCTTGCAATAATTTTTCGGCAATTTCTTCAAAAACATACGGGCTAAAGCCTTCTTTTTGTTGTAAAATGGTATCAAAAAAATTCCAATTAAAAAACGAATCCACAGCTTCGGGCTCGAGGGTTTCTAAAAGATACCTTACACCGGGCTGGTTTGTATAAACCAAATAGTCGCCTTCTTGCAACTTAATTTCTTCTGTCATTTTTAAAACGGAAGCGTTATAATGTGAATAATGCCCTTCAAAAGCAGCATTGCGGGTGTTATATTTTTCTATTTTATATACTTCTGCAGTAAGCACGGTGTCTTTTTTTATGGATTGCATTTGTATATGGTTTTTTTGCAATAAAGCAATAACATTCCACCAGCCTTTTGAAATACCGTAAGCTTTAGGGATCGTAACATACGCTGCTGGCTTAAAATGATTATAATAAGTAACGGGTTTAGTAAATGGTTTTTCTCTGTCATAAAACAACCGTTCTTTTCCGGTAATCTTACTTGGCTTATAACTACTTTCAAAACCTTTAAAGTTCAGGGTAGTTGTTTTTGTACTATCTATTTCCCATTGTATGGCATAAGGCGTACCTGCTGTAAAACTTGAAAAATTATCGCTTCGCAGTTGTTTTATTTCTTTAAAATTTTCATCTGTAATTGCTATCATATTTTGTAAGATAACATAGGTGCCTTCAACACGGTTTTTATACGGTTTTAGCATGTGGGTTTCTATCATCATTCCAAATGTGTGAAACAAGGTGGTATATCCGGTGGAATATCTGGGCGAATCCATAAATTGCGAAAATCCTTTTTCGGGAGGACTATTAAACACATTAACGTAAGGAGTAATGTCCCAATTTTCCTTTGCAAGCCGTGCTTCAAGTTCTGGGTTTATAAAATTATTTAAGTAGTTTCCTAGTTTACCACCCAACTTGTTATGTTGCGTGAAAAGATGCGTAAGCGTATATTGGTAGTCAGCGCCATTGCTTACGTGGGTGTCTATAAATACATCTGGGTTTAAAAGGTGAAAAATTTGTGTAAACGCCTCAGTATTTTTAGTGTCACTTTTTATAAAATCTCTATTCAAATCAAAATTTCTGGCATTACCACGAAAGCCATATTCTTCCGGTCCCTCTTGGTTTACTCTGGAAGTACTGTTTCTTTGTAACGCACCACCAATGTTATATAGGGCTATAGCAGCTACTATGGTGTTTTTTGGAACGTTTATTTTATTTTGAGCCAGATTTCTAAACAATAGCATGGTAGCGTCTATGCCATCAGGCTCGCCGGGATGAATACCATTGTTTATGAGTAGTATAGCTTTTTCTTTTTTTAAGTTTTCAAAATCAAAAGTTGCCTCTTTATTGTAAACTATTACGTGTAAAGGGTAGCCGGAATCTGTAGTACCTATTTCCAGTATTTTTATAGTGTGGAAAGATGTTTCTAAATTTTGATAAAAAGTGAGGATTTCAGGATAGGTAGCCGTTTTTGTAAAGTTGCTTTTTTCAAATGCTAAGGAAACATCTTTGTTATTTTGACTTGAAGCTATAACACAACAAAAGAGCAATATGCATATTCTAAGGGTTAATTGTCTGACCATAGTGGATTATTTAAGCATAAATGTAGGGAATATGTAAATTTTTTTAATAGAAATTTCTAAAATTAAAAAATATTACTTTACATTTGACTTCTACAAACTATAAATTTTTAACATTATGAAAAAAATTACTTTATTATTATTGGCGGTACTATTAGGTACTTTTTTAAATGCTCAGACTTTACTCACTCAATCTATCGACCCCGTGCTTGTCGATGCAGGTGGTGTAGCTTGTTGGAGTTCTGGAACTGGCGAATACAGAAATAATTCCTTTTGGAGGTCTTACAGTTTGGCAGATTTTGGAATTACTGGTGATTTTGATATTACTGAAGTACAATGGGGTCAGGGAACTGCTGACGCTAACAATGTTTTAAATTTAAATATTTATGTGGTTGATGACGCAGATTTGTTTTTAGCAACAACTTTTACATTGATTGCTACAACCACACACAATTCTCTTCCAGCAGATGATTTATCTTTAGTTACCGCACCTTTATCAGCTACCATTCCTGCAGGTTCTATCATTGCTTTTGAAGTTAATTCCCCTGACGGTGGAACAGCTACAGATGTTAGATACTTCCCTGGTATTAATGCAGCTGGAGAAAATGGAACAAGTTACCTGCAATCTGCTGATTGTGGTATAAATCTTCCAACACCTACAGCAGATGTAGGTTTTCCTGACAATCAATATGTAATGAATGTTTTGGGTAATGAAGTTTTATCCGTTGGAGAAAATATTGCATCTTTAGTTTCTGTATATCCTAATCCAGCAGTAGAAGTAATTAATGTAAAAGTTCCTGCTTCCGTAGTTATAAACGAAGTAGTACTTTATGACATTCTTGGTAAAAACACAGGAGTTAACTATGCAAACGGTCAAGTTAATGTTTCTGGTTTAAGTAGAGGTGTTTATATGCTTTCTGTTAAAACTTCAGAAGGTACACTTACTCAAAAAATTGTTAAAAAATAATTTTTAATACTTACCTTTTTTATTGAAAACCTTGGCTTATCTAGTCAAGGTTTTTTTTGTTTATATATTTTTTCTTTCTGTTATTAGATAGGTTAAAATGTATGGCTTATTAGAAATATACACTTACTTTTACCGTAAATTTAAAAAATCCCCATTTTAATGAAGCAGTTTTGCATACCGATTTTTCTTTTTCTTACTTTTTGTAATCCATTACTTTTTGCCCAAACAGAACCAACCAAAACCGAAAAAGCAATCCTTGCATTAATAGACTCCTCTGCAACAGCAATTGATGCCGGTGATTTTGGAAAAAGCGCAAATTTTTTGGAACGTGCAAAAAAAGGAATTGACTCCAATGCTTCTTCTTTAATCCTTCATACATATTACCAAAATTTAGCCGTATTGGCTTTTAGCCGTTTTCAAATTGCGGAGGCACAAGAAGCCTATAAAAAATCAATTAAAGCAGCTTTAAAATTAGAAGATACCATTGCTATAGTATCTGCTTATTCGGGTATGGCAAATTCGCTCATTGTTGACAATAAATTTACGCTAGCATTACGGTATCAACAAGATGCCTTAAAATTATTGGAAAATAACAAGACAAAAATGTATTATGGATTACTTGCAAATAGGGCAATGACCTATAGACACATGCAAAACTTTACTCTTGCATTAGAATCCTTTTTGTTAGTAAAAGAGTATTTTCAAGAAAACGAAGATTTTAAATCGCAAGCTATTATTGAAAATAACATCGGGCAATTATATAGTGAAAATATACAAGATTTTAAGCAAGCTCATGCACATTTTAAAAGGGCAATTGTTTTGAATAAAAGGATAAATGAAAAACACCAACTTTCGCAAAATTACCATAATGTATCCTTGTTATTTCAAAAAGAAAATCAACTAGATAGCGCCTTTTTTTATATTGAAAAATCCATGTTATTAAAAAATGAAATAGGCGATACCGGAGGATTAGCCATAAGCAATAACACGCTTGGTACCATTCAAATGGCTGCGGGATTTTATGATGAGTCCATAGTATCTTTCAAAAAATCATTAGAAATAAGTGAAAAATTTGGTATCACTCCCGGATTGTACTATGCAAATATGGGTATTGGAAAAGCTTTATTAGCAAAAGGTAAGGATGCAGAAGCATTGGTTAATTTTAAAAAGGTGGAGGAAATAGCAAAAGATTTAGAGTCTTTTGAAATGAAAAAAGAGATTATAAAAGTGCTCTTTGATTATTATAAAAATAGAAAAGATTTTGAAGAAGCACTACTATATGGAGATAAATTACAAGCTATTTCCGATAGTATTTCTACAATGCAAAACAAAGAAAATATTGATGAACTTCGCATACAATATGAAACGAGCTTGGCAGAAAATGAAAATAAAATTCTTAAAGAAAAAGAAACTGCCCAACAAGAAAAAATACTTGTACAAAATATTTTTTTGATTATTTTATTAGTAGCATTAGTGGTTTTTATTGTATTAGTTATTGTGTTATTTAAATCAAACCGTCAAAGAAAAATGGCATATCAAGAGTTTAAAAAAGCGACACAAGAGCTAGAAAAACAATACCAAATAACGAAAGATAAAGAGGCTGAATTATTTAAAACAGTGGCATTAAAAGATAAAATATTTTCCGTTTTAGGACACGATTTAAGAACTCCTTTAGCAAACATTTCAAATCTTATTGATAGTATGTCTCAAATTGAACTATCGCCCGAGGAGATGGAGTTTATGTTAAAACATTTAAAAGGGGAAACCAATGCAAGCTTAAAAACCTTAGAAAACATATTACAATGGGCACGATTACAAATGAATGATAAATCAATTCTAGTTTCTGAATTAGATGAAGATGGCATTATTATAGAAATCATTAAAAATTTTGAATCCAATACCGATGCAAAAGATATTCAAGTAAAGTATATAAATAAATCCAATGCCATTCTTTGGGCAGATGAAAATCAGTTTCGAAGTATTGCTAATAACTTAATAGGAAATGCCATTAAATACAGCCCTTTACGCGGAGAAATAGAAGTGACTTTCAGCGAAGAGCGAGAAAACTTTGTGCTTAGTATTAGTGATCAAGGTGTTGGTATTTCGCCCTCTGTGATTGAAAATTTAGACACCCAAGAAGAATTAATAAGCTCCTATGGTACTGAAGGGGAGAAAGGAACAGGAATTGGCTTGCGGATTGTAAAAGATTTTGTGCATTTGCATCTAGGTAAAATCACCTTTGCAAAAAATAATCCAACAGGAACAATAGTTACCGTATATCTACCCAAACTAATTAAAAGCGGCATGAATCTTAACTAAAATTAATTATTGTAAGATGAAAAAATATTTCGTCTCCCGATTTCATCGGGACAGGCTCTATGGGATTTTTTACTAAAACATAACTTCTATTCTACCGACATATTGTCCCTACTAGACAGTCCTGTTAGGGACCTAATATGGGTAGAAACAAAAAGTAAGCACCACGCTCAAAAATGTCCTGTAGGGACTATATATATTGAGATACAAGATTAATAGATTATTTTTATCGGACAACAAGGATTAAAATTAGCTGATTTGAAAAATCATAAAAACGGTTTTTAGGTAATAACTTTGAAATGTATCAACACAAGCATTAAAACCCAATTAGGTACGTTAAATAACCAATATAAAAGCTGAGTAAAATTATTCCTTCCCAGCGATCAATTCTTCTGTATTTTCCGGTAAACACAAAAAGGAAAAGTAAAATTCCAGAAGCTATATTCATGCCAATATCTATAAATGAAGCTGAAGCAACCACAACCGGTGTGATAAAAGCAGAAACCCCAAGTACAAAAAAGATATTAAAAATATTAGAGCCTACCACATTGCCAATAGCAATATCTACATTTTTCTTTCTTACTGCAACAATCGATGTTGCTAACTCAGGAAGTGAGGTTCCTATAGAAACTATGGTTAGTCCTATAACACGTTCAGAAAGTCCAAAAGACAACGCTATTGAGGTGGCACTGCTTACTATTAATTGACCGCCTATAACTAATCCGGCTAGACCAACAAAAAGGAATAAAACCGCAGTAAACGTTTTCTGTTTTTTAATTTCTACTTTTTCATCTGCTACTTCGCTTTTAGAAATAGCAATGTTATACACTAGAAAAATAGTAAAAAATAGCAATAATAAAATAGCATCGCTTCTCGAAATTATATTGGTGAACTCTTTATTTAAAAAAACGTCGATAGCAGTAATAAAAACAACAAATGCTGCTAACAGGCTCAAAGGAATTTCATACCAAGTGGTATTGGTCTTTACGGCAAGAGGATAAATAATGGCTGAAATACCTAGAATTCCTAAAACGTTGAAAATGTTACTGCCAAGGACATTGCCTAAAACCATTTCAGCATTATTATTTACAGCGGCTATTACATTGACAACTAATTCAGGAGCTGAGGTTCCAAAAGCAACAATAGTTAGCCCAATAACAATATTAGGAATACCAAATTTTGCTGCTAAAGCAGATGCAGCATCTACTAATTTATCAGCACCAAAAATGAGAGCTATAAAACCACTAAGGAGTAAAAGGATGTCTAGCATGTTTGAGAAAGTATAAAATTAAAATGAATTTATAAGAAACGAACACTATCAGGTACTAAAACCGTATAATCGCCATGATTGCGAATCACATCTCTTACAATACTAGAACTAATAAATGAAGTACTGGACGCAGTTAGTAAAAAAACGGTTTCAATTTTTGAAAGCTTTCGGTTAGTATGTGCTATGGCTTTTTCAAATTCAAAATCGGCGGGGTTTCTAAGACCTCTTAGTATAAAAGTAGCATTTAATTTTTTACAAAGCTCAATGGTTAAGCCTTCATACGTTACTACTTTTATTTTTTTTTCATCTTTAAAAGCATTTTCGATAAAGCTTTTTCGTTGCTCCAAAGAAAACATGTTTTTTTTATCGGCATTGATTCCAATGGCAATGATAATTTCATCAAAAAGTTGTAACGAACGCTTAATAATATCAAAATGACCTAGGGTGATGGGGTCAAAAGATCCTGGAAATACTGCTCTTCGCATAATAAAATTTTTATGATGTTGAAATTTCTAAGGTACTTATTTTTTTGCAAATGCTTGCTCTACCATATTTCCAAACAAATCGGTTAAAGAAATTCCCGCTGCTCTTACTTGTTTCGGTATAATGCTTTCTTGTGAAAGACCGGGATTGGTATTTATTTCTATAAAATAGGGTTTACCATCTTGAATAATAAATTCACTTCTGGAAAGACCACTCATATTTAATAAAGTATAAATATGTTTTGCTTCTTCTTGAACAAAGTTGGTTTCATCTTCTGATATTCGTGCCGGGGTGATTTCTTCCGATTTTCCTAAATATTTTGCTTCATAGTCAAAAAATTCAGTTTCTGAAATGATTTCCGTTACAGGAAGAACAACCACTTCTCCATTAAATTGGATGACACCCACAGATACTTCGGTGCCAACCAAACAGGTTTCAATTAATATTTCGGAATCTTCGCTATAGGCTTTTTCAATGGCGGGCAGTAATTCTTCCATCGTTTTTACTTTACTGATACCAAAGCTAGACCCGGATCTGCTAGGTTTTACAAAACAAGGGAGCCCCACTTTTTTAACAATTTCTTCTTCATTTATTTCGTTGCCTTGGTTTAGATAATATGCATTAGCACACCTCACGCCATAACTTTTTAACACAGAAAGGCAATCTCTTTTATTAAAAGTAAGTGCTGATTGGTAGTAGCCGCAAGAGGTGTGAGGCATTCCAATAAGTTGAAAATAAGCTGGTAATAGCCCATCTTCACCTGGAGTACCGTGAATGGCATTAAAAACCACATCTGGATGAATGGTATTTTTTCCGTCAGAAAAACTAAAATCGGCTCTATTTACTTCAAACTCTTCTAGGGTGTCCAATTGATGTACCCATTTTTCTTTTAAAATATGAACACGATATACATTATATTTTTTTTTGGATAGCGAAGTATAAACCACTTCACCACTATATAGCGAAATTTCAAACTCGCTGGAGTAGCCTCCCATAATTACAGCAATATTTTTTTTTGTCATAAGAAAACGTGCTAGAATGCGTTACACAAATGTAGGATTAATAACGGAAACCATAAAACCTTATTTTTTAAAGTTACTACTATTTAATGCAGTAAATTTGCAATGTTTTTTATAAGGAGAATGCCTATTTTTGCCAATCGAAAATGTATGCTTTTATGAACTTTATTCAATTTATATTTACAAAAACTTTTCTTAAACAACTAGCTATGGCAGTGGTAGTAGTTGTTATACTTGTTTTTTTGACGATGTTCTGGTTAAAATTTACCACTCACCATGACCAACGCATTGAGGTGCCAAATTTAGCAAAATTGACTTTAGATAAAGTGGAAGATAAGTTAGATGCTTTGGATTTGCGACTAGAAATATTAGATTCTGCAAATTACAACCCTGCATTTCCTAAATTTTCGGTGATTGAACAAATTCCGGCTCCTGGAAAATTTGTAAAAGAAAACAGAAAAATTTATATTATTTTAAATCCATCGGGATATCGAAAAGTAGAAATACCTGAATTGGTTGGAAAAACCCAACGGCAAGTAGAACCCTTTTTAAGAGCCCTAGGTTTTGAAATAGGATCAATATCCTATAGACCACATATATCTGATATGGTTTTAGAAATGCGACACAAAGGCGAAAGGCTGGAAGCAGGAACCACATTAGAAATTACATCGGTTATTGATTTGATAGTAGGCGATGCTAAGGATTCTTATAGAGAAGAAAGCGAAAGTATAGATTCTTTAGACATAGAAAAAGAAATTTTAATTAAAACCGACGAATTTAATGAATAATGATATTGAGGAAGAAAATGACGATTTGTATGAACACCATCGGTTTATAGCCGATAAAGGACAACAACCTTTACGAGTAGATAAATATTTGATGAATTACATAGAAGGAGCTACGCGAAATAAAATTCAAACTGCTGCAAAAGAAGGAAATATTTATGTTAACGATATCTCCGTAAAATCAAATTACAAAGTAAAACCCGGCGATGTGGTGCGTGTAATGTTTACCCACCCACCGTATGAGTTTTTGCTGGTTCCTGAAAATATTCCACTAGACATTGTATATGAAGATGATGCGTTGCTAGTAGTAAATAAACCAGCAGGAATGGTAGTGCATCCCGGACATGGAAATTATTCAGGAACACTAATTAATGCTTTAGTATATCATGCTGAAAATTTGCCGGTAAACAGTAATGAACGTCCCGGTCTTGTACATAGAATAGACAAAGATACCAGCGGACTTCTCGTCGTTGCAAAAAGTGAGGCGGCTATGACCCATTTAGCAAAACAATTTTTTAATAAAACTAGTGAGCGGGAGTATGTTGCACTAGTTTGGGGCGATGTTTTAGAAGAAGAAGGTGTTATAGAAGGTAATATAGGAAGGCATCCTAAAAACAGATTGCAAAACATCGTGTTTGAAGATGGCAGTCAAGGCAAAGAAGCGGTAACACATTATAAAGTTTTGGAACGTTTTGGATATGTTACTCTAGTTTCCTGCAAATTAGAAACCGGAAGAACGCACCAGATTAGAGTTCATATGAAACACATAGGCCATACACTTTTTAATGACGAACGATATGGTGGTGAAAAAATACTAAAAGGAACCACTTTTACAAAATACAAACAGTTTGTAGATAATTGTTTTAAAGTACTTCCACGCCAAGCATTACACGCAAAGACATTAGGCTTTAAGCATCCGGTTACCGGAAAATTTATGTCCTTTGAAACACCACTGCCTAATGATATGGAACAATGTATTGATAAATGGCGAAATTATGTAAAGCATAAGAAAGATTTTGAAGAGTAAAAGATTTTTCTGATTAAAGAGTATGTAATAGCTTTTTTAATTATTTGAATTTTATAATAGTTGTAACTTTGAATAAAATGAAATCGTTATGAAAATCCTTCTATCTCCTGCAAAGACCCTTGATTTTAAAAGTAAATTACCCACATTAACCTATACACAAGCACTATTTTTAGAAGAAGCCGCTACCATTAATGCCGTTTTAAAGAAAAAATCAAAACAGCAACTCAAAAACCTTATGTCCATAAGTGATGCTTTGGCAGCATTAAATTTTCAACGAAATCAAGAATTTTCTTTACCATTTACAAATGATAATGCACGACAAGCAATCTATGCTTTTTCCGGTGATGTGTATGTTGGGTTGGATGCATATTCGATTCCCATAGAAAAATTAGATAAATTACAAAATAAAGTACGCATCATATCAGGGTTATACGGACTATTAAAACCATTAGACCTCATACAAGCGTATCGTTTAGAAATGGGAACAGACTTAAAAGTGAAACAAAAGAAAAATCTTTATGAATTTTGGAGTAACAAAATAACACAATCACTAAATGATGAGTTAAACCAAGACGAAATTATTATTAACCTTGCAAGCAAGGAATATTTTAAATCAGTAAACACAAAAAAACTAAAAGGAAATCTTATAAATCCAGTGTTCAAAGATTTTAAAAATGGGAAACTTAAAATTATATCCTTTTTTGCTAAAAAAGCAAGAGGCAGTATGACACGTTATATCCTAGATAATGAGGTTAATACGTATAACGACCTCCTAAAATTTAATATGGATGGATACGCTTTTAATGCCGTGGAAACCAAAAATGAAAATAAGCCTGTTTTTATAAGATAATTTTTTAAATTGGTTTGTTTTTTCCATAAATAATCATTTTACAAGTCATTTTTTTTGGGTTTTAAACAAAAACAAGTTTCTTTTCTCTCTGCTTTTTTATAAGTTACTTATTTTAAATTTTAAAGGATTGCATTTTATCTTATAATCAGGTTACTTGCCGATGTTTTTATAACTATTTAAATAAAAATTAAATATTTTTACAATTAAAAAAAGATATATTTATTTTTTTAGGTTATTGTTTATTTGATTGATTTATTTACTATTTTTAGTTAACTTAATTTTAACTAAATAGGATTAACTCAATTAACTAAATCAATTATGAAAAAAATTACATTTTTTTGTGCATTTTGGTGCTTTATACTTAGTATGGTTACCCATGCACAGCAGGAAACTCTTGCGAGTATTCCTTATGGAAATTCAACTGTAAAAACAATAAGTACGACGGGGCCACAAAATATGGCTTTAAGTACAATTTACGACACAAGTCATACTTCAGGTAATGGTGTTGAAATCACACCTGTTGCTAATGGTCCGGCAGTTTCTATGGGCGATGCTATCGTTTTAGCGGGAACCGCAAGATTTGTTAAAAGTATTACCATTGATTTATTCAATATTGCCTCTGCGGCTCCTTTTGATTTAACAATCAGTATGTACACAGATTGTACAGCTGCTGGAACTGCAGCCGGCCCTTGCGGTAATGGAGCTGGCGTACTTATTCCAGGATCTGTATTGACGCAAACGGTAACTCCCGGCCCTTTAGGGTTTTTTTACCAACATACCTTTAACTATACCTCTTTAAACTTATCTTCTGAAGTGGATAACACCATTACTGTTATGATAAATGCCAGCAGAAGTGATGTGTTTTGGAGATATGGCGATACAGTTACTGTAGGTGCTCAACCCGCCGGTGAACCAGCACTTAGCGTTTCCACCAGATGTGGTAGTGCTGCAAATAATAATGGTTGTGCAAGAAATTTTGGTATCCAAAACAATTTTACAATGACCATTGTGGCAGATTCTAACCAAGGAAATATTACCCAATGTTCCATAGATCCACCACTTCCATTAGGTCCTGGATCCGGTGTTACCACATTAACTACTATTAATGTTGCACAAACTGGTGTTATTGGGACTAATACAGGAAACTATGTTATCGATGAAATTGTAGCAGATTTACAACACACTTGGGCAAGTGATTTAGAAATTGTATTAATCTCACCCTCCGGTACTCAGGTAGCTTTATCTACCGATAATGGTGGCTCTACCGGGCTTGATGTTCAATCTATTCTTAGGTTTAGAGACGATTCGGCTAATAGTGTTTCTGCTTGGACAGGTGGTGCTCCTCTTGCCAATTATAGAGCTGAAGGTGGTGCAACAGCCCACCCTGTGGGCGCCGGAGCCGGTCCAGGGGTTGATTTAAACACGGTATTAGTCGGTCAATCTGTTAATGGTATTTGGACCTTAAGACTTTATGATGATGCAGGTGGTGATGGAGGAACTATTTTTGATTTCTGTATAAATTTAACAGAAATAACCCAAATAGGTGCCGTACCCAATATTGTTTGTCCATTAGATATAGTAATCAATAACGAAACTGGCACTTGCGGTGCGCAAGTATTTTTTAACAATGCAACAGCCATTGATCCGGAAGACGGATTGATACCCGTAGCACAAACAATGGGTCCTGGTACAGGAAGTATATTTCCAATTGGCGATACCATTATAGAATTTTCTGCAACCGATAGCGATGGCAATACCTCAACGTGTCAATTTACCATTACAGTAGAAGATGTTGATAATCCAACAGCGGTATGTCAAGCAATAACAGTAGTATTAGATGGCACCGGCAACGTAATGATAAATGCAGCAGACCTTGACGGCGGTTCCACAGATTTATGTACAGGCGTTAACTTTAGTTTTGACATGGCAGGCACAGTAACCACTATGAATTTAGACTGTTCTAACTTAGGCGAAAACACCATCACCCTTTATGTTACCGATGGCGGAGGAAACGTAGTTTCTTGTGATGCTATAGTAACTGTAGAAGACAATGAAGCACCGGTAATTGTATGTGCATCAGCAGGTGGTTTAACAACCGTTTCAGAAGATTTTGAAGGAGGCTTACCAGCTGGTTGGTCAGCAGTATCCAATACAGGTCCGTGTGACTGGCAAGTAGGTAGCTTGCCTTGGTCAGCATACCAGACTGGTTCACAGGCTATGTTCTTTGATGATGATGATTGTGGATCAAGTGCTGCAGCAAGTAATGTTACCCTTTTATCTGATGTGTATGATACAACAGGTGCAACCTCATTAGATTTAACGTATGATGTTGCATATAGACATTTAGCTTCCTCTTTTACCGTAGAGGCTTTTGATGGTGCTACTTGGCAAAATGTAGCTACTTATACGGCCAATACAACTACTACTACAGAAGGACCATTTAATTTATTAGCTTATTCCAATGCTAATTTTCAGGTGAGATATACCTATGATGATGGAGGCGTATGGGCATGGGGAGTTGCTGTGGACAACTTCTTATTAGAGTATGAAACTCCATCAGGATCTATACCCCAATATTTCTTAGATATGAATGGTGAAGTAACCGTAGATATCAACGATTTATTTACTAGCGTATCTGACAACTGTTCCGTAACAGTAAGTGCAGGAAGCGGTGGATCAACAGGACCTTGTGACCAATCTAACCCATCAAATGGTTTTGAGAATGGTAAAAGTAATACAGCAGCACTTGCTAGAATCGTAGCGCACGATTTAACTGTAGGTGATGGAGAGGACTTTACTTTAGAGACAGTTTCTTTCAATGAATTTATCGGCCCAGCAACCACAGTAGCCTCTGTAGATGTATATGTATATGAAAATACAGGAGGACAACCAGGAACACTTATTACCTCAGAGTTAGGCTTAGTACCAGCCTCACAAACAGTAGTAGGAGGAAACTTTGGATTTGATGTAAGAGAAGTAATACTAAATCTTACTCCTGTAGCATTAGCAGGCACCACAGGAAGTCCAACCACTTATTGGGTAGGAGTATCTGTACTTGCAGCAGACGCATCTAATGTTTTCTGGGAAAACACCACAGTATCTCCCAACGGATTAGGGGAAGCCTATGACGATGGTCTAGGAGGAGGATTTGTAATCGACCCAACACTAGATGGTGTCTATACCTTTAGCGGCACTTGTTCATCAGGCGGCGGCGGAGGCGGTCTTACCTTCACTTGTGCTGATTTAGGTGTGGTGAATGTAACCATTACCGCAACCGATGCAGCAGGAAATACAAGTTCTTGTACATCACAAATAGAAATTATCGATAACATAGCACCGGTACTTGTAACCCAAGACATCACTGTAGAGTTAGATGAAAACGGACAAGCAACGATAGTTCCAGAAGATTTATTTGGAGTAAGTCCAAGTACATTTACAGTACTTACCATTAGTAGTGATAATGGATCCGGTGCAGAAGGCTTTACAGACTTGAATGTTCCGGTATTAGCCGATGAGAATATCTCTTTCGACTGGAGTTATACCACAAACGATGGTCCTGGATTTGACAGTTTTGGATATACCATCAATGGCGTATATACTATGCTAACCAATCCGGGAGGAGCAAATAACCAATCCGGAAGTGCCGTAGTGCCATTAACCACCGGACAAGTATTTGGATTCCGATCACAATCTGATGACGGTTTCTTTGGACCTGCCACCACTACCATAAGTAACTTTATGCCGGGCTTTACAGGACAATTTGCACCAGCCAACTGGACAGAGGTGTTAACCAACTCAGACGGCTCAGCAACATTTATAGAAATACCTGGAGGAAGTTTAGCCTTTGACAACTGTGCCATAACCGTAAGTGCTGTAGATATTAATACCTTTACATGTGCAGACATCGGAACACCGGTAACCGTTACCGTATTTGTGTCTGATGCCAGTGGCAACATAGCAGCAGGAACCGCAGTAGTAACCGTAGTAGATTTACTAGGACCAGTAATTGACTGTCCAGCAGATATGACAGTAGATACAGATGCAGGCTCTATTACCTACACAGTTCCAGATTATGTAGGCGATGGCTTGATAAGTGTAACCGACAACTGTACCGACCCAGTAACGGTATATAGCCAAACACCGGCACCGGGCACCTTGTTGTTAGACGGTGTGTATACAGTAACTATAGATGCAGAAGATGAGTACGGCAATGCCTCTACTTGTTCTTTCCAATTAACCGTGGACACAATCTTAGGATTAGATGAAAACGAGTTAAATGCAGCCATAATAATGTATCCAAACCCAGCCAATGCGTATGTTAATTTACGTAACAATTCCGCCATTGCATTAACTGAAGCAACCATCTATGACATCAATGGTAAATTAGTAACAAAAGTTGACTTAAGCCAAATGAGTGGCGAGCAACGAATAGATGTATCTAGTTTAGCATCCGGAGTGTATATGGTAAACATCAGCAGTGATACTGCAACCGTTGTAAAACGATTAATCAAAAAATAGATAGTAAGCAATTAGTATCTAATAAAAGGAAAAACCCGAAGCGAAAGCTTCGGGTTTTTTGTTAAAAACCATTTGTTTCTAGAAATTGTTATTAATGTAAAATTTATTTTATAAATGATTTATTAATGAGTTTCCATATTTATATTTTTTTATTACTTTAGTGCTTTATTTAATAGTTTAACTAAATTTTAATAATTATGAAAAAAATTACTTTATGTTGTTTTTTGCTTATTGCCGTCTGTTTTAGTTGGCAATTGCAAGCACAAACTTACACGGGAGACAATTTAGGTGTTCCCAACGCAATTAACAATACGTTGCCACCAGTTGTATCCAATGCAAATATGCCTTTAACGGGCAATATTGGATCCGAATTTTCAATTGACAACGTGCTTTTAAACATCACTCATACTTGGGATGGTGATATGACTATTGTACTGATTTCACCTACAGGAACCAATCTTACTTTGGCAGCTGGATTAGGTGGATCTGCAGACAACTACACAAATACTGTATTTCAAGATGGTAATCCAAGTATAACTACCGGAAGTGCTCCTTTTACTGGAACATTTTCACCACAAGGAGGTCAATTAAATACTGTATTTGCAGGAGAGCCTGTCAATGGAAATTGGGCACTTCGAATTACAGATTGTTGTGGAGGTGATAATGGTACTTTAAATAACTACCAAATCACATTTACTGATTTAGTAAACATTTCTGAATGTTCTATAGATCCACCACTTCCATTAGGTCTAGGATCCGGTGTTACAACATTAACTACTATTAATGTTGCACAAACTGGCGTTATAGGTACTAATACAGGGGAATATGTTATCGATGAAATTGTGGCAGATTTACAACATACTTGGGCAAATGATTTAGAAATTGTATTAATAGCACCCTCTGGTACACAAGTAGCCTTATCTACGGATAATGGAGGTTCTAGCGGTCTCGATGTTCAATCTACACTTTTCTTTAGAGACGATTCGCCGAATAACATTGCAACTTGGACAGGTGGTGCTCCTCTTGCCAATTACAGAGCAGAGGGTGGTGCAACGGCTCATCCTGTGGGCTCCGGTGCTGGTCCTGGTGTTGACTTGAACACGGTATTAGCCGGTCAATCTATTAATGGTATTTGGACATTAAGACTTTATGATGATGTAGGTGGTGATGGAGGAACTATTTTTGATTTCTGTATTAATCTTATAAAAAATACCCAAATAGGTGAAGTACCAGCAATAGTATGTCCGTTAGATATAGTAATCAATAACGAAACTGGCACTTGCGGTGCGCAAGTATTTTTTAACAATGCAACAGCCATTGATCCGGAAGACGGATTGATACCCGTAGCACAAACAATGGGTCCTGGTACAGGAAGTATATTTCCAATTGGCGATACCATTATAGAATTTTCTGCAACCGATAGCGATGGCAATACCTCAACGTGTCAATTTACCATTACAGTAGAAGATGTTGATAATCCAACAGCGGTATGTCAAGCAATAACAGTAGTATTAGATGGCACCGGCAACGTAATGATAAATGCAGCAGACCTTGACGGCGGTTCCACAGATTTATGTACAGGCGTTAACTTTAGTTTTGACATGGCAGGCACAGTAACCACTATGAATTTAGACTGTTCTAACTTAGGCGAAAACACCATCACCCTTTATGTTACCGATGGCGGAGGAAACGTAGTTTCTTGTGATGCTATAGTAACTGTAGAAGACAATGAAGCACCGGTAATTGTATGTGCATCAGCAGGTGGTTTAACAACCGTTTCAGAAGATTTTGAAGGAGGCTTACCAGCTGGTTGGTCAGCAGTATCCAATACAGGTCCGTGTGACTGGCAAGTAGGTAGCTTGCCTTGGTCAGCATACCAGACTGGTTCACAGGCTATGTTCTTTGATGATGATGATTGTGGATCAAGTGCTGCAGCAAGTAATGTTACCCTTTTATCTGATGTGTATGATACAACAGGTGCAACCTCATTAGATTTAACGTATGATGTTGCATATAGACATTTAGCTTCCTCTTTTACCGTAGAGGCTTTTGATGGTGCTACTTGGCAAAATGTAGCTACTTATACGGCCAATACAACTACTACTACAGAAGGACCATTTAATTTATTAGCTTATTCCAATGCTAATTTTCAGGTGAGATATACCTATGATGATGGAGGCGTATGGGCATGGGGAGTTGCTGTGGACAACTTCTTATTAGAGTATGAAACTCCATCAGGATCTATACCCCAATATTTCTTAGATATGAATGGTGAAGTAACCGTAGATATCAACGATTTATTTACTAGCGTATCTGACAACTGTTCCGTAACAGTAAGTGCAGGAAGCGGTGGATCAACAGGACCTTGTGACCAATCTAACCCATCAAATGGTTTTGAGAATGGTAAAAGTAATACAGCAGCACTTGCTAGAATCGTAGCGCACGATTTAACTGTAGGTGATGGAGAGGACTTTACTTTAGAGACAGTTTCTTTCAATGAATTTATCGGCCCAGCAACCACAGTAGCCTCTGTAGATGTATATGTATATGAAAATACAGGAGGACAACCAGGAACACTTATTACCTCAGAGTTAGGCTTAGTACCAGCCTCACAAACAGTAGTAGGAGGAAACTTTGGATTTGATGTAAGAGAAGTAATACTAAATCTTACTCCTGTAGCATTAGCAGGCACCACAGGAAGTCCAACCACTTATTGGGTAGGAGTATCTGTACTTGCAGCAGACGCATCTAATGTTTTCTGGGAAAACACCACAGTATCTCCCAACGGATTAGGGGAAGCCTATGACGATGGTCTAGGAGGAGGATTTGTAATCGACCCAACACTAGATGGTGTCTATACCTTTAGCGGCACTTGTTCATCAGGCGGCGGCGGAGGCGGTCTTACCTTCACTTGTGCTGATTTAGGTGTGGTGAATGTAACCATTACCGCAACCGATGCAGCAGGAAATACAAGTTCTTGTACATCACAAATAGAAATTATCGATAACATAGCACCGGTACTTGTAACCCAAGACATCACTGTAGAGTTAGATGAAAACGGACAAGCAACGATAGTTCCAGAAGATTTATTTGGAGTAAGTCCAAGTACATTTACAGTACTTACCATTAGTAGTGATAATGGATCCGGTGCAGAAGGCTTTACAGACTTGAATGTTCCGGTATTAGCCGATGAGAATATCTCTTTCGACTGGAGTTATACCACAAACGATGGTCCTGGATTTGACAGTTTTGGATATACCATCAATGGCGTATATACTATGCTAACCAATCCGGGAGGAGCAAATAACCAATCCGGAAGTGCCGTAGTGCCATTAACCACCGGACAAGTATTTGGATTCCGATCACAATCTGATGACGGTTTCTTTGGACCTGCCACCACTACCATAAGTAACTTTATGCCGGGCTTTACAGGACAATTTGCACCAGCCAACTGGACAGAGGTGTTAACCAACTCAGACGGCTCAGCAACATTTATAGAAATACCTGGAGGAAGTTTAGCCTTTGACAACTGTGCCATAACCGTAAGTGCTGTAGATATTAATACCTTTACATGTGCAGACATCGGAACACCGGTAACCGTTACCGTATTTGTGTCTGATGCCAGTGGCAACATAGCAGCAGGAACCGCAGTAGTAACCGTAGTAGATTTACTAGGACCAGTAATTGACTGTCCAGCAGATATGACAGTAGATACAGATGCAGGCTCTATTACCTACACAGTTCCAGATTATGTAGGCGATGGCTTGATAAGTGTAACCGACAACTGTACCGACCCAGTAACGGTATATAGCCAAACACCGGCACCGGGCACCTTGTTGTTAGACGGTGTGTATACAGTAACTATAGATGCAGAAGATGAGTACGGCAATGCCTCTACTTGTTCTTTCCAATTAACCGTGGACACAATCTTAGGATTAGATGAAAACGAGTTAAATGCAGCCATAATAATGTATCCAAACCCAGCCAATGCGTATGTTAATTTACGTAACAATTCCGCCATTGCATTAACTGAAGCAACCATCTATGACATCAATGGTAAATTAGTAACAAAAGTTGACTTAAGCCAAATGAGTGGCGAGCAACGAATAGATGTATCTAGTTTAGCATCCGGAGTGTATATGGTAAACATCAGCAGTGATACTGCAACCGTTGTAAAACGATTAATCAAAAAATAGATAGTAAGCAATTAGTATCTAATAAAAGGAAAAACCCGAAGCGAAAGCTTCGGGTTTTTTGTTTGGTTGTAAAATAAAAAAATGGAACTTTATTTTTTTAACCCTACCATTTCTTAATAACTTTTCATTACAACTTTTAAGGAAAGTGCCTACCTTTGTACTTTAAAAAAATACAAAATAATTTTATTATGTCTGAAACAATTGAAAAAATGAAATGCTTGATAATAGGTTCCGGTCCTGCGGGATACACTGCAGCAATCTACGCCGCTAGAGCAGATATGCACCCAATAATGTTCACAGGAATGGAACCTGGAGGACAATTAACAACCACTACAGAAGTGGATAATTTTCCCGGCTATCCTGAAGGAATTGATGGACCCACGATGATGGTTCAATTACAACAGCAAGCTGAGCGCTTTGGCACAGATGTGCGTATAGGAATGGCTACTGCTGTTCAATTTAGCGATGAAGTTGGGGGCATTCATAAAGTTACAATAGATGACACGAAGCATATTGAGGCAGAAACCGTGATTATTGCTACAGGTGCTACTGCAAAATATCTTGGGTTACCCAGTGAACAAAAATTGCGTGGAGGTGGTGTTTCAGCTTGTGCAGTATGTGATGGTTTCTTTTATAAAAATCAAGAAGTTGCAATCGTTGGTGGAGGAGATACCGCAGCCGAAGAAGCTACGTATTTAGCAAATATTTGTAAAAAAGTTACCATGTTAGTAAGGGGCGATGCTATGCGAGCATCTAAAGCAATGCAACACAGGGTAATTTCTGCACCAAATATAGAGTTGCGTTATAATTCTGAAGTAGATGAAGTTCTTGGCGAAAATGTGGTGGAAGGATTACGAATAGTAAATAAAGTAACTGGAGAAAAAGAGGAAATAGAAATCACTGGACTTTTTATAGCCATAGGACACAAACCAAATACCGATATTTTTAAAGGTCAAATAGATCTTGACGAAATGGGCTATATAAAAACAATTGGCAAAACTACCAAAACAAACATACCAGGAGTATTTGCTTCTGGTGATGTACAAGATAAAGAATACAGACAAGCAGTAACTGCAGCTGGTACAGGTTGTATGGCTGCTCTTGATGCTGAAAGGTATCTTTCAAGCGTTCAAAAAGTAATAATTGCTTAAGTGTAGATTAAATGATTAATAAACATCAGAGAAAATAGTCTTTGGTGTTTTTTTTATTCAAGCAAAAGCTAGTCAGTTGTTTTTGGAGGATTTTAATTTCTTTTTTTTCAGTCGTAATTTGCCGAAAGAAGAAATGATTATTTTACCCCTTCTGGTTTTTTTATCTCCTTTTCCCATTATTTAAGATTTTAAATGACATTTAAAGATAATAAAAAGAATAAAAACTTTTTTAAAAGAAGGATTATTTTTATCGGATGCTTTTAATAAATGCATCTATACCGCCTAGACCATCTCTTGAAAGCATTTGAATAAAAGCACTGCCAATAATAGCACCGGAAGTAAATTTAGTTGCCTGATAAAAAGTATCTTTATTGCTAATTCCAAACCCAACAATTTGAGGATGCTTTAATTTCATGGCAAAAATTCGTTTAAAGTACTCTGATTGTTCTTTTTCAAAAGTTTTCTTTGCGCCTGTTGTGCCGTTATTACTTACCATATAAATAAAACCATCAGAAATTGAATCTATACGATTGATGCGTTCATTATCGGTTTGTGGTGTAATTAAAAAAATAGGTATCAAACCATTCTTTTCAAAGGTATTTTTATAAAATTCCTCATAAACTTGTATCGGCAAGTCCGGGATGATTAAACCATCAATGCCAGTTTCATAGCATTTTTGGCAAAAATTTTCTACGCCAAATTGTAGTATGGGGTTAAAATAGCCCATTAGCAATAAAGGGACGGTTATTTTTTTTCTTACGTCTTTTAATTGATTAAAAATCACTTCTGTGGCCATTCCATTTTTTAATGCAGTAGCCGCACTTTCTTGAATTGTAGTGCCATCAGCTAGAGGGTCACTAAAAGGAAGCCCTATTTCTATAAGATCTACCCCACTTTTTTCTAATGCCATTAGTATGGGAATAGTATCCTGTGTGGTGGGATAACCTGCAGTGAAATATATGGACAATAACTTCTTCTTTTCTTCTAATTTTTTTTGTATGCGATTCATAAGTTAAAATATTTTATATAGGTGTTTAAATCTTTATCTCCTCGACCGCTTAAGTTGACAACAACAATGTCGTCTTTTTTAAATTTCTGTTCTTTAAAAATAGCAATTGCATGAGCAGTTTCAATGGCTGGAATGATACCTTCCATTTTTGAAAGCTCTATACCGGCTAGCATTGCTTGGTCATCAGTAACGGAAAGAAATTGCACTCTTTTGGTTTGAAACAAATGGGCATGCATCGGTCCAATTCCCGGATAGTCTAAACCTGCTGAAATAGAATAGGGTTCAGTAATTTGACCATCAGGACTTTGCATAACCAGGGTTTTACTGCCATGAATGATGCCAATTTTTCCAAGTTGGGAAGTAGCTGCACTTTTTCCGGAATGGATTCCTTTTCCTGCTGCTTCAACTGCAATTAATTTTACATTTAAACGGTCTAAGTAATGGTAGAAGATTCCTGCAGCATTGCTTCCTCCACCTACACAAGCCACAACATAATCGGGATTTTCTGTCCCTTCTGCTTCGAGCAATTGTTGTTTGATTTCTTTCGAAATTACACTTTGAAACCGGGCAACCAAATCGGGATAGGGGTGAGGTCCTACAACAGAGCCAATAATATAATGTGTGTTTATCGGGTTGCTAATCCAATCTCGAATGGCCTCATTTGTGGCGTCTTTTAAGGTTTTGCTCCCGGAATGAGCCGGTATTACCGTTGCTCCAAGCATTTTCATTCTTGCCACATTAGGTGCTTGGCGTTTAATGTCGATATCTCCCATATAAACAATACATTTCATCCCCATTAATGCGCATACAGTGGCAGTTGCCACACCATGTTGACCTGCACCGGTTTCTGCTATAATTCGTTTTTTTCCAAGTCGTTTTGCAAGTACAATTTGGCCAATGGTATTGTTTATTTTATGTGCTCCTGTGTGACACAAATCTTCTCGTTTTAAATAAATTTTAGCACCATATTTATCGCTAAAACGTTTGGCAAAATATAGTGGTGTAGGTCGCCCCACATAGTTTTTTAGTAATTGATTTACTTCTTTTTGAAAATCGGGATCGTTCAAAATTTTCAGATAGTTTTGTCGAAGTTCTTCTACATTGGGATACAGCATTTCTGGAATGAAAGCACCTCCAAACTCTCCGTAATACCCTTTTTCATTTACTTGGTAACTTGTTTTTTGCATAACTAAAGCTTATTTTTTAATCTATTTCTAAATGTTTTAAGAGTCTTTATATTTTTTAATCCTGGGCGTATTTCAAATTTACTATTAAGGTCTAAAGCGTTAATGGGTAGATTCATTTTTAATACTTCATTAAGGGCATCTATTTCTTCTAACCCAATACCTCCACTTAAAATAAAAGGTTTTTTAGAAGTATAATTTTTTAATATTTTCCAAGGAAAAGGAAAACCATTTCCTCCTTTTTTTTCTCCTTTGGTGTCTAATAAAAAGTATGTTACACATTTTTCATAAGGAAAAAGTTCTTCAAATGAAAAATTTGTATTTAAAGAAAATACTTTCCAAAGTTCTAAGTTAGGATGTGCTTTTTGAATTTCTTGGCAAAATTCCGGCGTTTCTTCCCCGTGGAATTGTAGAACATCCAAATTATAAAGATGTATTTTCTCCTCAATCGTGTCTTTAGAAGCATTTAAAAACACACCTACTTTTTTTATGCTTTTTGGAAGTAAAGGAATTACACCATTAAAATTTCTAGGGGACTTTTCATAAAATATAAATCCTAAATAGTCTGGAAGAAGGGTTGCCACTTCGGAGATGTTTTCAGGATATTTCATACCACAAATTTTTAGTTTCATTTAGGATGATTTTGAATTTTTTGGATAAATGATTTTGCACGTGTACCAGGGTTTTTATTTTTCATAAAATGTTCGCCAATTAAAAACCCTTCATAGCCATAGTGTTGCAAATCTTTCACAGTTTGAAAATTATCGATACCGCTTTCAGAAATTTTCATAAATTCTTTTGGAATTAGCAAGGATAGGTCTTTACTTGTTTTAATGTCTGTAGCAAAAGTGTTTAAATTTCGATTGTTAACACCAATAATATCTAAAGAAGGCATTACAGATTTATGGATTTCTGCTTCGTTGTGTACTTCAAGTAAAACTTGCATATTCAAACTTTTAGCAAATAGTGAGAGGGTTTTTATTTCTTTTTTTTTCAGTATGGCTGCAATGAGTAAAATAACATCAGCTCCAAAAGCTTTTGCTTCTAGCAGTTGATATTCCTCTATAATAAATTCTTTCCGTAACAATGGTAGTTGAATATTTTTTCGTGCAATTTCTAAATCGGTTATGGAGCCTCCAAAAAAGTAGGAATCCGTAAGTATGGATATTCCAGAAACGCCGGCATTTTGATAACCAAGTGCTACTTCTTCAATTGAAATAAAAGAATTTATTTCCGGTTTTGAAGGAGATCGTCTTTTGAATTCTGCTATTATTCCCGTACTGCTATGGCGCAATTTTTCTGTTAAGGAAATAGTTTCCGAAACAAACAAAGGCATTTGCTCTAGTTGTTTATTTGAAATTATTTTTTTCCTTTCGGTAATTTCTTTGCGTTTATGATGGACGATAGTTTTTAATAGTGTACTCATTTATTTCTGCTTAAATTTTGAAGTTGGCGAAGCACTTTTGCTCCATTTCCAGATAACAAACTTTCTTTCGCTTCTTCAAAGCCTTGTTTTATTTCTACTTGTTTTGCGGTTGCTATGGCCACTGCTGCATTAGCACAAACCACATTGTTTTGTGCTTGTGTTCCTTTTCCATTAAGGATGTCTAGCAAAATTTTGGCAGCATCTTTAATGGTTTTTCCTCCAATAATTGCTTTTTCTGAAACTTTTTCAACCTGAAAACAGGCAGCATCTAGTAATTGTTCTGAAGAATTGGAAATAACTTTAGTAGCACCTGTTAAAGAAATTTCATCATACCCACCTAAGTCATAAAGTATGCAATAATTTTTGGTAGTTTTTTGATAGAGATATCCATACATTCTTGCCAACTCTAAACTAAACACACCTACTATTTGATTTTTGGGAAGTGCCGGATTTACCATGGGTCCGAGCATATTAAAAAATGTTTTTACACCTAATTCTTTCCTTATGGAAGCTACATGTTTCATGGCAGGGTGAAATAAAGGGGCGTGAAGTATGCATATATTGGTTGTTGCAATACATTTTTCTAAAAAACCTAAATCTTTGCTGAAATGAATTCCTAAATATTCCATCACATTGGAACTTCCACTTATTGAAGAAACGCCATAATTGCCATGTTTAGCTACTTTAATGCCAGCTCCTGCGGTAATTAAAGCGGCGGTAGTAGAAATATTAAATGTGTTTTTTCCGTCGCCACCGGTGCCACATAAATCTATGGGGTTGTAAGATTCTAAAGCTACCGGAATGCATAATTCTATCAATGCATCTCGAAAACCTTCTAGTTCTTCTATTTGAATAGTTCGCATCATAAACACGGTTAAAAATGCGGCAAGCTCACTTTGTGATGATTCGCCTTTTGAAATTTTTACTAGAGCGTTTTTTGCTTCCTCCTTTGTAAGATTTTCGTGATTAATGAGCTTTTTTAGTGTAATTTTCATTTTATAATTAGGAATTACTTTGGTTTGACAGCTATGTTTAATCTATTAGAGTGTGACCCAGTTTTTTATTATTTTTTTGCCATGGGGAGTGAGAATTGATTCCGGATGAAATTGCACACCGCGTACATCAAACTCTCTATGTCTTAGAGACATGATATTACCGTTTTCGTCTAGGCTTGTGATTTCTAAAACCGGGGGAAGTGGATTTGCAACTACCCATGAATGGTAGCGTCCAACTTCAAATTGTTTGTTGATACCTTTAAAAAGAAACTCATCTATTACTTGTTGCGTTATTTTTGTTGCCACGCCGTGAAATACGGTTTCTAAATTGACTAAGCTTCCTCCAAAAACTTCTCCTATAGCTTGTTGTCCTAGGCATACCCCTAGGATGCTTTTTGTGGGAGCATAAGTTTGAATTATTGTTTTTAATAATCCTGCATCTTTTGGCAATCCTGGTCCCGGTGAAAGCAAAATTTTATCAAAAAAAGCTACTTCTTCAAGTTGTAATTGGTCGTTGCGTTTTACTACTACGGTGGTATTAAATTCTTCCAAATAATGCACCAAATTGTACACAAAGGAATCGTAATTGTCGATGACTAGGATATTTTTCATAGTTTTTTATTTTGTTTTTGCGTTAGGGATTGAAGCGGAAATCCTTATCTTCAAGCTCGCTTGGGGAGAAGATTGCAGCGAAAAGCCCGCCCGAACGCCCAAATTATATCTCTTCGGCAAGGCTTATTGCTTTGGTTAATGCTCCTAATTTGTGATACACTTCCAGTAACTCGTTTTGATTGTTTGAAGTAGCCACTATACCTGCTCCTGCTTGGTAATGCAAGGTATGATTTTTACTTATAAAGGACCTAATGATGATGGCGTGATTGAAATTACCTTTAAAATCCATAAAGCCAATAGCACCACCATAAAGGTTTCTGTTTTGATTTTCAATTTGTTCAATAAGCTGTAATGCTTTGTGTTTTGGTGTGCCGCTAAGAGTGCCGGCAGGAAATGTGTCTGCTACAATCTGTAGGGTAGAGATGTCGGGTTTTTTCTTTCCGGTTACTTTACTCACTAAATGAATGACGTGTGAAAAAAATTGTACTTCTCGATAGGTTTCTACTTTTACATTTGTGCAATGTCTGCTTAAATCATTTCTTGCTAAATCCACTAACATTGTGTGTTCTGCATTTTCTTTTTCATCGCAAAAAAGTGCTTTGGCAAGAGTAGCATCTTGAATATCATTACCGGTGCGTTTATAGGTGCCTGCAATGGGATGTATTTCTGCGATATTGTTTTTTACTATTAATTGTGCTTCCGGTGAACTACCGAAGACCTTAAAATTGCCATAATCAAAATAAAATAAATAAGGCGATGGGTTTACATTGCGCAAAGAACGATATACATTAAAATCATCACCTGTAAAGGCTTGAGAAAAGCGTCTAGAAATTACCATCTGAAAAACATTTCCTAGATGACAATGCTTCTTGGCAATAGCAACGTTAGTAAGAAATTGTTCATCAGTTAGATTTGAGGTGGGTTTATTTTTCGTGTTAAAAGTAAAGGTTGTAAAGTTTTTGTTTTGTATTTGGTGTTCTATATCGGCGAGATTATTTTCTGAATTATAGCAATGGGCAAATAGATAGGCTTCATTATGAAAATGGTTGATGGCAATAATATTTTGGTAAACAGCATAATAGATATCGGGAATATCAAGTAAATTGTCTTTTTTTTGAATAGAAACCGAATCAAAATAGCGAACAGCATCGTAGGCCATATAACCAAAAAGGCCATTGTTAATAAATTTGAATGGATTGTTATGGGTTTTAAAATTTTGAGAAAAGGAGTTGAGTTTGTTTAATACTTTTGCAGAGGAATCAATGTTAACTTCAGTTTTACTACCGTCAGGAAAAGTTTGTATAATAATTTCATTTTTCACAACAAAACTAGCAATAGGATTGCAGCAAATGTAGCTAAAACTGTTGTTGTTAGCGTGATAGTCACTGCTTTCAAGCAACAGACTATTAGGGTATTTGTCTCGGATTTTGAGATATACACTTACCGGTGTAATGGTGTCAGCAAGGATTTTTTTATAATGGGTTTTTAAAGTAAATTTCATGAATCATTATTTAAAATAGGGTACAAAAAAAAGGCTTGTCGTGATTGACAAGCCTTTTGTATTGTTTTTAAGTTATACTATAGCAGTAACATCACGATTTTTTTCGTAAGTAACTCCACCACCAAGTATAAACTGTATTTGTTTTCATTTGAGATTCCAAATATAGAAATGAAATTTTAATATCCAATATAATTTATTAGAATTTTAAGGAAACATTCAAATCGAAGTTATCATAAATGGTATTGTCACCTAAGCTATCAAAGAAGCTTCCGGAGCCGTAACGTACACCAAATTTGGTTCTGTCGATTTTTAAACTTGTTGTAGCCGTATTTGCTTCCAATTTTAAATCGAATGCAATAGGCTCTGTTTTTCCTTTTATAGTAATTTCAGCATTGATATAGTAACCGTCTGTTGTTTTGTTTGCATTTTTTATAATTAGTGTTGCAGTAGGAAAGTTAGCGACTCCAAAAAAGTCGTCAGACTTTAAGTGACCTTCTAATTTTCCTTTGTTTTCACCGGTTAGGTCGGTTACATTAATGGTGGTCATATCTATAACAAAACTACCGCCAATAAGTTGATTGCCTTCCATTAGAAGGTTTCCTTCTTTTAATTGAATGGTGCCGGTGTGCGAACCAGTTATTTTTTCCCCTACCCAAATAATACTGCTTTCTTTAATTTTTATTTCTTTTTCCATAGGTTTTGTAAATGCTAATGCTGTTAAAATAATTACTGTTGCTCCAATGCCTTTTAAAATGTTTGTTTTCATAAGTTTGTTGTTTTAAAATAATTGTTGTATATACAAGTGTTAGGATAAAAAAATGGTTAAATAGTGATGAATAATTCTGTTTTAGAGGTTCTAACTTTAGGATAGTGCTGTGTTTGGTCGTCTTTGCTTCTATAGCCAATTGGTACAATAATGGTTGTATTAAAGCCGGATTTTTCTAGGTCTAATATTTTATTTATTTCATTTGCTTCAAAGCCTTCCATAGGACAGGCATCAATTTTTAAAAATGCAGCAGCCGAAAGTAAGTTGCCTAGCGCAATGTATGTTTGCTTGGCAGTCCAGTTTTCTTTGGCTTCAGAGGATAGCGGCGTTATTTTAGATTTCATAAAATCGGCATACCCTTTTAAGTTTTCGATATTTAAGTTTCTGGTTTTGCTTACATTTTGCATATAGGCATCTATATGAGTATTGTGAAATTGTGTGTTATTAACAAAAATAATAAGGTGTGAAGCTTCAGTAATTTGGGGTTGACCCCAAGCAGCGGGTTGTAATCTCTCACGAATTTCTTTATCCGCAATAATGAGTACTTTGTAAGGTTGTAAACCATAAGATGAAGCGCTAAGTTGAATGGCGTCTTTTAATAGTTCTAGATCTTCATTAGACACCGTTTTAGTGGAGTCAAACTTTTTTGTGGCGTAGCGCCAATTTAAATTTTCGATATAAGTGTTCATAATTATTTTAATTTATCTAATAAAGTGTTCATACTATCTAATTCTATTAATGTAAAACCTTTAAGAATTTCGTGGTTATTTGCTGTGGTTAAGGGATCAATTTCTGTTAATAATTTTAAGCCTTTATCCGTTATACTAATTTCTACTTTTCTTCTATTTTCCTCACAAACCGTGCGTTCAGTCAACCCCTTTTCATTTAATTTATCGACTAATCGGGTTGTGTTACTCATTTTATTTATCATTCGTTCTTGAATGGTACATAAGTTTGCAGGTTTACCTTTTTGACCTCGTAAAATACGTAAAACATTGTATTGTTGCATAGAAAGATCATATGGCTTTAGCATTTCAGCAATTTTTTCTTCCACTAATCTACTCGTGTACATAATATTTAGTACGGTCTTTGTATAGGGATTTAAAGGTATGGTTGATTTAATAGCTTTTTCTAAATTCATAATTGTATTTACAATTATTGTATGTACAAATGTATAACATATTTTTAAATTTAAAAACTTTTAACAAATAATTATTAAAAAGTATTTCAAAAAAAAGCAATTGTGTGTTTTTTTTTGACATACAATCCGACAAAACCTGTAAATTTGTTTTAAAAAAAAATGCAAGATTTAACCAACAAAGAATGGCAAGAAAAAACGGTAACAGATACGAATGCAATAATCTTAGACGTTAGAACAGATGAAGAAGTAGTAGATGGAAAAATTCCAGGAGCTAAACAAATTAATATTTTAAACCCCTCTCAATTTATAGAGGAAATTCAAAAATTGGATTCTACTAAAAATTATTATGTGTATTGCAGGTCAGGAGCTAGAAGTGCTCAGGCTTGTGCAGTATTACAATCCATAGGCATACAAAATACGTATAATTTGATTGGTGGAATTTTAGATTGGGAAGGTCTTGTAGTATAATTTTAGTTTAATTTTTATGAAATAACCCATTAACGGATGTATCAAACTAACCGATTGGTTCAAAGGCATTCCATACAAACTTTTGACAGGACAGGTACTGACCTATAAAAACAAAAAAAATTAAACAAATGAAACATATTTATTATTACCTCTTTTTTTTAATTAGCCTTTTGATTAGTTGTAATGATTCCCAAAACAAAAGTATTCAGAATATAACTCCTGAACAAATGCAAGATGCTCTGCTTGAAGAAAACATACAAGTATTGGATGTTCGAACTCCGGAGGAATTTAACGAAAGCTTTATTAAAAAATCACAAAACATTTGTGTTACTCAAGATGATTTTAAAGAAAAAGTGAAACAGTTAGATAAAAATAAACCTGTTTATTTGTATTGTAAATCTGGAATAAGAAGTGCAAAAGCTGCTAAAATATTAAAAGAAATGGGCTTTAAAGAAATTTATACCATGCAAGGTGGAGTAGACCTTTGGAAAGAAAAAGGGTTTGAATTAGATAAATCTTGATTTTTTCAGCAAAGCAAATAATCCTTCCTATATTTCAATTTTATGTTGTTTTGATTTTTTTAAAAAGGAAAAATTACTTTCAAAAAAATTTCACGGTAATTTGACATAAAAGTACCAAGCAGAAGAAATAAAGACAATACATTTACCAACTGAAAACATCAAAATGAAAAATATAACTATTCTCCTTATTTGCTTTGCCCTTTCTCAATTTGCATATTCATCCTCAGAAGATTGGGGGCAAACCGGGCATAGAGTTACAGCTGAAGTTGCTGCAAAACACCTTACTAATAAAGCCAAAAAGGAAATTAATAAACTTTTAAATGGCATGTCTCTTGCTGTTGCATCCACTTTTGCCGATGAAATTAAAAGTGATTCGCGCTACAAAGAATTTAGCCCATGGCATTATGTCAATATTCCATTTGATAAAACCTATGCAGAGATTAAAAAAAATGAAAAAGGAGATATTATTATAGGAATTGAAAAATGCGTTGCTGTTTTAAAAAATAAGAATGCTTCAACCGAAGACAAAATATTTTATTTAAAAATGCTGGTTCATTTTATGGGCGATTTACATCAACCCATGCATTTGGGTTTAGAAGAAGACAAAGGAGGAAACGATTTTCAAGTGCGTTGGTTTAATGAAGGAACAAATTTACATAGAGTTTGGGATTCTCAAATGATAGAAAGTTATGCAATGGCGTATACGGAATTATCCGATAATTTGCCTAAAATTTCAAAAAATGAAATTATCAGCATGCAAAAGGGAACTGTTTTGGATTGGGTTACCGAAAATCGAGTTTTGACTAAAAAAGTATATGCAAGTACAGAATCGGGTGAAAAGTTAGGCTATCGGTATATGTATGATCATTTTAATACCGTAAAACTTCAATTACAAAAAGGAGGCATTCGTTTGGCTAAAGTCCTTAACGAAATATTTAGCTAACGCTTTGAAATTTTATTGTTTGTAATTTGTTTTTGCTGGCTACTTTTAAAACGGTTTGTGGGCTCACTTTTTAAGTTTTGATGTTTTGTTGCCCTTGCCTGAACCCGTTCTCGCCACATTTTAAAACTGCTTGGTTTCAATTCCTTTCGCATTAATGAAATAATTCCTTTTTCTTTTAAGCCAAATTGAAATGTAATCGCTTCAAAAGGAGTGCGGTCCTCCCAGGCCATTTCTATAATGCGATCTATTTCCATTTCAGAAAATTCTTTTTCCTTTTTCATGCAACTAAATTTAGTGATTAGTTTATTGAAGGTATTAATACACTAAATAATTTTTTGAACATTCCATTTTCTTAAGTATATTGATATGCCCAGAACATCAATACTAATTGCAAAGGAATTCGAAGAACAAGCACCCATTTGGGCATTTTCATTGTAGCTTTTTCCTCTTGTAACATATAGATATGAACGGTGAAAAAGAGAGTCAGCATAAAAATAATTCCCCAAGCTGCTATGTGCTGGTTTTCGGGTATTAAAAGCATTAATCCTAAAACCATTTCGTCAATACCACTAAGAATTACCATGGATTTACGTGCCGGAATATAGGGCGGCATTATACGTTCATACAATTTTGGTTTTCTAAAATGATTGATGCCGGCAAGAATATAAAGTACTGCCATTACATATTGATGCCAAGGTAACATAATTAAATTTTTTCCAAAGGAAAGAATTTAAATCTATTTCAAACCTAAAATAAATTAAATCTCTGGAAAATATGCTCTTATTTCATACTTTGGTTAGGTAAACCAACAATTAACGAATAACAAATTACTTTTTTAACGCAAATACGTACATTTGCAATCGCAAAAAAATAGATATGGATTACGCTGAAAATATATTAGGCACGATAGGAAATACCCCTTTAGTAAAAATCAACAAATTGGCGGAAGAAATTTCGGCTTTGGTATTGGCAAAATATGAAACCTTCAATCCCGGTAACTCAACAAAAGATAGGATGGCGGTTAAAATGATTGAAGATGCCGAGGCAGATGGCAGTTTACAACCAGGAGGAACCATTATTGAAGGAACTTCCGGAAACACAGGTATGGGGTTAGCACTAGTAGCCATTGTAAAAGGATATAAAATGATTTGTGTTATAAGCGACAAACAGTCTAAAGAAAAAATGGATATTCTTCGGGCAGTAGGCAGTGAAGTAATTGTTTGCCCAACCGATGTAGCTCCTGATGACCCTCGCTCTTATTATTCTACTTCCGCCCGTTTGGCAAAAGAAATACCTAATAGTTGGTATGTCAACCAATATGACAATCCGAGTAATGCAAAAGCGCATTATGAAAGTACTGGACCTGAAATATGGAAACAAACCGATGGTAAAGTTACTCATTTTGTCGCAGGGGTTGGAACCGGCGGTACTATTTCCGGGGTTGGAAAATATTTAAAGGAACAAAATCCAAATATCAAAATTTGGGGCATTGACACCTATGGCAGTGTTTTTAAAAAATACCATGAAACCGGAATTTTTGATAAAAACGAAATTTATGCCTATGTAACTGAAGGCATTGGCGAAGACATACTTCCCAAAAATGTGGATTTTAGCATTATCGATGGATTTACCAAAGTAACCGATAAAGATGCTGCTATTTACACCCAATTATTGGCAAAAAAGGAAGGCATGTTTCTTGGTAATTCTGCCGGAGCAGCTATGAAAGGTTTATTGCAACTTAAAGAACATTTTACTAAAGACGATGTTGTAGTGGTTTTATTTCACGATCACGGAAGTCGTTATGTTGGTAAAATGTACAATGACGATTGGATGAAAAAAATGGGTTACCTTCCTGAATAGCCTCAAATCTTCTTTTGAGTTAAAAAAAACACTCTTTTAACCTGTTAAGATTAAATCCTGTCAGATTTTTTGTAGAACAAAATCTGGGGAAAATAAATTCTTTTAAATCCAAAGTTTTTTATATTTTTAAAAGATGCAAGAAGATTTTCTACATTATTTATGGAAATTTCAGAAGTTTTCCAAAAGTGCTTTACAAACAGAAGCAGGCGAAAAGGTGGAAATTATGCAGCAAGGAATGCACAACCTAAATTCCGGTCCGGATTTTTTTAATGCCCAAATTCGAATAGGAAGTCAGCTTTGGGTTGGAAATGTAGAAATTCATATACTATCGGGCGATTGGTATGTGCATCATCACGAAACAGATACCACTTATGACAATGTAATACTGCATGTAGTTTGGGAACACAATTCAGATATTTATAGAAAAGACAACACCATAATACCCACTTTAGTTTTAAAAAATAGGGTAGATTTACCCTCACTTGTAAATTATAAAAAACTATTTTCGACTGCTAAAAAGTGGATTAATTGCGAAGAAGACTTTACTGGAGTAGAGGATTTTATACTACAAAATTGGTTAGAACGATTGTATGTAGAACGCTTAGAAAGCAAATCTGAATACATAGAAAAGTTGCTTTTACATTCAAAAAACGATTGGGAAGCGGTATTGTTTCAACTTCTAGCTAAAAACTTTGGGCTCAAGGTAAATAGCGATTCATTTTTAAGTATGGCTACTTCTTTTGGTTTTTCAATAGTGCGAAAGGTGTGTCAGCAACAAGAAGATTTAGAAGCTTTATTTTTTGGGCAAGCAGGACTTTTAGAGGACGTTTCAGAAGAAAAATACTTCCAAAACCTAAAAAACAGATATGCCTATTTAAAAACTAAGTTTAAATTAAATAACAATACTGTAACTCCGGTACAATTTTTTAGATTACGTCCTGTAAATTTTCCAACCATTAGATTAGCACAACTTGCTGGGTTGTATGCTCAAGAGCTTCAATTGTTTTCTAAGCTTATGAAAGCAAGAAATATAGATGAAATAGAAAAATTATTTCAAGTTACAACCAATTCCTTTTGGGATACACATTATCATTTTAAATCGGTTTCGCCAAAAAGAAATAAAAAGATAAGCAAAGCATTTGTTGCTCTTCTTGTGATTAATACGATAGCCCCTCTACAATTTTTATTTTATAAAAAGAATGGCTCCCCAAAAACCGAAGACCTTATCGCGTTAATGGAAAGTCTTCCTAAGGAAGAAAATCAAATAGTGGACAAGTTCAACGCGCTTAAAACAGTTGCTTCAAACGCAATGCAATCGCAAGCATTAATTGAATTAAAGAATAAATATTGCAATTTAAATAAGTGTTTGCAATGTGCTGTTGGGAATAGTTTATTGCAAAAGAAATAGTTATTTTTACATCCTTGAAATAAAAAAATGATTCGTTTTATTTACAACATAAGATATTTTTTTGAAAAGTACGGTTTTGCTGTATCTTCTCGACTTGCTGACAAATTGGGTATGCGTGCTAAAACGGTTCGTTTGTTTTTTATTTATCTCTCTTTTGCTACCTTAGGAGTAGGCTTTGCTCTTTATCTCACCTTAGCTTTTTGGATAAAACTTAAAGATTTGGTTTATACAAAAAGATCTTCAGTTTTTGATTTATAAGCACTTCAACTTTCATTTAAGAAAGGATTAACATTTTAAGAGGCAAAAATTTGAATTCGCCATTTTTTTTTAGCATCTTGCTGCCTCTAAAATTCCTTATATATAAATCAACTAAAAATAATATGAATTCAAAATTTATATTGCCTCTTGTACTGCTATTTTCTATTGCCGTGTTTTCACAAGAACTTGTTGTCAAAGAAAAAATAACAAACCCTTCAAAAGTAATTAATAATGGAACTATTGAAGTAGAAGTAACCGGTGGTTTGGCTCCATATAGTTATAAATGGAGCAACCAAAGCACACCACTTACTTCGCCAATTGCTACGGGATTAGTAGAAGGAATCCCTTATACTGTTCAAATTACAGATTCGTTAGGAAACTCTGTAAATAAATCGTTTACCATACCTGCTGAATATATTGCAGAAAAATTTAATGGCACGTTTACACCTATTGTTGCAGGAATAGCCACTGTATTATTTTGGGATCCTTTTACCGCTATTGGTGTTTATGACCCCGTAGTATATGCTGATCAAAAATTAATTCCTATTCCTGGATGGACAGCAAATATTGATGGAAAATTTATTATAAAAAAATGGTTAGTTGAAGATGGAGAAAAAGTTAATAAAGGGGAAACTATAGCCATCATCACTAAAGATGGAGGTGAGGATATAGTAGTAAAATCATCAGTAAGTGGTACTTTAAAGCAATTGGCTAAAGAAGGTGGGTCTATTTATGATTCCACTAAAAGCACCGATGTTATTGAGGAAGGTGCACATAATTTGGCTGCAATTGTGTATGACCAAAAAATACCGATGTTACATCCTAATGGTGATAAACAACAAAAAAACATACCATTTATTGTTATTTGGCTTTCCATAGGTGCTTTGTTTTTTACTTTAAAGTTAGGATTTATTAATATTAGAGGATTCCGTCACGCTATTGATTTAGCCAAAGGAAAATATGATGATCCAAATGCACCCGGTCAGGTAACTCACTTTCAGGCATTGGCAACAGCGGTATCCGGAACAGTAGGATTAGGTAATATTGCAGGTGTTGCAGTAGCAATATCATTGGGAGGTGCCGGAGCTACATTCTGGATGATATTAGCAGGGTTTTTAGGAATGTCTTCCAAGTTTGTTGAATGTACTTTAGGGGTAAAATATAGAGACATAGCATCTGATGGTCGTGTTTTTGGTGGTCCAATGAGCTATTTACGCAAAGGTTTAGAAAAACAAAACAAGAAAACATTAGGTAAAGTTTTAGCAGCTCTTTTTGCAATTTTAGCCGTTGGAGCTTCTTTTGGAGGGGGAAACATGTTTCAGGCAAACCAATCTTTTGAAGCACTTTCAGGGCAATTTCCAGAATTAATAGGTAATGGATTTTGGTTTGGTTTAATTATTTCAATCCTTGTAGGAGCTGTTATCATTGGTGGAATAAAAAGCATTGCAAACGTTACTTCAAGAGTGGTTCCCTTTATGGCAATAATTTATATACTTGCTTGTTTAGTGGTTATTTCGGTGAATATTGAAAACATTTTACCTGCATTTACAGCAATAGTAGAAGGTGCATTTAGTCCATCTGCTTTAAAAGGTGGCGTGATAGGAGTTCTAATTGTAGGTTTCCAACGAGCAGCCTTCTCAAACGAAGCGGGTGTGGGTTCCGCAGCTATTGCCCATAGTGTAGCAAAAACTAATAATCCACCATCCGAAGGATTTGTTTCTTTACTAGAACCCTTTATTGATACTGTAGTAGTGTGTACATTAACAGCGTTGGTGTTAATTTTTACGGGTAAACACGAAGTAGTAGGAATGGCTGGAGCACAATTGACTTCTGATGCTTTTCAAAGTGTAATTTCTTGGTTTCCTTATGTTCTATCAGGAGCCATCTTTTTATTCGCATTTTCAACAATGATTTCTTGGTCCTATTACGGCATGCGTGCTTGGACCTATTTGTTTGGAAAAAGTAGAAAAACAGAAATGGTGTATAAATTTTTATTTCTTGTTTTTGTGGTTATAGGTGCATCTATAAGTTTAGGTGCAGTTCTTGATTTTTCAGATATGATGATCCTTGCAATGGCATTTCCAAACATCATCGGTCTTTATTTAATGTCTGGAGAAGTTCGTCAAGATGTAAAAGAATATTTGAGAAAGTTAAAAGCCGGTGAGTTATATAAAGCACAGAAAAAAGAAGCTTAAAATATAGTGATTTATGAAATTTTCAACATCCCATTTCCAGTTTTCAAGAAAACAACGAAATGGGATTTTGCTTTTAGTTTTAACTATTATTGCACTTCAATTGGTATATTTTTTTATTGATTTTTCAGATGAAACGCTTTTAAAAACAAATACTCCAGAAATAGTTGCAGCACAGCATCAAATAGATTCTTTAAAACAGCTAGCATTACAAGAAAAGCAGCCCAAATTAAGAGCGTTTAATCCAAATTTTATAACCGAATACAAAGGTTATACCCTTGGAATGTCTATTGAAGAAATTGAAAGATTACACCAGTTTCGAAAAAAAGACCAATGGATAAATTCTGTTGCAGATTTTAAGCGAGTTACCCAAGTTTCTGATTCCCTTTTGGATGCTATAAGTCCGTATTTTCAATTTCCAGAATGGGTAACAAATCCTAAACCAAAATCCAATTCGTGGTATAACAAGCCTCAAAAATCGTTTGCTCAGAAAGCAGATTTAAACAAAGCCACACAAGAGCAACTGCAAGAAATTAATGGCATAGGAGAAGTGCTTTCAAAAAGGATTATAGAGTATAGAAATCGGTTAAATGGTTTTTTGGTGGACGAGCAATTGTATGATGTGTATGGTTTAGAAGCATCGGTTGTAAAACGTATTATAGACGAATTTACTGTTAAAGAAAAACCAGAAATCGAAAAAATAAACATTAATAAGGCATCGGCATCAGATATTGCAACACTTCCATTTATTAATTTTCAACTTGCAAAAGAAATTGTGGATTATAGAATGTTACACGAAGGAATTAAAAGTTTTGATGAATTGAAAAACATCTCGGGCTTTCCACAACAAAAATTTGATAGATTTATCTTATATTTGGCACTAAATTAAAATTGCTGAAATAGGTATTAAAGATATAAGAATTCCCCACACATTAAAGGTTAAATGACTATGAAAATCACTTATTTTACAGAAGAGCATCATTTATTTCGTAAAAGTTTTCAGGAGTTTCTGCGAAAGGAAGTTGTTCCCCATATTGAGAAATGGGAAAAAACAGGAACTATTGAGCGTTTCATCTGGAAAAAATTTGGTGAAATGGGATATTTTGGACTAAACTATCCTGAAAAATTTGGAGGTATGGCATTGGATTTATTTTATACCGTAATATTTTTAGAAGAATTACAGAAAGTAAATTCCGGTGGTTTTGCCGCTGCAATGTGGGCACACGCTTATCTTGCAATGACGCATCTAAACAAAGAAGGCAGTGAGGCCATAAAAGAAAAATACTTGGCAGGAAGTATTAGTGGCGACTTGATAGGTTGTTTGTGCATTACTGAGCCATCCGGAGGTTCTGATGTAGCAGGAATGAAAACTACTGCTGTAAAACAAGGCAATACCTATGTTATTAACGGTTCAAAAACATTTATAACCAACGGAGTATATTCCGATTATTTAGTAGTTGCCGCTAAAACACGCCCCGATATGGGCAGTAAAGGAATGAGCATTTTCCTAATGGATAGAAACACACCAGGTATTTCTGCCACAAAACTAGATAAATTAGGTTGGAGAGCTTCTGATACTGCTGAAATTGCTTTTGATAATGTAACCATTCCATCTTCTAATTTAATGGGCGAAGAAAACAAAGGGTTTGCATATATTATGCAACATTTTGCACTAGAACGATTGATTATGGGAGTTAACGCCCACGCAAGAGCTGAATTTGCATTAGATTATGCTTTAGGATATATGGCAGAAAGAACTGCATTTGGTAAATCAATTAATAAATTTCAGGCGTTACGTCACAGGATTGCAGACAGGGCAAGTGAAATAGAAATGTGCAAGGCATTTAATTATTCCATAGCAGCCAGACTTAATAATGGGGAATATGTGGTAAAAGAAGCAACCATGTCAAAATTGGTTTCCACTAAAATCGCTGATGAAGTAATTTATGATTGCTTACAGTTTTTAGGTGGTTATGGTTATATGGAGGAATATCCATTGGCGAGACTTTCCAGAGATAGTCGTTTAGGGCCAATAGGTGGAGGTACATCAGAAATTTTAAGAGAAATTATCGCCAAAATGATAATTGATAAGAAGGAGTATAAGCCAGCTGCAGAATAATTTTTAGATCATCATTTTGGCGAAAATTCTATTTTTATTGCTAAAATGATTATTGACAATAAAGAATATAAGCCGGCAACCTAAACTATAATTGCTTTTTTATATTTTTTTAAAAGTTGTAGATTTTTTCAAATATTTAATATATTTTTGCCATCCTAAAAGAGAGGAGGTGATACCATTATGTTAATTATACCAATTAAAGACGGAGAAAATATCGATAGAGCGCTAAAACGTTTTAAAAGAAAATTTGACAAAACAGGGACAATGCGTCAATTAAGAAGCAGACAAGCATTTACAAAACCTTCTGTTTCGCGTAGAGCACAAATACAAAAAGCACAATACATACAAGGACTTAGAGACAAAGAAGAAATCTAAACCTTAGCATAATTATTAATCCCGCATATAGGAAAACCCTTTTCCATATTGCGGGAATTTTTTTTAAATGACATTTATCATTTGCAATTCTGTTTAGTTTTGTAAATTTACCATTCAATGAATAATATATGTCTATTTCCCCATTCATAGAGTATCTTTCCTTAGAAAAAAAATATTCTCCCCATACAATTATAGCCTATCAAAATGATGTTGAAACTTTTCTTGAATTTGCATTCACTTCCTTTAATTGTAAACATGCTGAAGAGGTCAATTACTCTATGATTCGCAGCTGGATAGTTTTGATGGTAGATCAAGGAATAAACAACAAAAGCATCAACCGAAAAATATCTTCTTTAAAAGCTTACTATCGGTTTCTTATAAAGACCAGTCAGATTATAGAAAATCCATTATCCAAACACAAATCATTAAAGGTAGCAAAGACGTTGCAGGTGCCTTTTTCAGAAAAAGAAATTAATGAAGTTTTAGACAGTCTTGATACTGAATTGCAAAATGATATAGAAACCACAAGAAACAAAGCCATAGTAGAGCTTTTTTATGCCACAGGAATGCGTAAATCAGAGTTAATACATTTAAAAATTTCGGATGTAGATTTTCAAAAACAAATAGTTAAAGTATTAGGCAAAAGAAATAAGGAGCGTTATATTCCCTTATTACCATCAATATGCAATACATTAAAAAACTATATTTTATTTAGAGAAAGTGTAGTAAACACAAAATCAGAAAACGCTCTTTTTTTAACAAAAAATGGCGTTAAAGTTAGCCAAACATTTGTTTACAGAATTATAAATAATTACTTTAGTAAAGTATCTTCAAAGTTAAAAAAGAGTCCACATATATTAAGGCATTCTTTTGCAACACATTTATTAAATGAAGGTGCAGATTTAAATTCGGTAAAAGAGTTATTAGGACATTCTAGTTTAGCATCTACACAAGTCTATACTCATAATAGTATTGCTGAATTAAAAAAAGTATATAAAAACGCTCACCCCCGAAATAAAAATTAATAATGGAAACTTAAATATACAGCGTATGAAAGTAAACGTGCAAACTCCAGGTTTTGACGCAGACATCAAGCTTGTCAGCTTCATTGAAAAAAAATTAAGCAAACTTGAACAATTTTATGATAAGATAATTTTTGCCGATGTATTTCTAAAATTAGAGAACACAAGTAATCCAGAAAACAAAGTTGTAGAGGTTTTACTCAGCATACCGGGCGATGATTTAATAGTAAAGAAAGAATGTAAACGCTTTGAAATTGGTATAGATGATTGTGCTCAGGCCCTAGAAAGACAATTAAAAAAGAGAAAAGAGAAATTAAGAGCAAATTTCTAGTGAAATTTTTAAAAAATAATTTTTTTAAAAACAAAATTTATATACATTTGCAGTCCGTTAGAAATAGCGGACTTTTTTATGGCTAAAAAAGAAGTAAAAAGCCGATGTAGCTCAGCTGGCTAGAGCAGCTGATTTGTAATCAGCAGGTCGTGGGTTCGAGTCCCTCTATCGGCTCAAAAAAATTGAAAAGTTGAAATGACTGGAAATACTTCTCATAAACCACACATTATGGACGAGAAGTTTATCCCGATTAAAGCGAAAGCGGAACATCGGGAAGTCCCTCTATCGGCTCAAAAAGATTGAAATGTTGAAATGATAGGAGATACTTCTTATAAACCATAAAATATGGACGAGAAGTTTATCCCGATTGAAGCGAAAGCGGAACATCGGGAAGTCCCTCTATCGGCTCAAAAAAATTGAAAAGTTGAAATGACTGGAAATACTTCTCATAAACCACACATTATGGACGAGAAGTTTATCCCGATTGGAGCGAAAGCGAAGTAACGGAAAACCTCTCTATCAGCTCCAAAATTTGAAAACGTTCTTTACAATATAGATTGAAATTAAAGAGAGGGGAGATACTCAAGCGGCCAACGAGGGCAGACTGTAAATCTGCTGACTATGTCTTCGCAGGTTCGAATCCTGCTCTCCCCACAAAATTTTAAGTTAAATCTATAAAAAGTGGAATCTGAGATTTCTTTTTTGAAATTTCAAAAAATTGCGGGAGTAGCTCAGTTGGTAGAGCGTCAGCCTTCCAAGCTGAATGTCGCCGGTTCGAACCCGGTCTCCCGCTCAAAAAAGGTAGCAAGTTAAAAAGTTATTTAGGTAAAAAGGTTTTAAACCTGAAACCAGAAATTTGAAACCTGAAACCTAAAACTTGGAACCCATTCCTGCCGACGTAGCTCAGGGGTAGAGCGTTTCCTTGGTAAGGAAGAGGTCACGGGTTCAATTCCCGTCGTTGGCTCAAAGTTGTAAACACATTGAACACTAATATATAACTAAGATTAAAAATTTTAAACATGGCAAAGGAAACTTATAATCGTTCCAAACCGCACTTAAATATAGGTACAATTGGACACGTAGATCACGGTAAAACAACTTTAACTGCTGCTATTACAAAAGTAATGGCCGAAGCAGGTTATTCTGAAGCAAAATCTTTCGATCAGATTGATAACGCTCCTGAAGAAAAAGAAAGAGGTATAACAATTAATACCTCTCACGTTGAATATGCAACAGCTAATCGTCATTACGCTCACGTTGACTGTCCAGGTCACGCCGATTACGTAAAAAACATGGTTACCGGTGCTGCACAAATGGATGGAGCAATCCTTGTAGTTGCTGCTACCGATGGTCCAATGCCACAAACACGTGAACACATTCTTTTGGGTCGTCAAGTAGGAATTCCAAGAATGGTTGTGTTTATGAATAAAGTAGATTTAGTAGATGATGAAGAGCTTTTAGAGCTTGTTGAAATGGAAATCAGAGATTTATTAAATTTCTACGAATATGATGGAGATAATGGTCCTGTAATTTCAGGTTCTGCACTTGGTGCTCTTGAAGGAGATCCAAAATGGACGCAGTCTGTCATTGATCTTATGGAAGCTGTTGATAGCTGGATTGAATTACCACCACGTGATATAGACAAACCATTTTTAATGCCTGTGGAAGATGTGTTTTCTATCACTGGTCGTGGCACTGTTGCAACTGGTCGTATAGAAACTGGTATTGCAAATACAGGTGATCCGGTAGAAATTATAGGTATGGGAGCACAAAAATTAACTTCAACTGTTACAGGAGTTGAAATGTTCCGTAAAATTTTAGATAGAGGTGAAGCAGGTGATAACGTAGGTATTCTACTTAGAGGAATTGAGAAAACTCAAATTTCTAGAGGTATGGTTATTGTAAAACCTGGATCTGTAACTCCACACAAAAAATTTAAAGCTGAGGTTTACGTTCTTAAAAAAGAAGAAGGTGGTCGTCACACGCCATTTCATAACAACTATCGTCCACAATTTTATGTTCGTACAACCGACGTAACTGGAAATATTACACTTCCAGATGGTGTTGAAATGGTAATGCCTGGAGATAACTTAACTATACACGTAGAACTTATTCAACCAATTGCTATGACTGTAGGTTTGCGTTTTGCTATCCGTGAAGGTGGTAGAACAGTAGGTGCAGGTCAGGTAACTGAGATAGTTGAATAAAAAACTCTAATATAAGATAGGCATAAAAGGTGTCCGCCATTGGCGGGTACCTTTAGCTTTTATCTACGGGTTTAGCTCAGTTGGTAGAGCACTGGTCTCCAAAACCAGGTGTCGGGAGTTCGAGTCTCTCAACCCGTGCTTGGAAAAAATAATTTTAAATAACTAGTAAGCATGCTAAACTATTTTCAAGAATCGTATAACGAATTAAAAAATCACGTTACCTGGACTACTTGGGCAGAATTACAGAGACTCACTGTTCTTGTAGCTGTGTTTTCTGTAGTACTTTCACTAGCAATTTGGGGAATAGATACAGTGTTTAGTGAGATTGTATCACAATATTTTAATTGGATAAAATCGTAAATATTTTATAATGACGGAGGTAAAAAGCACAAAGAAATGGTATGTTGTTCGTGCAGTTAGCGGACAAGAAAATAAGATAAAATCCTATATTGAAAGTGAAGTAACACGATTGAATTTAGAGGATTATATTGATCAAATTTTAGTGCCTACAGAAAAAGTTATACAAGTTAGAAATGGAAAAAAAATAAATAAAGAACGTGTTTATTTTCCAGGATACATAATGGTTCAGGCAAATTTAGCAGGTGAAATAGCACATATTATTAAGTCTGTTAATGGCGTAATTGGGTTTTTAGGTGAAACTAAAGGGGGAGATCCGGTGCCACTTAGACAGTCAGAAGTAAATAGAATGCTTGGTAAAGTGGATGAACTCTCTGTGGATGATGATAATATCAATATCCCCTTCACCATAGGTGAAACTATTAAAGTTATTGATGGTCCATTCAACGGTTTTAACGGAACTGTTGAAAAAATAAATGAAGAAAAACGTAAACTTGAGGTAATGGTGAAAATATTTGGAAGAAAAACACCACTTGAGTTAAGCTATATGCAAGTAGAAAAAGTTTAAAAAAACTGTTACGCTTATAATAGGTAAGGACTTACGCTTCCACATAAGAAATTACCACATTCAAATTTTTAGAAATGGCAAAAGAAATCAGTAAAGTTGTAAAACTTCAAGTTAAAGGAGGCGCTGCAAACCCTTCGCCACCAGTAGGACCTGCATTGGGTGCTGCCGGGGTAAACATCATGGAGTTCTGTAAACAATTTAATGCTAGAACGCAAGATAAGCCAGGAAAAGTGTTGCCGGTTGCAATTACCGTATACAAAGATAAATCGTTTGATTTTGTTGTAAAAACACCTCCAGCTGCTATTCAAATTATGGAAGTCACTAAGATTAAAAAAGGATCTGGTGAACCGCATATTAGAAAAGTTGCAACTATCTCTTGGGATCAGATTAAAACAATTGCAGAAGACAAAATGCAAGATCTAAACGCTTTTACTATAGAATCAGCTATGAAAATGGTAGCCGGAACGGCAAGATCTATAGGAGTAAAAGTTAGAGGAAATGCACCTTTTTAACCTGAAAAGTAATTAAAGAAAATGGCAAAATTAACAAAAAAGCAAAAAGAAGCTAAAGCAAAAGTAGATACCTCAAAGGCATACTCTCTTGCAGAAGCATCTGCTTTAGTAAAAGAGATTACTAATGTAAACTTTGATCCTTCTGTTGATATAGCAGTGCGTTTAAATGTAGACCCACGAAAAGCTAATCAAATGGTAAGGGGCGTTGTTACACTTCCTCACGGAACAGGTAAAGACGTAAAAGTGTTAGCATTAGTAACTCCTGATAAAGAAGCCGAAGCGAAAGAAGCTGGAGCAGATTTTATAGGTTTAGATGAGTACCTCGAAAAAATAAAAGGAGGTTGGACAGATGTTGATGTTATTGTAACTATGCCTAGTGTTATGGGTAAATTAGGACCTCTTGGGCGTGTCTTAGGACCACGTGGTTTGATGCCTAATCCTAAAACTGGAACAGTTACCATGGATATCGCTAAAGCTGTTTCCGATATTAAATCCGGTAAAATTGACTTTAAAGTTGACAAAACAGGAATTGTACATGCTGCAATTGGAAAAGCATCATTTGATGCTGAAAAAATTGCCGGAAACGCAAAAGAATTATTAACAACCTTGGTAAAGTTAAAGCCTACTGTGGCAAAAGGTGTTTATATAAAAAGTATTTATATATCCAGCACCATGAGTCCGGGAGTAGAAATTGATGCTAAACGATTTACTGAATAGTACCTTTGAAATTATGACAAAAGAAGAAAAATCAAAAGCTATTGAAGTTTTAACTACCCAGTTAGCCGAAAATTCAAATATCTATTTAACAGATATTTCGGGCCTAGATGCACTCACTACTACTAATTTACGTCGTGCATGTTTCAAAGCCGGTATCCAACTAACGGTTGTTAAAAATACGTTGCTTGAAAAAGCAATGGAAAGTTCAGAAAGAGATTTTGGAGATTTAAAAACCATACTTAAAGGGAATACGTCTTTAATGTTTTCTGAAACAGGGAATGCTCCTGCTAAAGTAATCAAAGAATTCCGTAAAAAATCAGAAAAGCCTGTTTTAAAAGGTGCTTTTATTGAGGAAGCTGTCTACATTGGTGATGATCTATTAGATGCACTTATGACTATTAAATCTCGTGAAGAGATGATAGGTGACATTATTGGATTACTACAATCTCCTGCTAAAAATGTTATTTCAGCACTTAAATCAAGTGGCGGAAAACTTGCAGGAATTCTTAAAACACTATCTGAAAAAGAAGGATAGTATATAAACAAACAACGAATATTCAATTTATTAAATAGTAAAATTAAATTATTAAAACGATAGAAAATGGCAGATTTAAAAGATTTCGCAGAAAAATTAGTTAACTTAACTGTTAAAGAAGTTAATGAGTTAGCTACTATATTAAAAGATGAGTATGGTATCGAACCTGCTGCTGCAGCCGTGGCTGTTGCTGCTGGTGGAGGTGCCGCTCCTGAAGCCGCTGAAGAACAAACAGAATTTGATGTTATTCTTAAAGCAGCTGGCCCATCAAAATTAGCAGTTGTTAAACTTGTTAAAGAACTTACCGGACTTGGTCTTAAAGAAGCAAAAGAATTAGTAGATAATGCTCCTAGCCCTGTTAAAGAAGGTGTTTCTAAAGATGAAGCTAACAGTTTAGTAGCTTCTTTAGAAGAAGCTGGAGCTGAAGTAGAACTTAAGTAATATTTTTCCCCGATTGTTCAAGAGCACTTCTTGAAATCGGGATAAAAACCTAAGGTTTAGGTCTTTAGCATTGCGCTAGATGACCTAAACCGTTTTGCGTAAATAATAGTTTCGTACTAATTTTTCGCTAAAATAATTTTATTTTAATTAAAATTCCGTCCATTAATGTCAGCAACGCAAACTGAAAGATTGAATTTTTCCTCTGTAAAGAATAAACCAGATTACCCTGATTTTCTGGATATTCAAGTAAAATCCTTTCAGGATTTTTTCCAGTTGGAAACCAAATCAGAAGAAAGAGGTAATGAAGGGCTTTATAAAACCTTCTTAGAAAACTTCCCAATTACGGACACCCGTAACCAATTTGTTTTAGAATTTTTAGATTATTTCGTAGATCCACCAAGATATTCCATTCAAGAATGTATTGAACGAGGATTGACTTACAGTGTTCCTTTAAAGGCTAGGCTTAAGTTGTATTGCACAGATGCAGAACATGAAGATTTTGAAACAATTGTGCAGGATGTGTATTTAGGTACTATTCCTTATATGACACCAAGTGGTACTTTTTGTGTCAACGGGGCAGAGCGTGTTGTAGTTTCACAATTACACAGATCGCCAGGAGTATTCTTTGGGCAATCTTTTCACGCTAATGGAACCAAATTATATTCAGCAAGGGTAATTCCTTTTAAAGGTTCTTGGATAGAATTTGCTACCGATATAAACAGCGTAATGTACGCCTATATTGATAGAAAGAAAAAACTTCCTGTTACTACTTTGTTTAGAGCTATTGGCTTTGAAAGAGATAAAGATATTCTTGAAATATTTGATCTTGCCGAAGAAGTAAAAGCATCTAAAACAGGACTTAAAAAATACCTAGGAAGAAAACTAGCCGCAAGAGTATTGAAAACTTGGCATGAAGATTTTGTGGATGAGGATACTGGCGAAGTTGTTTCTATTGAGCGTAATGAAATTGTTCTGGATCGGGATACGATTCTAGAAAAAGACCATATTGATGAAATTCTTGATTCTGGTAGCAAAACTATTTTGCTTCACAATGAAGACAATCAATCTGCCGATTACGCTATTATACATAATACATTACAAAAAGATCCTACAAATTCTGAAAAAGAAGCTGTAGAACACATTTACCGTCAACTTCGTAATGCCGAACCGCCTGATGAAGAAACCGCTAGAGGAATTATTCATAAATTATTCTTCAGTGATCAACGCTACAACCTTGGTGAAGTAGGACGTTATAGAATGAACAAAAAACTTGGTTTAGACATCCCAATGGATAAACAGGTTTTAACCAAAGAGGACATCATTACCATCATTAAATATCTTATTGAATTAATCAATTCAAAAGCAGAAATTGATGATATTGATCACCTTTCAAACAGACGTGTTAGAACCGTTGGCGAACAACTTTCACAACAATTTGGTGTAGGTCTTGCACGTATGGCAAGAACCATCAGAGAAAGAATGAACGTTCGTGATAATGAAGTGTTTACTCCTATAGATTTGATTAATGCAAAGACTTTGTCTTCAGTTATTAATTCCTTCTTCGGAACTAACCAGTTATCGCAATTTATGGATCAAACTAACCCAATAGCTGAAATCACACACAAACGTAGATTCTCAGCTCTAGGACCAGGAGGTTTATCTAGAGAACGTGCAGGATTTGAAGTACGTGACGTTCACTATACCCACTACGGAAGATTATGTCCTATTGAAACACCTGAAGGTCCAAACATTGGTTTGATATCTTCTATGAGTGTTTTTGCTAAAGTGAATAACCTTGGATTTCTTGAAACACCTTATCGTAAAGTACAAAATGGGAAGATTGATTTTAAATCAGAACCTATTTATCTTTCCGCTGAAGAAGAAGAAGGACAACTTATAGCACAAGCAAACATTCCAATTGGCGATGATGGTACCATAACAAAAGATAAAGTTATTGCACGTATGGAAGGTGACTTCCCGGTAGTTGATCCAAATACGGTAAACTATATTGACGTTGCACCAAACCAAATTTCCTCTATATCTGCTTCATTGATTCCTTTTTTAGAACATGATGATGCAAACCGAGCATTGATGGGATCAAACATGATGCGTCAAGCCGTACCTTTACTACTTCCGCAAGCCCCAATTGTTGGAACCGGATTAGAAAGGCAGGTTGCAAGCGATTCAAGAGTGTTGATAAATGCAGAAGGAGATGGGATTGTAGAATATGTAGATGCTAATGAAATCTCTATTAAATACGACCGTACAGAAGAAGAACGTATGGTGAGTTTTGATAGTGAATTGACCAATTACAAACTGGTTAAATTCCGTAAAACAAATCAAGGTACAAACATAAATCTAAAACCTATTGTAAAAAAAGGAGATAGAGTGTCAAAAGGACAAGTTCTTTGTCAAGGTTATGCAACCGAAAATGGAGAATTAGCTCTTGGAAGAAATATGAAAGTTGCCTTTATGCCCTGGAAAGGGTACAACTTTGAGGATGCCATTGTAATCTCAGAAGAAGTCGTAAGAAATGATATTTTTACTTCTATTCATATTGATGAATATACTCTTGAAGTTAGAGATACAAAACTTGGTAACGAAGAGTTAACCAACGATATTCCAAATGTTTCAGAAGAAGCTACAAAAGATTTAGATGAAAATGGAATGATTCGTATAGGTGCTGAAGTGAAACCGGGAGATATTCTTATCGGAAAAATTACGCCCAAAGGAGAAAGTGACCCAACCCCTGAAGAAAAATTACTTCGCGCCATTTTTGGGGATAAAGCAGGAGATGTAAAAGATGCTTCTCTTAAAGCTTCTCCATCCTTAAATGGTGTGGTTATCGATAAAAAACTTTTTGCTAGAGCTGTAAAAGACAAACGTAAAAGAGCAAAAGATAAAGAAGATATCACCGCTTTAGAAATTCATTATGAAGGAAAGTTTAACGAACTTAAAGATATTCTTGTAGATAAACTTTTTACCATAGTGGGAGGAAAAACTGCACAAGGTGTAATGAACGATTTAGGAGAAGAAATTTTTCCTAAAGGTAAGAAATACACCTTGAAAATGTTAAACGCTGTTTATGATTACACCCACTTAACACAAGGTGTATGGACCACAGATGATACATCAAACCGAATGGTTGCAGATCTTTTACACAATTACAAGATTAAAGAAAATGATTTGCAAGGTAACCTTAGACGTGAAAAGTTTACTATTTCAGTAGGAGATGAACTTCCCGCAGGAATTTTAAAACTAGCTAAAATCTACATCGCTAAAAAACGTAAACTAAAAGTGGGTGATAAAATGGCAGGACGTCACGGTAACAAAGGTATTGTTGCGCGTATTGTTCGTCAAGAAGATATGCCATTTTTAGAAGATGGAACTCCGGTGGATATTGTACTAAACCCACTTGGGGTGCCTTCAAGGATGAATATAGGACAAATCTATGAAACAGTTTTAGGCTGGGCAGGTCAAAAATTAGGAAGAAAATTTGCAACACCTATATTTGATGGTGCAACAATCGAACAGATTAATGAATTAACCGATGAAGCCGGTGTTCCAAGATTTGGACATACCTACTTATACGACGGTGGTACAGGAGATCGTTTTGATCAACCTGCAACTGTTGGGGTAATTTATATGTTAAAACTAGGTCACTTAATTGATGATAAAATGCACGCTCGTTCTATAGGACCGTACTCTTTAATTACGCAACAACCACTTGGTGGTAAAGCACAATTCGGTGGTCAGCGATTTGGTGAGATGGAGGTTTGGGCACTCGAGGCTTATGGTGCTTCCGCAACCCTTAGAGAAATCTTAACGGTAAAATCAGATGACGTTGTAGGTAGAGCAAAAACCTATGAAGCTATCGTGAAAGGAGAAACCATGCCAGAACCCGGTTTACCGGAATCTTTCAATGTACTGATGCACGAGCTTAAAGGTCTTGGATTAGACATAAGACTAGAAGAATAGTAAAAAAAGTAAACGGTAATCAGTGTTCAACAATAAGTTGCTTACTACAAAAAAGTAAATTTTCACTGAACGCTGTTACTGTAAACTGAACACTAAAAATTATGGCAAGAAATAAAGATAATAACACAGTACAGAAATTTAATAAGATTTCTATCGGTTTAGCTTCTCCAGAATCTATTTTGGCAGAATCAAGAGGAGAAGTTTTAAAGCCGGAAACAATTAACTATCGTACACACAAACCAGAACGTGATGGGTTGTTTTGTGAGCGTATATTTGGTCCGGTAAAAGATTATGAATGTGCCTGTGGAAAATATAAACGTATTCGCTACAAAGGCATTGTATGTGATAGATGTGGTGTAGAAGTAACCGAAAAGAAAGTACGTCGTGATAGAGTGGGGCACATAAATCTTGTGGTTCCAGTAGCTCATATATGGTACTTCAGATCGTTACCAAACAAAATAGGATATCTGCTAGGATTACCATCTAAGAAATTAGACATGATTATTTACTACGAACGTTATGTAGTAATTCAAGCCGGTATAGCAAAAAATGAAGAAGGAGAGTCTCTTCAAAAATTAGATTTCTTAACAGAAGAGGAATATTTGAATATTTTAGATTCCCTTCCACAAGAAAATCAATATTTAGATGATGCAGACCCAAATAAGTTTATTGCTAAAATGGGAGCAGAATGTTTGATTGAGTTGTTAAAACGAATCGATTTAAACGAGCTTTCTTTTGATCTTCGACACAAAGCAAATAATGAAACCTCAAAACAACGTAAAACCGAAGCATTAAAAAGGCTTCAAGTGGTAGAATCGCTACGTGAGTCTAATTTTAATCGCGAAAACAGAGCAGAATGGATGATTATGAAAGTAATCCCCGTTATTCCACCAGAACTTAGGCCTTTAGTGCCACTTGATGGAGGACGTTTTGCAACTTCCGATTTAAATGACTTATATAGGAGAGTAATTATTCGTAACAATCGTTTAAAAAGATTGGTAGAAATAAAAGCTCCAGAAGTAATTTTACGTAATGAAAAACGTATGCTTCAGGAATCTGTAGATTCTTTATTTGATAATACTAGAAAATCATCTGCAGTAAAAACAGATTCAAACCGGCCATTAAAATCGCTTTCTGATTCCTTAAAAGGAAAACAGGGTCGTTTTCGTCAAAACCTACTAGGTAAACGTGTGGATTATTCTGCCCGTTCCGTAATTGTTGTAGGACCGGAATTAAGAATGTTTGAATGCGGAATTCCAAAAACCATGGCAGCTGAGCTTTACAAACCTTTCGTAATCAGAAAACTGATTGAAAGAGGTATTGTGAAAACAGTAAAATCGGCCAAAAAAATAATTGACAAAAAAGAACCTGTAGTTTGGGATATTTTAGAAAATGTTTTAAAAGGACATCCTATACTACTAAACAGAGCTCCTACACTTCACCGTTTAGGAATTCAGGCTTTTCAGCCAAAACTTATTGAAGGAAAAGCAATTCAATTACACCCGCTTGCTTGTACTGCATTTAATGCCGATTTTGATGGTGACCAAATGGCGGTTCACTTACCACTTGGCCCTGAAGCAATATTAGAAGCGCAATTGTTAATGCTTGCATCTCATAATATTTTGAACCCTGCAAATGGTTCTCCTATTACCGTTCCTTCTCAGGATATGGTTTTGGGACTGTATTATATGACCAAGCTTAGAAAATCTACTCCTGAACATAAAGTAAAAGGAGAAGGATTAACTTTTTATTCCGACGAAGAGGTTGTCATTGCTTACAATGAAAAACAAGTAGAACTTAATGCAGGAATAAAAATAAGGACTAAAGACTTTAATGATAAAGGAGAATTAGTTTTCCAAATCATTGAAACGACTGTTGGTAGAGTACTTTTCAACAAAGAAGTGCCCGAAGAAGCCGGATTCATCAATGATGTATTGACAAAAAAATCGCTTCGTGACATTATTGGAAACATTCTTAAAGTTACTAATGTTCCTACCACGGCTGATTTCCTTGATAAAATTAAAAATCTTGGATTTGATTATGCCTTTAAGGGAGGTCTATCTTTCAGTTTAGGAGATATTATCATTCCCCCTGAAAAACATACTATGATTGCTAGTGCCAACGAACAAGTAGATGGCATTATGGCAAACTACAATATGGGACTTATCACTAATAATGAGCGTTACAATCAGGTTATTGATATTTGGACCTCTACGAATGCAGCCTTAACAGAACTTTCAATGAAGCGTATCCGAGAAGACAAACAGGGTTTTAACTCTGTATATATGATGCTTGATTCTGGTGCGAGGGGTTCTAAAGAACAAATCCGTCAGTTAACTGGTATGCGGGGTTTGATGGCAAAACCTAAAAAATCAAATTCCGGTGGTGGCGAGATTATTGAAAACCCTATTCTTTCCAACTTTAAAGAAGGACTATCCATTCTTGAATACTTTATATCTACTCACGGTGCTCGTAAAGGTCTTGCCGATACCGCACTAAAAACAGCAGATGCCGGATACTTGACAAGACGCCTTGTGGATGTTTCTCAAGATGTGATTATCAATACAGTAGATTGTGGAACTTTAAGAGGAGTTGAAGTATCTGCCTTAAAGAAAAATGATGAGGTTGTTGAGTCTTTAGCCGAAAGAATTCTTGGGCGCACCGCATTAAACGATGTCATTGACCCAATAACTCGTGAAGTATATGTAAAAGCAGGAGAACATATTTTTGAAGATATTGCAGAAAAAATTAACAATTCGCCGGTAGAATCTGTAGAAGTACGTTCTGCTTTAAGTTGTGAAGCTGAAAAAGGAATTTGTGCCTTATGCTATGGAAGAAACCTTGCCACCGGTAAAATGGTTCAAAAAGGGGAAGCCGTTGGTGTAATTGCTGCCCAATCTATTGGTGAGCCCGGTACACAGTTAACACTTCGTACCTTCCACGTGGGTGGTACAGCAGGTAACATTTCTGAAGAAAATAAATTGCTTGCAAAATTCAATGGTATAGCAGAAATTGATGAACTGAAAACTGTAAAAGGCGAAAGTTCAGACGGAAAAGCAATTGATATTGTGATTTCAAGAACATCAGAATTGAAGTTAGTAGATGAAAAAACAGGAATTACCTTAAGTACAAACAATATTCCTTACGGTTCAAATATAACCATCAAAAGTGGTGCTAAAGTTTCGAAAGGCGATGTAATTTGTTCTTGGGATCCATATAATGGTGTAATTATTTCTGAATTTACCGGGAAAATAGCTTACGAAGACATTGAACAAGGTGTTTCCTTCCAAGTTGAAATCGATGAGCAAACAGGATTTCAGGAAAAAGTAATTTCAGAGTCGAGAAATAAAAAGTTAATACCAACCCTTTTAATTCAAGATATAAAAGGGAATACGCTTAGATCCTACAACTTGCCTGTTGGAGCACACATTATGGTAGATGATGGAGAGAAAATTAAAACAGGTAAAGTTTTAGTAAAAATTCCACGTAGATCTGCAAAAGCAGGGGATATTACCGGAGGTCTTCCTCGATTAACCGAATTATTTGAGGCTCGTAATCCTTCTAATCCAGCTGTAGTAAGTGAAATTGACGGTGTGGTTTCCTTTGGTAAAATTAAAAGAGGGAATAGAGAGATTGTAATTGAATCAAAATTAGGGGAAGTAAAAAAATACCTAGTTAAACTTACCAATCAAATTCTTGTTCAGGAAAATGATTATGTAAAAGCAGGTAGTCAACTTTCTGATGGTTCCATTACACCGGAAGACATTTTACGTATAAAAGGACCATCAGCAGTACAACAGTACTTGGTAAATGAAGTGCAAGAAGTGTATCGCCTTCAAGGGGTGAAAATTAATGACAAACACTTTGAAGTGGTGGTAAGACAAATGATGCGTAAAGTGCGAATTAACGATCCCGGTGATACTCTTTTCTTAGAAGATCAATTGGCTCATAAATACGATTTTATCGTAGAGAACGATAAAATCTTTGGTATGAAAGTGGTTGAAGATTCTGGGGATAGTGAAAACTTAAAAGCTGGACAAATCATTACCTCAAGAGATTTACGCGATGAAAATTCCTTGTTAAGAAGATCTGATAAGAATCTTGTTGTTGCAAGAGATGCTGTTTCAGCAACGGCCACTCCAATACTTCAAGGTATTACAAGAGCTTCACTACAAACCAAGTCATTTATATCTGCTGCCTCCTTTCAAGAAACTACAAAAGTTTTAAACGAAGCTGCCGTAGCAGGAAAAATAGACGATTTAGAAGGATTGAAGGAAAATGTAATTGTCGGGCATAAAATCCCTGCAGGAACAGGTTTAAGAGAGTATGAACATATTCTTGTAGGTTCAAAACAAGAACTTAAAGAAATGACCGAGAAGAAACAAGAAGTAAACTATAATTAAGGTGGTGGGTAGTAGGAAGTAGGTGTTAGGTAGGAGGAAGTAGGTTGTAGGTAGGAAAGCGAATTGTTAATCCTAAAACTAACAACTAAAACCTAAAACCACCCCCTACCACCTACCCCCTACCACCTAAAACCTAATATCTATGGAAGACAATCAAAACAAACCTAAGCAAGGTCAAATTAATATAGAATTGGATGAAGCAATAGCTCAGGGCATTTACAGTAATTTAGCGATTATCAATCACTCTGTTTCTGAATTTGTTATAGACTTTGTTACCATTATGCCGGGTACTCCAAAAAGCAAAGTGAAATCAAGAATTATTTTGACACCACAACATGCAAAACGGTTTTTAAAAGCCTTGAATGATAATATTAAACGATTTGAATCTGCCCACGGGGAGATTAAAGATTATGAACAACCTCCTATACCATTAAATTTTGGTCCTACGGGAGAAGCTTAATAGAATAAAAAAATCCTCAAAATATGGAGGATTTTTTTATTTTAAATACATCTAAAAATTATTTGTATTCTGAAACAAAATGAAGTTTTACTTTTGGATATTTTTGTTGTGTCATTTCTAAAGTAAAGTGAGAATCAGCTAAAAACACTAAATGACCTCTTTTATCCTTAGCTAAATATTTGTTTTTAACCCGTAAAAAGTCTTTAAATTCATCACTTTTAGGGTCTTCTGGTTCTACCCAACAAGCTTTATAAACATTTAGGTTTTCATAACTACAGGTTGCTCCGTATTCATGTTCTAATCGGTATTGAATTACTTCAAACTGAAGGGCTCCTACAGTTCCTATAACTTTTCTACCGTTCATTTCTAAAGTAAATAACTGAGCAACACCCTCATCCATCAACTGATCAATACCTTTTTCCAATTGTTTTGTTTTCATAGGGTCGGCATTATTGATGTATCGAAAAAATTCGGGTGAAAAACTTGGAATACCTTTGTATTGCATGAGTTCACCTTCAGTAAGAGTGTCGCCAATTTTAAAATTACCAGTGTCGTGTAGTCCCACAATATCACCTGGATAGGAAATGTCCACAATTTCTTTTTTTTCTGCAAAAAATGCATTGGGACTCGAGAATTTCATTTTTTTGTTACTTCTTACGTGCAAATAGGATTTGTTACGTTCAAAAATACCCGAAACAATTTTAACGAAAGCTAGTCTGTCTCTGTGTTTAGGATCCATGTTTGCGTGTATTTTAAACACAAATCCACTAAATTCTTTTTCATCAGGTTGGACTAATCGGGTAGTGCTTTGTTTTGGTTTTGGTTTTGGAGCTATTTCAACAAAACAATCCAATAACTCTCTCACACCAAAGTTGTTTAATGCAGATCCAAAGAAAACAGGTTGCATTTTTCCTTCTAGATAGCTTTCTTTATTAAATGGATTATATATGCCATGAATTAATTCCAATTCTTCACGAAGTAAATTGGCTGCTTTTTCACCTACTAATTTGTCTAGTTCAGCGGTATGCAAATCCTTAATTTCAATAGTTTCTTCAATATCTTTTCTTGGGTCACCACTAAATAGATTGATGTTTTTTTCCCATATATTGTAAATTCCTTTAAAGTCATATCCCATTCCAATTGGGAAACTTAATGGCGTTACTGTTAATCCTAGTTTTTGTTCTATTTCGTCAAGAAGTTCAAAGGCGTCTTTTCCTTCTCTGTCCATTTTATTGATAAAAACAATCATAGGAATATTTCGCATTTGGCACACTTCCACAAGTTTTTCCGTTTGTTCCTCAACACCTTTAGCTACGTCAATAACAACAATTACACTATCTACTGCGGTGAGTGTTCTAAAAGTATCTTCAGCAAAATCTTTATGCCCGGGAGTATCTAAAATATTAATTTTAATTCCATTATATTCAAAAGCAAGAACTGAAGTAGCCACAGAAATCCCTCTTTGACGTTCAATTTCCATAAAGTCACTCGTTGCACCTTTTTTTACTTTATTTGATTTTACGGCACCTGCTTCTTGAATAGCTCCTCCAAAAAGTAAAAGCTTTTCGGTTAATGTTGTCTTTCCTGCATCCGGGTGCGAAATAATTCCAAAAGTTCTTCTTCTTGCTATCTCTTTTTTAAGAATCATTCTACCTAATTTTTTTGCAAATATACCCCTTCTTTTACCTCTTTTCAAGTTTAAATACACATTAATTATTTCATTCTTTTTCTGACAAAAAAAATCTTGTTAGGTATTCAAAAATAAGTGTGACTACGTATATATAAGTGTATTGTTCCTACAAAAAAAAGCACCGTTTTTAATGTTTTTATGCAATTTAACGAGTTTATTGGTCATTTTATCTAATAGTTGGAAATTAGTAAAATCTTAACATCTTTTCCTACTTATATTTGTGGTTCTGAATGGAATTAAATTGCAGAAAACCTTTTTAAATTAGGGTATTCTTTTTTGGCAAAGTATTAAATAGATAAACTCAGTTAACCATAAATATTATGAAAAATATATATCTAAAAATCAGCAAATTAAGTTGTTTTAAATTTACATACCATTGTATTTTAAAAGTAACTGTCTGTTTTGTTGGAATACTATTCTTAACTGCTACTTCTTCAAAAGCACAGGAAAGTGTTGAAATAGTTGAGCTAAATCAACTTAGTATAACTTCAAATTTTAAATCAGCATTACCTTCATACATTAAGCCGGAAAATATATTACCATTAATAAAGGATAATGTTTCATCTGTAAAATTCGAAAATGGTACTATTAAATTTTTTGGTGAAAATGCTCTAAGAGCAGAGCTTGACTTTAGATCGGTTTCCTCAAAAATAGAAAGACAGCCCAAATTTGATAATATTGAAATTGTAACGATTAATATTAGTAGTCCTAATGATTTATTCTCAAAAATTAATTTAGCAAATCTAGGGGGATTTACTAAATTAAAGTATGTATATATTATATGTCCTTTTCAGTGTTCAGAAAGTCAGATTAGCAATTCCTTAATTTTTGACGAAAAGGATTATTTGATTATTTATACCGTAGAGAACCAATCTTAATTTACCGATACCTTTAAAACTTCATAAGATGAAAAAATATTACATTAAAACTATACGTAATAACAAAAACCTTTTAAAGGTGTTATTAGTTGCCATAGCTTTAGGAAATTCATTGATAACTTTTGGGCAGGTTAGAGTGAATTTTGAGCCACGTACCACACCAGCAATATTTAATGTGAAAGGTGATTTTACTATGATAGGAAATACAAACCTAACCTTAGTAGATTATTCAGACAATGGCACAAATAATGCAAACATGAAGTATGTTGATGTTGATAATGAAAACAATACATTCAATTCATCTTCGGCAACTTTAAATTTCTCAACAGAAAACGGCGCTGACCCTAATTGTTCTCAAATTGTCTTTGCAGGATTATATTGGACAGGAAGAGCATCAAATGGATCTAGTAGTCCAAATACTTTTGAGGTAACAAAAGAAGTTCCTGGAGGATCACAAACGGTAAATGTAAATGAAACCGTAGGGCATAATGATAATGTTGAATATTCAAACTATGCTTTGTCTGTTTCTAGACAAGGCAATTCAAATAATTATTATCCAAGATATACCTTTACAGGTAACGGGAATACCTATGATTTTGAATATAGAAATAATGAATCAAATGCAGATAATATTAGAGTTAGATTTAATGGAGGTTCATGGACAAATGTGCTGGCAACTTACTCCAATTCTGGAAATACTGGCACAGCAACATTAACTACACCTTACACAATAACTGATGGCACAATCACCATAACCATAAATAAATTATTAAGAGATACAAGAACAAATAGAAATGAGTCTCAGTATAGAGAAACGTCGTTCGCAGAAGTAAATATCTCTGGAACTGTACAAGGAACTGTTACTATTACTAAAACTTTTGACAAAAGAAAAGTTTTATTAAAAGGGCCAAGCGCAGGTACTTATTCAACGATAACTGCAAATTCTAACGATATTTACTATCCAACAACATCCGACGGATTTATGTATTCTGCCTATGCAGATATTACAACATACGTTCAAAATAATGGTTTAGGCGATTATTTTGTAGCGGATATTGCCCTTGTAGAAGGAAATGGTGGAGGAACTGGGTTTTATGGTGGTTGGGGTATTGTAGTTGTGTATGAAAATTCAAAAATGAATTGGAGAGATGTGACTGTTTTTGATGGACACTCTTATGTAGCGGGCGGGATTACTGCAGATTTTGAAATTCCTGTTTCAGGTTTCAATACAGCACAATCAGGGCCAGTGAATATGAAATTAGGTATGATGGCAGGCGAAGGAGATAGAGGTATCTCTGGTGATTTTTTCCAAATAAGAAATGCTACAAATACAAATTGGGTAACACTTAATCATGGAGGAAACTCATCCAATAACTTCTTTAATTCTTCTATTTATACAGGTGGCAATACTAGAAGTCCAAATTTGTTAAATAATACAGGTATGGATGTAAGTATGTTTGATATTGATAACCCTGGAAATACAGTTGTTTCTAATAACCAAACATCCACAAGCTTTAGATATGGAACAACGCAAGATACTTATGTAATTTTTAATATTACAATGTCGGTTGATTCTTACGTGCCTGAAGCCGAAGCAATTATTTCTGCCACTACAATAAATGGTAATCCTGTTAATGCGCCACCTTACACTGTCGAGCCGGGGCAAGAGATGGAATTTGAAGTAGATCTTATAAATATTGGAACAGAAGATTTAAATAATACAATAATTAGAGTTCCTATTCCATTTGCTTCTACTTATGTTCCTGGAAGCGCTACAACATCTATATTTTTCACTCCTTCACCAACTCCCAATACAATTACTTTTGATCCTAACCAGGGATCTAACGGAACTCTTATTTGGAATTTAGGTACACTCCCTCAAGGGGTCAATCCTGAAGATATTTTAGGGAAACTTAAATTTAAATTAAAATTAACTGAAGATTGTTTATTACTTCAACAATCGGGTTGTGTTAACTCAATTCCGGTTAATGGAACAATTACTGGGGTTGGAGCAATTTCTGGAGTGCTATTAAATAATCAACAATTTATTCAAGGTTATGAGGCTGGAAGTTGTGAAGGACAAACTATAAGTGCTCCTATAATCATTAATGTTGATTCTGCAAGTTATATTGCAGCAAATTGTACACCTATAAATTTAACTTTTACTTTTTGCTCTCCAAATAATGATCCTATTCCTGTAAGTGAAGTTGGCACAACTTTTCCTACAGGAACACAATTCTTTGCTCAATTTCCAGGAGGAAGCCCTATTACAAGCTTCCCTGTAAATGCAAATGTAACTACATATTATGCTGTGCCTGCTGGAGCGCCCAATAATTGCGTTATTGAATTTACTGTTCAATTTTTCTGTGGTAATCCATCGATAGAAATCATCAAAAGTGCATCACCAAGCACCTATAGTGCATCAGGCGATGTGATTACCTATACATTAACAGTAACCAACACTGGGAACGTAACATTAACCGATGTTATAGTAAAC